>JAEEGL016478383.1_pt1 | contig 34865 bp, 26 predicted proteins | sample 9134231 | NCBI WGS metagenome assembly JAEEGL01 (sample SAMN16246548, study PRJNA631951) | gut metagenome | biome: gut microbiome; feature: rumen; material: fiber-attached | host: Bos | place: Iran: Karaj | collected 2018-10
ATTTAAAACAGCAGCTTGATACCGCCAGCAGCCGCCTGGCCGATTATACTTCTGCTTTGACCGATGCTTCCAACAATATGAATATTCTAAACGGCCAATTGGCTGAGTATCAGGAAGCCATCAACAAGCGGGATAACGACTACCGCCAGCTCTATGACGAATACAATGCTTTGCACAATCAATATCAAACTGTTTTGGCCGAAAAAGAGGCTTTGGAAGCCAGCGTTCGCCAGGAAATAAACGCTCTCAACAACGACATTAATTAATTTTCAAAAAAACTGCCGTTTCTGCATTAAAAAGACATTCGCAGCCTTGACATAAAGCAAAAATAAAGGTCTACTACGGGCGTTTTTTGTGTATAAATTTCATATACACATACGGAGTAAATTATGGTTGATATTCAAGAACGAGATAAAGCTTTAAATCTCGCTATTTCCACTATTGAGAAACAATTCGGCAAGGGCTCTATCATGCGCCTTGGCAGCACCGAGGAAATTGCTAAAGGCGTGCCGGTTATCCCCACCGGTTCCATCGGCCTCGATATCGCTCTGGGTATCGGGGGCGTTCCGCGCGGGCGTATTATTGAAATTTATGGGCCGGAATCCAGCGGTAAAACCACCTTGGCCCTGCAAATTATTGCCGAAGTGCACAAAATGGGCGGACTTGCCGCCTTTGTTGACGCCGAGCATGCTCTGGATCGCAAGTATGCCGCCAATCTCGGCGTAAAAATCGAGGATCTTTTAATCAGCCAGCCTGATACCGGTGAGCAAGCTTTGGAAATAACCGAAACTTTGGTGCGCTCCGGTGCTCTCGATGTTATTGTCATTGATTCTGTGGCCGCCCTCACCCCCAGAGCCGAAATTGAAGGCGAAATGGGAGATTCCCATGTTGGTCTGCAAGCACGCCTCATGAGTCAGGCGCTACGCAAGTTAACAGCCATTATCTCCAAAACCAATACCTGCGTTATTTTCATCAACCAAATCCGCATGAAAATCGGCGTTATGTATGGTAATCCGGAAACAACCACCGGCGGTAATGCTCTCAAATTTTATGCTTCTATGCGCCTGGAAATTCGTCGCGGCTCCGCCATTAAAAACGGTGAGCAAATCATTGGTTCGCGCACCAAGGTGAAAGTTGTAAAGAACAAACTGGCTCCGCCCTTTACCGAGCAGGAATTTGATGTTCTATACGGCACAGGTATAAGCAAAGAAGGCGATATTTTAGACCAAGCGACAGCCCTCGATATTCTGGAAAAGAGCGGTTCGTGGTACAGTTACCAAGGCGAGCGCCTTGGCCAAGGCCGGGATGCCGTAAGGCAGATTTTGGTTGAGCGTCCAGAGTTAACTAATGAATTAGAAAACAAAATTCGTGCTCACTATGGTCTTGCGGAAGTAGCATTGCCGGTAGCCGATAATAGCGCAAGCGATGACAGCGGCGAGAAAAAGAGTGTCCGTCAGCGCAAAGGAAAAACAGATTCAATCGATGAAGGCTAAAAGCCCGCTCATCAATAAGGTATTTTTGTGTTCACCACTTTACAAGCATTACTTATTTGTTTCGGCTCCGGAGCTCTGGCGCTTTTGATTGGAGCGATTTGCGGTTTTCGGCTTTTGCACAAACAAAAACAAGCTGCCCTCTTGGAGGCCGAAGAAATAAAAAAAGGCGCCACCACCAAGACCGAAGAAATAATGACCTTAAACCGTCAAAAAGATATTGATAAAATACAAAAACTTCGTGAGGCACTTGATCAGGAAGCGTTAGAAAACACCACAGCGCAAACAGAATTGGAAGAAGAGCTGGAAAAACGGCAGGAAAGTGTAAATCGTTATGAAAATGCTCTGGAATCCATTGAAGCAGAGCTCGCCTTAAGAGAAGAGGATATAGCCGCAAAAGAGGCCAAAAACAACGAAAACCGGGCCCAGGTAGCGGCTTTAGAAGCCTCAATTCAGCCCAAACTCGCCGAACATGCCGGCATGACCGAAGAAGAAGCTCATGCTTACCTGGTAAACGACAAAATAGAACGCGCCAGACACATAATTAAAAAGCGGGAATTTCAAGCCGAAGCCCAGTTGGAAAGCGAAGCGCAAAACAGCGCCAGACACATCTTTGACATCACTTGCGACCGCTTTTCCGGCATTCCGGAACCGGAAAAATGGAACAACTCCATTCAAGTTGAAAGTAAGCCCCTGCTTGAGCTTTTACTTAATCCGGAAAGCGAGCTGATGCAAACGCTGGTCTCAGCTCTGGAATGCGAAATTTGGGCCGATAGCGAAAGTAGCTCAGTGCACATAAAAGCGGAGTCTCCCCTAGTGCGTGAACGGGCTCGCCGGGTAGTTAAAGATGTGGTGCAATATGATATCAGGGCACCGCATTTACTGTCGCGCCTCATATCGCGAGTGCAAACACAACTTGATGAGGATGTTATTAGAGCCGGAAAGGCCGCCCTGGCCTCTCTGGGCATAAAAGATATGGCCCCGGAAATGGTAAATCTGCTCGGTCAGTTGCGCTTCCGTTTGAGCTATTCGCAAAATCAATGGCACCATGTTTTGGAATCAGCCACTTTGGCCGGCCTCGTGGCTGCCGAAATGGGGATTGATGTAGAAAAAGCCAAACGTGCTACTATCCTGCATGATATCGGCAAAGCTATATCACACGAACAGGAAGGCTCGCATGCTTTGGTTGGCGCCAAAATTTTGGAAGAACACGGCGAAGACCCGGATATTATCAATGCCGTTGCCGCCCACCATGGCGATGTTCCACCCACCTCGGCAATAGCTCCTGTTGTGGCTCTTTCCGATGCTCTTTCCGGCGGGCGCCCTGGAGCCAGGCGCGAAATGGTCACCGCTTATATGAATCGTATTCAAGAACTGGAGGAAGTTGTTACTAATTTTGAGGAAGTACGCCGCATTGATGTCATGCATGCCGGACGTGAAGTTCGCGTGTTTGTCGGTGAGGATGAAATGGAAGTGTTGCCTGGTAGCAATAAACCGGTACCGGTAAGTACCCAAAACGATGACGGTACAATTACCTCTGCCGAAGTTGTGCCCATCCCATCAGACGACAAATTGCAACCATTAGCCCGTAAAATTGCCGACTCTATTGAAGAAAAAATGGAATTTCCAGGCCAAATAAAAGTGACGGTAATTCGTGAGACAAGAATGGTAGCTTACGCCCGTTAACTTTTACTGCTTTATTGGGGGAAGGCAATGATTTTATATTTTACAGGAACAGGCAACAGCAAGTTTGTAGCAGACGCTTTGGCTGATTTGCTTGAAGATGAAGTCGTTTCCCTGAATGTTATTTTAAAAAGTGGAGCGCCACTCATTTTTGAATCATCAAAGCCATTTATTGTTGTTGCCCCCATCTATGCCTGGGGTCTCCCCAAAGTTGTCAATGAAATGATTAGGAATGCCACCTTTAAGGGAGCAAAAAGCATCTATTTTGTTCCCACAATGGGCGGAAATTCCGGCACCACACACAAGCGCTGTTATGCCTTAGCACAACAATGCGGCCTCGAATTCCGCGGCTTTCGCGGAGTTATAATGCCTCCGAATTATATTGTACTTTTTAACCTGCCTACCGAAGAAAGAATCGTCGAAATACTAAAATCAGCACTTGTTAGCGTCAAAGAAATAGCGAAAATTATTAAAGATAATGATTTCCTACTGAAGCAGGATCACACTTTTCTTTCGCACTTAAAATCCGGAGCAATAAATTCCGGCTTTGGCCGCTATATGCAAAGCAGCAGGAGCTTTAAAATCAGCGAAAGTTGCACCGGCTGTGGTATATGCGCCGAGAACTGTGCTACTAACAATATCGAAATTAAAGATGGCCGCCCAACCTTTGCCGATAAGTGCATAAATTGCTTTTCCTGTGTCCACCGCTGTCCGCAAAAAGCCATAAATGTAAATGCTAAAACCGAGCAGCGCGGGCGCTATGTCTGCCCTGAATACCGGGATTTTATTAAAAATCACTAAGAGAGGAGATTAGACCATGCTTAAAATTTCTAAACAGCTAAGCGGCATTTTTTTCGTTTTTATTACTCTGGCAACTATGGTAGCCTCGGCTGCCAAAAAGGAGGGTTCTGCGCCCATGCAAGAAGTTTTTGATTTTCTTAAACAAACCGGCACTTACTACATTGCAACAGTTGAAGGCAACCAGCCGCGGGTGCGCCCTTTCGGCACCGTTAATATTTTTAACGGCAAGTTATACATTCAGTCCGGCAAGAAAAAGAATGTAGCCAAACAAATAGCCGCTAATCCCAAAGTGGAAATATGCGCTTTTGATGGGAAAAAATGGCTACGCGTCGCTGCGGAACTTGTGGCTGATGAAAATATCGAAGCCCAAAAATCCATGCTGGCCGCCTACCCCAGCTTGCAAAAAATGTATCAACCTGGCGATGGCAACAATATTGTTTATTATCTTAAAAATGCCAAAGCCACTTTTAGCTCCTTTGGCGAACCCGAAAGAGTAATCAGCTTCTAATAGTTCAATTTTATTATAAATTATTTAAGTCTTCAAAACTATTTGGCTACTTGCTGCTTTAATTTTACTTATTTGTTATGGCGAATTCTTTTTCCTCGGCCCAGCCCGGTAACTCCTGGAGCAAAGCTCTATAGGCAAAAAGAAAGCTTTGCGGATCAAAATCAGCCAAAACCTCACCTATAAAAAGCGGCGAGTGCAACTTATAGCCATTTTCGGCCGCCGGTGCGGCAAAATTGCTTAGCGGATTCTCGGCTATGACCTTTCTGCTTTTGCCCACTGTGCCGGCTATTATAGCCAGTGAAGCGCCAATATCGCGGCCGGCCAGAATAATATTTTTTCCGCTAACTTCGCACTGCCCGTCACCATCAAAATCGCCGGCCAATTCCGGCAAGCCATCGCCATTAAAATCATAAGGCATATTGGATGCGCAATTTAATTTGCCCAAGGTGCGCTCCAACTGCAAAATATGATAAGCGGCATTAAGCCACTTATTTTTAAGCTCTTTTAAATCACCATCAGCCTGTGGTTTGGGCACATCAAGCGCTATAACAGCTACAGAATAGCCACTTGCTAAATACCCAAGAGCCGGAATAAGAGCCACCTCAAACGAAATGTCACTTGTCACCGGATAAATAACAGCGGCATTTTCTTTTGGTTGCTCAGTAGCAATCGGGACAAATAAAAAATATGGAATATCAATATGTTTTATCGTTTCAAGATATGGGGATAAAATAAGCGGTTCCTTTTTATAATAATCTCCCAAAGCCCCCATGAGTTCCATGCTATCCAGTGTGGCAGCCAAGCGGCGAACTTTAACCTCCCGGCCATCACCAAGTGTATATTGCACCGTCTCCGGCGCCTTAAAGCGCAAGCGTGCCGGCTGATGATTCTCCAAAGTTTCTAAATTGCCGTTGCCATAAATACCTTTAGCGGCATCGAAAAGCTCACGATAAACTCGGCGCACAGTAAAAGACCACATAAAAGCTATTTCTTCCGGCAAAAGCGCCCGTTTTCCCATAAGCTTCTTATCAAAAAGCACTTTCAGCTCTTCATTTTGGGGCGGATAATTTATCCAGCTTAGCGGAGAAGCGGCCATATTGCCGGATTTATCCTTTAAATCACGCCAAACAATAACAGCATAAGTAGCACCGGCCGCAAGCGGTTCCAAAGGCTCTAAAAATAAATGGGCAGCATCGGAATAAGCGGCCACTTTGTACGGCACACTTTGGCCTAAAGATGGGCTTTCCGGCGAAATATTAATCAGGCGAATAAGAGCTTCACTACCGCCATCGAGATTCTCCCAGCCAGCACCCAGCTCAGCCGAAAATGGCAAATAAACCGGAGCCAGCGGGGAGAAAAAACGTTCAGCGGCTAAAAGATCGGCATAATAGGCCGCGTCCGCCAGCGTGTGCAATTCTATATATCCAGAATCATTAATAAAAGCATTATTAGGAAACGGTTTTTGCGGCAAGCTGCCCTGCCATTCATCATTCCACAGCGGATAAAAATCCCCGCTGTCAGGAGCTAAAAACAGCCCCTCTTCAGCCTGTTGGCAGGCCGGCAGAAGAAGCAGCAACAAGGGCCGGAGAAGATTTTTAAGCAGATTTTTTCTCGTCACGATAAACTAGGCGCGGAGCCGCTCCGCCGGATACAACATCTTTATCCACAATCACTTCGGCAATATTTTTATCTTTCGGTGCCTCATACATAATATCAAGCAAAATGCTCTCCATAATTGACCTGAGGCCACGCGCACCGGTATCCTGCTTTTGAGCCCGCTCAGCAACCGCTTTTAGAGCCTCGTCGGTAAAAGTCAGTTTAATGCCATCCATTCTAAAAAGCTTTTGGTATTGCTTTAAAAGCGCATTTTTGGGCACCGTTAAAATATGCACTAAATCATCGAGGCTCAAATCATTTAAAGAAGTTATAACCGGCAAGCGCCCAACAAATTCGGGAATAAGGCCAAATTTCAAAAGATCTTCTTCTTGAACACTGGCTAAAACCTCACCCAAACGCCGTTCGGTCTTTTGCTGTAAAGAGGCACCAAACCCCATTCCTTTGTGGCCAATACGCTGCTCAATTATCTTTTCCAAGCCATTAAAAGCTCCGCCGCAAATAAAAAGAATATTGGAGGTATCTATGTGAATCATCTCCTGTTGCGGGTGCTTGCGCCCACCTTTTGGGGGAACTGCGGCTACAGTGCCTTCGATAATTTTCAGGAGCGACTGCTGCACGCCCTCACCGGAGACATCACGGGTAATGGAGGTATTCTCGCCTTTGCGGGAAATTTTATCTATCTCGTCCACATAAATAATACCGCGCCGCGCCGCCGCTATATCATAATCGGCACTTTGCAGGAGGCGCACAATAATGTTTTCTACATCTTCGCCCACATAACCGGCCTCGGTAAGGGAGGTGGCATCGGCAATACAAAAAGGCACCTCCAAAATGCGAGCCAGCGTTTGAGCTAAAAGCGTCTTGCCGCTACCTGTAGGCCCAATAAGCAAAATGTTGGATTTTTGCAGTTCAACATCTGCGTTTCCTGGGTTATCAATGCGTTTATAGTGGTTATGTACCCCAACGGCGAGCACCTTTTTGGCTCGTTCCTGGCCAATTACATATTGATCAAGAATAGCTTTAATCTCTGCCGGCCTGGGAATATGTTTTATGCGCTTTTTGCTATGCTCGTCCGGCAATTCTTGGGAAATAATTTCGTCGCACAGTTCAATGCACTCATCACAAATATAATCGTACGGCCCGGCGATAAGTTTGCGCACTTCATTTTGGCTCTTGCCACAAAAGGAACAATGGAGCCCTTTATTTTTGCCTTCTTGCACCAAGATAAACTCCTAGCAGCCATAAACGGCCTACTATTGATACAGGCAAAACACCTTTTTTGGCAAGATTTTTAAACTAGGTTGAAAAAAGTTCTTGACAACTAACAGGTGGTTTACTATAAGCCACTATCGGCCGGTGGGTGTATAGCTCAGTTGGTAGAGCAGCGGATTCTTAATCCGCGGGCCGTGGGTTCGAGTCCCTCTGCGCCTACCATCGGAAATTCTGGGCCCCGGGAGTTGCAAGATTCCCGGGGCCTTTTTGTTTCAAAAAGCACGTCTAGTTTTTCCTTCCCCCATTTTGCCTCAGTATGCTATTTTGGCAGTCGGTTTTGATTTGGGGAGTTTAATATTGGAGTCAGCATGAAAGATATCTATAAGATTCTCGCCTTTGTTGTTGGCACTTTTATAAGCTGCTCTGATCCGCAACCTAGTAACAACGGACGGCAAATTCTGGCTGGGGGCCAATATGGCTTATGACACCGGCACACATTATAATCCCGGTAGCGGAACCAGCGAAAGTGCCAATACCGACAATGTTGCCACTTATGGCTTCCTATATGATTGGGATACCGCCGCAAATAAGGTATGCCCCGCTGATGACGGCTGGCGTTTACCAACAAAAGATGAACTAACTGCTTTAATAAGCTTAGGCGCCGAGAATCTGCGAGCAACCGGTTTTGCCAGCGGAACTGATACTTACGGCTTTGGAGCTCTTCCCGCCGGCTACTACGAATATGGTGATTACACCTATTTTGAAGAGGACGCCGCCTTCTGGTCGTCAGATACAGATAATACCAGCGATTTCTCTAATCCTAAAGCATATTACATGACTTTAGGAAAAAAGAATAACTATGCAAACATACACTCTGACTCTGTAACGCTCGGCATCTCGGTACGTTGCCTCAAGGCCAAAGACTAACACTACCGCCTAGCGCTGTTTCAGCGTGCTTCTATACTGTTTTGTAATTCTAAAAAGCGGTAATTAAGGTCAAATTTAAGAGCCAGCTCCTGCCCCAGCGCCATAACGCCAAAACGCTCGGTTTGATAATGGCCGGCAGCGATAATATTCATTCCCAGATGGCGGGCGGCCAAAAGTTCTTCATAAACTACTTCGCCGGTAAGATAGGCCTCACAGCACAAATTTTTGGCTTCAATAAGCCAATCTTCGCTAACTCCGCGCCCGGAGACAATAGCCAAACGGCTGACGGTATCTGCCCCATAAGCATAAATACGCGGCTCCGCGCCGCCCGCCAGCGGTGCCACGGCGGCGGCCAGCGCCGGCAGTGACATAGTAGCCGGCAGAGTGCCGCAAAAGCCCATTTTTACCCGCCCATAGGCAGCAAAAGGCACAATATCGGCAAGGGTCAGCTCTTTGGCTAATAGGGCATTATTGCCCACCTCGGGATGAGCATCGAGCGGCAAATGATAAGCGAGTAGCGATATATCGTGCATCACCAAAGAGCGCACAATTTCCCCTACTCTGCCGGTAAGCGGAATGGGATTCTTGCCCCAAAACAGGCCATGGTGCACGAGCAAAAGTTCGGCACCGGCGCTGGCCGCCGCCTCTACAGCCTCCATAGTGGCATCTACAGCGGCGCATATAGTGGCTACCGGCCGCACACCTTCATATTGCAAGCCGTTTAGTGAGTAATCATTTATGGAATCAGAGAGCCGTTCCCGGCAATATTCGGCCAGCTGAGTGGCATAAGCCATTAAAAAGCTCCTTTAGAAATCTTCTTCGGCACCTTTACGGAAGACATTGAAATCGGCTTTAATACCGCGATGTTCCAAATCTTCATAGAATTTCGGCACAAAGCCTGTCGGCACATGGCGCCCAACCACTTTGCCCTTTTCGTTGTAGCCGTCTTGTTTAAAGACGAAAATATCCTGCATGGTGATAACATCACCTTCCATGCCGGTAACCTCTGTAATGTGAGTAATACGGCGCGAACCATCAGGGAAACGGCTCTGTTGCACAATAAGGTCAACAGCACCGGCAATTTGATCGCGAATAGCCTTAATGGGGAGTTCCATACCACTCATAAGCACCATGGTTTCAAGACGCGATAAGCAATCGCGCGGAGTATTGGCGTGCAAAGTGGTAAGTGAGCCATCGTGACCGGTATTCATGGCCTGAAGCATATCGAGAGTTTCTCCGCCACGACATTCACCAACAACAATGCGGTCAGGACGCATACGGAGACAGTTTTTCACCAAATCGCGAATAGTCACTGCGCCCTTGCCTTCAATATTGGGCGGGCGGCTTTCCAGGCTGACAACGTGCGGCTGCGCCAAACGAAGTTCGGCGGCATCTTCAACGGTAACAATACGCTCAGTCTCGGGAATAAAAGAAGAGAGGACATTGAGCGTCGTAGTTTTACCGGAACCAGTACCACCGCTAATAACAATATTTTTGCGAGCTACAACAGCAATTTCAATAAAGTTGGCCATTTCCGGGGTCAAAGAGCCAAAACCGACCAAATCTTTAACTTGCAAGGGGTCATGCTTAAATTTACGAATGGTCAGACAAGGTCCTTTAAGAGCCAGCGGCGGAATAATGGCATTAACACGGGAACCATCTTTAAGACGGGCATCAACCATCGGGGAACTTTCATCAATACGCCGGCCCAAAGGAGCTACGATACGCTCAATAACACCCATAACAGCTTCGGCAGAAGAAAAAGTACAGCTGGAAAGTTGCAATTTACCCTTCTTTTCAATGTAAATCTGATCGGGCCTGTTAACCATAATTTCGCTGATATCATCATCGGCAATAAGCGCTTCGAGCGGCCCCAGGCCCAAGGATTCATTGATAACATCATTTATCAATTGATCCACATCTAGGCCTTCCGGGAGCTCGCCGTTCATATCCATCTGATCAACTATTTCTTCAATAGCATCACGAGAACGCGCTTTAAGTTCTTCTTCACCCATGGATTGTACATCCACGCGGCGCAAATCAAGAGCCTGCACCAAGCGCTCTTGCACAACAGCCAGCGCTTTAGCGTAATCATCAATATTTTCCGGTGCTTGAGCTGCTACCGGTGCCGGACGCGGTGCCGGTGCCGGACGCGGTGCCGGTGCCGGAGCAGGAGCCGGGCGGGCTGCCGGAGGTTGCGGTCTGGACACTGGCGGCGGTGTCACTTCTTCTTCTTCAAAATCATCTTCAAATTCTTCTTCAAACGGCTCCTCTTCGAAATCATCGGCCGGTGGCGGCGGCGGAACAGGAGCAGCAACAGGAGCAGGTGCATGAGGTGCGCCTTTGCCGGGAAGTGGTGCTCCACCAACAGGCGGCGGCGTCACTTCATCAAATTCATCATCATCGTCATCATCAATAGGCGGCGGCGGTGGCAAAGGACGGCGCACAGCCCCCGGGCTGGCCACAGGTTCAGCCGCACTAATAATATTGTTGAGCTCTTCTTGGCTTACACGTGGTCGCCCGCCTGCCCCTTTTGGGGCTTCGCTTACCGGCTGACCGGCACTGTTAATGAGATCATCGAGATTAAAATCATCATCCTGCCCACCGGCAGCCGGTGCTTCCTCTTCTTCTTCCCATTCATCGCCCCAGTCATCAGAGCCGAGATTCATCTCTTCAACATCCCACTGAGCACTACCGTTTTCTTCGCCAACATCAACCGGTGAAGGCTGTTCCTGGCCCTCTATTTCAATTATGAAATTACCGCATTGAATTTTGTCGTTTAAACCGACTTGCATGCTGCCAGTAACTTTGTGGCCATTTAAAAAAGTACCGTTGGTGGAATTCATATCATTGATAAGATAATCATTGCCGCGCTTAATAATTTGCGCATGGTGCTTGGATATATTATTCTTGGGCAGAATAATATCATTGCCTTGCACCCGGCCGATAGTTACCTGATCTTGGTCAAACTCCTGAACAACTGTCTCGCCGCCTTTTTCAGTAATTTTCAGAGTAATCATAAAATATCTCCAGTTTAAATATATCTGATATTGCTAATAAAATTTTATTTTTCAGTCAAAGATACTGAACTTAACTTCCGATTCGCCCATTTGATACCTTTTGGTAATACCAGTAATAGTTTTCTTTACCAAATCACTGGTAGGATCGATGAGGCGCGGAGTAACAAAAATAACCAAATCAGTTTTCTCTTCGCGGAAATTACGTGATTTAAAAAGCTCGCCCAAAATCGGAATATGGCCAAGGAGGCCGAGCTTGGCAACATCTTTGCCCTCTTTGCGCTGTACCAGGCCGCCCAGGACAATTGTCTCACCATCGCGCACGGTAACTGTGGTTTTAACACGGCGGGTAGAAAAACCGGGCACATCCATTACTGAAACAGATTGATCAACCGCACTAACTTCAGCCAAAATATCTGCCTGAATAGAATTTACATCCACATAAGGTGTGAGATTAAGTCTAACGCCGTATTCTTTAAACTCAATATTTACGCCATCAGCCGTTTTAATAACTATCGGCACTTCGCCTCCGACCAGAAATTCAGCTTTTTGCCCGGAAGCGGCAACCAAAGTCGGGCGAGCTAAAACACGAGTAGCACCATCATTAAAAGCCAGCGAGAGACCAAAAGAAAGATCGGACATACTACCGCTATGAGTAAGACTATTTGGTGCTGTATTGGCATGTCCCACACCGGCCACCAAATTTGTTGTGGCTGACCAACCAACACTAACGGAGCCCACATAATTCTGCGGCCAGGTAAAGCCGTAATTGCTGGTGCTATTTAAGGCCAATTCCACAAATTCTACTTCGGCCTGCACCATTTTTGAGGGGCCGATGCGCAGGACACTCTGAACATTGCTGGAAATACTCTTAACCAAAATTTCCGCTTTTTTCATATCGCCTTCGCTGTTGACCGAGCCTTCCAAAAACACAGTTGAGCCAACAACGGTAGCTTTGGCGTTATCCACACCGGCAGAGGAGAGCACTTTATTGATTTGCTGGGCAATAAGCGCATGAGCAGAAGGATCAAGTTTAACCAGGCTACGCACTATCGGGCTATACAAGTTGGCCACTTCTTCAGCCCGCTCAATATCTTCAAGAGTGAGTGCTTTGCCATCAATATAAATGCGCTGGCCGCTGGTGCGCACATTAATGCCTTCGCGTTTGCCCAAAAGGCGGCTAACCTCGCGAGCCAGTTTAGGGATATCTACATCGGAAACATTAACAGAATATTTGGTTGTTTTGGTGCCGCGCCAAATGGTGAGTTCGGTAACACCGTTACTCACAGCAGTAATGATAATTTCACCGTTTTTGGTGGTTTTAACATTAATAACCGAGGAATTACCAACAGAAACCCTTGTAACACCGCTCAAATTGAGCACCCGTTGCTGGCCGACAACCATGCTGATTGTCTCTTCGACATCGGCGCTTTGAGCCCAGGCACTATGGCCGCTTATAGTAAATAACAAAGCCACTAACACAGCCATTTTTTTGGAAAAACTCAATTTTGTAAACATGGTAGCACTCCTCTCTCGCCTTCCACTTTTACAGCCAAAGACTAGCTTTCTTTTTCACAAAATTAGAGGGCTTTTGTCAATGAAAATGAAAAGGGACATCACTCTTTAACGGCAAGCCGCCCACTTTCGGTTACGGTGAATTTACCAAGAGTAACTTTATCGCCGGTTTTAGTGAGCATCTTTTCAAATGTAGCACGTGATTCCCGCGCCGTCCCGGGATAGAGAATTACATCCCCCACCGCGAGGCTTTGCGGATAGCCATTATCACTGAAGTATTGCCCAAAAACTTCATAATCACCTCTGGGGGCGCTGGCTAAAGTATAAACTTCCGGGCCATAGCCATCAACATCATCGACATCCAGCATACCGCCGCTTTGTGTTTCTCTGTGACCATAAAAACACTCTTCGGCACTTGGCTCAACAACGTGTAAATCAACATCTGTGCCGTTGGTATCCCAATAAAGCAATACCTGGAGATCCAAATTGGGAACAATGGCATAAAAGTTAGTACTCGCCTTAACTACATCGCCATTTTTGCCCTTTACTTGCACTTCCACAAAATTGCGCCCTGGGCTGGCCATAAAAACAGCACTAAAAGCGCCATCGGAGTTAATTTGCAACGGGCGCTCGGTGCCGTTTATCACCAACATGGCGCTGGCGGCGTTTTTGGTGGTGCCGGTTACTTTGTTAATACGGGCAGAGGAATAGCCCCCGATAGGAGCGGTGAGCTTTACCTCCGGCGCTTTTTGCGGGGCCGTCAAAATCAAAGCTATCATAGTCGCTGTCAGTAACATAACTTACTCCTTTACTTCACAATAGTGATTTTCTGGCTGGCGGAATAGCCCTGCTGTTTGGGGAAATACATGAGCGAGGCTTTGGCCGGCATAGCGGTATATTCACCGGCAAAAACGGCACGCACCAAATAGCGCATATTCATGGTGCCGCTTACTCTGGTTTTAAAGTAAGCTACTTTATCAGCCCTTATTTCGCGATGAATTTCATCCTGATTCAAAAGATTGCCGTTAATGGTAATGCCATTATCCTGATCCATCACCTCCACACCTGCCGGAAGCGGATCTTCAACCATTACATAATCAAGCGCTTTGCCTTCTCCGGCGCTTGGGGTAACTGTAAGCTCCACCATATAGAGCTTGCCGGCTTTAAATTCTGTGACTTTGGAGCCGGCTTCGTAGCTGCTACCACTGGTATTAACTTCATAATAATCGCGACTTACCTTAAAGGTTTTGCTCATGGCCGGCACCGGGGCACTACCATAGAAAACGAGCTCACTATTAAATACCACATCGCCGCCGCGCCCGCTTATGGATATTTGGTTATCCTGCTTTACATCAGGCACCTTGGCTGTAATATCCAAAGCATCCTTTTTGAAAATTTCGTTACCTTTAAGGGCGACATTACCTAATGCTTTATCGTTTAGTTTGGCGGAGATAGCTATTTCCGGCATATTATCGCCAAATTTGCCGAGATAATCAGCCATGAGGTAAACAACCGCCGCTGTATCTCTGGTACTTTGCCAATAGGCACCCTGTTTTTGAGCCATAAGCCAGCGCATAATAGCCTTAATTTGAGCTTCATTGTCACCGCCGGCGGCTATAAGCGCCCGGCCGACAGCAGCTGTAGTTTCTATCGGATCTCTAAACCAGTCATATACTTCGGCTTCCGGGTCACCAAAGTAGAGCATATCATTCTCTTCGTCCTGGCGGGCACTACCCATAATATCGGAAATAGCGGCCAGGGCCTCCTGTTTCATGCCTAAGCGGCTATAGGTAAGAGATATAAGAGCCTTGCCGTAAACAGTGAGGCCGCCGTTACCGGACAATTTGCGCACTTGCGATTTAACGGCGGCATCGTTGGTCAGCGAGAGAGCATATAGCGCATAAGCCATGACATTGGGATTATCCCGCCCATTAGCCACTAAGTCTTTAAGCGCCTGCTGGCCATTGCGGTACATCTCGGCAGGTACTTGCACTTTAGCCCTTTTAGCCATAGAGAGTCCGTATATAACATGAGCTGTCATAAAGGTATTGCCTTGCGGATCATTTTGCCACCAGCCCCAGGAGCCGTTCCAAAGTTGCATAGAAGCCAAACGGCTAAGACCGGCTGTGATATATTCATTAAGGCGGCTCGCCAGCGGTTTATCGTCAATTTTGAGTTGTTGCATAGTCTGGTGGGCTATGACATCCGGCAAGAATCCGCTCATAGTCTGTTCAACACAGCCATAAGGATAAGTTGTAAGATAATCCAGAGCCTCCACCATAGTGCCCAAAATGGCGCTGCCGGCGGTCAAATGCAAACTGGCGGTAGATAAATCGGTGCCATCAGGGAAAGCCATATTAAAGCTATAATCAAGGTCACCCTCACCTTGCGGTTTCAGCCAACCACCTTGATATTTCACCTGCTCCATACCGTTTGGCAAAACAGGAATGGCGATTTCCATAGCATCGCTCACCGCACCGCTGGCGGCTGCCGTTAAAGTCGCCGCGCCTTGGGACGCCGCTGAGAGAGTGTAGGTATTTACATCCTGCGCCGCCGCAGCCACTTTGGCCTCCTTGGCACTGCCGGAAAGGTCGCCATTTTTAGCATCAAGAGAGATTTTGAGCGCCGCTTCTTTTTCCAGATTATTGCGCGCCACAACCTGATAAGTGGTTTTATCGCCGGCCACCAGGTAAGCCGGGCCGGAGAGCATAACTTCCACATCTTTAGCTGTCACTAAAGAGCCTTTACCCTTACCGAGAGCTGTATCTTGAGTAATGGCCCAAGCTGTCACTCGCCAGCTAGTGAGATTATCCGGCAATTTGAACTTCACCACTGCTTTGCCGTTTTTATTTGTATTTACAATACCTTGCCAGAAAGCGGTATCTTTAAATTCTTTGCGTACTTTGGAGGCTAAGATTTTCTCGGCGCCAAATGAGTGCGGCGGCAAAGTGCGCCCCAGAGCCAAAGCCACATCTTCGGAATAGCCATAGAAGCGGAAGAGCTGGCTAAAAGTGGTGCGGATATTATTGCGTTTTTTCTCATAGAAAAACTCTTCCAATGTCAAATTAAGCTCGGGCGTAATGTCATAAACGGCCTCATCAACCACAGCCACAGCCAGTTCAGCCGCCACCGGTTTGCCGTTTACATCATTTACCGTTATTTCAACAGTAGCTTCATCTTGCGGTAAATATTTATCTTTTTGTGCTTTTACGCCAATATTCAGGAATTTATCAACCGGCGGCACGATAACCGAGCGATTACTCTTGAAGAGCTCACCTTTATAAACAGTAGCTGCCGCCACTTGGAAGTTGGGCACCTCAGCCACACTCACCGGCACTTCATAATATGCGGTGTTGTTTTTAACAGGAATCACTTTGGCATCAAAAAGCTTGGAGCCCTCACTGGAAGCCAAAACATAACCTTCGGCAAACGGAGCCACAATAAGAGCTTTTACTTTGTCGCCCTGTTTATAGCTAAGACGGTCCACAACAACTTGTAATTGTTCAGGAATATATTTTAAATTATCGTTCCCTGTGCTCACCATAATGAGCTGCTCTGCTTTAACTTCTTCATCGGAGCTCCTAGCTACAGCTTGGATTTTGTACACACCGGGTTCCGCCACAGTAAAGGCGATTTTGGCATTACCATGCTCATCGGTAACCGCTTTCTCGGTTTGGACTACTTTGTCATCGCTATTGGAAAGCAGTTTAACTTCTACATTTTGGCCTTTAAGTCCATCCTGGCCGTAATCGGCGGCGGTAACCGTTACTTCATATTTCTCACCCGGAGCCACCAAAAGGCGTTCGCTCAAAAGACGCAAATAAAATTCACCGACCGTCACTTTGAAATTTTTGCGCCCGACAATTGGCCTATCTTGATTATCGGTCACTGTGGCCACTATCTCATAGGTGTAATCGCCATCGCCGGGATTTAATTGATATTCAAAGGGAAGTTGGCCGTTTTTATCTAAAGCGCCGCTACCCTCACCCATTTTTTCTCTGATGCTGTTATAAGCTTCTGTATCGTTGTAATACCATTTATAATCAGCATTTACCCACCAGGGAATATAGAACTTGGTGCGGAAAATTTCATATTCAACTTTAGCTCCGGCCAAAGCACCGCCGGAGAAATAAGCGCCGGTGATGGTACCGGAAACAGTGTCATTTTGGTGATAAGCTTTTTTAGAGGTGGATACAGTAACTCTATATGTCGGTTTTACATAAGCTTTTACAGTAAATTCACCGCTATAATCAGCATTATTATAAGTGGCAATCAGGCGGTGGACACCAAAAGTAACAGTTTCCGGGAGAGTTATAGAGCCATCAAAAGTGCCGTTTTTAGAAAGTGTTAGAGTCTGTGCTTGGCCCTTATTGCCCTTGGGGTCAACAGAAACAACAGTAACTTTGGAGCCGCTGGGCACACCATAACCTTTATCGGTAAGATTGCGCACCATGCCTTTAAAATGAAGCTCCTGGCCGGGTTTATAAACCGGGCGCTCGGTGAAAATATAGAGGCGCTCGCCGCTGGTTTGGCTAGCAGGATAAAAACGCGGATCGGCCAAAGCCACATCATCTCCGGCGACGGCATAAACCAGGGAATTGGCCGGCACAGCGGCTAGACGCACCAAACCGTTGGCATCGGAAATACCGCTGGCCAATTCTTTTTTGCTATTATCATAAATAGTAACTTTGGCTTCGGCAACCGGGGCACCGCTATCCGCTTTGGTAACATAAACCAGAGTCTCCAGGCCATCCTGTTTAACTACCATGGAAATATCGGAAATAATAACAACAGTATGGGCGACTTTGCCGGCAGCTGCTTCAACCAGATAAGCACCGCGCTCTTTTATGGGGAGAGGAATAGAGCGATAAGTCCAGCCGTATGGCTCGCTAATATCAATAATTTCGCGGTATATAAGAGGATTTTTTTCCAAAGGCGGCACAGATTTTACCACCGGCTCGCTAAGGCTATGGCGAATACGGCCACTCTTGGTTTGCACCACAGCCGAGGCTACACGCCGGCCTTCGTAGTTAAATTCGTCCTGAAGCGAATAATAGCTTTTGAGCAAAAGCTGGCGATAAATATCAGCCATGATATCGGCACCATCAAAGCGCCGTTTGCCATTTAGCAATTTTGGGCGGTGCGGATCGGCCAGGGTTTGCAGGTAAGAAAGCGGCTCATCCAAGCGGTAAACACGCATTTCCATGCGTTCCACACCGGTTGTTTCGAGTTCTACCTGGGCCTTTTCATTAGGCTGAAAAACCTTCTTGGTTGACAGATAAAACTTGGGATTTAGCGGCATTGGCTCATCCATTTGTGCCAAACCGCTCAGCGGATACAACATAACAGCCAAAGCCATTAGGTATTTCGCCTGGCAAAGACGCCTTGTCCACACTCTTGTTTCTTTCATTTCCCTCTCCAATCAGTATACCAATTTCCAGCGATAAAATCCGCGGAAATATTGATTATTTTTTACAGGATGCCAGCTCATATCCGGGTGATTCATGAGCTCGCTGAAAAGTACTTTACGCACCTCACCGGAGCCATCGGGGATGTTTGTTCCCCGCGGACCAGTGTGGTACACCACATAAGCCTCGTCGTATTGCTCGGGGGCCAGATAAATCATCGAATGCCAACTGCCGGCAGTTTCATCAGGCGGGCGCTCGTAAAAAAGCAAATCGCCGTTTGCCAGGCTTTCCGGTTCGTAGCCCAAAAATTTTGTATTGTGCTTCATTAAAGTTTCGGCATCGGCAAAGGGGCCAAAAGTATGCGCACTGTCGCCTTGTAAAAAGAGATTTGTCCCGAGTTCCGGCACACTGGGATAATTGAAAGCCGTAACATCAGGGCCGATAAGGCGTGCTCTTATTTTGTGCTCTTTATGCCACGCTTTGTCGTGTTTTTTCAGCGCTTCGACATAGGAGTAGCGCAAGAGCCCGGCGCAATCTTGATTTTTTGGATAAAAATCAAATGATTTAGCCACATATTGGCTTTCGGCTATAGCCGCAAACCAATTGGCAAAAGCCTGCCTATCGCCCTCGGAAGTAAGCTCAGCCACATCAGGATAGCCATCCTTATCGGCATCACCTTCCGGAGCAACTATGGATATTTTAACAGGAATTTTGCTCTCACCATAAGTAATTTCCAGCTTAGCCTCGCCGGTTTTTCCCAAAGAAGTCAAAAGGTAGCCCTCGCTACTTGGGACAATTTTGACAAGTTCACCGCCAGAGAGCGGTTTTAAGGTATAATCACTTATGGCCATAACTTCACTATGCAAAGCAGAAACTTTCAGAAGGCGCACAAGGCCACTTTTATTGCTACCGCGCAGAGAAAGAGTCTGGGGCTGCACATCCGCTACCAGGCGGCTGTAACTTAGAGCCAAAACTCCAAAGGCCGCCAGCAGGAGCGTGCCGGCTATCCCTATAATTGCCCTTCTCCGCACTCTTTTGCCTCTCAGAGCGTTAAAAGTTCACCGGTTAAAAGGCCATTAGATTCTTCCAAAGTGAGCTCAAGACCGCCAAGTTGGGCCAAAGCGGCTGCAAAGGGGTCCATAACTTCTTTGCCTTCAGCAGGAGCCAAAAGTTTTAAATCACCGGCCACTTTGGCCATATCCAAAACGGCGGTAAAGCGGCTCTTACCGCCAAGTTTTTCCGGCAATTCTTTACGATCGCCAAGTTCGGCCACCCGGCCGCCCATAGTGCCGAGAGCCCGGCGCACTGCCCCTTTATAACCAACGATAAGGGCTTTATCGGTTAAAGCATAACAGCGGACATCACCACTTTCGCTGCCTTTAAAAGGCGAACATTCCATAACTTTTGCCGGGCTTTCCGGAGAAGCTTCTTTAGCAATTCCCTGGGTTAAAATGTTTTCGCCGATTTGGTGCAATTTGGCTTCCAAAGCGGCTTTATCAGCGCCTTCTTTTAGGCCAAAAGCAAATACCATAGAAGAATCCCACTCCACATCTTCACGCGTGGGCTTGCCGAAAAAGCCATCAAAAAACCAAGCCAGTTCGCCATTTAAAGAAGGCAAAACAGCTGCGCTCATATCAACACCGCCGATAAGAGCAATGCTGTTATTCTCTGAGCGGGAAGCCAAAGCTTTAAAAATAGCATCCAAATTCCAACCGCTGGTAATTACAGCCATTCTGCCTGTTTCCGGCAACATGGAGGTAAGTTCAAATTTACCGCCGTTTGCCCACATACCGGCTTTGGGCTGAAACTGTATGGTAGCCACATTTTTAGCTGTTGCTTTGCTTAGAGCAAAAACCAATCTGTCAAAAGGTTCCAAAACCATGAGGCGGGCTGTCGGCAGAATTGAGCTATTTAAGGCCGGCACGTCAACCTCCACCAAAAGCTCCGAGTCCACTTCTTTCAAAATGGCGGGAACCACCACATCGCGCGGAGTGGCGGCAAATTGCAAAGACTCTTCAACCAATTTTGTGGTACCGAAAATAAGGCTGTCACCATTTATAATAAAGCTGATTTCACCGCCCTCGGTGAGGGGGAGCACCACAGCTTGGCCGGAAGAATCACCGGCTGCTTTTTGCCAGAGTTCCAATACTTTTTTGGCAATGGTAACCGGCCCTTTAAGGGGCTTAACCACAAGAATTTGCGCTTTTGTCGGTGAAGTTCCTTTGAATTCATCGCTATTTTCCGGCCAGCTGACGGCACCGCAAGTTTCACCGCTCAAAAGGCCTTCCATAATCTCCGCACTAAAGGGCACACCGGCCTTGGAAGCCAATTTATCAGCCAAAAGCTGCGGATCCAACACCGGCATTTGCACTGCTAAATCTTTCCACATTTCGGTGTCGCGGACATTTTTAAAAGCCGCATTGCCAACGTAGCGTTTATAGACCGCTTGCAAATCACTGCTGTAAAAAGTAATGCCAGAGGCACTTTGGGGAATACGCCCCAAGCAGCTTTTTACCACCGAGGGATCGGCCACTTTTACATCGTCCTTCTTACAAGCCGGGAGCAGCGTCATGGCTGCCAGGGAAAAGAGCAACACTTTCTTTAGACTTCGCACGATAGCCTCCTCAAAAAAAGACGCCTCTTTATACCCAACTGAAACTGAAAGATAAAGCACTATTTTTTAAGTTTCTCTTTTCATTAGTTTTCGGGCGTGCCAGATATTTTGCCTCCCGGCAATGAGTTGGATATAACTCGGCTGGCAAAGAGCTTAATAATTAAGCTATTGCATAAATTGTAATTCACTATAATTAGGAGATATTTTGAAAAGCGCAGAAGAAAAAGCTCTCGAACTCTTGCGGCGCAAGCTCTTGCGTGCCATGGGGGAGGCCATCCACAATTACGATCTCATCCACGAAGGCGAGCGCATTATGGTGGCCGTCTCGGCCGGTAAAGACAGTCTCACCCTACTCCACCTTTTAGACTGGCTGCAAAAGCGCTCGCCGGTCCACTTTGAGCTTATTGCCGCCCACATCGACCCCGGCTATGGCACCGGGCCCAAAATGGAGCACTATTTTAAGGAACTGGGTGTAAATCATGCCGTGATAGAGCGCCCCTTTATCCGCATGGTGGAGAAAAAAGAGGCCGACCCCACGCGCCGCTGCAATCTCTGCGCTCGCTTTCGCCGCGCCGCTCTTTACGACCTCGCTACCCGTGAGGGCTGCTCTACCATTGCGCTCGGCCACCATGCCGATGATCTTATCGAAACTCTCTTAATGAGCATCCTCTTTTCCGGCCAGATAAAATCCATGCCGGCGCGGCTTATTTCCGATAGCGGCGAGCACATAGTCATTCGCCCTTTGTGCCTGGCTTGGGAAAAGGATATTATTCAATATGCCAAGCTTTGCGCTCTGCCGGTGGTGGAAAATATTGTCTGCAATCAGCAGCTCGATACACGCCGCCGCTGGACCAAGGAATTTTTGGCTAATATGCAAGCCGAATCACACCACATCAAGGGCAATGTGCTGCACTCGCTACAAAGGGTAGTAAAAAGTCATCTTTTGGCTTTTAATAAAGTGGAAGAAGAAAATGACGCCACAAGCCTGCTCACGGAGAGTCTTTAAGGCAGCGCACCGAAAAGGCGCCGGTTTTAGCACCGCTTCCCAAATAAACACTGCGTTTTTCTATACTTAGGCCATAGGCATTGGAGCTGTCTTCCTCTGTACTTGACCAGAAGCCGGCATCTTCGCCAAAATTGTAATAATCACCGGCCAGATAGAGGCCGGCCGGAAGCGCCCCAAAGCCTGTCATCTCCTTACCGCTCTGGTCATCGGCATAGCTCCAGATAGTGGCTCTTAAATTCTCGGCGCCGGTTTTATTATCGCCGCCAACATAGTCTATCAGGTCTTCAAAATCTTCTTCACTCGGTAAATGCCAGCCGACGGGGCAAGCCTGTTTGGCCTCTTGCCACTCATAAAGGAAACCATACACAGCATCGTTTTTACTGTCGCCATCCACCGAATAATGTTTTACCCCGCTATAGCGCAGATTTTCCGCCATCCAGGTTTGCTCTTCAATTTGCATTATTTTGTATTTATGGCCATCGCGCGAATCGGTAAAAAATCCCTCTGCCGCCTTTGGTTCACTTGCTACCTGGGAAGCAGCATTATTGTTTTTAGACTGAACAGGATCTTTGGCGGCCGTACTTTGGAGAGCAGCGTTACTAAGTGGCGATTTTTCCGGCTCCTCATTATTTGTGTCTTTTATGCAGCGCACCGATAAATAGCTGGCACTTTTACCGCTATTGACTATTGTTTTGCCGGCATCCACATAGAGGCCATAGGCATTCTTTTTATTTTGTTCCGTGCTGGACCAAAAATAAGCTGCTACCTCGGCCGATGAACAGCCTTTCTTCTCACATTTGCCCGCCGGTAGCGCCCCAAAACCGGATACATTTTTTCCTTTATCCCATTTTCTGTGTCTTAAATTGTCAGAACCTGTTTCCTCTTTGCCAACACTGGTTAAAAGGCGGTCAAATTCTACTCTTGAGGGCAGATGCCAGCCACTAGGGCAGACTTTTTTAGCATCGTCAAATTTATACAAATAGCCGTATTCATTTGGCTTTTTCGTTGATTTGTAATCTATTCCGTCAGCAATATACTTCATATTTTCGGCCAGCCAAATTTGATTGCCGATTTCTACTGTCTTATATTTATTGCCATCGCGGCGGTCAGTAAAAATATTCAGTTTACCACTTTCTTCGGCGTCTTTAATACAACGCACCGAAAGAAAATCTGTGCCCTCACTGTTGCAGCTTTTGGCCGAAACGCTACCTTGCGCTATGGTCATGGAGTAGGCGTCATTATTTCCCTCTTTGCTGCACTTGCTAACCGTCCAAAAGTAGGCTGCTGAGCCAAAAGAAGCAAAGTTATCAGCTTTAAAAGCGCCGGCCGGCAGAGCCGAAAAACCGGAGCCGTTTTTGCCGCCTTTCCAGCTACTGGCCCGGAGATTTTCGGAGCCTTCCTGCCCTTCGCCGACATGGACTAGAAGACGGCTAAATTCCACTTTCGAGGGCAAATGAAAGCCAGCGGGGCACACTTTTTGGGCATCGGCCCAGCTATATAGGCAGCCATAATTCTTTACGGAAGCGCCATGTTTGGCGTCCGAGCGGCAAGCTATATCATCGGCAATGTACTTTACATTTTCGGCAAACCAAATCTGGTTACCTATTTGCACGGTTTTGTAGGTCGTGCCGTCGCGACTATCAGTAAATGAGCCGTATTCCTGGGCCAAGGCCGGCGATGCCGTTAGCAGTAAAAGAAAGACAGCTGATTTTAACCACAAATGATACATATAACCCTCCTTACAGAATATAAATAAACGCAGCAGCGATGCGATTAAACAGTGTAAAGATGCGCTGAATCGCATCCTCCCGTGCGTTAATATATTGGCAAATAATTTTCAAGGCATTTGACATAAAATTGCCTAGGGCAGACACTTTATCTCCTGATCTAAAGCGGGCGTAAGGTCGTAACCAAGTTTTTCCGAGAGCTTATTGGCATCTTTCTTAATACGCTCTGCCAACTTATCCAAGCTCTCTGCCCCATCTTTGGCGGCAATAACAATCACATTGGTGCTCTCTTTTGCATGAAAGCAGCGAGCCTCACTAAAAGCTACCAAAAGTTCGCGCCTTAGCTCGCGATCTTCCTCCGCCGAGTTGCCGGCAATATTAGCCACTAAAAGGCCGCCCGCCGCCAGGTCATTTTTCACCAGAGCAAAAAAGTCCGCTCCTCTTAGAGCCGCCGGAATACCTTCGGCATCGTAGGCATCAATGGCAATCAGCTTATAGCGCCCGCTATTTTCCGGCCGCTCTATGGTACGGCGGCCGTCCTCTTCCAGGGCAATTAGGCGGCTATCACGCGGCAAAAAAAAAGTATTTATAAGCCAGCGTAATTACCTGGCCATCTATATCCACGGCAAAAATTTGCGCTTTGGGAAAAGTGCGCCACAAAAGGCGCGGATAGGCCCCGCCGCCCAGGCCGATAACTAAAAAGCTGCTCCCGTCTTCGGGCTCTAAAAGCGGCAACGCCAGCCCCATCAGGCGGATATATTCCATGGGCACAGCGTCGGGATTTTTGGGGTCTATCATGCTCTGGTCATCGCCATTTAAGGTGCCAAAGCGCAAATAGCGATAGCCGCCGTCATCGATAACAAAGATTCGCTCGTTATATTTTGAGGGCACATCAGCCAGTATTTTGGTCTTTTGCGAGCAGGAAGTTCCGGCAAGACATAGCAAAAGTGCTAATAAAATGCGAAATAACGACATGTTACTTTCTCTATTCTCAAAAATTACCATGCGGCCGTTTTTTCACTTAATTATCTGTCAGCGGTTCCAGCCGCAGTTCCGCAGCTTCCAATTCCTCGGCATGCTTTTTAGTGTGGGTAGCCATAATAATGCCAATTCCCTTGGCAGTAAGTTTTTGCAGCATGGTAATTAAACGGGCCTCGTTTTGGCTATCCAGCGCTGTTGCCGGCTCATCAAGCAAGAGAAAATCCGGCTCTTGCAGGAGAGCGCGGGCTAAAAGCATCATGCGCTGCTCACCGCCGCTGAGCGCAGTACACTCTTTTTTAGCCAGGTGTTTTATATCCAACTCATCAATCACGGCGGCGAGACGTTTTATATCTTCTCCGGTAGGCCAGCGCCATAATGGCACATAGGGTGCCCGGCCCATCAAAATGCTCTCCTCCACGGTAAAAGGCAAAAACGGAGCATAGAGTTGGGGCATATAACAAAGATGCTGCGCCCGCTCACGCACCGAAAAAGCCGCAAGATCTCGCCCATCAAGAGCCATCTGTCCGGAGAGCGGCGTAAGGAGCCCCATGAGAGTCTTTAAAAGTGTGCTTTTGCCCACTCCGTTGGGCCCCATAAGAGCCACTATTTTACCTTTTTGCAAAGAAAAGCTAATATTTTCCTGAACTTTGCGCTCGCCATAGCCTATAGAAAGATTTTTTATACTAAGTTCCATCTTTTATGCACCCACCCTATAAATTCGAGCCGGTGGGAGGGCCGTCGGGGCGCTGCCAGACAATAATCACTTAATAATAATGCGTTGATGTTTTTTCTTGCCGGCCCGTAAAATAATCTCACCGCCTAAAATATCGGCGGAAAGCGGCGCTAGGCCGTCTTCAATGCGCTCTTCGTTGATATAAGCACCGCCGCCCTGAATGAGGCGCCGGGCCGCACCCTTGGATTCACAGAGGCCGGCCAGCACAAAGAGATCAACAGCGTTTAACTCGGCAGCAAGATCCGCTTTACTTAGCTCGGTAGTGGGAATTTGCGCCTGCCCGGCACTGGCATCGCGCGGGATATTCGAGCTCGGCAAAATATCGGCCGGAATACTCCGCGCGCCAAAGGCCTGCCAAGTGGCAAAGAGAGCCTCTTTGGCCTTTTCGTAGCCGTGAATAAAGGCGGTGGCTTCATAAGCCAAAATGGTTTTCACCGGGTTCAGCTGCTCGGCGGTGAGCTTTTCGCAAGCTTCAATTTCCTCAATGGGTAAATAGGTAAAGAGCTTGGTATAACGCAGCACATCGCGATCATCGGAATTTACCCAGTATTGGAAATAATCATAAGGCGAGGTGCGGTTTTCATCCAGCCAGAGCGCCCCGGCCACCGTCTTGCCCATTTTTTGCCCGGTGGCGGTGGTGATGAGCTTAAAGGTCATGCCGTAGCCCTGCTTATCTTCCAGGCGGTGAATGAGGTCGATACCGGCCACAATGTTGCCCCATTGGTCGGCGCCGCCCATTTGCAACTGACAATTGTGATTTTTAAAGAGATACCAAAAATCATAAGCCTGCAAAAGCTGGTAATTAAACTCGATAAAGGAGAGCCCGCGCTCGAGGCGCATTTTGTAAGACTCGGCGGTGAGCATGCGGTTGACACTGAAATGGCGACCGATATCGCGCAAAAAGTCGATATATTTTAGGCCGTTGAGCCAGTCGCCGTTGGCCAGGATTTTTACTTCACCTTTGCCATCTAAAAGGCGGTGCAACTGCTTGCCGATGCCGTCTATATTTTTTTGCAAGCTTTCATCATCGAGCATTTTCCGCATCTCGGTTTTGCCGGAAGGGTCGCCAACCCGAGCGGTAGCCGAACCAATAAGAGCCACCGGGGCAAAACCGGCCTTCATAAAGTGGCCAAGAGCCATAATGGGAATAAGATGCCCGGCGTGCAAACTGTCGGCAGTTGGGTCAAAGCCGACATAAAGTGAGGTCTTACCAGCTGCTAAAAGCTCTTTAATGGCCTCTTCATCGGTAACGGCGTCTATAAAACCACGGCGGGTAAGTTCGTCAAACAGCATCATCTGATTATAATTCCTCTTGGCCTTAGGCAGCCAAAACTTAGGGCCTAGTAATTTAGGCGAGGCAGGAGTTTATATAATTTTCACTAAACTTGACAAGAGGCTTATTCATGTGGATAGTTATGGCCGGAGTTTGGGATAGCAAATGAAACTAACCTGCTTACATTGCGGAAAACAATTGGAACTGGCCACCGGCACGGCTAATGGCGCGGTTGTGTGCGATTGTACGCGAAATATTACTATTCCCAACCTAAAGAAAACCGCTATACGCCCAAATGCCAGAGCGGCTGAAAGGGCTCTGCGGCGCGCATTTTTATCGGCCGGCATGATTAATAATCGCTGGCAAATTGCCTTATTCCTGGCTGTTGCCACTATTTTTGTGCCTCCGCTAGCAATTGCTTCTATTGCCGTTGCAATTGCCGTATTACGCGATAAAGCCGGTTCCTTGGCCCGCTATGCCGGCCATCGCCAGGCTTTAATAGCCATTTTTCTGGCAATTTTTAATGCCATTCTTTCTTTATCCGGCGCTTATTATTTTTATAATGATCAGGTAATGAAAAATCGCCAGTATGTGCAAAAATCAGCCGCTCGCGATTTGCGAGCCCTGGCAGCAAGTGAAAATTCTTTTTATAGCAGCCACGGCCATTTTGGCACTTTTGATGAGATTTCCTTTATGGCCCCGGAGGGTCTTTATACTCTCTGCCTGGCCGATGAAATAAAAAAACCGCGCTCTGCTCTTCTAAAAACTGTTAATAACTGCCCGGATGAAAGTCTCCTTGAAGATGATCACTTCACAGCCGTGGCTGTAGCCAATCTCGATGGCGATGACACACTGGATATTTGGGCTGTAAACGAAGACGGCGTGGTAACCAACCTGCAAAACGATCTGGAAGATTAGCTTTTATTTCAGCAATATTGGTATTTCCATAATATCAAGTGGGTCAATAGCTTTGCCGTTATAATGCACTTCAAAATGCAGGTGTGGACCGGTTGAACGCCCGGTTGAACCAATAAGGCCAACGGTGCTCCCCTCCTCCAGCTGTTCACCGGAATTAACAAAAATAGCCGATAAATGGGAATATACCGTTGTATAACCGCCAATGTGCTCTATGGCCACCGACTGTCCATGTCCGCGAAACCAGCCGGCTCGCACAACCTTACCGGGGGCAGCGGCACAAACAATTCGCCCACTGGGCGCGGCCAAATCCATACCACGATGAAAAGTTATACGCCCGGTAAAAGGATCTTCACGATAGCCAAAAAAAGAACTGATACGCCAAACGGCCACAGGCCATTCCAAAAAAAGCTGCTTTTCTTTTGCCACAGGCAGAGCAAGCTTTTTTAACTTATCGTGTATATTATTTAAGATAAGTCGCTCTGTATGCAAAACCTTGAGTTCCGGCAAACCATATTCACTGATAACATACTGAAATTCCGCCTCAATAGTAAGCCGCAGGCGATGTAATGTTGCCACACTTAGGGGTAATGAGCTTTTTAGTGTTTTATCGACATAATTAAGGAAGCTTAACCAGTAATTATCCATATACCGCGCAGCTGTCGGTTCTTTCGCCAAACGCCTGACAGCTTTTTGAAAACGCTGTAATTCATCAAGAAAAACGTTTTCGCTCTCTGCGCCCCAGCTAGGCACTGAAGGCAAGCGGCTAATAGCAACTTCGCTGGCGCCATCTAAAGCAGCTACCTCTAAAGAAGGCAATGGCGAGAGGGAAAGTTCAAGGCGCCCCGCATGATAACGATTGGCTGCACATGATGGTAAAATAAGGAGCAGAAAAAGGAGTAAGAAACGCGGCATCAGCAGCTTTTAGAAAGTGTATCTAAGGTGCGGCAGAATTTGGATATTCATATTAAACGGAGTAAAAAGAAAAGCTAAATCAACATCAACGCCAATAGAAAAATGGCGCAGCTTGGTATAATACTCAAAGCTATAAAGCACATCAGCAGTAAGCGAATAGGGATAAGGAATAACCATGGCGTCATCAAGCCAGGTTGCTCCAAAACCGGCACCGACTTGCATGTAAATATTAGTATTGTGCCACACTGTGAAAAGTATAGCCAGGCGCAAGCCCAAGGTGGTTAAATCATTAACCAATACGTCTTCGCGCTTGCCGCTTTGATCTTCACTGTTAAGGCCATGATAAGCGCCAAAGTAAGTTTGTAGTTGCAAGGAAATAAGATTGTTTATGTCATACCCCAAATTGAGGCCGAAAGTTCCGCCCGGAGCATAACGATAGCTCAAGGTGCTCTCACCCGGAGCCAGGCGCATGGGGAAAATAGAAAGCCCGCCCTGAAGCCCCATATAAAAACCACGTTGTACAGGATTCAAGCCGGCGCGTACATCTCTGCCGGAAAGGCGGCGTTGTTTTTTAGTTTGCTCTTTGTCAGCTTCAGCAGCAGCGCTACTATCGGTAGCAGCAGCGGATTCATCATTGGTAACCTGACCTTCCGCCTGAGCCGCTGCCGGCTCTTCCTCTGCCGCCCAAACAGTTGGCGCAAAAGCTGTTGTCAGTAACAAAGCACCGGAAAAAAGAGAGAAGAAATAAGACCGCCTTTTACAAGTCATTGTTAACATCCTCATTATATGCCACCCGGTAACCGCATTGGTTCCAAGTGTGCTCAACAGATTTACCCGTTATTGGCCCGCGGTGCAAGCCATTTGTGCTACATTTCATTTATTATCGTTATATTAAACTCTCCATAGCCTCCTCGTTTGCTTTAAGGAGCAGAGAGACCTCCAAACTATTTTCGAGATTTTTACTAATATTTACAGCAAGTTGAGCCTTTTTCAGCTTTACAAGGCCAGGTGCCAAAATAATAAGTGCAAGTGAGAGCGGATTTTCACTCGGCACGTTAATAGAGCTATATTTAACGTTAAAAGATATATTTGTATTTTCATTATCGGTAGTTACAAGAGAAGTATCCACGGTTACTAATGTGGGTGCCAGGGCTGCCGATAGCTCCTTGCTTAAAAGAACAAAAAAATCGCTCACAATCTGTCTCGGAGCTTTTACCGGCGGAAGCGCTTCGTTTATTTTCACTTTAACCTTGCCGCCATCATCATTGGGCCAGCACTCGCGCAGAAGGTCATTAGCTTGCCAGATTGTTGGCTCGGCGGCTGGCGAATCGGGTAGCCCATTTTTTTGCAAATAGCCGATTATCACCTCTTTGGCGTAGGCGGTGCTAATTTTTTGTGCCTGAGCAAATTTTTGCAATTCAGTGCTTAAAAAGCCCATTAGCTTTTGCCAAAGTTCAAGCTCCTCGGATGAATAATTTCTCGATGATTTTATTAGGAAAATTCCTTCTAGCTTATCTTCGGTGAGCAGCGGACAGATTAAGGTGGCATCGAGAGCCGACATACTAGCAATAAGTTGTGATATCTCCGATAGTTCCTGAGTGATATTTATGTCATCTGCCGCGTGAATAGTCAGTAATTCGGCCCGTTTTTGCAAAAAAGGCCCGTTAATAATTTCCTGCTGGGCCCAAATTTTAGCCAAAATAGCGGCACCATTTTGTTCTGTAATGGCCGGCGGATATTCACCACCGCTGCTTTCAAGTAACGAAAATGCATGTGAATCATCATCACTTATAACATAAAAAGCCGTCTTTTCCGCAACTTGCAACGCCGTGAGCTCATGGGACAAAGCAGCGATAAATTCCCGCGGCTCGTTTATGCCTTGCAGCTTGTCTTTGCAATTTGCTATTTTATCTTTAAAATCAACAAGCTCCGGGCTTAGAAGGTTGGAAATAAAACTTTCCAGCCAAGGGCGGATACTCTCAAAACAAAGCACGGTTACAAAACTGGCCGACAAAGCGTAAAAAAACCATTTGCCAAAAGGAATACCGGCCCATAATATGGCCAGCGAGTAAATGAGATTGATTATAAGAGCTATAGCGAGAATAGAAATAGCCCGTGGCAACCAGCTTTTAAAATCCACCTGCCACGATTTCTGCACGGCAATATACAAAACATAAGAATAGAGAGCCAAAAGGACAGCCATAAGGGCCCAAAAACCATCTCCCAATGGCATGGAAAGCAAAATAGCGCAAATAGCAAAAAGCACAGTAGCGAGGCAAAATAGATGCACAGTATTGCGGCTATAAGAATTGGAAAGCGCGGCATGATATCTAAAGAGGTGCAAAATATACCCCACAGCCACCAAAGCTAAAAGAGCCGCCGCCAAATAAAAAGCCGCATATTCTTTGAGCGGAGTAGTTAGCAAAACAGCAAACAAAACCGCGCCGCCGGCATCGGCCGCCAGCAATCTAAGACGCTCCTTTTGTGAAGCAAAACCAAATAAATTCAAAAAGGTAAAATGTAATGACAAAGGCAGAAACAGAGAAGCGCCAAAAGCAAAAACACCTAAAGATTCATCGGAAAGAAGGTCATAAAAACGCCCGCCGGCATAAAGAGCCATATTGAGCATAAAAAGAGAAAAACCGGCTCTGCGCTTGGTTTGAATGCCATGAATTGCCACATTAAGTCCAAAAACAATAGATAATATGGCTAACAGCAAAATCATGACAGAACTGAGCGTCATTATATAACCTCCGAGAATATATAGTTATTTGGCCTGCATTGTCACACTGTATTTAATTGTTTTTATGTGTGAGCACTGCCAATTGCCAGTGGCTATTTTTATATGAAAATTGCAGTAGAGTCCACCACATTTCAGGTAGCGCGAAAGCTGGGTGGTTTTGTAATATGTCCATGATTTCTCGTTGGTTACACTTCCGCTTTGCAAATCGTAAGCGGCAGTTTGCCAATTATAAAAATAAATTTGCGCTCCTTCGGCTCCCACCCCGTAACAACTGTCGTAGCCGTAAACCGCCAATTCCAAAGAGGCGGCACAATCATATAACACATTGTTAATATTGAAACTTGCCTCTAAAGCACCGGAAGTTAAAACAGTTGGCCCCAAAAGGATCCAACCTTCTCCTTCGGCTTCATCAGGTAATTCGATGGAACCGCTGGTCTTAAGCTCTGAGCTGTCGCCGCTATAATAGCCACCGGAGATAGTATAATTTGAGCAGAGCTCTTTACCCACATCCGGATCGGCCCAAGGCCCGGAAGTCGGGCACCACTCATCAACAAAGCCATCACGCCTACAAGCCTGCTTATTGGGTGAACATTCAGAATCGCAGTAGCAATTAATATTGGCGGCAGAAGGAGACGGGCAGCCGCTGGCACCGGCAAAATTACAGCCGGCATCGCAAAAAAGTGTGTAATCACATTCACATTCATCAGCGCAATCAGGGTCAACTCCGGGAACACACCAACCGTCGCAATAACTATCGGCCATACACATTTGCTGTGTTTTGCAATCGGCATCGCAGGCACATTTTTCGGCACTTTGATGAGCTGCCGGCTCACAAACATTGGGCACATAATCACATGAGCAAACGCACTCTCCTTCTATACATTCAAAATTCGGCTCACAAGCTTGCGCCGGGCCTAAATCAGCGCATTTATCAATGTCATATTGCCCACATTCCTGATAATGGCGCCCATCGGCCGTGCAAGTTTTGGTCTGGCACTCATCCGTGCAAAGGTCGAGTGGAGCACATTCACCCAGAGAGCAACTTTCATCAAGTGGGCATGGATTATAAGACCAATCCAGACAAGGGTCGCTATCGACATTGGCACAAATGCGAAAGCCGTTGTTATAACACTCGCGCTGCCCTTCTACACTGCATTCATTGACACATTCCGGATCACAGCGGCCGTTGCTGCAATATTCGCCGTAGGGGCAATAGATTATCGGCCCAAATTCCGAGCAGGGGTCGTTATCATACTGCCCACAAACACGGTAACCGTTACCTTCACAAATAGCTTGATCCGAAAAGCAGTCATCATAGCATTTTTCCGGCAAAGTACAGCTGGAGCCGCTACAAACTGTATTGCCAACACAGGGCTGGCTTTCCTGCCATTCCAGACAACCGTTTTCCTTATTTACAAGACACATCTCCACACTGTTGGAAGTTGGGGAGCAACGCTTGGAACCGGCAGTACATTTATCCTGACAATCAGCACACTCGCCGCCCCTACAGTAGGTGCCGGCTTTGCATGGGGTAACGCTCCCCCATTTTAAAACAGTATCCACATATTCGCAGACTTCATAACCGTTAACTTCGGTATCACAACGTTTTTTTCCCCTTTTACAGGCATCATCGCCGGTGCCCAGGCAATAGCCTTCGGAACAGGCACTGCCTTCCGGACAGGAAGTTGCCTCTTTAGGCCACTCCAGACAAATATCATCGTTGTAATTATCGCATATAATATAGCCATTAGTATTATCAACACACTTACGCTCACCGGCATAACATTCATCCCGGCAAGAGAGAGCAACCTCCTCATCGCAAGCGGTGAAAAACGGCATAGCAAGCAGCAAAAATGCGGTAAGCCATGCTATCTTGTATATTCTACCAAACATTTTATCATCCCATGGTTACACCCTAGGCACAAAAAACCGCTCCGATTATATGTGCTTTTCCCAGATTTGACAATATTAGCAGACAAATTTACTCTTTTGCAGACTATTTAATAGCCGTTAGCTTGACAGCTTTTGCCAATGAATGTTACAGAAAAGGTTGGTTTAGTGGCGCTACAGGCTGTTTCCTGGCGCAAGCTCTAAGGAGTAGAACATGAAAATTCGGCTAAACACCGCAAAATTATTAACAGTATTTAGTCTTGGCGGTGCTTTTCTGGCTTCTTCCTGCGGACCGGTGGCCAGTCTCTCATATATGAGCAAGGCCAACGTGAGTATTGAACTGGCCAAAAGTGCCGGCGCCGATACGCTGGCTATTTATGAGTACACCACGGCTGTTGCGTACTATCAAAAGGCCCAGGAAGAAAATGGTTATTCGGATTTTGTAGCGGCGGAAAAATACGCCAAAATTGCCCATGAACAGGCCATGGTGGCCAGAGAGAGAGCCGAGGCTCTTTCAACAATTCCTAATTAATTAACTTCTTTCATGGAATAAGCGATGGAATACATGAAGAACAAACTTGCAATTCTTATGAGTGTGGCCATCACGGCGCTTTTAGCGACTGCTTGCTCTACCAGCGGCCAAATGCAGGGAACTATTCCGGCCATAGAAAAAAAGATTTCCCAAGCCCGCGAGCGCGGTTCATATCGCTGCGCCCCGCGTGAACTGGCTATGGCCGAAGCACACCTCGAATTTATGAAATATGAGATGAAGGCCGGCGATTTCGTGCGTGCCACTACACACATGAATGAATCTTCGGCCGCTATTGACCGGGCACTTGAAATTACCGACCCGGACAAATGCGTTGATAAGACCGTCACAATTCATCGCCCGCAAAAAACGGTGGTGGCCGATACTGATGGTGACGGCATTTTGGATGATATTGATGTTTGCCCCGATGATCCCGAAGATCCCGATGGCTTCCAAGATGATGACGGTTGTCCCGACCTGGATAACGATGTTGATGCCATTCTCGATGAAGAGGATGCCTGCCCGATTGAAGTCGGCGTGCCCAATAAAGACCCGGCTAAACATGGTTGCCCGATTCGCGATAGCGATGGTGACGGTATGCTCGATGATGTCGATAAATGCCCGGACGATCCCGAAGATCATGATGGCTTCCAAGATGAAGACGGTTGTCCCGATCCCGATAACGATGGCGATGGCGTTTCCGATGTCAACGACAAGTGCCCGAACGATCCCGAAGACAAAGACGGCTTCAGCGATGAAGACGGCTGTCCCGATCCCGATAATGATCAAGACGGCGTGCCGGATAAAGATGATAAGTGCCCGATTGAAGCCGGCCCGGCCTCTAACCTCGGTTGCCCGATTACCGATAAAGATAACGATGGCGTACCCGATGCTATAGATGCCTGCCCGGATGTGCCAGGTATTCCGTCACCTGTGGCTTCCAAAAATGGTTGTCCGCGGCGCGTCTTGGTTATCAAGACCAAAGATAAGATTGAAATTAAACAGCAAATTCAGTTTGCTACCGGTAGCGCCAAGATCATCGGCAATATCTCCTTCGAGATTATCCGCCAGGTTAACGAAGTGCTGAAGGCCAACCCGGAGATCAAGGTAGTCATCGAAGGCCATACCGATAACCGTGGCAATGCTGAGTTTAACCGCAAACTCTCCGATCAGCGCGCCAATGCCATCATGAAGAAACTGATACAAGACGGCGTTGATCCGGCGAGACTCAGTGCTATCGGTTATGGTAAGACAAAACCGATTAAGTCCAACAACACTGCCGCCGGCCGTGCTGCCAACCGCCGTGTTGAGTTCAAGATTGTGGACGAAGACGGTTCAAATGCTACCCCTCAAGATTTCCC
>JAEEGL010108109.1_pt1 | contig 34862 bp, 23 predicted proteins | sample 9134231 | NCBI WGS metagenome assembly JAEEGL01 (sample SAMN16246548, study PRJNA631951) | gut metagenome | biome: gut microbiome; feature: rumen; material: fiber-attached | host: Bos | place: Iran: Karaj | collected 2018-10
CTAAACCTATTCGTATTTGTCCTCCCATCGGCCGCCGTCTCCGGCGACGGGGAATATGTTTTCAGAAGGGTCGGCTATTCTGACGGCTTGTCCCACAGTGCCGTGCTCTCGTTGTTCCAGGACAACACCGATCTGGTATGGATGGGAACATATGACGGACTGGACTGTTATGACGGAGCGTCCATGCATGTGTACAGGTCAGATTTCTCAGCTGACGGAGCCCTTACCAACAATATCATAAGTTCTATATGCCAGGCGGACGGCGATAATCTGTGGGTCAATACCTTCCAGTCTCTCAACCGTCTTTCCAAGTCTTCCGGCGAGATCACAAAGACCTTCTCTTTTGGCGGAGACGCATATCTTTCTTCGAATTCCAAAGGAAATACCTGGCTGCTTTCTGACAATACCCTCTATTATTACAGTACTGTCCATGAGAAGTTCATAAGGACCGACGTCCCCGTCGAACCTGACTATCTGCCTGAGCGACGTTTCTTTGTGAATGAACAGGGGGAGATGATGTACTTTGGCAGGGAAGACGGAAATGTCAGGAGGTATTCCCTTTCTTCCTGGGACGAGGATTCCACTTCGACCCAGGTAAGGCTGAAGGAAGAGAGCTTCCATCCGAAGCCGATCAATGACATCTTCTATCAGACCGGAATGATGTGTTTCGTGGACCGGGACGATGACCTTTACCTCTATGACGTAGCCAGGAAGACCAAGGTTTATATAAGGAATCTCTCTTCCCTGATCAAGGAATATGGCGCCATAGGCGGAATCGTGCCTTTCTATGAGGACTTCCTGATTGGTTTCCATGTGAACGGCCTGTTCAGGCTGAAGGCCTTCAGCAAATATGAGGCTGAGCCTGTTGACAGGAACATAAGGATATTCTGCCTGTACCATGACCTGCATCAGGGAGTCATCTGGATAGGCTCTGACGGCCAGGGAGCCCTGATGTATGCCAAGAAGTATTCGATTGCCGACAACATAGTATTCTCTTCCGTTTCCGGCAACCTTTCCCGTCCTGTGAGATCCATACTGACCGACAAGCATGGCGGAATGTGGGTCGGAACCAAGGGCGACGGCATCGTCTATTTTCCTGACTGGAAGAAGGGGACTGCCGGATGCGAGATCATAACGCCGTCCGGACGCCGTCCGGCATCGGGATACCGCAGGGAATCCAGGGAGTTCAAGGTCTACTCGATCAAGGAGAGCCGTTTCCGCAACGGAGTGTGGATTGGCGCGGGAGAAGAGGGTCTGATGTTCTGCCCGTACGGAGGCGTTCCGTCGCCTGTCCGTTATCCGGACGACGCAGATGCGCCGATGGAGATACATGATATCTACGAGATGGACGAGAACACCCTCTATGTGTCCAGTGCAGGCATGGGTATCCATAAGCTTACGATTCGCGGAGACCGGGTGACGTTCGACAAGAAGTATTCTTTCTATTTCGAAGGAAGGGAAGTCGATCTCTTTTATTCCATGAAAGCCGTCGGAGACTCCCTGCTGTATGCGGGAAGCCGTGGAGACGGACTTGTCAGGCTGGACATCAAGACGGAGGAATACAGCGTAATATCCATGCGCTACCTGTATAACGAGGCGATCGATGATATCCTCAGCCTTTGCCCGGCATCAGACGGAAGCCTCTATGTGGGTACCATTTCAGGCTTGCTGAAGCTTTATAATTCAGGCAGGGATATCCATGCGGAGCATATCGGCAAGAAGAACGGGCTGGTCAATGACATGATCCATGGCATTCTCGAGGATGGCGACGGGATGCTCTGGCTCGGCACCGACAGGGGCCTTGTGAAATATAACCCGGCGAACGGTCTGGCGCAGACATATCTGTTCACTGCAGGCCTGGAAATAGGGGAGTTCAGCGATGACGCATACTACAAGGATCCCCGTACCGGCAGGCTTTTCCTTGGCGGTAACGGCGGACTCATCAGCCTGGCGGACCATACTCCGGAGATGGTGCAGTACTTCAGCGACATCCAGCTAAGGAGCTTGAAGGTCGCTCACGAGGAAGTGCGGATGTCCGACTATACGGACAAGGCCGGTAACCTCGTATTCAATGGAGGAGAAGTATCCTTTGCCGTGACTTTCGCGGTTCCTGATTATCAGGCTTCTGGACTGGTGGAGTATTCCGCCTTACTTGAGGGATATGACAAGGACTGGTCTGTCTATACTCTGGACAACACCGTGTCCTATACAGATGTGCCTGCCGGCAGATATACGCTCAGGATACGTTACAAGAAAGATGTATATGATAATCTTCCCGAGGAATTCAGCGTAAAGGTGAGGATTCGCCGGAACTTCTTCAAGTCCCCGTTCTTCTTTACGCTTCTGGGAATCTTGTTTGCCGCCCTGCTGCTCTACAGCCTATTGTCCTATAGGAATGACAAACGCAAGAAAAGAGACGCCAGGGACATGGACAAGGACATGGCTGATTTCAGAAAGAGGCTTTCGATAGCATATGCAGACACGTTCGACAATGCTGCTGTATCCCGCGTGACTGTACGTGAGATATCAGATTCCGTGCTCGGCATACTGGCCGGAAGGGGCGCCGCGACCGACGGGATCAGGGTCATCGGCTCCGATGTTCCTTTCCCGCTCCATACAAATTACATGAAGCGTCTGCTCATGGTCATTTATGATCATATACTGTCCTCCGGAGGTACTGCCAGCCTTTCTTGTGCAGTTGAAGAAAAGTCCCTGCACATGGTTCTTGAAGCAGAAAAGAGCCTGCTGGCGCCGCTGTACAGGGCTCTTTCTGGCGGTTCTGCCCATAATCTGACCATGAAGTTCTGCGAAGACAGCACCATGCAGATGGATTTCCTGTCCGTCTCTGCAGAGCAGGGAATTCCTGAGAAGATAGTATATGACGGCAAGTCGATTGATTTCGTAATGAGTCCGGCGGTCGCGCGCAATGCCGCTTCTCCGGAGAAAGAAAGGCTTCTGCTGCTGGAGAGCAGTCCGGAGATGTTCTGGCTGCTTTCAGACCTGCTTTCAGCTGATTATGAAATAATCAATGCGACCGATACGGCATCGGCATTGAGGTCCCTGAAGCATTCCGATGTCAGTCCGATAATGGTCGATGCCCATCTGGGCATAAAGGATGAGAACTCGTTCAGGGATACGGTTTCCAAGAACAGGACTGCCATTTCGGATATTCCGTTCGTGGTGATCCTTGGAGAGGGACGTCCTGGCCTGGGGCTTGGCTCCGAGCTGATTTCTTGGTCTGACAGCTATGCATATGCTCCTGAGGGCATTCCTCTGCTGAAAGAGGTTATCTCCAGGGCTGTCGATGGCAAGAAGGATTTCCGCAGGATAAAGATGGAAGAACTGGGCAGTCTGGCCGATGACATCATATGTTCGAACGAAGATGATATCGCTTTCGTTCGCAAGACTATCAAGGTGCTTTCGGAGAATATCGCTAGGGAGGACTTGGGCACAGCCCTGATCGCCGACAGGATGGCGATGACTCCGCGCTCATTCTACAGGAGATTCCGCAGCATTTCCCATATCACTCCGGGAACGCTGATAAAGATATATCGTCTGGAGATGGCCTCGCGCCTGCTTCTGGAAGACTCCAAGCAGATACTGGACGTGATTGCCGAGGTCGGTATTTCCAGCAGGTCGTACTTCTACAAGGAATTCACGGCTCGCTTCGGAACGACTCCGGGCAACTGGAAAAACTCTCGCGGGGGGAGTGCTGAACAGATGTCTTCAAAATGACGCGTCGCTGAAGTAAGCTTCTGAGATACATATTGTTGCCTTGTGCTCAATTTTGATAGGGTGTCCTCATTACGGACACCCTTCTTATTTTGTCGCGAAGGAGGAAAAGTTTCATGTTTTATCTTCTTTACTTTACGATGCAATGATTGCCTAACACATACATAGCTTTATAACCAAAACACCCATTTATGGAATTATCTACAAACAAACTTCTTGCCAGTAAGATCTGGTTAGCAGTAGTGATTTTCTTCACGTCGGGTATAATCATGTCTGCCCAGACAAGCGTATCCGGACGTGTATCTGATGACAAGGGTGAGATGCTTGAAGGTATAGCGGTGTACGAAAAAGGTACGACCAATGGTACCCTTACCGACAACAACGGTCAGTATACCCTTATGCTTACAGGCTCTGATCCTATTCTCGTCTTCTCCGCCCTCGGTTTCGAGGAGCAGGAGATTGAAGTCGGCAAACGTACTCTCATCGACGTTGCGCTTGTCACTGTGGTCAACGAGCTTGATGAGATCGTAGTCGTGGGTTATGGTACCCAGCGTAAGATCTCAGTCGTCGGTTCCCAGGCGTCCATCAAGTCAGACCAGATCAAGATGCCTTCAGGTAGTCTTTCATCAGTTGTCGCAGGCCGACTCGCCGGCGTCGTATCTGTCCAGAGGACAGGTGAGCCGGGACATGACGAGACCGATATCTGGATCCGTGGTATTTCTACGTTCACGAACCAGCATTCCCGTCCTCTCGTCCTCGTCGATGGTGTCGAGCGTAGCTTCAACAATATCGACCCTGAGGATATCGAGAGCTTCACGGTCCTCAAGGATGCTTCCGCAACCGCAGTCTATGGTGTACGAGGCGCCAACGGCGTTATCATCATCAAGACAAAGCCGGGAAAGGTGGGCAAGCCTAAATTTACCGTTGATTATTACGAGAGTGTCACCAGGCTTACCAGAGTTCCTAAGCTTGCTGACGCATTTACTTATATGGACGCTGCGAACGAGGCTTACATGAACAGCCGTGGTTCGCTCCTCTATACTCCTCAGTATATCGAGGCAACGAAGAAGGCTTCCGGAGTGATTCCTAACGATGACCCTGAAGCATACAACAGTTTCCTTTATCCGAATGTGAACTGGAACAAGGAGATGTTCAAGCAGTTCGGCCATAACCGCCGCGCCCAGATCAGCGTCAGGGGTGGTGTCCCGAACGCTACATACTACGTATCCCTCACTTATTATTCAGAGACTGGTCTTACCCGCGATGCCAGGATGGAGAACTACAATGCCAACATGCATTATGACAGGTACAACTATACAGCCAACCTGAATCTTCGTCCTACTGAGACTACGACCGTGGATCTCGGTTTCAGTGGCTATCTCTCGGAGGGTAACTATCCTCAGCAGTCTACATCAAGCCTTTTCGGCGCATCCCTGCAGATCAACCCGGTATATCTTCCTAAGGAGATGCCAGACGGATCCATCCCGGGTATTTCATCGATGGGTGACCTTCGCAACCCTCTTGCAGACCTTACCAAGAGAGGTTACAGGAATGAGATCAGGAATCAGCTCAACTCCAACATAAGGATTACCCAGGACCTTGGTTTCACTGAATGGAGCAAGGGCCTTTCCGCTCATGCCCTCCTTGCGTTTGACGTCAACAACGCACGTGACAACAGGTACTCAAAACGCGACGATACCTATTTCTTCGCCGGTACGAAGAATGCCGAGACCGGCCTCTGGAACAGAGATGTTTACAATGAGGACGGTACCTGGAATCTTGTAAGGACATATACTGGCAGCCGCGAGCTCACTTATGAAAGGGGACAGTCCATGGACCGCAACATCTATTTCGAGTCTTCCCTCAATTATGAGAGAGTATTCGGAAAACATGCCGTAACCGGTCTGTTGCTCTACAACCAGAACATCTATGCAGAAGGTCATCCAGATGATCTTATCGCTTCTCTTGACTACAAGCAGCAGGGTATCGCAGCCAGGGCTACATACTCTTACAGCGACCGCTATTTCGGAGAACTCAATGCCGGATATAACGGATCGGAGAACTTCGCGCCTGAGAACAGGTTCGGTTTCTTCCCTGCAGCCGGTCTCGGATGGGCAGTATCCAACGAATCCTTCTGGAAATCACTCAAGGACACATGGTCATTCTTCAAGATCCGCTATACCATCGGTCTTGTAGGATCCGACGCCGCTACTGACAGGCGATTCATGTATCAGGACGAGATGGGCAGCGCAGACGGTACCCGTTTCGGTACTTCCAACAGCCCTAAAGACGGTTGGGCATACAAGAAATATGGCTCTAACGTTGGTTGGTCAACCTCTCTCAAGCAGAACCTCGGTTTTGACTTCAAGTTCTTCAAGGATGAGCTTTCACTCACCGTGGAACTCTTCAAGGAGCACCGCACCGGAATCTTCCTCCAGCGTGCCACGATTCCTGATTACAGCGGTTTCATCGAGAAGCCATACGCAAACCTTGGTATTGTTGACAACAAGGGTATCGACATGAATCTCGAATACAACAAGCAGCTTGGCAGCAAGACCTTCCTTACCCTCAGGGGCAACCTTACATGGAACGAGGACCGCATCATCGAGGATGATCAGCCGGAGCCTGCATATCCATGGCTCGAGACCCGCGGAACCAACGTGCTCGCACGCTGGGGCTGGATAGCAGAAGGCCTCTTCACTAGCGAGGACGAGATTATCGACCATGCAAGACAGTTCGGTGAGGAATATCCTGGACAGATCTCCCAGCCGGGTGACATCAAGTACAAGGACCTCAACGGTGACGGAGTGATCGATGACTACGACAAGTGCGTAATCGGCCAGGGCGACGTCCCTAAGCTCTATTATGGCTTCGGCGCCGACCTCCAGGTAGGACATTTCTCAGTAGGCGTTATCTTCTCAGGAAACGCATTTGCTGACCGTATGCTTCAGGGTGACGGTATCCAGCCTTTCTCAGACCAGGCCGGTCTTTCCAACCTGTTCAGCAATATCACTGACAGATGGTCTCCTGAGCATCCGGAGAATACAGACGTGTTCTATCCGAGACTCCGTTTCAGCAAGACGGACAACCTCAACAACACCAAGGAAAGCACCTGGTGGCAGAAGGATGTAAGTTTCCTCCGTCTCAAGCAGGCTACAATCTCTTACAACTTCCCTTCAAGGCTGGTTGAGAAGACATTCCTCGAGGAGGCAAGCGTGTATATCACCGGATCCAACCTCCTGACTTTCTCCAACTTCAAGCTTTGGGATCCTGAACTCAACACCAACAACGGATGTTCATATCCTAACGCGATGACGATTTCAGTCGGTCTCAATGTTAAATTCTAAAACGGATGTCAGTTATGAAAAAAATATTAAAACTTGCCGTTGCGGTTATTGTCATGGCATCTGTTGCTTCCTGCAACGACTTCTTCCCGTCAATACCGGGAACGCAGTATGACCTTGATGACACTTTCTCTGACCGTAACAAGACTGAGGAGTTCCTCAACAATATCTATAGTTATGTCCCGGACGAGACCTGCGAGCGTTGGCCGACGTACTACGCTGGCGGTATATGGACCGGAGGTTCGATAGAATGCGACATCACCTGGAGCGGCGATGGCGAGCAGGCCTCCAGCTGGTCGCTCGGTACCGTCTATGCTTCTACCGATTGGATAGGCTACTGGTATGAGCGTTATTACAAGGCCATATCAAAGGCCAGCACCTTCATCAGCAGGATTGATGACTGCAAAGAGGCAAGCGCCTCAGACCGCACTCTCTGGAAAGCTCAGGCAAGGGCTCTCCGTGCGTACTATTACTTCAACATCTTCCGTTGCTACGGACCTGTGGTGATTCTCGGTGAGGATCCTGTCGCTCTGGACACTCCTCTCGATGAGCTCCTGAAGGAGAGAAACACTGTAGACGAGAATATCGACTTCATCGTTTCCGAGCTCGACAAGGCCGCTGAGGACCTCCCTGCTAAATATGGCGACGCAAACCTCGGACGTATCGACCGCGGTACCTGCAAGGCTCTCAAGGCAAAGGTGCTTCTGTATGCAGCCAGCCCTCTGTTCAACTGCAACACAGATTACGCCAACATCACCAATCCGGACGGTACCCAGCTTTTCCCTCAGGACGCTTCTCAGGAGCAGGCTAAGTGGCAAAGGGCCAAGACAGCCTACAAAGAGTTCCTCGACGAGTTTGACGGAAAGCATTATTCTCTCCAGACGGTCAAGAATTCAGACGGTACTATCGACCATTACGAGTCATATCGTCAGGCCGCTTCAATCTCTGACTTTACACGCAACACAGAGCAGATATTCATCAGGCTTTCCGACCATGACCTCATCCAGTACCAGACCACCCCTTACCACAAGGGATGCCAGGACGAAAGCATCCGTGGCGGTCTCGGTTTCGGTACCACCCAGGAGATGGTAGACCTTTACTTCACTGACAAGGGTCTCCGTATCGTAGACGATCCTGACTATGACGAGTACACGGGCGTGCCTGACGCTTCTCATTACGGATGGCCGACCGACTACAAGGATCCGTTCAACCCTGACAGAACCCTTTTCAAGGCCAATACCGACAAGACCCTCAAGCAGTGGGCACATCGTGAGCCTCGTTTCTATGTTTGCGTGACATTCAACGGTTCTACATGGCTCAACACCAACACCAATGACGGCGAGGTCACCACCGAGCTCAACGTCAACGGAAACTCCGGCTTCAACGCAGCCAACTGGGATGCCCCTTATACTGGCTACGGCGAGCGCAGGATGGCTCCTATCAATGGTGACGAGGACGGTTCGCACTGCGCAGTTCTTCTCCGTCTCGGTGACATGTACCTTGGCTATGCAGAGTGTCTCAACGCATGCGGTGAATATGCTGAAGCCATCAAATATGTCAACCTTATCCGCGCCAGGGCTGGTGTCCCATGCTATGGCAACGGAGGCGGCACGGATGCCAACGGAATGGCATATATCCCATATCCGGAGAATCGCAAGGAAATCGAAAGCAGGATCCGTCGCGAGAGGCTGATAGAGCTTTCTTTCGAATGGAACCACTTCTTCGACGTACGTCGCTGGAAGGTTGCTGACATGGCTGTAGGTGACAACTGGATATATCCATCTTACCACAGAGGTGGCGAGGGTGGTGCAATCCATGCCATGAACTTCATGTCCGATCCACCAGAGTTCTTCGAGAAGGTCGAGCTTGAGACCAGAGTCTTCGCCAAGCAGCACTATCTCTTCCCGATTCCTGACGCGGAACTGAGAAGAAATCCTAAGATGGTGCAGAACTACGGCTGGACATCCGAGGCTACTGAAAGATAATATTTAAAGCATTTTTATACGATATGAGGAAAATATTGGTATCAGCATCCCTTGCAATGGCAGGAATGATAGTTTCAGCGCAGCCGTCCGCGTACGTCAACCCGTTCATCGGGACTGACGGGATGGGGCACACCTTCCCGGGCGCATGCGTGCCTTTCGGAAGTATCCAGCTGAGCCCTGATACCGATATCGTTCCTCATGACATAAATGGTATCTACCAGAACAGAACCTACGACTACTGCGCCGGATACAGACACTCGGACAGTACCATCGTAGGATTCTCGCACAGGCATCTCAGCGGAACAGGTCATTCAGACCTCGGGGATATTCTGATCATGCCTACCACCGGTCCCGTCCGGCTGACTCCGGGAACGGCGGATCACCCTGAAGACGGCTACAGGTCCCGTTTTTCGCATGACAGCGAGACTGCATCACCAGGTCTCTACGCCGTGACTCTTGCGGATTATGGAATCAAGGCCCGTCTTACAGCAACAAAAAGAGTCGGGGTCCACAATTACGAATACCCATCAACCGAAAAACAAAACATTGTTTTAGACCTGACACACAGCATTTACGGATACGACGGCAAAGTATGCAGGGCGACCCTGAGAGTCGAGAATGATACTCTGGTCACCGGATTCCGTCTCACCGACGGATGGGCACGAACCAACTACACATACTTTGCAATTTCATTCTCCAAGCCGATCCGCGATTACGGTTACGAGGACAAGAGACCTTCTACCTATGGCGGATTCTGGAGACGTTTCGACATTGGCCATAATTTCCCCGATATGGCCGGCCGAGACGTATCGGCATGGTTCTCATTCGACGAAGGAGAACCGCTCACTGTAAAAGTGGCAATATCGGCAGTCGATGCTGCGGGCGCTGTCCGCAACCTCCAGGCCGAGGCTGCCGGTACCTTTGACGAGATTGCCGCCCGCGCGGCGGCCGAATGGGACAAGGCGCTCGGCAGGTTCGAGGTGGAAGGAACCGATGCCGAAAAGACGATGTTCTATACATCAGTATATCATACCCTGATCCATCCGTCTGTCTATATGGACGTAGATGGAAAATACAGGGGAGTGGACGGAAACATCCACCAGGCCGAAGGCTTTACCAACTACACCATATTCTCGCTCTGGGATACCTACAGGGCAGAGCATCCGTTCCTCGGACTGTTCTGGCCCGATGAGAACTCTGACATGGTAAGATCGATGGTAGAGCACTGGAAGCAGAATGCCGTGGGCATGCTCCCGGTATGGAGCCTGATGGGCAATGAGAACTGGTGCATGAGCGGCTATCATGCCGTCCCGGTGCTCGCAGACGCCATAGTCAAGGGAACATACAAAGGCTCGGCCGAAGAGGCCCTGGCCGCCATGACAGCGACCTCCAAGGTCAGGATATATGAGGGCCTGGGCTCTTATATTGACCATGGATATGTACCTCTTGACGAGAGCGGGACAGCAGCATCTACAACTCTGGAATACAGCTATGACGACTGGACCATCCATGCCGCCGCGCTGAAGACCGGAGACGGAGATGTTGCACGCGAGTATGCAGGCAGAGCGATGAACTATGCAAATGTGTATGACACCTCGATCGGATATGCCCGTCCGAGGTATGCCGACGGCTCGTTCAAGAAAGAATTCGATATCGACCAGACTTATGGAGAGGGCTTCATCGAAGGCAACTCCAGGAACTTCTCTTTCCATGTCCCTCAGGACGTGAAAGGAATCATAGGCCTTATGGGTGGGGAGAAGGTGTTCCTCAAGAAGCTGGAAGATCTTTTTGCCATGGATCTCGATCCTAAATACTACGCCGACAACGAAGACATCGAGAAGGAGTGCCTCGTGGGTGGATATGTTCATGGAAACGAACCAAGCCATCATGTGCCATATCTATTTGCATGGACGTCCAAGCCATGGCTGACCCAGTATTGGGTACGTGAGATCATCAACAGAATGTACAGGGAGGGGATTGACGGTCTTGGTGGCAACGATGATTGCGGCCAGATGAGCGCCTGGTACCTTTTCTCGGCGATGGGATTCTATCCTGTATGCCCGGGAACAGACCAGTATGTGACCGGAGCCCCGTATCTCCCTTATATAAAGATAAGCCTTCCGGGAGGCAAGACTCTCGAGATCAAGGCTAAAGGCGTCAGCGATACCAACCGATATGTAAGACGCATAAGAATCAACGGAAATACTCTGGACAGGAGATACGTCACCCATAAGGAAATCCTTGAAGGAGGCGTATGGGAGTTCGAAATGAGCTCCAGACCTTCCAAAGACAACAGGCTTGAGAAGCCATATTCAATGTCAGACAACAACTAATAACAAATATGAAGAGATATATCATTATCCCGCTATGCATCATTGCTGCGGCCACTGCTGCCTGCGGACAGAAAAATTCCGGAAAGACCTCCGGAGACTGGTCAGACTATAATATCGGAAATGTAATATTCGAAGACAAGGCCAAGGGCACCGAAGGTTCTGCAATCTATGCAGGAATCATAAAGGACCCTGTAGCCTATATCTCAGAACAGGCCAGGGACGTGCTTGCTACCCTTTATTACTCTCCGGCAGACAGCATCCCTCCAGTAGAGAATATCTATTATACCCTCGAGGACGTAGAAGGAATCTCCGCCAAGGGTGACGAGGGCAACGATGCGTTCGTTTTCTACAGCACCAGGCATATCGAACAGAGTTTCGTGGACAACGATACCGCCAAAGTGTTTTTCGAGACCCGCGGAGTTCTTCTCCATGAGCTTACGCATGTGTACCAGCTTGCTCCTCAGGGAATCGGCAGCTACGAAGATGACCGCGTCAACTGGTGCTTCATCGAAGGAATGGCTGATGCCGTACGCGTAGCCAACGGTGGTTTCGGTCCGGAGGACAGGCCAAGGGGCGGAAACTATATGGACGGATACCGCATCACAGGTTTCTTCCTCGTATGGCTCAGGGACAACAAGGATCCGGACTTCCTCAGGAAGTTCAATGCCAGCACACTCGAAGTGATTCCATGGTCATTCAATGGTGCAATCAAGCACATATTCGGGGAGAATGCCGACATCGATGACCTCTGGCACGAGTATCAGGTGGCAGTAGGGGACATTAAGCTTTGACAAAATGAGACGATACGAACTGACAATGGTTATCTGCAGCCTTCTTGCCGGCATCACACCGATGGCGGCACAGGGGCTGACAGATTATGTTAGACCGCTCGTGGGCACTGACGGATATGGAAACGTCTATCCGGGCGCCCAGATTCCGTTCGGTGGCATACAGATAAGTCCGGATACGGACGACCATTTCTATGATGCTGCGTCCGGGTACAAGTATTCCCACAACACAATACAGGGCTTCAGCCTTACCCATCTCAGCGGTACCGGAATCCCTGACCTGGGAGACTTCATGTTCATCCCGGGAACGGGTGAGCAGAAGCCGGCATCGGCATACAGCCACGACAGGGAAACCGCAACTCCAGACTATTACAGCGTCGTCCTGGACGACTATGGCGTAAAGGCCGAGATGACCTCCGGACTCAGGAGCGGTATCTTCCGTTTTACATTCCCTGAATCCGATTCAGCTTTCATAGCCATTGACCTGGACCATACTCTTTATCAGGATTGCGTCTGGGCGAGCCTGCGCATGGAAAATGACTCCACCATTACCGGATACAAGCTGGTGGACGGCTGGGGACCGGAAAGACATGTATATTTCGCCGCAACCTTCTCTTGCAGCCTTAAGGACATGCTCTTCTATCAGGAAGGCAAGCCGGTGATATACAATACGATGCGCTTCCGCAGCTCAAGCGAAGCTTGGGGAAAGAAACTTTCTGTGAAGGTCAACCTCAAAACCTCTGAGGGAGAACAGGTTACGGTACGCGTGGCTGTCTCAGGAGTCAGTCTTGAAGGTGCCCTGAAGAATCTTGCCGAGACCGAAGGGGAGACCTTTGACAGCCTTCACAAGAAAGGCGTGGACCTCTGGGAGAATGAACTCTCAAGATATGAGCTCAAGGCTGACCGCAAGACAATGGAGACTTTCTATACCTCTGCCTATCATGCCGCCCTGCATCCGTTCGTATTCGAGGATGCCGACGGGCGATACAGGGGACTGGACAAGAACATCGCCACTTCGGACGGCTTCACTAATTATACCGTGTTCTCGCTCTGGGATACGTACAGGGCATTCCATCCCTGGATGAACCTTGTCCATCAGGACATCAACGCAGATATTGCTACATCGATGCTTGCACATTATGACAAGAGTGTCGAGAAGATGCTTCCGATATGGTCCTTCTATGCCAACGAAACCTGGTGCATGATCGGTTATCATGCGGTTTCGGTACTTGCAGACATGATTGTCAAGGATGTGCAGGGATTTGACCGCGAGAAGGCTTACGAAGCCATGAAAACGACGGCCATGAACCCGAATTATGACAAGCTGGAAGAGTACAGGACAATCGGATATGTTCCGTTCGATACCGAAGCTGAGTCTGTTTCCAAGACTCTGGAGTATGCATATGACGATTTCTGCATAGCTCAGGCCGCAAAGGCTCTCGGTCATGATGAGGATTATGAATATTACATCGGACGGTCTAAGAACTACCGCAATCTGGTCGATCCTGAGACTGGTTTTATGAGAGGCCGCGACTCCAAAGGGGACTGGCGCACTCCGTTCTCTCCTCTGGATTATCAGGGGCCGGGCTCCGTGAATGGATGGGGCGATATCACCGAAGGCTTCACAGTCCAGTATACCTGGTATGTGCCTCATGATTTCCAGGGCTATATCGACATGGTAGGGAAGGAGAAGCTCCTTTCAAGGCTCGACAGCTTGTTTGCATATGACCTTCCGGAGGATATTCCGGGAGCCCATGATATCCAGGGACGCATAGGAGCCTACTGGCATGGCAATGAACCATGTCACCATGTGCCTTATCTCTACAACTGGTTCGGACAGCCGTGGAAATGCCAGAAGCGCGTCCGTGAGATTGCCGACAGGTTCTATGGAAATACTCCTGACGCTCTCAGCGGCAACGATGATTGCGGCCAGATGAGCGCATGGTATATGTTCAACTGCCTCGGATTCTATCCGGTCGCTCCGTCCAGCAATGTCTATAGCATCGGCTCGCCATGCGTCGAGGCTCTCTCAGTGACAATGTCCAATGGAAAGAAGATAAAGATGACTGCCCGGAACTGGTCTGCAAAGAACGTATATGTCAAGCAGCTGAAGGTCAACGGAAAGATCTGTGACAAGCCTTGGATTACCTGGGACGATATCAAGGACGGCGCTGAAATCGAGTTCGTAATGAGCCCGAAGCCGTCAAGGTCATTACATGGAAAACTGATAAATAAATAATAAGCATTTAAAAATGAAGCACTCTTACCTAATAACTGCCTCCGCAATCCTTTCAATGCTGCTTGTCCCATCTTGTAGCAAGGATACGCCGGATGTCCCGGAAGAACATGTATATCCTTATGTGTCAATCTCTTCAGACAACGAGAACGTCCCGGGAAGCGGAGTTGTCTCAACCCAGTATTCGGATTCTCCAAGCGGTTCGGATATCGGAAAGCTGATGGACAACGACCTGTCCACTGCATTCGTGACACCACATAAAGATTTCTACGTACTCTGGAGCGGAAACAAACCGTTCTCCCTTAAGTCCTATACCATTGTTTCTCCGGCCGGAAGCGAGGCTTCTGTCCCTGAATCATGGATTCTCTCAGGATCCAACGACAACAAGGCATGGGTTCAGATCGACAAGAAGACAGGACAGTCTTTCGCTGGCTCCAACATCCGCAAGGAATACAGGGTCTATTCTTCTTCCACATACAAGTATTACAGATTCATGTTCACCTCTTCTGCCAGCGTATCGGCCATATCCGAGATCTATTTCGCTGACGGAACGGCTACGGACATAAAGGATCTGATGTATCTCACGGATGACGATACCCACAGTACTCTGACTCCAATGGGCAGGTTCTGCGAAAATCGCCATAAGACAACTGCAAGCGACCTTGCATGGTTGGCAGATCCAAGCAATGAGCCAACTATCGCCTTTGATGATTCCAGCATCTCCTGGGGCGAGTTTGACGTGAATCTCTATCCTCACGGGTCTCCGGTCCCTGCCGATGTCAATCAGCACGCAATAGGGGACTGCTGCGCTCTCGCAGTATTCGGCTCGTTCGCTTATGTCTTCCCTGAATTCATCAAGAGCATCATCACGGACAACGGCAACAGGACATATACCGTCAAGATGTTCGACCCTCAGGGCGAGAGGATAGAAGTCACGCTTTCATCTAAATTCCCTAAGGACGTCGACAACAACATCACCGGTGTCACTGGCAAGGGCGATGTAGCATGCTGGTCATCGATCCTGGAGAAGGCTGTAATGAAATGGAACAGCATATATCATTGCAACAACATGATAGACGGAATCGGCATCGAGCACACTGCTCCGCTCTTCCTCGGAAACGGCGACAGCTTCGCTATCAGGCCAGGCGCCATGGATTATGAGCAGATGCAAAGGGCCGTGACAGTGCTTCTCAACAAGGGATACGTGCTCGCAGGAGGTTTCCATGACGACAAAGAACTGATCGGAAACGGTCCATACAGGACGATTGCTCTCCATGCATTCACTTTCGTATTCTGTTCCAGCTCTCTGGCCGTTTACGGCATGAGAAACCCATGGGGATTCACGGATGGCGGGCCTAATCCTGACCCGGACGACGGAGTCATCCCGATCGTTGATGACGGGAAGACACAGCCTATGATTGACATCAGGGTCTGCCACCCTGGTGCCGCAGCCGAGTACAAGCAGAGAACTCTGCTCCCATATACACCGCCGACCTTTTAACAGAACCATTTTTTAATAACACCATAATAATCAATCATTAATCTATGAGACGGTCTTACTTTTATTCTATTGCCATTATTTCGGCACTGATGTTGGCTGCATCCTGCGAAAAGGATGAACTTTATTCTCTGGACTCTATCGAAAATCCGGAGGTGGTCTATACTAAGGGCAGTTCTTCTGCGACTTTGTCGTCCGGTAACAAGAACATGCCATGCGGTGGTACTATATCCACTAATTATTCTGATTATTCCGATCATGGTATCGCCAAGGTTGCGGACGATAGCAGGTCCACTTATTTTGCTTCCTCCCACAAGGAGTACAAGATTGTCTGGAACGGAGACAGGGCTTTCTCTCTCAAGTCTTATGTGATTTACTCATCTGATTCCAGCAAGAAGGTCCCTGAATCATGGAAACTCTATGGTTCCAACGACAACGAGACATGGACCAGGATCGACAAGAGGGAAGACGAGAACTTTACCGAGCGCAAGGAACGCAGGGAGTACAGCGTATCTTCTACTGAGACCTACAAGTACTATATGTTCAAGTTCAAGACTACTCGCAGCAGTTCCGCCATCGCCGAGATCAAGCTCAGGGAGAGAGAAGTTGTCAACTATGATGACATCAGCGACCTTATGGGCCTCATAAGAGACAATACATATAGCAACGTGACTCCTATGGGAAGGTTCTGCGAGAATCGCCACAAGACTACAAGCTCCGACAGGGCATGGCTGGCCAATCCGGCCAACGAGCCTACGGTAGCCGTCGATAACGGAGATCACAGGTGGCGTTCCAAGAACGTGACTCTTTATCCTTTCGGAACTCCGGTTCCGGCCGATGTCAACCAGCACGGAATAGGGGACTGCAGCGCACTTGCCGTCTTCGCATCAATAGCTTATCTATATCCTTCCTTCATCGAAGACATCATTACCAACAACGGCAACAACACGTATACTGTAAAGATGTACGATCCTGAAGGTGAAGAGGTCGACGTTACCGTTTCTTCAAAATTCCTCGACAGCGGCGTCACAGGCAAGAATGGAGTCATCTGCTGGTCATCAATTTTCGAAAAGGCAATCATGAAATGGAACAGCGTTTACCATTGCAACGACATGATTGACGGAATCGGTACCGAGCACGTCACACCGTTGCTCGTCGGCAATGGAGAAAGCTTTGCCTTTGATTCCGGAGTACTCGACTATGGCCAGATGGACAGGGCTGTCAACGTGCTTCTTAACAGAGGCTGGATTGTAGTAGGTGGTTTCAGGGAGAGTGGCGTCGTCATAGGCAATGGTCCTTGCAAGACCGTTAGCGCTCATGCATTTACATTCGTCTTTGATTCCTCTACCTCAGCTTCATATGGCATGAGGAATCCTTGGGGACACTCAAGTGGAACTGAAGACAATGACGCCCGTGATGGTGTGGCTCCTATCGTCAATGACGGAAGGACTCAGCCTCTTATCGATATCAGGACATGTAATCCTGGTGCTGCAATTGAGTATAAGCAGCCGTACCTGCTGCCATATACTCCACCGGTATGGTAATATTTTTCAATATTATTATAATCTATTATGAATAGCTACGTTAAAACCGCGATGATGGCCTTCTGCCTTGTACTGGGCGGATGCGGCCTCACAAATCCTTACGAAAAGTGGCTTGATGAAGGAGTCAAAGGGGAAGACAGGCTTCTCCCTTCCGGATTCAAAGCTGTACTCTGTGATGTAGGGACATGGAAAGTTGATTGCGAGGGGACGGATGTCTATTTCCAATTTGGCAAGGACTGGTCGGTCAATTCTGATTCCGAACTCGAGAAACTTGCTACTAACTCTACTTACAACATCATGTCCGAGTCGGCAGATGCGCTTCGTCTGATGATTTTGGGAGCTGGACACCTCTCATATCTTCTTGAAGACGCCGACGAGGCATATACTGTCAAGGAATACTCAAGCGCTTCCTTTACTGCTATCGGAAAGGATAGCGGAAGGGTGCTTACCTTCGAGTCGGCTCCTGAAGATGCCCTGGCCAAGATCGCCGCTGAGAAAGAGGCTCTTCTTGTCACCTTGAGGGCATGCCAGGAATTCATTGCAGCCGGTTACAAGACAGCTGCCGTCCATAATTCAGACGGCGATTTTGTCTGCAGGTTTGCTATCAACCAGCAGGAAGGTCATATAAAGTTTGACGTGATCGCTGACGGCGTCCTTACCCATAACAACGTGGTTGTTGCCGTAGACGAGGACGGAAACCTTGATTTCAAGACGTCGATTACTCTCGACGGAAAGAATCCTACAGGTATTGTTCTCACCAACGGAGATGTGGCATTCAAGGGCGTGAGCGACATGAACATCGTATCAAACGCCGAGTCAAGACATTACTTCCTTGCCGATGGCTATCCAATCCATGCCATCAGCTTCAGATATGGCAGGGGAGATGCCGTCCAGTACATCATCGACGAGATTACGCCTCATGACGAGTGGGGTGACATCGAGTTCAACGAGCGTGAGACAAGGCCTCTGGTATTCTGTCCTGATAATGACAAGGAACGTTACTGGTACACCTTCTTCGACAGTTTCAAGGAGGAAGACGGCGCAAACGTATCTTCTGAATACAATGACATTATCTATATGTCAAAGTCGGACGGTTATATGCCTTACGGTGGCTGGGATGACGAAAATGGCAAAGAAATCAACAATGCCCCTGAAATCTGGAATACGCTTCCAAAGTTCATGAGTGGATATTTCCACAAGGATGGTCTCATCATGGTTCATGACTATGGCATGGAAGATGAAGAAGAACATTCGTATCTTTGGCTTATCAGCCCGACTACTGATTTCTGGGTAAAAGCAAGAGACTAATATACACAACAACAATCATAATTTTTTATGTCGTTTAAACAACCATTCAACTATTTAGCCGGCTGCCTGCTTCTTATCGGAGCTGCAGCATGTAGCAATCCGCACATTACTGAAGTAGATCCTTTCATCGGAACAGGATTCCATGGTCACACATTCCCTGGCGCAACCACGCCTAATGGCCTCGTGCAGCTCAGCCCGGACACCCGTACAGAGGACTGGGACGCCTGCAGTGGCTACCATTACAGTGACAATGCAATCCTCGGTTTCTCGCATACTCACCTTAGCGGCACAGGCTGCGCAGACCTCGGAGACTTCCTTTTCACTCCGGCTGTCGGCGATGTCAAAGAGGTTGACGGTAAATACGTGATCACTCCGCTTCCATTCTCTCATGATAGTGAAAAGGCCATGCCAGGCTATTACAGCGTCTCTTTCCCTGAGAGGGGAGTGGCAGTAGAACTGTCTGCTACCGCACGTACGGGAGCTCACAGATATCACTTCTCCGGTGAAGGCAAGCGCCATATCCTCATCGATCTCATACACGGAATGGGCGAGCCTGAGATCCACAAAGTCAATTATGGCCAGATCTCAGAAGACGAGATTTCCGGTATCAAGGTGCAGTCATGGTGGGTTCCTAATCGTGGCGTATATTTCAATGCCAAGTTCTCCGAGCCTTTCGAGAACATCGAGACAACAGATTATCCTCAGGTGTTGCTTACATTCTCCGAGAAGGTAAAAGACCTCGACGTGTTTGTCGGTATCTCCATGACCGACGAGGTTCAAGCCCGGGAGAACAGAATCAAGGAGACAGAGGGCAAGAGCTTCTCCAAGATCGTAGCCGAGAGCGCCCTGGCCTGGGAGAATAAGTTAAAAGTGATCGAGGTCGAGGGCGGAAGCGAGGATCTTCGCAAGATCTTCTATACTTCGCTTTACCACACCATGATCACTCCTAACCTCATCAGCGACTGCGATGCCGATCCGTTCTATTCGACTCTCTCTCTCTGGGATGTCTTCAGGACATGGGCTCCGCTCCAGAACCTCATCAACCCTGAGCTTATCTCAGGCATGATCGACAGCATGCTCGAGTCATACGACCGCAACGGCATCCTGCCTGTATGGCCGCTCGCACATGGCGAGACATGGTGTATGATCGGTTATCACAGCATTCCTGTGATCGCTGACGCATGGCTCTGCGGCATCCGCACATTCGACGGCAACAAGGCTCTCGACGCCATGGTTTCTTCTTCTGACCAGGATGAGACTTCCCCTGGTTACAACCAGTACGGTTATGTACCTTCTGACCTCTACAGCCAGTCTGTATCTGAGACTCTGGAGATGGCATATGATGACTGGTGCATCGCCAGGATGGCCGAGGATCTCGGAAGAAAGGATGTTGCCGAAAAGTATTACGAGCGTTCCAAGAGATATGTCAATCTTTTCGATCCTGCTACTCGTTTCTTCAGAGGAAAGGACAGCAAGGGCAACTGGGTTGAGCCATTCAATCCTCTCGTAAAGACTCATGACTTTACCGAGGCTGTTCCATGGCAGTTCAGGTTCTTTGTCCCTCATGATTTCAAGAACTTCGAGACTCTCATGGGCGGTAGGGAACAGACTCTTGCGGCTCTTGACTCGCTCTTCACTTATGAGGCTCTTGAGTTGACGGATGATATCGTGGACATGACCGGTCTTATCGGCGAATATGCCCATGGAAACGAGCCAAGCCATAATATGGCATATCTCTTTGCTTATCTTGATGAGCCTGCAAAGACTCAGCATTATGTTCGCAGAATTCTTTCTGAGCTTTACACGGCTACTCCTGAGGGTATTTCCGGAAACGAGGATTGCGGCCAGATGTCTGCATGGTACGTGATGTCAGCTCTCGGATTCTATCCTGCATGCCCTGGTTCTTGCGAGTTCGTGCTTACTTCGCCGATCTTCAGCAAGACTACCATCAAGCTTGGCAACGGAAAGGTCCTGACTGTTACTGCTGACCATCCTGAGTGTGAGTATATTTCTGAGGTTAGCTTCAACGGCAAGCTGCTGAACTCTTCGTTCATCACTTACAATGAGCTGCTTCAGGGCGGTACTCTCGAGTTCAAGCTTTCTGATAAGCCTGCATCGAAATAAACCCCATAAAGACTTCATTATACCAAGAACGGCTGCCACCCTGGCAGTCGTTCTTTTTGGTTCGGAACTTAGTATTTGCAAGATAATCCGATGCGCAGGGCCGCGTACTTCGGAACCGGGCTTGTCCTGCTTCCGATGATTGGCTCGTATTCGATGGTAATGCCAGCATCGTTGTACCAGACTCCGACCTTGAAACTGGTCCTGAAAAAAGGTTCGTTAATGGTCAGATTATCATACCTGACAATATCCGGATGTTCCTTGAGCCTGTATCTGTTAAAGTAATTTGTCCAGCCTATTCCAGGGATTACATAAATGCCAGCCTTGAAGTCTCTGAGCTCCTTCGTATATCCTATCTGCATGTTCGTGCTGAAATCCATGCGATAGGAATTCATAGCTTTGATCCATTCTTCAGGCTTGGCCATTATCTCGCGTCCGTCAGAGAAGGCCAGGCCTTTATCGAGAAAGTTCTCGGCTACAAAAAGGTATGCACTTGCCGAAAACAAGTTGCCATCTCTCCAAGGCCTGTAACGAATACCGAGAAAAGGAGTGGTTGCGAAGTATCCCCAGGACTTCATGCCGGCAGGGGAGTCTATCAGATAGTTGGCGCCGATGGACACATCGTCAAGTGTGATCAGTGTCCATGTTTTTATCTCGTCACGGTTCTTGACTCCGAACAGGGGAGCTTCGAAGTTCATCTTGTTTCCCACGACTGTCGATACGGTATCAGGCACTTCCTGGGCAAAAGCTGAAACGCCGGCCAACGCAACGGCTAGGATAGCAATGCATTTTTTCATATTATCGGTAAATTATTGTTTTTCAAACATATTCTTAAGGTCATCCAGGGTCGCAGGACCCTCCAGATACATCAGAGTCAGCATCCAGCCGTCCTCGACTTTACGGGCCTGATAGCAGACATATCTGTTTATAGAGCCCTCGGATTTCGGTTGCACTAGTGCATATGTGAGCAGGCCCTCGACCTTCTCGGACTCCTTGACCAGGGCTCTGGCAGCATCCTGCTCCACCAAAGATGCAACCTTGGCGGCCAGTTCGTCGCTTGCCTTGAAGCTTACACCACGATAATAGCTCAGCCTATACTCCGAAATGGTATGGCCACGGGCTTCCGTGACAATCATATTCTTCCATGGCACTATCTTTCCTTGAAAGACAGGGTAGCAATTCAGTCCCTTCTGTGCAAAGGCAACGGTTGACAGCAACAGTGCTGAAATCAGGGTCAACAGTATTCTTTTCATCGCTTGAACATTTCTGAAAGGTTGTTTTCTATCGTAGTCTTTTCTCCGAAAAAGTCGGCGAGAGACTCATCTACAGAGGATTTTATCTTTGAGCAGTTGTCTATTTTCTTCCCGTAAACGTAGCTTATGCAGCCGTCTCTGGTACCTAGTCCGACGTTTCTTCCTCCAGACAGGCCGACGAAAAGTATTACGGCGACACATGCGGCAGCCATGCTATAGAGACGGACTCTGACGGTCTTGCGTCTCTTCAGTTCCCGGCCTGTCGAAAGATAGCCTAATGTACCCCGAAGTTCCTCGAAATCAGGATCATTGACTGATGCTGCATGGATGGCAAGCTCCTTTTCCTCTTCGGGAGAAGTCTCGCCATCGAAATAGCGCTGCATCATGTCAAGATATTTTTGCTTATCATTCATCTCTGAAACTGTTTCTAATTGTTTTTCTGGCTCTGGACAGCTGCATCCTCACAGCAGCGGCTTCCATTCCAAGTTCTGCGGCTATCTCCTCCAATGTCCTTCCTCCATATTCCTTTTCCTCTAAAATATACCTCTGAATAAGGGATAACTCACTGTAAATCTTTTGTTTAAGTCTATTGTAAGCTTCTTCTTTCTCCTTGATTGAGTCAGAAGGGGAGTCCTCCATATAGTCTTTGTCCAGAGGCTCGGGCTTCATTCTTCTCTTTTCGTTAAGACTGGCATTTCGTACAGCCCTGGACAGCAGGGCTTCAGCCTCTTTCTCAGATTCCAGCTTATATTTCTTGCGCCACAGTCTCACGAAAGAGTCTTGCAGAATATCTTCCGCGGCATCATAATCCGACATGATTCTGCCGGATACTGATCTGAGCTTTTGTCTCAGATTTATGAAAGCGCTTGTCAGATATTCTTGTGCCATTCTACTTATATAACACGCAAGACTCGTAAACGTAACAAATAAATAATTGTTTTTTGCTTACAAGGAGATTTGTTTTCTGGACGATTCGATGCAACACATTGAGCGCGAAATGATTATCGTTTATTATTCATATTCTCAGTGGTATTGTATCAGTTTCAAAGATATAATAATCTGTATAGTTTTCAAATATCACCTGACGAAGGAATAATCTAAATTCTGCAGATTGTCTGTATTTTGCACAATTGTTACACAATTTATATTATGTTAAGTAGGATTTAAATTCCAATGCCCTACTTGATGAAAATGAGGATTGCTGCTGTCATTGAACCGGTGACAGCAGGAATTTTTAGTTATCAGTCAGATTATGATTAAGCTCTCGGTTTCTGAACGATTCTGATTATCAGAGAGATCAAGTAAATGATGCAGCCATAGATCGGACAGACAGGTTGCAGAAATATCTTGATGTAAAGCTGCCGCAAGGCCCGCAGAAAATAACCTTTACTTCGGATTACAATAAGGTCACTGTCCTGAAGAGTGATATCTTATACATAGAATCACGCGACAAGGAAGTCAGGATCGTCACAAAAGACGGTCAGGAGTACCGTAACAGGACCGGTATTTCCCAATGGGAAAACATACTTGGAGAGCAGTTCCTGCGCATCCACAGAGCATTTCTCGTCAATATTGCCGAAACCCGCCCATGCTCCCCGGAAACAGTAATTGCGGGAAACAAAGAACTCCCCGTCTCCCGCAAATACAAAGAATCCAAAAACAGGTTTATTGGATAATGAAATTAGTTATCAAGTTAGTCAATCTAGTCATGTCGTGGATACTCCACTTTTATATATTTTGACAGATGAATATCTTTTGCTGAGTTAAAGGATACATAGCCGAGTCCTCCGCTGACATTCGACGGATAGGAAGAGCAATTGTATTCTATCGGCATCCATGTCCCGTTCCGATCGTATTCTACAGTCGAATAATACTGGAAGGCTTTTTCGTCAATTGACTCAAGGCAGAACCTCAGATCCATGTCGAATCCGTGTATGTCACCCGAGCTGTAGCTCTGATACCTGACATTATACATATAATCAAAATCATTCAATAAAAGACACAACTTGTATTCTTTCCCGTCAAAAACATTGTCACAGAATATGTTATAGTCATATATGGGTTCAACAGCCGCCCATCCCGGATTGAGCACTGGCTCAAGCATGTTGAATACAACCAGTTCCTTATCAGCATATTCAGTTTTCTCACCGACATGGCTATAGGGGTATTCAGGATAAAGAGCAGCGTAATAATCATATAGTATCTCCTTCGTTACCTTCACGCTGGCCGAAATACGATAGCAATTGACTATACCTGCCGGGTCGGAAATCCCTAGCATAAACTTTCTGAAAAGTGCTTTACGCACATAGCCTGGCTCCCCATACGTCATCTCCACCGGTTCCTCTTCTTCCTCCACGCCGACTATTACAGGAGCCTCCTGCATTGTACATGATGCTTCAACGTGAGTCCACTCGCAATCGGCAGTCACCTTAACCTTATCCCCTGCCTTGACATTTGCCTTGATATTGTAAAATCTTGTATAGTCTTTCCTGTCGAATGGCTCAGATGTCTCATCGACAAGAAGGTCATTGACAAAAATGCTGACAGTCGCATCAGGAACGCCGAACAGTCCCTCGCTTGAAGAACTTCCGACAAGCCTGATTGTATGGACAGTATCCGCTGTACTTACCATTCCGTTCATGACCAGAATCTTGTCCGGAGAAGATGCCGGAAGGTCAAGATTTGCCTCGCATGACATTACGGTCAGCAGAATTGAGACTGCAGCTATAAGACTGAATATTATTTTTTTCCTCATATCTGTCAGAATTTATATGTATAACTGAAGGAAGGGATACAAAGCAGAATCGCAAAAGACTTGACTTTCCTTCTCACTTTCCTGCCGCCTTCCACGTTCGGGCCCGAATAATTGAAATCGGCATCCACTTCCGGATCAATTCCCATTATATTTTTGTGGGCATAGACGTTGTAAAGTCCGAAATTCCATGTCCGTATTCCATGTTTTTTACGCTTGGAGAGGCTGATGCTGAGATCAAGCCTATGCGACATAGGAAGCCTGTAACTTCCTCTCTCGGATACATGGGAAGAATAGTGTGAAACCCCGTCATAACCGACTACTTCCACTGGATATGACGGCACGGTAAGAGCGGGCCCGCTTGCGATAAACCACAAAGCATTGACACTCACCTTCTCATTAAACTTATAGTTGGCGTTAAGGTTGACGACGTGGCGTCTGTCATACTTGTAAGGGAACCATTTCCCTCCATTGACACTTCCATCGGCGAATTTACGTTCAGATTTAGACCAAGTGTAACCGATCCAGCCTGTCAGTTTACCTTCTGTCTTGCTTACAGTAAGTTCAGCGCCATAACTCCTGCCATATCCCATAGCTATATTTTGATCCCAGCTGTATTGTCCGGAATAAGGCGAAACGGAATCTTTATAATCCAGTACTGAATGGCTTTCCTTGAAGTACGTTTCGGCTGTCATTTCCCATCCTCCTTCACGTATGCATGTGATTCCAAGGCTATAAAGATCTGAAGTCAACGGTTTAATCCTGTTTGTAATCGGAACCCACTGGTCTGTCGGAAGGTCGATTATGCATGTCGAGAGCTTATGGATGTACTGTGCCATCCTTGAGTAACTTGTCTTCAAGAAAAGGTTCTCCTTCAGGTCGTATCGGAACGAGACTCTGGGCTGAGGTGAAAAATAAGTTTTCCCCTGAGTGTTGAAGAGTACCAGATTGACGCCGGCATTGAGACGGACTTTCTCCCCTGCCATCATATCGTCCTCCAAATAGCACGATAATTCATGTCCGTCGAGGACATATTTCTGACGGGATGCGTCATATGATCCACGAATGCTTTCCTGATGTCTCAGGAGGACGACCGGTCTATAATTGTGGAATGTATATGATGCTCCGGTACGGACAGAATGCGATGGAGAAGGATTCCAGTCGATATCATACATGAAACCGGTATCATTGATTCCAGTACTGCGATTATACTCATCAGTGAAGATATCCTCCGGACTCTTGTTATCTTGATGCATATCTCTTGTATAAATTCGCCCCTTATAACGGTTGTGGAATATGGTTGTGTTGCTGAATATGTTATCAGAGAAAACATGATTCCAGCGTATGGAGGCAATAATATTGCCCCAATCCTGCTTATTGTCTGACTCTGAAGTATAATAAGGATCACTGTCATCCTCTTCGCCCCTGAAATAATCCCTTCCCCGATATAAGCCGACATAAACTCTGTCATTGTCGGATATCTTGTGATTTACCTTAGCGTTGAAGTCATAGTAATAATAATTCTGCTCGACATCAAGCATCTTAAGGATCGGACTGAAGAGGAATGTATGAAGGACTCTTCCGCTCACGGAGAATGAAGTCTTGCCCTCTGCTATCGGGCCCTCCAGATGGAATCTGTCGGATAACAGGCCTACGGAGACAGTTCCATGCATTTTATGCATGTCGCCATCATTCGTCCTTACATCTACTATCGAAGAAGCCCTGCCGCCATATCTGGCCGGGAAAGCCCCTTTATAGAAGTTTACTCTCTTGACAGCTTCCGGAGAGAACACAGAAAACAATCCGAACATATGAGAAGCATTATATACCGGAACGCCGTCCATAAGCAAAAGGTTTTCATCATCTCCCCCACCTCGTACGCAAATGCCGGAAAAACCGTCAAATCCACTTTGTGTTCCGGGAAGAGCCTGCAATGTCTTCAGAACATCGGGTTCCCCTCCAAGCACCGGTGTCGAGCCTATCATGTTCTGCGGGATTTCAAGCGATCCCGGCCTTGTAGCGTGGACTCCGGCTTCAACCTTGCCTCTGATCTTTGCTGAAACGAGTTCGCTATTGATAGACAAGTCAAAATTGACAGTCTTATCCCTGTCGACTACCACTTTCTTTGTGACTCTTTCATATCCGATGAAAGAAGCAGTGAGCTCATACTCCCCTTCCGGAAGAGTAATGGAATAGAAGCCGAATTCATTTGCAATTGTTCCTATACTGCCGGTGAAAACCCCGGCTCCTATCAGGGTCTCAGATGAGACCGCGTCTACGACGTGACCTCCAATTGTGAAACTCTTTTTTGAGACAGCCTTGAGAGAGATATATTTCTTCCTGATAGTCCAGCGGATATTACGCCCGCTGAACATATCTTCAAGACTTTCCTCCAGGGAGAGATCATTTCTCCCGCTGCCGGTATATGTATCCGATACCGGCAATGATGGATCATATATGAAGTTCATACCGAAGCGCGTTGCGACTTCGTCCATCCTTTCCTTAAGCGTAGTCTGCGCATTTGCCAGCCCCGCTATGAATAACAACAGAAAAATTATATACAATCGCTTCATTCCACAGTCACCTCTATATCCAGCGCCGCTTCAATAGCAGCTGCTATATCATTAATATTATCAGCAGTGAATTTTCCACTTATCCTGCGTCCGGACTCAGACGCGCTCATATGCACCTTGAAATAATCCCCTATTTCCTCGAGGGCCTCGTCGAGAGACGCATTATCATAGACAAACTCGCCTGTAGCCCACACGGAAGGATTCAGCAGACACCCTATCTGTTCCAGCTGCCCACCTGCGATTCTGGCAGCCATTCCGGCCGTCAGAATCATATTGTCCGCGTCAGGAGCGGAAGCAAAAAGGACCTTTCCGTTGTCGACGTAAACCTCCGGTGTGTCATCTCCTGCATCAACCGTGAATCTGGTACCGAGCACGCGTATATAATACTCATCCCCTGTGATCTCGAATGGACGGGACTCATCTCTGAATACTTTGAAATAGACCTTGCCTTCCATCCTGGCCTTCCTGACCATCTTTCCGTCATATATGCTGATGCTCGAACCCGGGCTCAGGACGACCTCGGTACCGTCAGGAAGAGTGACATTCTCCATAGAACTGTCAGCCATATAGTCAACCCATTTCTCTTCATGCACGAACGTCACCAGAAACAAGACTATGGCTACTGCAGCTGCCACAGAGGCAGCCCATGGTATCAGACGGAAACCTCGCCCCATTCCTCTCTGCGTAAAGAATGCTCTTGAGGCTTTATGGCCGTCAAGGGCGCCTTTCTTATAATGGAAGGCTACCCATTTCAATTCTTTTTCTTTAATTTCTGTCATGTTTTGTGTTTGTTTGCCTATATGACGGAGAAAAAAGAAAAAGTACTATTGCTTTCCGGAAAAAATTAAAGAAAAACGACAAATTGGAGGATTTCCTTGCGTGCTCCCTTCAGACTTCGGAGAGCAGCCTCCATCGTATTGCGGACCGTACTCTCTGATATTCCGAGAGATGAGGCTATTTCAGCATAGCTCATTCCTTCCCGTTTTGCCATCAGGAAAATCTTCCTGCGTCTTTCGGGCATCTTGTCGATAGTATCCCACAGGCGGGCCTCGATACCGCTTCTGTCACGGGCTTCATCATCGCTTATAAGACCGTCAAGATCCCTCGGAAGAAAAGTCTCGGACTGAGCCTTCCTCAGTTTGTCGATGCAGCTGTTCCTCACGGCTGAATACAGATAAGCCTTCGGATTCTCGATTTTGACGCCCCCCGCCATACGTTCCCAGAGCATGGCAAAACATGCACTTACTATGTCCTCCGCCTCATCGGTATTTCCGACATAGTGGATGGCATAGATACATAATGGACGGTACTGGGACCGGAATATCGAGTCTATAAGTCTCTTCATGTCTGACCGCTGCAAAGTTAATACAAAAAAACGGATCGGGAGAAGCCGGGATCTTACTCTGAGACTTCCCTATGGTCTTTGTCCCCAAGAATCCTGCACACGAGAGATTCCATCTCTGAGAACCATGCCTCGGCGCCTTTGACAGACGGATGCAGCCAGTCATAGAACATATCCTCGCGGAGAGATCCGTCTTCATTCAGGAAATTGTGATTCACGTCGCAGAAGAAAATATTTTCATTGTCGGCAAATGTGGAGACGATATCCGACGCCTTGTCAAGAATCATCCTGTGCGACGTCGGCAGCGGCCCGTCATAGCTTCCGGGGAAACATCTCAGCAAAATGACCTTAGACTCCGGCCATGCCGTGCGGACCCTGTCCAGGATGGCCTTGATGCCGCCCGCAAGCTCTTCAGAGGTGCATCTGTATGGATAATTCTTCTCATCCACATTGTTGGTCCCGATGCCGATAATGCAGAGTTCCGGCTTCTGCCTTCCAAGGTCGAAGTTGTCGAGCTCCCAAAGGAGATTTTCCGTCCTGTAACCGCTTGTACCCAGGTTCAGGGCCATTCTGTCCCCGAAATACTTGTTCCAAATAGGCACATAATCCCGCTTCTCCATGTTATTGGTGATGGAATTGCCTATGAAAATGACCTTGTATGCATTCTCCGAGATCAATTTTGCCTTAGCCTCATGGCGTGCCTTCGCCCAGCCTCTGGCAGGAATGGCCGCAGGATTTGGCACTTCAGCCTTCTTTTCCGTCATCAGGCCGTACAGGGCAACCTCGACGCTGTCCCTGGACCCTACGACGGCCACATTACCACCCCAGCCCTTCCATGTCTTCATATATTGCAATGCCGCTTCCCTATCCTTATCCTGAACGGTTTCTTCAAGGACCATAACAAGATTGCTGCCTTCCGGATTATACGGAGGCATAGCTGCAGGATATACAGAGTTGCAGGCTGTCTTGTCGAAGCCCACGGGATTGACCATGACTACATTCTCAGGAATACGTTCGGAGTCCTTGATTTCCATCGCCAGAGCGAAGGCTCCCTGGCCCTCCCCTTTCAGAAAAACGCCCTCCTGGGCGTGCAGGATGCCTGTTGACAGGACAACCGTTGCAATTGTCAATAGTTTTAGTGCCTTGTTCATTCTAAAGATTCAATGATATCTTGAGCGCACCAGAAAGCGAAATCTTGTCACTTTTTTCAAGATGGTCCGTGTCCACCATGATATCGTCATAGTTGTTAAACACCGGAGGATGTGACTTCCCGGCCAAAAAAGTAAGTGTAATGTCCATTGAAACGCCGCATCCGACGTATATCCTGCGACCGAAACCGGCTTCTGCCAGATTCGCGCAAATGTCCATCTCCCCGGATGTATTCAGGCCGACTCCGCCGCCAGCCGTAAGCAGCCAGCCCCGGACTCCCGGTTCCCTGCCGGTAAAATACTTGACTTTCAGCTCGACCGGTACTATCCTGACCTTGTTTGTGAGCCCCTGGTAGCCCGAATAGATCCCGAGGTTCATCCTCCTGGAGAGATTGACTCCGGCAAATCCCAGGACCATTCCGTTTATATGGCTCTCGAAAGCATCATAGGTCTTTCCTGCCCTGAAATTCTCCAGTGTCCTGTACTGATAGTCATACCTCCCCCACATCGATTCCGCAATCCCCCATTCCAGACCAAACGAGAACCTTTTTACAGGGTTTTCGGCCTTCGTGGAAACAAACGGCAAAGACGCTATTGCGATGGTTGAGATGATATGACGTAATTTCATCAGAATCTGTATCTTATGCTTAATTCAGGATAGAATAATCTATATAATCCATTCTTATACAGGTTCATGCTGCATCCATCCCTGTTGAAATCGGACAGATGACATCCTGCATCTCCGCTGAAACGGAAAGAAATGGTGACCGGACTCTCGTTGAACACGAAGTCGAAGCCGGCGTCACCGGTGAGAGCTATGACCAGTCCCATGTCCAGGTGCCGGTCCCTCATTATTCCGACGCTGACTCCCGGACAGAACAACAGCCTCACCTGAAGGCCGGACGATGGATTCCAGCGATGGATCACGTTGTCATGGAGATATGAAAGCTTTGCGCCGGGGACATTCTCCCTGCCGGAAATAATACCCTCCAGGTCGGCCACGAGCCTGATCTCCCCCATCGTGTCTTCATCGTATGGGATCAGAACCGTAAGTCCTGTGTTTTTTGCGGAAAAATGGGCCCCGAGCTCGGAACTTCTGCTCAGGAGAGATGTAATACCCTGAGCCTGAACGGATAACGCGAAAGCGCATCCAATAAAGGCTGCAAGAAATATTCTTGTGGCATTGGTCATCTGCGGGCTGGTTTCAGTACGTGGTACAAATTTAGAAAAAATAATGTATCTTTGTGTCTTGATGATAAGAAATACTTACTAAAACCAAACCTAATTATGGCTGTAACAATTAAGGAAGTCAAGGACAAGAAGAGCCTCAAGGCCTTCATAGAATTTCCTAATCGTCTTTATAAAGGGAACGAAGCCTACGTACCTAAAATATACATCGATGAGAAAGCGACGCTGTCTGATTCGAATCCTGTCATGGAATTCTGCGACAGGGCGCTCTACCTCGCTTACAAAGACGGCGAAATCGTAGGTCGTGTTGCCGCTATAATCAACAATATCGCAAACGAAAGGTGGAATCACAAGGAAGTCCGTTTCGGCTGGATAGACTTCATCGATGACCGCGAAGTCTCCAAAGCCCTCGTCGACAAGGTCGTGGAATTCGGAAAGACCCATGGAATGGAAAAGATAGCAGGCCCGCTGGGGTTCATCGACTTCGATCCTGAAGGCATGCTCGTGGATGGTTACGACCAGCTCTGCACCCTCTTCCTCCTTTATAACTATCCTTATTACAAAGAGCATTTCGAAGCTCTCGGCTTCACCAAGGAAGTCGACTGGATCGAGCTCAAGATATTCATTCCTGAAGTGCTCCCGGAGAAGATCTCCAGGGTCGCCGAGATATGCAGACAGCGCTATGGCATGAGGGTCAAGAAGATATCAAAGCGACAGGTCAAGAAGCAGGGCTACGGCAAAAAGATATTCGACCTTGTAAACGAAGCATATGGAGACCTCTACAACTATACTCCGCTTCCGCAGAAGACCGTCGACCAGCTGCTTGACAACTACCTCTCCTTCATCGACCTGACCTATGTCACCCTCATCGAGGACCAGAACGGAGACGTGGCCGCCCTTGCTGTGACCATGCCGTCCATCACCAGGGCCCTCCAGAAATGCGGAGGAAAGCTTTTCCCGTTCGGCTGGTACCATATCCTCAAGTCAATGTACTTCAAGCACGAGGACGCCATCGAACTGCTTCTCGTAGCCGTCAAGCCGGAGCATAAGAACAAGGGCCTCATGGCCATGATCTTCGACGACCTTATCCCAAGATATATAAAGGGCGGGTTCAAGTACGGTGAAAGCAACGCCGAGCTCGAATCCAACCTCGCCATGCAGTCCCAGTGGGGAATGTTTGAAAACAAGCAGACCAAGCGCCGCAGGATTTATGTCAGAGATATCTAGCAGGGTACTCGCTCCTCTTCCCGAGAGAATGAGACCGCATACTCTCGACCAGTATGTCGGCCAGTCTCATCTTGTGGGAAAAGGCGCCGTGCTCCGCAACATGATCGACAGCGGCAACCTGTCCTCATTCATTCTCTGGGGCCCTCCGGGAGTCGGCAAGACCACTCTCGCCAGGATAGTCGCAGGCGCCCTGGACAGGGAATTCTACACTCTCTCAGCCGTCAGCGCCGGCGTAAAAGACGTACGCGACGTCATCGACAAGGCCAAGGCCGACCGGGTCTCCGTATTCGGCCGGGACAAGGGCTCCCCTATCCTGTTCATCGACGAGATCCACAGATTCAGCAAGTCCCAGCAGGACGCGCTTCTCGGCGCAGTCGAGGATGGCACTGTCGTGCTCATCGGCGCAACTACCGAGAATCCGTCATTCGAGGTCATAAACCCTCTGCTTTCACGCTGCCAGGTCTATGTGCTCAAGTCATTGGGACCGGAGGACCTGCAGCAGCTTCTTGACAGGGCCCTGAAGGAAGACGAACTTCTCTCCAAGCTCGATATCAAAGTCAAGGAGACCGAGGCTCTTTTCCGTTTCTCCGGAGGAGATGCGAGAAAGCTGCTGAACGTGCTTGAAATCGTCGTGGACGCCAGTCCCAAGGACAAGCCCATAGTTATCGACAACAAGACCGTGACGGCCTTCCTGCAGGAAAATACGGCCCGTTACGACAAAGGCGGAGAGATGCATTACGACATAATCTCCGCATTCATAAAGAGCGTCCGCGGTTCCGACCCGAACGCAGCCGTTTATTATCTCGCACGCATGCTCGACGGAGGAGAAGATCCCCTGTTCATCGCGCGCAGGCTATGCATTCTCGCCTCCGAGGACGTAGGACTTGCCAATCCGAACGCCATGCTGCTGGCAGACGCATGTTTCCGCATCGTTTCCAATATCGGAATGCCTGAGGCCAGGATTCCTCTCTCCGAGACGGCGATCTATCTGGCATCGTCCCCGAAGAGCAATTCTGCGTACATGGCCATAGGAAGCGCACTGGAGATGGCCTCGAAGACTCAGACCGCTTCAGTCCCCCTGTATCTCAGAAACGCTCCTACGAAGCTCATGGAGCAGCTTGGATATGCCGACGGCTACAAGTACGCCCATGACTACCCGGGCCATTTCACGGACCTGGAATTCATGCCGGAAGGGCTTGAGCGCACAGTCTTCTACAATCCCGGCGAGAACCGTCAGGAATCCACGCTCCGAGCCTACCTCGAAGCATGCTGGCCGAAATATTACGGCACTCTCAGCAAGAAATAAACCTATCAGAAAGGATATCCGACACCGAAATGGATGGCATGCATGCCGTCCTTGATCCATCTTTTCGGCCCGCACCAGCGGTGGCCTTCAGGTCTTGAAGGATCTCTCGTCACGAAGCCCATGTCAACTCGGAGCAGGATGAAATTCAGGTCAACGCGGACTCCGAGACCCCAGTCGGCGGCAATCGCCTTGTGGAAGTCCTTGATCCTGAACAGGGCCAGTTTATTTTCGGTATAATTGCTTATCGACCAGATGTTTCCGGCATCGATGAACAGCGCGCCGGCCAGCTTCCAAACCACTGGGAACCGATATTCGATATTGGCTTCCAGTTTCATGTCTCCGGTCTGGCTAGGGATCACGAACATGCTGTTGACATCAGCGGTGGCAAGACCCGGACCAACGTTCCTGGCCTGCCAGCCCCTGAGGCTGTTTGCGCCGCCGCTGTAGAAATGCTGCTCGAACGGGAGCGCCGAAGAGTTGCCATAGGCATAGCCTGCTCCTGCAAGCAGTCTGGTGGCGATTCCGAAGCTGTCGTTCTTTCCGAACTTCCATGTCCGGCCCAATGTCAGTTCTCCGCGGACATACTGGGCATAAGGATTTCCGAGCACAAGTCCCCTGCCTTCACTGTCGGTATTCAGCCATGGCTTGAACGCGCTGAGCAGGTTGCCGGAAGTGCTGAACTGGAGCCTTGTATAGAAGTATGAATGCTGCGGATTGACGGAAGCGTCCGTCGTGTAGTACAGCGTACCTCCGAGACCCAGGTTAGAGTGCTCCTCGTATGAATAATACATGAACGGATTGGTCATCAGCTTGCTGCGGAACTCCTCTGTCATGTCGGAGATCTGTACTATGCTGAGCTGTACCGGATAGAGCTGGTAGTAGAGCTTTCCCCTTGAGCCGATATATCCGAACGAAGTCGAAAGGATGCTCCTGCGGTACTCAGGACGATCCTGATAGTTGAAAGAGGCATTGATCTCAGTCTTTGGGATTATGCCCTTGAAGAGCCTGTCCGGGAGCAGCAGGAACTTCGGGAATATGATTCCGGAGGACACACCGAATTCGGTGGAACGTATGTCGCTGCCAGGCTTGAACTGGAAGTTTCCCATGAATCCGAGATTGAGCTGCTCTCCTCCGTGGAAAAGGTTCCTGTTGAAGAAAGATAGCTCCGGGGATATTCCGAGAAG
>JAEEGL013728673.1_pt1 | contig 34849 bp, 41 predicted proteins | sample 9134231 | NCBI WGS metagenome assembly JAEEGL01 (sample SAMN16246548, study PRJNA631951) | gut metagenome | biome: gut microbiome; feature: rumen; material: fiber-attached | host: Bos | place: Iran: Karaj | collected 2018-10
TTAGGATCAAAAAGATACCCATGGATGTGGCGCTTAAGAATGTGGAGTAGTCCCCAAACTTGCATTTAAAGGCATAAAGGTATAAACTCTTATCCGTATGAAAATATATGGATGGGAGTTTTTATTGTGAAAAAGAGGTTGATTTCCATTGTTATGACTGCATTATTTGCAGTAAGCACCGCGGGCTGCACCACTTCCGCGCCTGATCAGGGTACCACAGCACCGGAGACCACCCAGCCTGCACAGACGCAGACACAGCCGGAAGGTAATGCGGTAGAGGAGATAGTACCGGACGAGATCAAGTTCCTTAAAGCAGCTACATCTTTTGCATATGGCAGCTTGGATGTTCATAAGGAGTACTATGGCTGGTACACTTCGATCTATGGCGTTTCGGAAGCACTTTTTAAGATGGACGCAAATATGAGCGCAGCACCCTGCCTTGCAAAAGATGCTGTTGCGGATGGCAGTGTATGGACCATCACATTAAATGACGGTGTTGCTTTTTCGAACGGAACCCCACTTACGGCTGATATGGTTGTTAAAAATCTGGACCGTGCGGCTCAGGTTAATGAGCGTTTTGCTTATCTGGCAGATTTTGATATGACCGCTGTTGATGATAAGATCATCACGATAGATACTAAAGAAGTTTATCCTACACTGAAAAATGATCTTGCAAGTCCGGAGCTTGGAATGATGGATCTGGAAGGAACTACCGATTTTGATAATGCGCCTGTATGTACAGGTCCGTTTAGGATAACCAGTTTCCAGCCCGAAGGGGATGTGCAGGTTGTAAAAAATGAGAATTACTGGGGAGGGGATGTGAAGCTCGACGGAGCAGTATTCTATTATATGCAGGAAGACGACCCGAAGCTTCTGGCAATGCAGAGCGGGGAGATCGACTGCTACAACAGTGTTACATCAGCAGCGCTTGCGGTTTATTCACAGGATCCTGACCAGTACAGGGTGGTATCTATTCCCGGTGCGCGTCTCCAGTTTTATTTCCTTAATGAAAATACTCTGGATGATGCCGTAAGGGAGGCTATAAATCTTACGGTTGATAAGGATGCGATCGCGGCTTATCTTTCCGGCACCGTATCGGCAGCAGTAGGACCCTTCAATCCCTCAGCTGCTTACGGCAAGGTTACCGTTCCCGCAGTGGATACCGCTAAGGCAAAGGAAGTGCTGGAGGCAGACGGATATACACTTGGAAGCGACGGTTTCTATGAGAAGAACGGAAAGAAGCTTACGATAAGCATTAAATATTATGCTGCAAGATCCCTTGATACATTAGCGATCCTTATACAGGAGCAGCTTAAAGCCGTTGGTATCGATTCCGTCCTTGGAGTGGAGGAAGATCCTGATTCTACCTATCTGGCAAACGGCGACTTTGATCTGGGACTTTACTGCATGATAGCAGATAAAGCCGGTGATCCCTTCTACTTTATCGAATCGGTATTTAAGGACGGTTCATATTACGACTGCAACGGATTTGATGATGCAAAATGTGAAGAACTTATCGGTCAGCTCAAGAACGAGACTGATACAGCTAAAAGAGCATCACTTGCAAATGAGATAGTACAGATAGCTATTGATGACAATGCATATGGATTTGTAGGATTGTTTAATTCGACTACCGTACTGCGCCCGGGAGTTACCGGCTTTGCCGAGGATATCCCTTTTGACTTTTACGGGATAGATGCGCAGACTGATATACAATGATCAAAAAGGTCCTGAAAAGGATACTGACTCTGGTCGTTATACTTGTGATCCTTAGTTTTTTCGTGTTTGCCCTTATGTATATTGCCCCGGGAGATCCGGCAGAAAAGCGTCTTACATCCCAGGGCGTAGCAGTCACGAAAAAAGTACTTGATGCAGAGCGTGAAAGACTGGGGCTTATGAAGCCATTCCTCGTAAGATACGGGGAATGGCTGTTTTCCATTATCCGGGGAGACTTCGGTATATCTTTTAAAGATGATATGCCGGTGGCACCCAAACTGCTGCAGGGGCTGGGCAGGACTGCGGTTCTGGTACTTGCAAGCCTTGCGGTATCGCTTATAACGTCCTTTTTGCTTGCAGTTATTTCCGTTCTTAAAAAAGACGGTATAGCGGATCGTATCATCAGAATGTTCTCTTTTGTTTCCAATTCTTTACCTAACTTTCTTATATCTGTATTATTAATGTATTTCCTGTGCATCAAACTTAAGCTTTTTCCGGTGATCGCCAAAGGTGATCTGGTGGGACTGCTCCTGCCGGTATTGTCGCTTTCGATACCAATGACCGGAAGGTTTATCCGTCAGATGAGAGCGGAATTTTTAAGTGAGATGTCAAAGGATTATGTGGCCGGTATGAGGGGAAGAGGAGTAAAGACGGCTTATATAATGTTTAATGTGATTCGAAATTCTTTAGGACATATTTTTACGATAATAGCGCTGCAGACCGGGACTCTTATGGGTGGTTCGGTTGTGATAGAGACTATTTTCCGCTGGCCCGGGATAGGCAAGCTGGTGATGGATTCCATAACAGCCAGGGACTATCCCGTGATCATGGGATTTGTAGTAATAATGGGTACGATATATCTGATCATTAACCAGATTGCCGATGTATTAAGCCACAGGCTGGATCCGAGGCCGGAGTCATGAAGAAGAAAAAGCTTAAGACAAAGATAATCATACTGTCTGTTCTGGCATTGTTATTGTTACTGATGACATGCTTTGCCGGATTGGTGGCAAAAAATGATCCCAATGCTACAAATGCTGCAGCTATAAGGACTGCTCCCTGTGCGGATTATCCTTTTGGAACGGATAATCTTGGAAGATGTATTTTTTCGAGGGTACTATATGGCGGAAGGACCACCATTACAGCAACCTTTTTCCTGGTTGCGGTCTCTTTTGCGGCGGGTACTCTGATAGGCATGATCTGCGGATATCACGGAGGAATTATCGACAGTATCCTTATGAGGATCGCGGATATAATGCTTGCGTTTCCGCAGATGGTAGTGGCTATCGCTGTAGCGGGAATACTTGGCGGAGGGATGAAGGGCGCCATGATAGCTCTTGGGATCACCATGTGGGTAAGTTTTGCAAGACTGGCAAGAAGCCATACTTTTTCCCTGAAAAAAGAAGCCTTTATCAAGGCCGCATTGATTGCAGGGAAAAGCGATATTTATATCATTATCGTGCATATACTTCCGAATCTTCTGGCGCCGGTGCTGACAAATGCCCTGACCCAGATAGGAACAACAATGATAGGTCTTTCCGGTTTGTCATTCTTGGGACTTGGTGTGGTGCCGCCTACAGCGGAATGGGGATCAATGATAAGCGAAGGCAGGGCTTATATACAGATAGCGCCCTGGGCGGTCCTCTACCCGGCCCTTGCAACGCTCATTACGATAATCATATTTAACTGCCTGGGAGATGCAGTTATGGATTACAGGGAGGCATGAGCATGGTTGCGGATAAGGAAAAGATATTAAAGATAAGCGGTCTTTCTGCGGCATATGAAGATGCTAATGTAATAAACAGTGTAAGTCTTGATGTATATAAGGGTGAAGTGCTCTGCATAGTGGGAGAGAGCGGATCGGGAAAATCAACGCTGATAAAAGCGATATGTGCGGATACGTCTGTCAGTATAAAGGAAGGAAGCATATCTTATAAAGATAAGGTGTTGACGGATCTTAAGAGAAGGGATATGCAGAGATTACTGGGATGTGAAATAGGACTGATACAGCAAAATCCCTGGGGGGCATTTAATCCCATAAGAAGGATAGATGTACAGTTTAAAGAAACCTTCAGGAGTCATGGCAAGTTCTTTCATGTTGAACGGATAAAAGAGATCTTTGAAGTGCTGGGACTTAAGGATCCCGATAAGATCCTTAAGATGCGACCGTACGAACTGAGCGGTGGGATGAGCCAGCGTATCGCTATCGCTGCCGCCTTTGTTCTTAATCCCAGGCTTCTTTTGTGTGATGAGATAACCAGTGCCCTGGATGTGACTATAGCGATGCAGGTTATGCAACAGCTTATGGAGCTCAAAAAACAACAGGAGACAACTATAATAATGGTCACGCACAACCTGGGACTGGCGAAGTGCATTGCTGACAGGATAGCGATCATGCATGAAGGAAAGATTGTGGAATGCGCAGAGGCTTCCGATATATTGAAGGATCCGCAGGATGAATATACAAAGCGTCTGATCAGTGATGTTCCGAGGTTAAGGGCGATATAGATGGATATCATACTGGAAGGAAAAAAGCTAAATAAGAGTTTTAAAACCGGTGAGAAAAAAACACAGGCTCTTTGTGATGTGGATTTTTTCCTTAAGGAAGGGGAAGTGCTGGGAATAGTAGGAGAGAGCGGCTCCGGAAAGAGTACGCTTCTACGCGTTGCATCCGGGCTTGAAAAACCGGACAGCGGAGAACTTATATTTAAAGGCAGGGATTATACCGGCAGCAGTCCCAGACAGACAGGCGAGTTTTTGCAGATACTGTTTCAGGATGCGGAAAGCTCCTTTGATCCCAGGATGACTATGGAAAGATCCATAATGGAAGCCGGAAGAGGAAAGAAAGATAAAGAGGAGCTTTTGAAGCTGGTTAAGATGGCCGGCCTTGATGAAGAACTGCTTAAGCGTAAACCCGGAAAGCTTTCAGGAGGACAGTGTCAGAGAATGGCAATAGTAAGGGCCTTTTATAGCGGGGCGGAAATCCTTTTGTGCGATGAGATGACCAGTGCCCTTGATGTTTCAACACAGGCACAGGTAATGCAGATCATGCAAAGGCTTAAGCGGGAAGGAAAGCTTTCTGCTGTATTTGTTTCCCATGATATAGCGCTGGTTTCAGAGATATGCGACCGAATCATGGTGATGAAGGATGGAAGATGTGTTGAAGAGGGCGATATGCCGGAAGTGATCGGCAGCCCTAAGGATGATCATACAAAGGAGCTTTTAGAAAGTGCAAGAAAACAGAGTATCGGATGATAAGACTCTGAGCGAACGGAATTATGAATACTGGCTAAAGCGGGCAAAGGGATACTCGGAGGTAAATAAGGAAGAACTGGCGGGAATACAGAGAAGTACATGGGCTGAGCTTCTGGATGGTGAGATACTTAAGCATTTTGGGATAAGTGGCAGCGACAGAAGCAGTATAAGTATACTGGATATAGGTTCAGGTCCCGGTTTTCTTTCCATAATACTGACTGAGCTGGGGTATCATGTGACTGCTGCGGATATGGCGGAAACCATGATAGAAGAAGCGAAGGGAAATGCCGGAGAGCTTTCTTCGCGTATATCTTTTTGCAGGGAAAATGCAATGGATCTGAGTTTTGCAGATCAGAGCTTTGATGTGGTGATATCCCGCAATCTGACATGGAATCTTCCGGATCCGGAAAAAGCATATTCAGAATGGCTGCGGGTTATGAAAAATAAAGGCCTCATGCTTGTATTTGACGCAAACTGGTATGCTTTTTTAGTCGATGAAAAGAAGAAGGCTGAATTTGATGATGACAGAAAGAATGTAGCTTCGCTTGGGCTGGAGGACTATAACATCGGTGAAAATTTTGATATCATGGATGAGATAGCACGATGCCTTCCCCTTACGGGAGCGGACAGACCTGAGTGGGATGAAAGCATATTTACAAAACTCGGAGTATCGCATATATCAATAACCGGAGACATAGGCAGCGTGGTATATTCCGAAAAAGAAAAGGTTAATTACGCGTCAACGCCCATGTTTATGATAAAGGTGGTTAAATAAATGAGCGAACTGAAATACATTCCTTTTGAAGAAGAAGCCGACAATATAAAGGAAAGGGTTACCGGCTACTGGACAAAGAGGGCGGACAGCTTTCTGATACAGAGGCAACATGAGCTGAACAGCCCCAAGGCGGCTAAATGGCTGAAAGAGATAACAGCGCAGCTTGAGAAAGTAAGATATGCCGATGGAAAGCCGCTTAAGATCCTGGATATCGGCTGCGGGACGGGCTATTTTCCTGTGCTTCTTGGCAAAGCAGGATACGAAGTTACGGGCATAGATCTTACGGAAGAAATGGTCATTAAGGCAAAGGAACTCGTAGAAGAGAATGCGCCTTATCCCCGGAAGGTAGAGATATTGCAGATGGATGCAGAGCAGCCGGAATTTGAAACGGAGAGTTTTGATGCGATAGTAACCAGAAATCTTACCTGGACGCTACCACATCCTGTAGAAGCCTATAGGGAATGGTACAGGGTTTTGAAATGCGGAGGCATACTTCTGAACTTTGATGCGGAGTATGCAAAGGGCGCACATAATTTAAAAAGTGAAGACAACCTGGCGCATAAAGATATAAGCGATGCAATGAAGGATGAATGTCATAATATCTATCATATGCTGACAATAAGCGCTCTGGACAGACCTGCCTGGGATGAAGAGATATTAAAAAGCATAGGTTTTTCCGAAGTGAACAGTGATACCGGATTTGCAGACAGGATGTTTTCGGAAAAGGATGAGTTCTACATTCCGGATAAGATGTTTATGATAAGCGCAGTAAAATGACCATCATCAAAAAAAAATAATTGACAACATAACAGCGTTATGTTATTATCCTGAATGAACATAACGCTGTTATCTATCGGGGATATATGGAAAACGATAAACAGACAAAGTTAAAACTTATAGAATGTGCAAAGAAAGAATTTATCGAAAAGGGATACATAAAAGCATCCCTTCGAAATATCTGCAGTGAAGCAGGCGTTACCACCGGTGCTATGTATTTCTTCTTTAAGGATAAGGAAGAACTTTTTGAAAGCGTGGTGGGTGGACCGCTTATAAATCTTATGAATGCAATAAGTGCACATTTTGACCAGGAGACAGATTTTATAGGTGATGTGAACAGTATTACCGCACTTGATCTTAAGGATGATTACATAGCAGCAAGCGATATCCTGTCTGTTTTGTTCAAGTATAAAGAAGAATACCTTCTGCTGATGAACAGGGCTCAGGGTTCCAAATACGAAAAGATCGTTGACAGTTTAGTGGAGCAGATCTATGAGCATTACATTATGATGTATTGCAGGATGAAAGGATACAAGTCAAAAAAGAACATCACAGCTGAAGATAAGTTTATAGTCCACTGGATGTCACATGATCAGATAGATATATTCATTCATCTTATGACACACTGTGAGAATGAAAAAGAAGCCGGAAAAATGATGAAGAATATGTTCAACTACATGGTGGGCGGCTGGCTTGCAACGATAAGGAAAGACATAATCAAATAAGGTAATAAGAGACGGGAGCAATCCCGTCTTAAAAAACCAATTCAACATAACACTGTTATGTGAACGAGTGAACATATATAAAAGTAAGGGGAGGAAAGAAATGTACGTAGAAGTATCAAATGTGAAAAAGAGTTACGGTGAAGGAGGCAGTTACGTAGAAGTACTGAAAGGAGTATCTGTCGGAGTGGAGCGTGGTGAGATGTGTGTCATACAGGGGACATCCGGATCCGGCAAATCCACCTTATTAAACTGCATAGGCGGACTGGATGATATAGATTCGGGTTCCTGTAAAGTTGACGGACTTGAGATCGCAGGTCTTAAAAAAGATAAGCTTTCGGATTACCGCAGGGATACATTGGGATTTATTTTTCAGTTCTATAATCTGGTACCTAATCTTACGGTAAGGGAAAATATCGAGGTATGCCGGTATCTGACAAAGGATCCGCTGGATATGGATGAACTGCTTGATACGCTTGGACTTAAGGAACATGCGGATAAGTTTCCTTCACAGCTTTCCGGCGGCCAGCAGCAGCGCACAGCCATTGCAAGGGCGCTTATCAAAAATCCGAAACTGCTTTTATGTGATGAGCCTACAGGTGCGCTGGATTCCAAAACATCCAGAGATATACTGATGCTTCTGGAAAAGATAAACGAAAAGTACGGTACAACAATGCTGATCGTTACCCATAACAATTCGATAAAGAACATGGTGCACAGGGTAATATTCTTAAAAGACGGTGAGATAGCTAAGCAGTATACAAATGAAAAACGTGTACCTGCAAGAGAACTGGAGGATCTGTAAGATGCAGAAAGTACTTAGGAAAAGGGTTTTCAGAAGCCTGAAGAAACATTTTGTAAGATATGCGATGCTGGGAATGATGATAGCTCTGGGCATATTCCTTGTAGTTACTATAGTCGGTTCTGCCGAAACGCTTATCAGGGGAACAGAAGATATGGCGAAAGAGACTAACCTTGAGGATGGTGAATTCGAAGTATTTGTTCCTTTGACAAAAAGTGAAAAAGACCATATTGCGGATATGGGGATAGAGCTGGAGGAACAGTTCTTTTTTGACCAGCAGATGGAAAAGGAAAGCGATGGGACAGTAAGGATATTTAAGGTTCGTAAGAATATCAACAGGCTTCACATGACAGAAGGTGCGGAGCCGTTAAAAGAAGATGAAATCGCTATCGAAAAAAGGTATGCTGAGGAACACAACATACACGTGGGCGATATATTTAATATTTCCGGTGCAGATTATAAAGTCAGCGGGATAACGGTAGTATCGGATTACGACGGACCTTTTAAAGAAGTGTCGGATACATCATGCAACTCAAAGCTTTTCGGCCCGGTATTTATTACCGATGAAGCTTATGAAGAGTTCAGAGCTTCGGGAAAGACGCAGAAGTCAGAGGATTATCTTTATACCTATAAGCTTGGCAGCGGAAAGACCGACAGAGATCTTAAGGATTATCTTAAGGAGCTTAAGATAGATGCTGCAGAAGTGGATGATGAACTGTTTGCAGAATACTGGGACAGGACAGGAGGTGTGGAAGATAAACTGCGGGATGCAGTGAGTGATCTGAAGGAAGCTACCGATGAAGTGGCAGATGCTATTGATGAGCTTTCGGATAATAATGAGGATATCAATGATGCAACAGGAAAGATATTTGATTCGTATTTAGAAGCGACTTCATCGACTATAAAAGGTTATGGTATAGATATTGACCTGACAGAGGATAATTTTGTGAGTGAGCTTGATAAGCTGACTGACAGTATAGATAATGCAATTCTTAAAGCATCCATTACGGATGTAAAGGATCAGCTTTGTGATCTCAGGGATTATAAAGACGGATTAAAGGAATATACAGATGCTGTTGATGAGCTGAAAGACGGTACAGCAGAAATGGCGGATGGTGTCGAAGAGCTGGATACTTCAGTGAATGACGCACTTGAAGAATTTGATTTTGAACTATCAAAGCTTACAGCATTTTTAAAAGCCTCAGATAACCAGAGGATATATGCTACAAAGAACGATAAGATCGTGGATGTAGAAGTTGGTATGATCGCAGGCGTGATAGTATTCATACTGCTGGCTTATGTTATATCGGTATTTGTTGTTCATTCCATTGAGAGTGAGAGCAGTATCATAGGTACGTTGTATTCCATGGGCGTTACCCAAAACGATCTGCTGATGCATTATATATCGCTGCCTGTGGTTGTTACATTCATATCGGGACTGATCGGAGTGCTTGTAGCATCTACCGGTATAATGGCGCCGATGATAGCAGAAAGCTCATATCAGTATTTTTCAATAGCACAGTTTAAGTTTACGGTACCCGAATATCTTTGGATCTATTCACTTGTATGCCCTCCGGTTATGGCGGTCATAGTGAATGTACTTGTGATAAGCAGCAAACTTAACAGAACGGCGCTTTCACTGATAAGAAATGAAGTAAAGCAGAAAGGTAATAATAAGTTCAAGCTTAAAGGAATGAATTTTATCACTACATTCAGGATCAGGCAGATGCTCCGGGAAATGCGATCCACAATAGCTGTTGTGCTGGGCATGTTCCTTTCACTTATGGTATTCATGATAGGCGTGGATTGCTATGTGCTGTGTAATAATATCGCAAAGGATTATGCCGAAGATACTAAGTTTGAGTATATGTACACCCTGAAATACCCGGAAAAAGAAGCACCTTCGGATGCTGAAGCGGCTTATGCATATGGGTGTAAAAAGGAAATATACGGATTTAACTTTGATGTTACCATACTGGGTATAGATGATGATAATCCTTTCTTTAACGTAAAGCCCGGAAAGAGTAAGACCGATGTGATAATATCTTCTGCCATGGCGGAAAAATACGGTCTTAAAACCGGAGATGAATTTGTCGTGACTGATGAAGAAAAAGAAGTGAAGTATGCTTTTTCGGTTAAGGAGATCACAAGATATTCTTCAGGTTTCTATATCTTTATGGATATAGATGTGATGAGGGATATGATGGGAGAAGCTAAAGACTACTATAATGTATTGTTTACCGATAAAGCGATAGACATAGATCCCGGAAGGCTTTATTCAACCACCAGCAGGGCTGATGTGGTAAAGGGATCGGAAGTATTCACCACGCTTATGATGCCCATGATATATACGCTTTCCGGATCATCCGCTGTAATTTTCTGCGTAGTGCTCTATCTTATGATGAAGGTGATGATAGACAGGAGTTCGCAGAATATATCACTTATCAAAGTATTCGGATACAGAAAGGGCGAGATACGTAAGCTTTATCTCGACGGAAACTTTTATATCATTGCCATTGGCGCGCTGATAGTCCTGCCGCTTTCCAAAAAAATCATGGATCTGATGTTTCCTTCCATGATATCTAATGTGGCCTGCGGCATGAATGTGGAAATGCCTTTCATATTCTATGTAATAGCATTCCTGGTGATAATAGCTTTGTATTTTGTGATCAATACGATCCTTGTAAAGAGGCTTGATAAGTTCACACCGGCGGAGATATTGAAAAACAGGGAATAAATAGCTGATACGCATAACTGACCTCCTCGAGCTTAATGTAAATATCAATACTTGAGTATGTCCATATCAAATAATAAGAAGTGATATGTTAAGAAAAGCCGGTATTATTAGTGTTTTCAAACTGAAGCATAAATAGTATAATATGATACCGGAAGCAAGATTCACGAAAAGAGGAGATCCGGATGTTTTATGTACCTGACGGAACCGAAAGATGCGGTTTCTATGAATGTGAAGAATGTGGGAGCAGATTCCTGGATATAAAGATCGGACCGGCTATAGTCTGTCCGTATTGCGGTGAAGAGCCCAATATGGAAATAGGCCCTGATGAGGAGATGCCCAAGATTGTAGAGAGCGCGAAGCTTATACAGATGCTGGAGGGTGAGGATGTAGAGAAATACGATACTCTGTTAAGCCTTGCCCTTACCGGCGGTGATTACAGCTGGATATAAAGAAACAGGCCCGGAAAGGATAATGTATGAGCATACTGATAAAGGATACGACAAGAGAAGAGAGAGAACGTATCGTAGCAGAATCAATAGGAAATATCAACGGAGCCTGTGACGGCTGTGCCGGCGGATTAGTCGAGATGTATCAGGATTATATTGACGGCAAGCGTGAGATCCGGGATATAAACATGTCTTTTAAGGCGCACTACGAGTCGGGAGAAGAAGCCCCTACAAGATCAGGGTGCGGATTCTATAACGGTTGACAAAGATCACATCTGGTTGAAATCAAATACAAGTTTTTGACCGTCAAAAACAGTGTATTTTACATCGACAGCACTCTTGTAGTTGTCTTTATTGAAATCGGGGCTGGAATACCAGGGCCCTTCGCCGATAAAGCCGGTATCGAGCTGGTCAAATTCGAAATCGGGAGCATCCGTCTCGTCCCATTTATAGTATTTCATAAGCCTTTCAGCTTCTTCAGCGGTAAGCACGATAAATCCACGGAATCTGTATTCGGTAGGACCTATAGAACGTTTGCCCCAGTCAAAATAGACCTGCTCGTATAAAACCATGTCATAATCCTGCACGGCATCCATATAGTGTTCCATCACCCATGTATTATTATACAGAGTAACAACCTCTTCGGGCTCTTTTTCGCTTTCACATGATGACATAAACATACATGAGAATGTCAGTACAAGGATCAATGATAGTTTTATAATTCTTTGTTTCATATATTTCGGTCTCCATAAAGGTGGTTTCTTTAAAGATATCCAAGATTTTAACATACATACAGCATAAAAGAGTGAGTTCACAAAATGTTCACAGAAATTGTTAGCACTCACTATTGACGAGTGCTAACAAACGAGTTATTATATGCTCAGTTCAAGGGAAGAGGATCCCGGAACGGAAGAAAACAAATACACAGGCAACCGGACAGGACAGGATGTTCTGCATACGGACCTTATAAAAGGAGGAATGACTTATGTATGCACCTGCAATTTTCGAAGACAGATTAATGAGCAACTGGCTGGATGATTTCTTTGGGAAGCCCATATCCGCGATGAACCGCATGGCTAATCCCATGAGGACGGATATAGTAGAGAAGAACGGCAATTATGTTATGACCATCGATATGCCGGGCTTTAAGAAAGAAGATATCAAGGCAGAGCTCAAGGATGGTATCCTTACCGTTACTGCCGGTAATGATGAGGTTAAGGAAGAGAAAGATGATGCCGGCAAGGTGATCTACAGCGAGAGACACACCGGCAAATACAGCCGCAGCTATGGCGTAGGCAAGCACATCACCGAGGCGGACATCAAGGCAAACTACGACAACGGAGTGCTTACGCTGGAGTTCCCTACCGAGGCTAATAAGCCTGAGGAACCCAAACGCATGATTGCCATCCAGTAAATGACATCGACGATCGCTAAAATTTGATATATTCTCCCCCTCTTGGGGCCGTGGTGAAAGCCACGGCCCTTTTTTCACTTCTTGCCGCATATATCGGACACGTGGTATAATACAGGATATGGCAGAAATACTTCTTATTACATCCGATGAAACGATGGCAGGGCAGATAAGGGAGCAGTTTGCACTCCGTAATCTGAAGCTGAAGCAGGAGAATGATACGGCTTCTGCCGCTATGATCCTGCCTGTCAGAAAGTTTCCGCTGGTCATTCTGGATGCGGATTGTGCCAATGGTGAGCTTTTACAGGGTATAGAAGCCATTAAGCGTCAGAACAATTCCCCTTTATTTGTAATATTGTCCGATGCAGCAGAGCCGGATATCATAGCGGCGCTGGATGCGGGCGCGGATGACTGTATTGTCCGGCCGGTCAGACCGGGTGAGCTGGCGGCGAAAGCAGCAGCTGCATTACGGCTGCGTAAAGCCTATGGGATCGATGATGTAAGGGAGACGCCTCATATCGAAGCCAGGGATATATATATTGACCTGGAACACAAACATGTATGGGTCCGCGGAAAGGAAAAACGCTTTACCCGCCGGGAATATGAACTCCTGGTCTTTTTGATGAGACATCCCGATCAGGTTTTTACCAAGGAGGAGCTTTATCGCCGGGTCTGGGGCGAGGAAGTGGTCGGTGATATGGCCACAGTCACAGTGCATATAAAAAAATTAAGAAATATGATAGAGGAAAAGCCTGCTTATCCTACCATTATAGGAACTGATTGGGGAGTGGGCTATGTTTTCCTGGGGGAAGCTCCGGCATGGTAGATATCATATATGAAGACAAAGCAGTAATAGTATGCCATAAGATGGCCGGAATGGCGGTTCAGACCGCCAGACCCGGTGAAAAGGATATGGAGAGCGAACTTAAGAACTATCTTGCAAAAGAAGCGGGAGGCGTTCCGTATCTTGGAATAGTACATCGTCTGGATCAGCCTGTAGAGGGGCTGGTATTGTTTGCAAAGGATAAAAGATCGGCAGCGGCCCTTTCGGAACAGGTCCGGCAGGGAGGCGGGATGCACAAAGAGTATCTGGCCGGGATATACGGCAGCCTGCCCGAAGAAAAGGGCGTATTGGAGGACTGGCTTATAAGGGATAAAGGCAATCTTTCAAAGCTGGTAAAACCGGGGACGCCGGGAGCGCAGAAAGCCGTGCTGGAATATGAAAAACTGGAGCATAAGCCGCAAACGGAGATCTTAAAGATCATACTTCACAGCGGAAGGCATCATCAGATCAGGCTGCAGCTTTCAGGAAGAGGGGTGCCTATACTTGGCGATACCAGATATGGTACAGAGGAATCCGTGGCATATGCAAAGACAAATGGGATAAAGAGGCTTTGTCTGATAGCAAAACGCCTGGAATTTGACCATCCCGTGAGCGGTGAGAGACAGTCCTTTGAGCTTGATGTAATGTTGTAAAAAATCCTCTGATATGGTAACATTTTTCGCGTATGTAGGAGGAGCAGACAAATGGCTGAGACGGAAAACGGATTCAGCGGAGGACGCAGGCCGCTGTCCAGGGAACAGATAGCCCGGAGGACAGTATCCCGTGAGGAAGTGGCGTTGTGGACAGCGCAGTCCCACAGGGAAGAGGTAAAGTTTCTTCATTACTGGGAATCTAAGGAAGTAATTGAGGTAAGCGACAAAGGAGACGAATACATCATATTTGTCGGACGCAGTGATGTAATGACGGCAAAGATATGGACTTTTCTGGATCACACCGTGCCCCACCATGCATATATCTTAAGGCCTGATCCGGAGGTGCGCTATGAACTGTCGGATAAAGAAGGCATATTGCTGCGCTTTAAGTTTACCGGGGAGATAAGGATATTTACCAAGAACGGTTTAAAGGCAATAGTTGACGAGCTGGAAGTACATGTATATCAGAGATCTGATGATATTATACTGCGTATAGTTAAAGAAAAGACAATATAGGATGGGAACCTGGAATACGAGAGGGCTGCGCGGATCAACCTTAGAGGAAATGATAAACCGCAGCAACGAAAAATACAGGGAGAACGGTCTGGCGCTTATACAGAAGGTGCCTACTCCGATCACTCCGATGGAGATAGATAAAGAAGGTTCGCGTATCACGCTGGCATACTTTGACCAGAAGAGTACAGTGGATTATATAGGTGTAGTGCAGGGCGTACCGGTCTGTTTTGACGCCAAGGAATGCGCGGACAGCACCTTTGCGCTGCGGAACATACATCCCCATCAGATAGAATTCATGCGGGATTTTGAAAAGCAGGATGGTGTCGCATTCCTGCTGATACATTTTACGGGACTTGATGAGCTTTATTATCTGAAATTTGAAAAGATGTGGGAATTCTGGCAGCGTGCGGAAAACGGAGGAAGGAAAAGTTTCCGGCATGATGAGCTGGATCCCGAATATGTGATCACGCCTCACAGGAGCATACTGGTACCGTATCTGGATATGCTTAACCGTGATCTGCAGGAAAGAAATGACTGATGAAAGATAAGGATAAAGAGAAAAAAGAGAATATTGATAAGGATAAAGAGGTATCAAAAGAGGCTTCCGGGGAAGCGGTAAAAGATACATCTAAAGAGGAATCTGCGGATAAGTCTAAGACTGCTTCTGCAGATAAGTCTAAAGATACACCTTCAGATAAGTCAAAAGATGCGCAGAAGGAAGTCGCTAAAGATACGGTTAAGGAAGTACAGAAAGAAGCCAGCGACTATGATTTTATAAGGGAGCAGATACGTGAGCGTCCTGTCAACCGGAAAAAGCTTCTGAGGCGTTTTATCCTTACCGCAGGGATGGCGCTGGTATTTGGTCTGGTAGCATGTCTGACGTTTTTCTTCCTGGAACCCAAACTGAGTAAATGGCTAAGCTCTGATGAAGAAATGGAGCTTAAGGTTGTTGAATTACCTGAACATACTGAGGAAGAAGAGTATTATCAGGAACAGGTGCTGACGGAAGAAGATGAGTCGGAGCAGCTGGTCATAGAAACACCCATCGACCAGATGACCCTTACTGACGAAGATATGGCGGTCAGTTCCAATCAGACAGATGAAAGCACAAGTCAGAATGAAGTGGCCGAACCTACTCCGGAACCTTCGCGGGAAGATGTGCCGCCTCAGGTTATCTACGAGCAGGTGTCGCTGGAACTTGAGGATTACAGGCAGCTTTACAGAAAGATGTACGCTCTTTCAAAAGAAGTATCAAAGAGCCTGGTTACGGTGACGGCAGTTCCCGAGACCACAGAAGAGATAACCTCATCTGATTCTTCCGACTATCAGACAGTGGGCCTGATAGTCGGTGATAACGGATATGAATTGCTTATACTTGCGGATACAGAAAAACTTGAAGGTGCCGAAAACATCAGTGTAAGATTTGCTGACGGCAGCAAGGGAAAACTTACCGAGAAGGCAATCGACAGTAATACGGGATGGGGAATATACAGTATCAGGCTTGCGGAAATGGATCCTTTAACTAAGGAGAATATTTCTTTTGCGACCCTGGGTAGTTCGTATGCTACCAGTATATTGGGAAATGCGGTGATGGCGGTGGGTAACCCCCTGGGAGTAAGTTCCATATGTTATGGAGCCGTAACGTCGGCTTCACGGGTAGTTACCATGTGTGATGCCTCTTATCAGCTGCTTACTACCGACATTTACGGCAGCGAAGATGCCAGCGGTGTGATAGTAAATATCCGCGGACAGGTGGCAGGAATAATCTGCCAGCGCCATAACGAGTCCGGTATGGAAAATATGATCTATGCATATGGTATAAGCAGCATACGCAAGCTTATCGAGAGTCTTTCCAACGGAAAAGAACGTGCGGGACTGGGGCTTCATGTTGGCGACATATCAGCAGAGATCGCCGAGGATCTGAACATTCCGCAGGGAGTCTATATAGAGCAGGTGGAACTGGATTCGCCGGCACTAAGCGCAGGTCTGGCAAAGGGAGACATCATAACAAAGATAGGTGAGGTTTTCGTTAATAACGTAAATGATTATATGAATGCTCTGCAGATAGTAGAGCCCGGAACGGATGTAAAAGTGTTCTATTCCAGACCGACGGGTACGGAGTATAAGAACATGGAAATAGACATTACCTTAGGAAGGCAGGAGTAAAATGAAGTATATCAAGGATCTGACAGAAGGAAGCAGGATACAGGGAGTATATTTCTGCAAATCAAAGATCTCTACGGAGACTAAAACAGGTAAGCCCTACGACAGTCTGGTGCTGCAGGATAAGACCGGATTATTGGACACAAAGATCTGGGATCCAAACAGCCTGGGGATCAGCGAATTTGAGGCGGGAGAGTTTATAGATGTTGTCGGTGATGTTATTATTTTCAATAACGCAAAACAGGCAAGACTCACACGTGCCCGCCGTGCAGAGGAAAATGAATATAATCCCGCCGATTATATGCCGGCGTCGCATAAGAATATTGATGAGATGTATGAGCAGGTGCTCAAGCTGGTGGATTCCATTGAAAATACCTATTATAAGGAACTGATGGAACTGTTTTTTAAAGATAAGGCTTTTGCGGATACCTTTAAGAAGGCTTCTGCGGCTAAGACGGTTCATCACGGTTTTATAGGCGGATTGCTGGAGCATTCACTGAATGTGGCACAGCTTTGTGATTTCAGCTGCAGGCAGTATCCTGTAATGAAGAGAGATCTGCTGGTATGCGCTGCCCTGCTGCATGATATAGGCAAGCTTCGGGAACTTTCTGCTTTTCCCCAGAACGATTATACGGATGAAGGCCAGCTCCTGGGACACGTTGTTATGGGAGCAATGATGGTAGATGAGAAGATCAAAGAGATCCCTAATTTTCCGGAGGGCCTGAAGGCAGATCTGGAACACTGTATACTGGCGCATCACGGATCTCTGGAATTCGGTTCACCTAAAAAACCTGCGTTGATCGAAGCGCTTGCACTTTCAATGGCAGACAATATGGACGCAAAGATTGAAACCTTTGCAGAAGCAATAGAAAATGCTGATAGTGACGGCTGGCTGGGCTTCAATAAATTCCTGGACAGCAACATACGAAGGACATGAATGAATTTAAGAAGAACGATATAATAGTTTTGCAGATAAGTGATCTGGGAACGGAAGGGGAAGGCATCGGAAAAATTGATGGATTTCCTTTTTTCGTGAAAGGAGCCATGCCGGGTGATGAGATAGAGGCCGGTATCACAAAGCTTAAAAAGAATTACGGATATGCGAGGCCGGTACGAATGATAAAGGCCTCAGAAGACAGGGTTCAGGCTCAATGTCCGGTTTTCGGCAGGTGCGGCGGATGCAGGATAATGCATATGTCTTATCCGGCGCAACTGGCGTATAAGGAAAAGAAAGTGGTTGAAAACCTGATACGTATAGGCGGCTTTGACCGGGACGAACTGTCCGGTAAAATGGACAGTATACTTGGAATGCAGGATCCGTTCAGATACAGGAATAAGGCGGTATATCCTGTTGCCCGGGGAAAAGACGGGCATATATGTGCAGGATTCTTTGCGGCCAGGACACATGAAGTTATAGAATGTGATGACTGTCTGATAGGTGCCGTGGAGAATGCGGATATCATAAAGAGGATCCTTGGCTGGATGGAAGAATATGATATCGAACCGTATGATGAAGTGAACCGGAAGGGACTCATCAGGCATATATTTATCAGGAAAGCCTTTGCAACGGGGCAGATGCAGGTCTGTCTGGTATCAACAAAGCAGAAGCTTCCGCATAGGGAAGAGCTGCTTAAGACACTGAGTGATATTACGAGTGTCTGGTTAAATATAAATGATGAAAATACAAACGTGATCTTCGGGAAGAAGACTGAATTATTAAGCGGTAAAGAATATATTGAAGATATATTGCTGGGTATAAGATTCAGGATATCACCATTATCTTTTTATCAGGTGAATCCCACACAGACACATAAGCTGTACGGAGCCGCGCTGGATTATGCCGATCTTAAGGGCGGTGAATATGTATGGGATATATGCTGCGGAATAGGAACGATCACTTTGGCAGCAGCCGACCGTTTGAGAAAGACCGGCAAAGGAGGAAGGGTACTTGGTCTTGAGATAGTTCCTGAAGCTATTGAAAATGCAAAGGAAAACGCAGGATTAAATGGTCTGGATAATGTGGAATTTGTATGTGCACCAGCTGAAGACTACCTGCCGGAGAGGATAAAAAGCGGAGCCGAGCATCCGGATGTGATAATCGTGGACCCGCCCCGTGCCGGCCTTGAACGTCCTGCAATAGATGCGATCCTTACAGTATCCCCTGCAAAGATCGTATATGTCAGCTGTGATCCCGCAACACTTGCGCGCGACCTGCGTTTATTGGCAGATGGCGGTTATTGTATTGAGCATTTCCGCGCCTGCGACATGTTCGCTCAGACAGCGCATGTGGAGACAGTTTGCCTTCTTAGGAAACAATAGATAGGAGAGTTATAAGATGAGATTTATAGGTTGCAAGACCTTATTGCTGGATATGATCAAACAGGTGATAGATGAAAAAGCGCCCGGGGCAGAGAGCCTGTGTGATATTTTTTCGGGAACGGCAACTGTAGCAAGATATTTTAAACAATGGTATGAAGTCTATTCAAATGATCTGCTATATTTTTCATATGTTCTTCAGATGGCTACAATAAAAAATGACAGTATGCCGAAATACAGAAAATTGAAAAGTAAGCTGGGCATCTCAGATCCGATAGATTATTTTAACGGACTTGAAGCTAAGGATATGGAGAAGCTGCCCAAAGAGAAAAGATTCTTTCAAAATACTTATGCGCCAACCGGCGGCAGAATGTATATGACAGATGAAAATGCTTTGAGGATTGATTTCGCAAGAAATACTGTTGAGGAATGGAAAGAAAGCGGACTTATAAATGATAATGAATACTATTATCTGGTGGCATGTATTGTTGAGGGAGTTCCGTTTGTTTCAAACATATCCGGAACATATGGAGCATTTCATAAGACCTGGGAGAGACGTTCCTATAAGAAATATGAGTTGTTCAGGCTTGATGTAACAACTAATGGTAAAAAGAATAAATGTTTTAACGGTGATGGCACAGAGATTGTCAAAAAGATCAGAGGGGATATCCTGTATATTGACCCGCCGTATAACGGAAGACAGTATTTGCCGAATTACCATGTATTGGAAACGGCAGCTAAATATGATTTTCCGGAAGTGCGGGGTATGACCGCTCAACGGCCGTATGAAAATAAAAAGTCGGATTTTTGCCTGAAAACAAAGGTCGTGGATGCTTTTGAACGACTGATCAAAAATGCAGATTTTAAACATATTATTCTGAGCTATAGCACTGACGGGCTCATGGCGGTAAAGGATATTGAACAGGTTATGAAAAAATACGGAAAGCCGGAGACCTTTAAGATATACTGGATCCCGTATAGAAGATATAAGAGCAGGGCCCAGGGTGAGAAAGAAGAGTTAAAAGAAATGCTGGTATATATTGAGAAAAAGGTGAAAAGATGAAGTACATAAAAAGTCCTTTAAATTATATAGGAGGAAAATATAAAATCCTTTCACCGATATTTGAAGTATTTCCTGAAAAAATAGATACGTTTGTGGATTTATTTGCAGGTGGATTTAATGTTGGCATAAATGTTGATGCAAACAGGATAATCTGCAATGATCAGATCACTTATCTGATTGAATTGTATGAATATCTGGAATCAACTCCTGTTGAAGAGGTTCTTTCTGCTATTAAGGAGCGAATTGATGAGTACAATCTTACCCGCCGGAATGCAGAAGGGTATAGTGCGTTAAAAGACAGGTACAATGAAACCAAGAATATAGTTGATTTTTTCGTTTTGACTTTTTATGCCTTTAACCATCAGATAAGGTTTAATAATAATCAAAAGTTTAATACACCTTTTGGTAAGGAAAGAAGCAGTTATAACTCATCCATAGAGAAGAATCTTATCAGTTTCTGCGAGGCATTAAAGAGTAAAAATATAGAGTTTTATAATAAAGATTTTCTGGGACTTGATCTGTCGGATCTTGGCCCCGAGGATCTTGTATACTGTGATCCGCCATATCTGATCTCTACAGGATCCTATAACGATGGCAGGAGAGGTTTTAAAGACTGGACGCCGGTAGAAGAAAAACAGCTGTTGGATCTGCTGGATCGTTTAGACCGGCAGAAAGTCAGATTTGCTCTTTCGAATGTTTTATATCACAAGGGCATGAGCAATGATCTGCTGATCGAATGGAGCAAAAAGTATAAGGTTTATTATATCGATAAATCATATTCAAACTGCAATTATCATTTTAAAGACAGAGATGCGGTAACCGTAGAAGTTTTGATTACAAATTTTGAGAGCGGGAAGTAGAAAGCTGATCAATATCAAAACGATATATATCGGCAAGTTCTCCTTCGTATTCAAAGCTCCGTTCGTAAACGCCGCCGTTTTTTATTATGGTTTTAATAGAAGGCAAGTTTGTTTTTTCTACGGATAAGTGCAACTCGGATAATCCGGCCTCTTTGGCTGTGATAAGTATCTGATGCAGCATCTCGGTTGCGTAGCCTTTTCTTCTTTCGGTAGGACGGACGCTATATCCGCAGTTCCCGAAATCTTTAAGAAAATCATTAAGTGTATGACGCAGATCGATAATGCCGACTATTCTTTCGTTTTCGTCCAGGGCAAAGAATGTATCGGTAACAACCCAGTCAGGATTTACTGTTTTGGGATCTGTATTAGCTGTCACTGCAGTCAGCCATTCATCATAGTCGTCCGTTTGATCCAGTAATTCGCTGCCGTTTATAACGGTCTCGTTATGAGCAAAAAACTCCTGCTTAAAATCGATTGCTTTGTTTTCTGATTCTTTATTAGGGCGGATAAGTCTGATCATTTTTTATTTCTCCTGTGTCATGGTATCAATTGTTTTTTAATATGGTTTACTATCCGGGACGAAGTTTTCTTCTTTATTGGAATTATCCTGCTCCACATTCGAAGTCCCTGATATGAATACAGTATCATGCTGACTATCTCGTCAACATCCACGGTTCTGAATTCGCCGGTTTTAATCCCGTATTTGATGAGCAGTGTCCATTTTTCTTCAGCTTTACGATTAAGCCTGATCATTTCTGCGGGATCATTCATCTGGGCGTATTCGTATATTGCAACACTCAGTGAATCTTCGGGATGCCCTATCTCTTTCTGCATTTGTTCCAGTGCAGAGTTTAGGATGTCTGTTGCCGAAGTACCTTTATCAATCTCATTCAGAATGTCAAACGTACTCCCGCTTGAAATCTTTTCCAGTAATGCCTCAAAGATTTCGCCTGTACAGGAGAAATGGCTGTACAAGCCGCCTCTGCTCATATCGGTGATCTCGCATACATCCTTCATGGTTACCTGCTTAAACCCTTTATTTGCAAATAGCTTATAGGAAGCGTCCAAAATGAATTCTCTTGTTCTTTCACCTTTACCTGCCATTGCGGCTCCTTCCTGAATGCGACATGTGTGTCGATTTTGATTATAGACACACGTGTCGAAAATGTCAAGCCTTTTTCTCTTGACAATCAGATCAAAGTGATACATAATATATCAAATTGATATAAATGGCTAGAGCAAAAAGAAAAGGATGATGGGAATGGCTAAAGACAGAAAGATAGACCTTGTGATCCTGGGACTGTTGTCACATGAGGATCTTACAGGTTATGATATTAAGAAAAATATAGATGGTGCGATCAGTTTTTTCTGGAAAGGAAGTTTTGGAAGTATATATCCTGCGCTTGGTGATATGGAGAAGCAGGGGCTTGTGAAGCGTAAGAAACCTGATACTTCCGGCGGCCGTGAAAAGATCATTTATCAGATTACCGGGAAAGGCAAAGATGCGCTAAGAACCTGGCTGAATGATGAGAAGGCGGCGAATGATCTTAAATATGAGACGATGCTCAAAATGTATTTTGGCGGTGCTGAAGACAGAAGTGTGACGATACATAATGTTGAGATCTTTGAAAAACAGGTAAGAGAAAATCTGGAGGTCCTTAAACTGTATAAGAAGAATCTGGAAAAGGTATTGGACCGGGAGGACCATATGCATTATTACCTGACTGTTACATTTGGAATAGAAACTTATGAAGCTTATATAAGATGGTGTAATAAAACAAAGAAATTTCTGGAGGAAAAATAGTATGAGTACAGCAATCGTTTATTATTCCATGCATGGAAACAGTGAGATGGTAGCCGGGAAACTCGCTGCAAAACTTGGAGCGGATCTGATCAGGATCGAACCGGATAAGGCATATCCTGACAAAGGAGCACGTAAATTCATATGGGGCGGGAAAAGCGCTGTTATGGGGGAAAAACCGGCTCTTAAGCCGTATGGTTTTGACGCATCAAAATATGATAAGATCATCATCGGTTTTCCTGTATGGGCAAGCCGTCCGGCACCTCCGATCTGGTCATTCATAAATGAGCAGAAGGAAAATATCATGGGGAAGAAGATCGCGGTATTTGCCTGCCAGAGTGGTAATGGCGCAGAAAAGGCATTTGATAGAATTAAAAAACAGATCGGTATAGAGGCTTTTGCAGCAGAACTGATACTTATAGATCCCAAGACAAAAGTCAGTACCGATAATGACAGAAAGATTGATTCTTTTGCCGGAAGCATGATGGGAGATTTATGATATGCAGTTTTCAGATATAGATAACGGAAAAAGCTTTGATTGGGGAAATACTTCGAAAGATTATGCTAAATACAGGGATATTTATCCTGATGAGTTTTATCAAAGCATTCTGGATTTGGGATTATGCAGGGATGGACAGAAAGTTCTGGATATCGGAACAGGAACAGGAGTACTTCCGCGTAATATGTACCGTTATGGCGCGAAATGGATAGGAACTGATATATCGGAAAACCAGATAGAGCAGGCAAGGCTGCTTTCGGTGGAGAAGGGAATGGATATCGATTTCTATGCATGCCCGGCTGAAGAAGTTGACTATCCTGATGATACCTTTGATGTTATTACTGTATGCCAGTGTATCTGGTATCTGGACGCAAAAGCGATAAGCGGCAGATTTTCCGGGATGCTGAAACCCAGAGGAAAACTGCTGATCCTGTATATGGGGTGGCTTCCTTATGAGGACATGATCGCAGGAAAAAGTGAGGAGATCATCTTAAAACATAATCCAAACTGGTCGTCCTATGGAGATACCGTTCATCCTGTTTATGTTCCGGAAGAGTTATATGCAAACTTTGACAAGGTACTGCAAAAGGAGTTCAGGGTTGATGTATCATTTACAAGGGAAGGCTGGCATGGCCGTATGCGTGCATGCAGGGGAGTTGGAGCGGCAATGGATGAAAAACAGCTTGATGCATGGAATAAGGAGCATATGCAGATGCTGAATGAAAACGCTCCGGAAGTATTTGATGTTAAGCACTATGTTTCACTTGCCGAGTTACAGGTAATAAAGTAGGAAAGGGGAATTTAGCTGATGGTTAGGGAAGCAAAAAAAGAAGACCTGGATGCAGTGCTCAACCTGTATCTGTTTTTACATGAAGACAGTGTTCCTGAACATGATACCCATCTCGAAACAACATGGGACAGGATCATCGACGATCCGGATCATCATCTGATCGTGAAAGAAATAGATGGCAAGATAGTTTCTTCATGCGTATGCGTGATCATACCTAATCTGACAAGAAATGTCAGACCCTATGCCTTTGTTGAAAATGTGGTAACTCATGCCGATCACAGGGGCAACGGATATGCCGGAGAATGTCTGGCATTTGCAAAGAAGATTGCCGAACAGGAGAACTGCTATAAGATGATGCTCCTTACCGGATCAAAGAAACCGGAAACTCTGCATTTTTATGAGAAGGCAGGATATAACAGCAGTGACAAGACTGCATTTATACAATGGCTGGGGATGGATAAGTGATCATGGATATTAAAGAAAGCATAAATGATACACGAAAAGGTTTTGAGGAAAGTTTTGCCACGGGTTATCTTTCCTTCCCGATAGCAAAGAATAATCCCGGCTGTGAAGTGACCGGGCTGGATATCGTAAATGCTGCTCTTGATGCAAACCGTGCAAGGGCAGCTGCCGAATGTATAAATAATCTGTCTTTTGTGAGTTATGAAGGGATTGATTTTCCTTTTGAAGCGGATTCCTTTGATCTGGTTGTAACGAGATATGCCATGCATCATTTTCCTCAGCGATCATATCAGGACAGGAGAGCAGACGGGTAAATAAAACTTCACATATCAACAGTTGACATTGGATAGGTAATATGTTACATTAAATCGGAAATGTAACATATTACTTTTTTTATGCGTATAGGATGGAGAAATGCCAATGAATTATGACAAAGAAATGAAGATGAATAATGTGGAATTCGGCGATATGCCGCCACAAGCTTTCCTGCTGGGACTGCTCAGCGCATTTGATAACAGATACCAGGCCGCTGCTGATGCATTTTTTAAGGAAATCACGTGGAAACAGTTTTTTACGATCATCTGCATAAATCTCTGCAAAGAAGCGCCGACTATAAATGAACTGTCGGATGTAATGGGAAGCTCACACCAGAATGTAAAGCAGATACTTCTTAAGCTGGAAAAGAAGGGTTTTATATCAATGCTGCCGGATGAGAAGGATAAAAGAAAGCAGCGCATCATTGTGACGGATGCAGCGAGGATATTCCTGGAAGAGAATGATAATAACGGACAGCAGAGCCGGTATATCATCGGTCGCATTTTTGAAGGTATCAGTGAAAAGGATCTGAAGACCACGATAAAAACTATTATGAAAATGGAAAGGAATCTGAGTGAATTATGAAGACACTTATCATATATACATCACAAACAGGATTTACAAAGAAATACGCCGGATGGCTTGCAGAAAGGATGAAAGGGGATATTCTTGATCTTAAGGAGGCGCAGAAGAAGGAGGCTGTGTTCTTTGATGGGTATCAGGCGATCTGTTATGGCGGATGGGCAATGGCGGGAAATCTGGTCAAGTCGAAATGGTTTCTTGATAAGTCGTCTGCGTGGAAGGATAAGAAACTGGCAGTGTTCTGCGTCGGAGGAAGTCCTAATGACAATCCGGATGTGGAAGTATGTCTTCAGAAAATACTTACGGATGAGCAGAGAAAATATATAAAAGCTTTTTACTGCCAGGGAGGATTTAATTACGAGAAGATGAATGGTCCGTCTAAACTTGCCATGAAGATGTTCGTAGGCGCGCTTAAGAAAAAGAAGGATGCAACTGAAGAAGAGAAGACGATGGCAAAGATGATCTCTTCTTCCTACGATATCTCTGATATCAAATACATTGATCCTATTGCAGAGTATCTTGAAGGTGGAAAATAAAAGATGAAACAGGCTGTAATGAGCATGTATATGGTGAAGAGAAGAACCGGGTGACCGGTTCTTTTTTGTACTTGACAATATCTTGATTTTATATATAATTGAGATTATATAACAGATGTTATGCAAGGAGAATAAATATGCCGCCTAAAGTAAAAGTTACAAAAGAGATGGTTGCGGAGGCTTCGTTTGAGGTGATCAGGGCAAGCGGTCATGAGAACCTGAATGCCAGGACGATAGCGGAGTATCTGGGGTGCTCAACCCAACCGGTGTTGTACAGCTTCAAGACAGTTGATGAGATACGGGAAGCTGCCTATGAGATCGCAGACAGGTATCACACAGGTTTCATAATGCCGAAGGAGACTGATGAAAACCCGATGCTGGCACTGGGACTTAACTATGTACGCTTCGGTCAGGAAGAAAAGAATCTGTTTCGTTTTCTTTTCCAGACGGATAAGTTTGGCGGAAAGGATGTAAGTGCGCTAATGTCGGATCCGGGCCTTTCGGAAATCCTTAAGATAATGGCGGTGGGGTTAAAGGTTGATAAAAAAAAGGCGGGAGAGATGTTTATGACATTCTTCTGCGTGGCCCATGGGCTGGCAAGCCTGCTGGCCAATAATTCAATGAAATATGATGAAAAGCAGTGTAAGAAGATGCTGGAAAGTGTATTCGATGGAATGACCGCTGCAGGGAAAGGAGTATGATATGCGCAAGCTGTATGAAAAGAAAGAAATACTGTTTGCAGTGCTTTGGATAGTTGCTTACTGTGTGATTTTAGGCACGATAAGAGGAAACTTCGGGGATGAGAGTATATACATGCTGTCAGCGCTGTTGATCTTTACATCCGGGATCATAGTATTTGTAAAAGCAAACCATCTGGAAGAGAAGTATGGACTTGCCGGATGGCCGAAGGACATAAAAAAGTATCTGTTCTTCATACCGGTATGGATCCTGGCTACGGGTAATATCTGGGATGGATTTGCGCCTTCATATCATGGGGCTTCGCTGGTATTTGCATTGATCTCCATGATACTAGTTGGTTTTGTGGAAGAAATGATATTCAGGGGATTTCTTTTCAGGGCTATGCTTTCAAAGGATAAGACGATCGTGGCGATTATAGTTTCCGCATTGACGTTTGGAATAGGGCATATCGTTAATCTGTTTACCGGACAGGCCAGCTTTGAAACAGTGATACAGATCATCTTTGCCATAAGCTGGGGATTTATCTTTACGATGGTATGCTATAAGAGCGGCAGTATAATCCCGTGTATAATAGCTCACTCCATGATCGATGCTTTGTCATTATTCGGAGCAGATAACGAACTGGTTGACTGGATATATATAGGAGCGACGATAGTGGTTGCGATCATTTACTGCATATATCTTGGAAGGCTCAGGTCAGCGGGATCAGACCGCAAAGCGGTGGCCGTGATAGATGCCTGAATCTGATTCTTATACGTTTTCTAATTATTTCACATATATTTATCTGAGCGTATTTCGGTTGGAAAAAAACAGCTATCTGCTATAATAAACATGACATACTGCTGTCATGTTATGATTGATATGATATGTATGAAGTGTCGAAGGAGGGCGCTGCCGGAGAATGAAGATAGACAGGCTGATAGGGATACTTTCCGTGCTGCTTCAGGAGGAAAAGACAACGGCTCCGGAGCTGGCAGAGCGGTTTGAAGTATCGCGAAGGACAATAAACCGGGATATAGAGGATCTGTGCAAGGCCGGGATTCCGATACAGACGGCGCAGGGAACCGGTGGCGGGATCAGTATCATGAACGGATACCGGATGGACAGGACTATACTGACATCTAAGGATATGCAGATGATCCTTGCAGGACTGCGAAGCCTGGACAGCGTGAGCGGAAGCGGGTATTACGGTCAGCTCATGGAGAAGATACAGGCAGGATCATCTGAGCTTATCAGCGGCAGGGATTCCATTCTGATCGATCTGTCATCCTGGTATAAGACGTCGCTGCCGCCAAAGATATCAACCATACAGGATGCGATAGAGAACAGGCATATACTTGAGTTTTTCTATTACGCTCCATCGGGAGAGAGTAAACGGTCGATAGAACCTTATTACGTTATTTTCAAATGGACGAGCTGGTATGTATACGGGTGGTGCCGCAAACGTAAAGATTACCGCTTGTTTAAGTTAAACCGCATGGATAAGGTGAGGGAGACCGGAAAAGAATTTTCGTGCCGAAACGCACCGGTACCGGAGCTCAGCTCGGAGCTTGCATTTCCAAGAAATATCATACTCAAAGCATTATTCGATCCGGAGATGAAGTGGAGACTGGTAGAAGAATTCGGCCCGGATTGTTATGAGGTACAGGAAGATGGGAGACTTCTTCTGATACGTGACTACAGTGACATAGAGAATCTTACCATGTGGATGCTTACCTTTGGTGATAAGGTGGAAGTACTTGAGCCGCCGGAAGTAAGAGACAGATTGAAAACAATAGCAGGATCAATGATCAAAATATATGGAGGAAAAAGAAATGGGAGAAATTGAAAGATATGATGTAAGTGAAGAGTGGGCACATTCCGGGATTATCAAGGCGGGTGATTATTGCTTTTTGGGCTACTGTGTAGGAAACATCGGAGGAACCATAGAAGAGCAGATCAATGGTGCTTTTGATCATATGGAGAAAAGATTATCCATGGTCGGGCTTACTCTGGAAAATGTGGTGCAGATGGATTGTCTGTTCAGGGATGTGTGGAACATTCCGGTCATGGAAAAGATCATAAAGGAAAGATTTCATGGGAAGTATCCTGTGCGGAAATCCATCCAGACTGAGTTTGCGCATGTGGGTGGTAAGGAAGGATTGCAGTTTCAGGTTGATGCCGTAGCGTACTGCGGATAGCAGATCAGCAGGAGGAGACTGAATATATGAAATACGAATGGATTGATGAATACCTTATGAAAAAGCCCGGTGTGACCAGGGATTTACAGGCGGAATGGAACTGGATACGCTATCAGATCGGTGGAAAGATGTTTGCTGCAATCTGCCGGGATGATGATGACAAGCCTTATTACATAACCCTTAAACTGGAACCCGTGGAAGGGGATTTCTGGCGGCAGCAGTATGAGGACATCATCCCCGGCTATTATATGAACAAACAACATTGGAATTCCGTGAAGGCAGATGGAAATGTACCGGATGATATCTTAAAGGATCTGCTTGATAAGGCATATCATATAGTACTTGGGAGCTTCAGTAAGAAAAAACAAAAGGAGATATTGGGAGATAAGTAAGGGAGTATTTATAACCGCCGGTATAAAGGTGCCGGCGGTATTTTTTTACAACAAAAACCGACCAAAAGTCGAAAAAGCCTTGACAAAGACAAAAACGGAATTTATACTAAAATCGACCGGTAGTCGAAAATGAGGCCGGAGCAAAAAATACACGGAATATAAAGCATTGGCGTGATCATAAAGCCGGAAAGGAATGTAATGAGAAAAGGCGAAAGAAGAAAACAGGAGCTTTTGGATATTGCATACAGGATGTTTATAACCAGGGGATATGAAAACACAAGCATAGATGACATTATCGCTGAAGCCGGTATTGCAAAGGGAACATACTATTACTATTTCCAGAGTAAGGAACAGACGCTGGAAGAAGTGATAGGGATGATGATCGAAAAAGAAATTGAAGCTGCCGGGTCAATTCTTGATTCGCCTCTTCCTGTACCGCAGAAGATCGTAGCTATAATTGCATCGATCAGACCGGCACCGGAGGAGCGGACAATTGAAGGTGCACTGATGCAGCCCGAAAATATCATCATGCATCAGAAGATCAAGCGCAGGCTGATCGAAAAGGTTGTACCCCTTCTTACCAAAGCAGCTGAAGAGGGAGTGGAGCAGGGGATCTTTTCCTGCGATAACATACCGGAACGTGTCAGGATGATGCTTGTTATAAGCAGTGAGATATTTGATGAGAGCTGCTTCACCGACAGGGATATAGATGTTTTTATTGATATCACGGAGAAGATACTTGGCGCGAAGAGCCATTCCATGGATTTTATCAGGCAGCTGATAAATGCGCCTTCTGTATAGGATTTTTGAGGAGGACGGAGATGAAAAAAGAAAGTAATTTCGGCAAGTTCCTGCTTCTGTGGGCAGGTGAACTGATATCGTCGATAGGAGGCGGGCTGACAGCTTTTGGTCTGGGAGTATACATATATGACCAAACCGGGAGCGCAGCAAATATGGCACTTGTAACGCTGCTTGGCTTTCTCCCGACACTTCTGCTTTCGGTGCCTGCCGGAATACTTGCGGACCGCTTTGACAGAAGGCTTATGATGATGATCGGCGACGGATGCTCCGCACTGGGAATCATATATATACTGATATGCATGATGAGAGGCGGTGCAAGCCTTACTCAGATCTGTATCGGCATAACCATAAGTGCGATATTCTCTGCTCTTCTTGAACCTTCATACAGGGCGACGATCACGGATCTTCTGACCAAAGAGGAATTCTCGAAGGCGAACGGTCTGGTTTCGCTGGCAGGGAGCGCAAGATACCTGTTTTCACCTGTAATAGCCGGGTTTCTTCTGGCAGTGAGCGATGTTAAACTGCTTCTTTTGATCGATGCCTGTACATTCTTTTTGACTGTTATCAGTGCTGCAGTAGTGAGAAAGAGTATCACCGCAAATAAGAAGAAGGCTGAAGGTTCCCTGGCAGATAGCTTTAAGGAAGGCTGGCAGGTCATAAGTAAAAGAAAGGGAATTAAGATGCTGATCCTTATGTCTTCCCTTATCACCATGTTTATGGGAGTGTTACAGGTACTGGTTGAGCCTTTCGTTCTTTCGTTCTCAGATCCCAAAACACTGGGAATAGCAGAAACGGTATGTGCCTGCGGAATGCTGGTCTCGGCACTTTATCTGGGAATACGTGGCATAAAAAACAATTACTCAAAGATCATGGCATTTTCATTAATGCTTGGCGGAGTATTTATGGCCGGCTTTGGCCTGGTACAGAATATATATGTATGCGCTGCGTTTGGCTTCCTGTTCTTTATGATGCTTCCGGTAACGAACAACTGCATCGATTATCTGGCCAGGACCAATATCCCTTCGGAGACTCAGGGAAGGGTATGGGGATTCATAGGAACGCTTTCACAGATGGGATATGTGGTGGCTTATGCTGTGTCGGGTGTTGCGGCGGATGAACTTGGCAGGCTCACCGGAGGCGGAGTAGGAAAGGGAGCATCTCTTGTGATAATGATCGCGGGAGTGATGATGGCGGTTATAGCGCTGGCCATACTTCCGGTTAAGAGCATAAGAGAACTTGAAGGCAAGGAGAAGTTTGAAAAAGATCCTTCGGCTGAAGCCTCAGGATGACACGCAGTTTAGTTATTCTGAGAAACGACAGGCATCCTGTCATTCTGAGGAACGACAGGCATCCTGTCATTCTGAGGAACGACAGGCAGCTTTGTCATTCTGAGGAACGAAGTGACGAAGAATCTTATTGGAGGAAGAAAAATGGATAGATTACTAAGAGTAGAAAATTTATCTAAGACCGGTATCCTGAAGGATATAAGCTTTACCGTATACAAGGGAGAGATGATAGCGGTTATGGGGCCTTCGGGATCCGGAAAATCAACCCTTCTCTATAACGTCTCCGGAATGGATAATGCAGACGGCGGAAAAGTCTGGCTTAAGGATACTGAGATAGTGGGACTGTCGGAGGAAGAAAGATCAAAGATCAGGCTGAAAAAAATGGGATTCGTTTTTCAGCAGATGAACGTCCTGTCCTACCTTAATGTGATCGACAATATAATGTTTCCGGCAGTCTACGCAATGGGAAAGAAAAATGAAAAGCAGATAAGGGAAAAGGCTCTTAAGCTGATGGAAGAATTTGAAATAGGCGAACTGGCAGATCACATGACAAATGAGGTATCGGGCGGACAGCTTCAGAGGGCCTGTATACTTAGGAGCATGATGATGGATCCGGAGATACTCTTTGCGGATGAGCCTACGGGAGCGCTTAACCAGAAAGCGGCAGGAACTGTTATCGATGCGTTCCTCAAGATAAATAAAGAGGGCGCAACTATCCTGATGGTAACGCATGACAGCAAAGTGGCTCAAAAATGTGACAGGGTTTTATATATACTGGACGGGGAAATAAGGGGGGAACTGCAACTCGGAAAATATGATAATGAGCAGGAAGAAGAGCGGCAGGGTAAGACAAATGCATGGCTGAATTCTTTTGGCTGGTGATGCAGGTGCAGTTTTTATAAGACGGGAGATGAATATATGTATCAGAGACTGATATTTAACGATCTGAAAAAGAACAGACTTGTTTCGATCACGGTATGTGTTTTTATGGCGCTTTCGGCCGCCTTTATAGGGCTTACCGTAATGCTTTTTGCAAGTCTGCTTGGTTCGGTAGATAAGCTGATGACTGATGCAAAAACCTGTGACTTTCTGCAGATGCATTCCGGTGATATCGACCGGGAGGAATTAAAGGCTTTCGCTGATACAAGAGAAGATGTGGAAGATATGCTCATCGGAAGTTTCCTGAATATGGACAACAGCGCCATCAGTCTGAACGGAAGACTGCTTACAGACAGTACACAGGATAACGGATTCTGCATACAAAATAATAATTTTGATTATATGCTTGGCATGGAAAATGAAATCCTTATGCCCCGACAGGGAACGGTATATGTTCCTGTTTGCTATAAAAATGAATATGATCTTGAAGAAGGACAGATCATGACAGTCCACGGCATTGGACTTGTTATAGAAGGTTTCCTGCGTGATTCGCAGATGAATTCCATGATGGCTTCCTCAAAAAGATTTCTGATAAATCCCGAAGATTATAAGAAGCTGGAACCGTACGGTTCAGCGGAATACCTGATAGAGTTTCTGATAAAGGACGGATATGACATAAACGCTTTTTCGACGGCATACGGGGATGCCGGCCTTCCCTGCAACGGACCTAAGATCACGGCACCCCTCATCAGGATGATGAACGCCTTATCCGACGGTGTGATGATCCTGGTGATCCTTCTGGCAAGCGTCGTGGTCCTTATCATATCCCTGATCTGTATCCGCTACATAGTGATCACGGGAATGGAAAAAGACCGCAGGGAAGCCGGAATGCTTAAGGCGATCGGGCTTTCACGCAGGGATATAAAAAGCATCTATATACTGAAATATATGATCCTGTCATGCGCAGGAGGGATTGCGGGGACTGTTCTGGCATTTGCTGTTTCCGGACCTCTGGGCAGACAGATGCGTATGCTTTACGGACCGGCAGAGAATACGGCCGGGATAGCAATAGTATCACTTGCCGGGATCGCATTAACGGAAATGATCATCCTTTGTTTTGTGAGAGGGATCCTGGGAAAGAATGACAGGCTGTCTGCGGTTGAAGCCATAAGGGACGGCGGTTTTGGTGCCAGGAGAAAAACAGACAGCTTTATATGGATATCTGTTGTTATGGCGGCGGCGTTATTCCTTATGCTGGTACCGGTAAATCTGGCAAGCACTGTCTCATCCGGGAAATTTGTAAGTTATATGGGAGTCGGACAGAGCCAGATCCGGATGGATATACGCCAGAGTGATGATATCGAGCGTGTTGCAAAAGACATTTCCGAAAAGATCGGGAGGGATGAGCGTGTGGAAAGGTCTGCGCTTATGCAGACCCGTAGTTACAGAGCATCGGTTGACGGTGAAGAATATGTTGAACTGCTGACTGAAGAGGGTGATCATACGGCATTTCCGCTGAATTATATTTCAGGAAGAGAAGCGTTATCGGAAGGTGAGATAGCGCTTTCGATGCTTATGGCCCAGGAACTTTCGTGTGATACAGGGGATACGATACTGTTATCCGGAAGTAAAGGGGCTGAAAGTTATACGGTCTGCGGTATATATTCGGATATAACCAACGGTGGTAAAACCGCCAAGATATCTTCCGATCCTTTGGCAGAGACGGCGGATGAGGACAGGGAGGTTATATGGAGCGTTATATATGTAACTCTCAAGAGCGGGGAGGATATGCCGGCCTGGATAAACGATTATCAGGAATACTGCGATGAATACGGAAGCTCCGTAAAGATCGTTGATATAGCACAGTATGTGGATGGTACCTACGGTCAGACGATACGGAGGATAAAGCTTGCGGCGCTTACTTCGGTGCTGGTATCCTGCCTGATCATCTTTGTCGTGATACTTCTCTTTACGCGACTTAAGATATGGCAGGAGAAAAAGGATATCGTATTAAAAAAAGCGCTTGGCGTAAGCTGTAAACATATAAAGAGAGACTATCTCGTAAGAACCCTGTGTTATATGGCGGCGGGGGTGATCATAGGGATATTCATGGGAGTGGTGCTTGGAGAGCGGCTGGCAGGAACGCTGATGGGAATGCTCGGCGCGGGGGGATTCAGGTTTATTACGGACTGGCGGATGGTATATCTTCTTGTACCCTGTATTTCGCTTGCGGTGGCGCTTCTGGGAGTGAGAACGGCAACGCGCGAGGTGGGGGCGATAAAGATAATACCGGTGGGATAAGTGTGAAGTTTTCCTTGATTTTATGCGATATTGGTGATATATTATGTGGTTAGGAAACACTAATAATCCCAAGATTTCAAAAGAAAGGAAGGTTTCTAAAATGGCACTTGTTACAACAACTGAAATGTTCAAAAAAGCCTACGATGGCGGTTACGCTATCGGCGCATTCAATGTGAACAACATGGAGATCGTACAGGGTATCACGGAGGCAGCTGATGAGCTTAAGAGCCCCGTTATCCTTCAGGTTTCCAAGGGTGCGAGAGCATACGCTAATCACACCTATCTGGTAAA
>JAEEGL016290488.1_pt1 | contig 34847 bp, 32 predicted proteins | sample 9134231 | NCBI WGS metagenome assembly JAEEGL01 (sample SAMN16246548, study PRJNA631951) | gut metagenome | biome: gut microbiome; feature: rumen; material: fiber-attached | host: Bos | place: Iran: Karaj | collected 2018-10
CCATTGCACACACCACTGCGGATTACACCACATCCATGAAGGCTATATCCCTCGGCGCAAATCAGGTAACCCATTTTTACAACGCCATGCCTTCTTATACCCACAGAGCACCCGGGGTTGTAGGGGCCGCAATGGATTCGAACAACTCAATCGTTGAACTTATCTGCGACGGCATTCACGTCCATCCCGCTGTAGTTCGCAATACCTTTAAATATTTCGGTGCCCACCGCATCATGCTCATCAGTGACAGCATGGAAGCAACCGGAATGCCTAACGGCAAATACGCTCTGGGCGGTCAGGATGTTTATGTTACCGACAGACGTGCCACCCTTAAGGACGGAACCATTGCCGGCAGTGCTTCGACTCTTTGGGACTGCTTTAAGCAGGTAATCTCCATGGGAATCTCCATGGAGGAAGCCATCACAAGCGCAGCCGTTACACCTGCAAAACGCGCGGGACTGTTTGATAAGACCGGCAGTATTACTGTCGGCAAGAGCGCCGATATTATTATCGCGTCGAAAGATTTGGAAATTCTGGAAGTGATTTAGGGAGTTTATGGGTAAGAATACTAAGTTCAGAAAAACTCCATACATTCTCGGAAATCGCAAGGCCACAGTGCGCGCATGTGCCCTTGCTGTGATGGATATAGTCGTTACCGTTTTCGCGGCTGTTGCTTCGCTGTGGATACGGTACGATTTTTCTTTTGAAGCTATAGACAGGGGATTTCTTGCCAATGCTGCAAGAATGATTCCCTTTGATATTGTTCTTACGCTTGCTATCTTTTTATTGTTCAAACTTTATCAAAGTGTATGGCGCTACGCAAGTGCCAGTGAACTGATTAATATCGCCGGCGCTGTTCTGTCCTGCGGAATAATTCAGCTTTGTGTCTTTCTGATTTTCGGCATTAAAGTTCCCAGAAGTTATTATCTGTTCTACATGTTCTTTCTTGGTGCCGGGGCCGCTTCAATCCGGTTTTCGTACAGATTCCTGCGAATACTCAGAAACAGACATCTTCAGAGCAAGAACGGTGGCCCGTGCAATAACGTAATGATTGTGGGAGCAGGGTCTGCCGGCAACTCGATTCTTAAAGAGATTGAATCAAGCGCATATGTAACCATGAAGGTTAAATGTCTCATCGATGACAATAAGGGATGTCAGGGTAAAAACATGCGCGGCATTCCGATTGTCGGCGGAAGAGAAGACATCGCAAAAGCGGTAGATACTTACGATATCAATGAGATTATAATCGCCATTCCCAGCGCGCCGCGTTCGGAAATCAAAAAGATTGTTGAAATATGCAAGGATACCGGTTGCAAGATTCAGATGGTTCCCGGTATGTACCAGCTTATAAACGGTGAAGTCAGCATTTCCCAGTTAAGAGAGGTTGACATTGAAGACCTTCTCGGAAGAGAGCCTGTAAGGATCAACATCGACGAGGTTGCCGGATACATCAAAGGAAAGACAGTGCTGGTTACGGGCGGTGGCGGTTCCATCGGAAGTGAACTTTGCAGACAGTTGGCAGCACATGAGCCGGGTCGTCTCATTATCGTAGACATTTACGAAAATAACGCCTACGACATCCAGCAGGAACTTAAGATCAAGTTCCCCAAGTTGAAACTGACGGTGCTTATTGCATCGGTTCGTGATGAACTGAAGATCAACCAGATCTTTGAAGAATACAAACCCGAAATCGTATACCATGCGGCTGCTCACAAGCATGTTCCTCTGATGGAAGACAGTCCCGGAGAGGCTATTAAGAATAACGTATTCGGTACCTATAACACTGCCAAGGCAGCAGATAAGTACGGAGTGAAAAGGTTCGTTCTGGTTTCCACCGATAAGGCAGTTAACCCCACCAATATCATGGGGGCTTCCAAGCGCATATGCGAGATGGTCATTCAGATGATGAACGAGCGCTCGAAGACCGAATTTGTGGCTGTTCGCTTCGGTAACGTGCTGGGTTCCAACGGATCGGTTATTCCGTTGTTTAAAAAGCAGATTCTTTCAGGCGGTCCCGTTACCGTAACAGACCCCAACATCATCAGATATTTCATGACCATTCCCGAGGCAGTTTCCCTGATACTTCAGGCAGGAGCATATGCCAAAGGCGGTGAGATTTTCGTGCTTGACATGGGAGAACCCGTAAAGATTCTGGACCTCGCCGAGAACCTTATCAAACTTTCGGGTTATAAGGTTGGAGAGGACATAGAGATAGTGTTTACGGGTTTAAGACCCGGTGAAAAGATGTACGAAGAACTTCTCATGAATGAGGAAGGCTTGAAAGAAACCGAGAACAAGCTTATCCACATCGGAAGGCCGATTGAGTTTAACAGAGAAGAATTCGAGACGAGTCTGGATAAGCTTTATAAGGTCAGCGCTGATGAGCCTAAGCTTGTAAAGCAGTATGTAAGCGAAGTAGTTACTACATACAAGCCAAGTGCTGTTTAACTCAGAAAAAGGAATATTTGAAAGGTTAAGTGATATAAATGAAATATGCACTGATAGGATGCGGAAGAATATCCACCAATCATATAAAAGCAGCTGTAAACAACAAATTGGAAATCGTTGCTGTCTGCGACATTGTTCCCGAAAACATGGAGAGCGTTCTTTCCAAGCATGAACTTAATGGGGACGAGACAATCAAACGCTACACCGACTACAAGAAACTTGTTTCGGAGAATCCGGATATTGAACTTATCAGTATCGCCACCGAGAGCGGAATTCACGCTGAAATCGCCCTATACTGCATAGACCACGGAATTAACGTGATAATTGAAAAGCCCATGGCGATGTCTCTTGCGGATGCGGATAAGATCATCAAGTTATCAGAGGAAAAGCATGTAAAGGTTTCCGCCTGTCACCAGAACCGTTTCAACATTGCGGTTCAGAAGATGCGAAACGCTCTTGAAAACGGCAGATTCGGGAAACTCTCCCACGGTTCGATACATGTACGTTGGAACAGGAACAAAGATTATTACGATCAGGCACCCTGGCGGGGCACCTGGGCCCAGGACGGCGGAGCGCTGATGAATCAGTGCATTCACGGAATAGATCTTTTAAGATGGACCTTCGGAGACGAGATTGAAGAGGTTTATGGACAGACAAGGCAGCAGTTCCATCATTACCTGGAAGCCGAGGATATCGGAATGGCTGTGGTTAAGTTTAAGAACGGTGCCATTGCTACGATTGAGGGAACCACAAATGTATATCCTCAGAACCTGGAAGAAACTCTTTATATATTCGGTGAAACCGGAACAGTGAAGATTGGCGGTAAATCCACCAACAACATTGATGTGTGGGATTTTGCAGACGAAACTGCGGCTGACGCCGATAACAAGGGTCTGAAAGAGGCCACCAGCAATGTATACGGTAACGGACATACATCATTGTTTGCGGATATGATAGATGCCATAAAGAACGACAGAGCACCCTATGTTGATGCTCACGCAGGCAGAAATGCGCTGGAACTGGTCCTTGCAATTTACAAGAGCCAGAAGACCGGACAGCCGGTGAGACTGCCTTTGACGGATTTCGCAAGTATAGATATGAAGGGTGAGTTCAAATGAGTGTAGTTCCGTTTGAAAACAAAGTATATCTTTCATCTCCCACCATGCACGGGGGTGAATTAAAGTACATGCAGGAAGCATACGATACCAATTGGATGTCAACAGTCGGGAAGAATCTTGACGAGATTGAACGGCTGATTTGCGAAAAAATCGGTTGCAAATTTGCAGTGGCGCTTTCTTCCGGAACTTCTGCACTCCATCTTGCAGTTAAACTTGCCAGTGAGCGGTTATACGGACAACCCAGGCCGAGGCACGGGGCCTTGGAAGGGCACCGGGTGTTCGCCTCAGATATGACGTTTGATGCAACGGTTAATCCCATTGCGTACGAAGGCGGGGAAGCCATATTTATTGATACAGAGTATGATACCTGGAATATGGATCCCGTTGCCCTCGACAAAGCGTTTGAGATTTATCCTGATGTCAGGCTGGTTGTTGTAGCTCACCTTTATGGCACCCCCGGAAAGATAGCGGAAATAAGAAAAATATGCGACGCACATAATGCTCTGATTGTCGAAGATGCTGCAGAGTCGCTGGGTGCAACATACAAAGACCAACAGACGGGAACATTTGGCGATTACAGCATTATTTCATTTAACGGAAACAAGATTATTACCGGTTCTTCCGGCGGAATGCTTTTGTGCAGTGAACGTTCAGATGCGGACAAGGCAAGAAAATGGTCTACGCAATCACGCGAGGCTGCGCCGTGGTATCAGCATGAAGAGCTTGGATATAACTATCGAATGAGTAATGTTATCGCAGGTGTTGTCAGAGGGCAGATTCCGTACCTTGACGAGCACATCTCTCAAAAAAAGGCCATATACATGCGGTATAAGAAGGCACTTGAGGGATTACCGCTTTCCATGAATCCGTATGATTCGAGTGCGAGCGAACCGAATTTTTGGCTTTCTTGCGCAATCATCGATTCCAAGGCAATGTGTAAACAGGTAAGAGGTGAAAAGGATGTACTTTTCATTTCTGAGAAAGGAAAGAGTTGTCCTACTGAGATACTTGAAGCAATTTCGAGTATTAATGCAGAGGGCCGCCCGATTTGGAAGCCAATGCATATGCAACCGATTTACCGGATGAATCCCTTTGTTACGGCTAAGGGTAACGGACGAGCGACTTCCAACGCTTATATCTCAGGCAATTCAGTTGATGTCGGCGCGGATATTTTCGAGCGTGGTTTATGCCTGCCAAGTGATAACAAGATGACACAAGAGCAACAGGACAGAATAATAGAAACAGTCAGAAAGTGTTTTGATTAAATGCAACAGTACAGAAAGCGCGGAATATATGAGAAGTATATAAAACGATTTTTTGATATCCTGTTTTCGATTCTCATTATGATTCTGTTCTTTTGGCTATATGCTTTGCTTGCCATAATAATTCGTATCAAACTTGGGAAATCGGTTATTTTCACTCAACTCAGGCCTGGGATGATTGATTCGAAGACAGGGAAGGAAAGAATATTTAAACTTTACAAGTTCCGTTCTATGTCAAACGAACGGGATGCTGCCGGAAACTATTTGCCTGATGAAGCAAGACTTGGAAAATTCGGGAAAGCATTACGTGCTTCCAGCCTTGATGAACTTCCCGAAGTCTTTAATATACTTAAAGGAGATATGAGTTTTGTTGGCCCGAGACCGTTCTTGGTCAGAGATATGGTATTCATGACAGATGAAGAACGCTTGCGTCACACTGCGCGTCCCGGCCTAACGGGGCTTGCTCAGGTTATGGGTCGTAATGCCATAACCTGGGAAGAAAAGTTTGAGTGGGATATTAAATACATAAAAAGAATAAGTTTCATTAGCGATGCCGGAATCTTTTTTTTAACCGTAAAGAAGGTATTAGTCTCTGTTATCGGAAGACCAGATACTACAGAAACCGATGTCACTGATGATTATGGAGATTACCTATTAAAAAAGAATGCAATCACTCAATCGGATTACTATGATAAACAACAGGAAGCAAAAACGATTTTAGACAGAATCACGCAGGAAGATTAAGGGAAATGAATATTTGGATTATAGATCATTACGCTGTGCCACCTAAGTATTATCCGCTGGCACGGCAAACGATATTTGCGAAAAAACTTGGAGAGCGTGGGCATAATGTTGTTATTTTCTGTGCCAGCACGGTGCACAACTCCGACATAAACTTATGCAACGGTGCAAAACACTATCGGGAAGAAATCGTTGACGGAGTGAAGTATGTCTTTGTTACCTGCCATGGATATAAAGGCAACGGAATCAGGCGCATTCTTAACATGCTTGAGTTTGCAAGAAAACTTCCTGGTGTCGTAAAAAATTATGAGAAACCGGATGCAGTGCTTGCATGTTCAATGACATTGCAGGCGTGTGAGCAGGGAATTAAATTGGCTCGGAAATATGGTGCCAAGGCCGTGGCCCAGATAATGGATTTGTGGCCGGAAAACCTTGTGGCTTTTAATATTGTAAAAGCCAGTAATCCTATAGTTTATTTGCTCCGACGACTGGAAAAGAGAATTTATACCAAATGCGATGCTTTGATTTTTACAGCAGAAGGGGCATATGACTATATAAAGGAGCATCATTGGGAAAGTGCTGTTTCCAGGGAGAAGTTCTATTATATCAACAATGGTATAGATTTAAAACAGTTTGATTATAATCGCGAACACTTTGCTATTTCAGATGAGGATTTAAATAATTCGGAGATTTTTAAAGTTGTTTACGCAGGATCCATAAGACACGTTAATGACCTAGGCCGAGTGCTCGATGTGGCAAAAGTGGTCAAAAACGAGCGCATAAGATTCCTGATATGGGGTGCGGGCGATGAATTGGAATATCTGAAAAAACGCGTTGAAGAGGAGAAGATTAATAACGTTATATTTAAAGGGGTAGTTGAAAAGAAATATGTACCATACATAACCAGTATGGCTGATTTGAATTTTGCACACAACAATCCAAGTCCGGTCTTTAGATATGGCATCAGTTTTAACAAAATATTTGACTATATGGCCGCGGGGAAACCGATTTTATGCGATTTCAAATGCAAGTATAATCCTGTTGTTTTATTAGGGGCGGGTGTATCCGTAGAATCAGCAGATATTTCAGAAATAGCAGAAACAATAGATAAGTTTTGCTGTATGGGCGATGATGAGATAAGCATGTATTCGCTGAAGGCAAGAAAAGCGGCTGCAGATTTTGATTTTGATGTATTAACTGATAAATTGTTAGAAGCATTGAATTGATATTTCATTAACCGAAGTTGCTGAGAGGATTAACTGTGAAGGAAAGAGAGTACGCTATTATAAAGAATATAGGGGCATACGATATTCAATCGTATCAGCAAAACAGATATCCCCTTTTGTTTGTGGATTTCATTACAGAAGCTGTTCCGGGAAGATGTGCTTCGGGATACAAAAACTTTACATATAATGAGTGGTTTTTCCCGGCGCACTTTGAGGATGAACCCAACGTACCTGGATTTGTTCAAATTGAGACTTTAACTCAAGTTTTTTTGATGACATTTTTAACTATCCCCGAATATAGAGGGAAAAAAACCGGGTTCATAGGAATTGATAATGCAAGATTCAAGAAGAAGATAGTCCCCGGTGACAGACTGGACGTTAAAGCGGAACTGTCGTATTTTAAACGCGGCCTCGCAAAAGGGGTTGCTATTGGTACGGTTGGCGGCGAAGAGGCATGCTCGGCAGAACTAACTATTGCTATTCCCGATGTAATGGTTAAGTACAGACCGAAGGCAAAAGATGATAACTGATGATACGAGTAGCGGATTATATTATTTCTAAAATCAAAGAATATGGCATTCGTCACATCTTCATGATTACTGGAAGAGGTATACTTTTTCTTACAGATGCTGTGGCAAAGGAAAAAGAATTAGTACCTGTATCGACCTTTCATGAGCAGGGGGCGTCCTATGCCGCTATGGCATATGCAGCCGCATCCGATGGTATGGCTGCATGTCTGGTTTCAACAGGGTGCGCTGCTGCTAATGCAGTTACTGCGGCATTGTGTGCATTTCAGGACAATTTGCCGATAGTTTTTATTTCAGGAAATAATCCAAGAGAAGAAAACACCAGATACACAGGGCTGCCGATTCGAACTTATGGATCCCAGGAAGCTGATATTGTCAGAATTGTTGAACCTATTACCAAGTATGCTGTCATGATTGAAGACGCCGGTTCAATCACAACCGAATTGCAAAAAGCAATCAGTATGGCTAATGAAGGCAGAAAAGGACCGGTGTGGATTGATGTTCCGTTAGATGTCCAAAATATGAGGGTCGATTATGAAGACTCAGTATTTTCTGCATGTGAATCGGGAAAACGAACGAGTAGTATAAATATGCATGAGGAAGTCGAAGCTGTTTTATTAGACTTGAAAACAGCCGAGAGACCAATTCTGCTGATTGGGGGCGGAGCAAAGGAATGTCGCGAGGAGATTTCTGCTTTGGCAGAACAATATAATTATCCCGTTGCTTTTTCACCGTCTGCTGCTACTGTATACGGAAGTTCACACGAGCGGTCTGTTGGCGCAGTAGGAAGTCTTGGTGGAAGTCGTGCAGGCAATTTTGCTGTTCAGAACGCAGATTATGTTCTTGCTGTCGGAACCAAGCTGTGTTCTCAAGAGACAGGAATGCGCGATAAATTTGCCAGGAACGCAAAAATAGTTGCTGTAGATATAGACGAAAACGAGCACCGAAAAAAAGGCTTGACATACGAACGGGTTATTATTGCCGACAGTAAGAGCTTTCTTAGAGCATTACTTGACAGTAAACCGAAAAAAGCTTCAGATAGTTGGATAAATAAGTGCATTCATTGGAAGAAAGTTTTTGATGTCTCGAAAGAACCTTTTGTCAATGAACTGAAGGCGAAGAATGAGTTGGATTTGTATTCGATTGCAGAATTACTTTCAGATTCTTTGCCCAAGGATGCAACCGTTATCACCGATGCCGGCTTTGAGGAGCTGATTATTCCTTCCGCAATAAAGTACAGTGATGATCAAAAGTGTTTGTTTCCCGCAGCACAGGGTGCGATGGGGTATGCAATACCGGCAATTCTCGGAGCATTCTTTGCAGGAAGAAAGAATATTATCTGCATCGTGGGTGACGGCTCTTTCATGATGAACATGCAAGAATTACAGATTATCAAGTCGTACAATGTTCCCGCGAAGATATTTGTTATAAATAACAATATGTATGCAGTTATAAGAAAGAGGCAAAAAGATCTTTTTAAAAATCGTACAATAGGTAACGATCCATCGGATGGCGTACCAAAACCTGATTTCAGAGCGATTTCAAGCGCATTCGGAATAGACTATAGATTGATAAATAGCAGGCCCAAGTTTGAAAAGTATACGGAAGAATCATTATGCAACGACAAACTTGAGATGGTTGAAGTGATTTGCACATCGGAGCAGAAGTATCTTCATGAATCCTATGGCTTGAGCGAGAAGAAAAAGCTGGTTCACAGGCCTATTGAGGATATGGCTCCATTTTTAGACCGCGAAATGATAAAAAATGAAATGATAATAGATATGCAGGAGGAATAGGATGGCTCGATGCGTTTTTCGAGACGGCACTGTAGTTGAGGATTACGGGCGGCCTTATGTAGTAGCAGAAGTTAACAGCAGTCATAATGGGGATATAAATGTAGCAAAGCTGATGATTGATGCATCTGCAGAGATTGGATGTGACTGCGTAAAATTCCAATCATGGTCAGCGGACAGTTTATATTCAAAGACTTACTATGACGCTAATCCTATTGCAAAGCGTTTTGTTAAAAAGTTTTCACTGGCACCGTCTGAATTAAGAGATTTAGCTTATTATTGCAATAACAAGGGACTTCAGTTTTCATCAACCCCATATTCAGAGGATGAAGTTGATTTTCTGGTTGATGAATGCAATGTCCCGTACATTAAGATAGCCTCTATGGAGGTAAATAATCCGAGATTTCTGGAATTTATAGGGAAAAAAGGTGTTCCGATAGTTTTATCTACAGGAATGAGCTCTTTCGACGAAGTAGACTATGCTGTTTCTGTTTTGGAAAAAAGCGGTGTGACGCAGATGGTTATTCTACATTGCGTTTCAATTTACCCTGCGGAGCTTGAGGCAGTAAATCTTAATAATATTCTTGGATTAAGAGAACGTTACCCTAAGTATCCAATTGGCTTTTCGGATCATACAGAAGGCGATGCAGCATCGGTTGCGGCGACTGCGTTGGGCGTAGCTTTGATAGAAAAGCATCTTACGCTTGACCATTCCAAGGTTGGAATGGATAATGGAATGGCTACTGAACCTGAACAATTCAAGATACTTGTGAACAAGTGCCGCAGTATTCAAGTTGCTATGGGCAGTAAAGAGCGTACTGTAAGCAAAGCAGAGTTGCTGCAGCGAAGTAATATGCGAAGAAGTATAATTGCAACGAGGGATATTTCTGCCGGCTCGATTATCAGAGAATGTGATCTCTATGCCAAACGTCCGGGAACCGGAATTCCACCGACGGAGTATGATAAAGTTATCGGCAAGAGAGCTACCAAAAACATTGAGGCAGACACATTGATTAGGCCTGAAGATATAGATTGAAGGAGAAGACACATGACAAATTTAGAAAAGTATACAGAAGTATTTACGAGATTATTTGAAATAAGTGCTGAGGAAGCTCAGACTCTTAAGTATCAGGGAATTGATGCATGGGATTCCGTAGGACACATGACTCTGATAAGTGAACTGGAGGAAGCTTTTGACATTGAGATGGAAGCTGACGATATTATCGATTTTGAGTCCTTTGAGGCAGGGAGAGACATTTTAAGCGAAAAATACGGAATCGAGTTTTAAGGTGGTGCCCTGTGTGGATGTTTAGTCAGTATTCGAGCAGTATCGCTTTATGCGATGAGTTCGGAACGACAATGACATACAGTGAACTTGAAAAGACAGGATTCGACTTGGTATCAAAAATAGCCAAGCGGTGTGTTGTCTTTTCTTTGTGCACAAATTCCATCGGCTCGGTATTGGGCTACACTGCGTTTATCAATAACAGGATTGTCCCCGTCATGCTAAACGCTCACATGGAGCGGGAGTTGCTTGATAACCTGATTAACCTGTATAAGCCGGGGTTTATCTGGTGCCCCAAAAGTGTAGAAAAATCTTTCGGTCAGACAGAATCGGTTTTTGAAGCCTATGATTATGCTTTATTAAAGACAGATTTCGAGTTGAATTATCCGATCTACGATGATCTTGCTTTGCTCCTTACCACTTCCGGCTCCACAGGAAGCCCCAAGTTTGTAAGGCAGTCATACGACAATATAAAAGCCAATACAGAAAGCATTGTTGAATACTTAAAACTCAATGAAAACGAGCGTCCGATAACCACACTTCCCATGAATTATACTTATGGGCTTTCAATCATTAATACACACCTTTATGTAGGCGCAACCATCTTGTTAACCGATAAGGGCCTAATGCAGAAGGAATTCTGGAATTTCTTCAAAGAAGCAAAGGCCACTTCGTTCGGAGGCGTGCCCTACACCTATGAGATGTTAAGCAAGCTCAGGTTCTTTAGAATGGATTTACCTTCATTGAAGACTATGACTCAGGCAGGCGGAAAACTCTCCCCTGAACTTCATGAAAAGTTTGCTGAGTTTGCGGCAGAGACAGGTCGAAACTTTGTGGTAATGTACGGCCAGTGCGAAGCAACCGCCAGAATGGGATATCTTCCGCCCGAGAAGGCTGTCGAGAAGAAAGGTTCAATGGGAATCGCGATTCCCGGCGGTTCATTCAGTCTTATCGATGTAGACGAAAAAGAAATAAAAGAGCCACGTGTTACGGGCGAACTGGTTTATCGAGGCAAGAATGTTACCCTCGGGTATGCGGAATGCGTGGAGGATCTTGCCAAGGGTGATGAGAGACACGGAGTTCTCGTTACAGGTGACATGGCTCAATTCGATGAAGACGGATACTACTATATTGTTGGGAGAAAGAAGCGGTTTCTTAAGGTGTTTGGAAATCGTGTAAATCTCGATGAAATGGATCGTCTGATTAAAGACGAGTTTGAAATAGAAGTTGCTTGTGGCGGTGTTGATGACAAGATGTACATCTTTGTTACCGATGCGGATTCATGCGAGAAAGTCAAGAAGTTTGCAGCACAAAAAACAGGTCTGAATCCCACAGCATTCAAAACCGTGTTAATTGATGAGATACCGAAAAACGATGCAGGTAAAGTACTCTACACCAAACTGTCCGAGTACTATGAAAGCGAAAAGAACTGATGACATTTGAAGAAATACTGGAAATAGCGCCATACAGTCTGAGCAAATCGGAAAAAGAAAAACTTCTTACCGAAAGACTCTTGGAACTCACGAAGCTTCATGCGGATAACTGTTCCGGATATGCCAATATTTTGAAAGCAGCAGGTTTTGATGCGAATACTTGTAAGAGTTATAGGGACATTCCTTTTCTTCCCGTGCGCCTGTTTAAGGAACTTGATCTTAAATCCGTTTCTCAAGAAGAAATCGTTAAAACCATGACTTCCTCGGGAACAACCGGTCAGGCGGTAAGCAAGATATATCTTGACAGAAGAACCGCTTCCAATCAGCAGAAGACCATGGTAAAGATTGTTTCGGATTTTACGAGTTCAGGTCGTATGCCGATGATCATCATTGATTGTCCGAGCGTAGTTAAAGATCGGACTATGTTTTCTGCAAGAGGTGCAGGAATTCTTGGGTTTTCCATTTTCGGTTCCAAGAAGATGTATGTCCTTGATGATGATATGAGGCTCGATGTCGAAGGCTTAAAGACATTTCTTTCGGAACATTCGGGCGAAAGAATCCTTCTTTTTGGATTCACATTTATGATTTGGCAGCACTTTTACAAAGAACTGGTAAGACTCAAAGAGAGTGGCATTTCTTTTGATTTGTCAAACGGAATTCTGGTTCACGGCGGCGGGTGGAAAAAACTGATATCCGAAGCCGTTACCCATGATGAGTTCCACGAAAGGCTCCGCGAGGTATGCGGAATTTCGTCAGTACACGATTATTACGGAATGGTTGAGCAGACAGGCTGTATTTACATGGAATGCGAATGCGGTCACCTTCATGCAAGCGTTTTTTCCGACGTGATTGCGAGGAGGCCAATCGATTTCTCTGAATGTGAGGTTGGCGAAAAAGGTATACTTCAAGTTGTAAGTACCATTCCTGAGTCCTATCCCGGGCATAGCTTGCTGACCGAGGATGAGGGCATCATTGAAGGAATAGATGACTGCCCCTGTGGCAGAAAAGGGAAGTACTTTAAGATTCTAGGGCGATTGAAGAGCGCGGAAATCAGGGGGTGCAGCGACACGTATGCAACCAAATTCAAGTAATGCTTGTTTAGAGAAAATTACATATTTGGTTGGTAATTCGGACTTGGTTCAAAAAGTGGAGAGTACGCCTGCACTAAAGCCTTTTGATGAGAAGATTCTAGCTTTTTTTAATGAAGTTTCAAAGGTTCTCATGAAGGATTCGCGTAGCAAAGCCTATTCGGATGTGGTTACCTTTGCTTTCTGGATAAGGAGCGCTTCCACTGCGGAACTTAAGAAGAAATATGCCAAAGAAGACAGTTACGTTCACCTTGGTAGAGGAGTGGTATTCCACATTTCTCCCTCCAATGTGCCTGTGAATTTTGCATACAGTCTGGTGTCCGGATTGCTTAGCGGGAATGCCAATATTGTCAGAGTTCCTTCAAAGGATTTTCCGCAGGTTGCCATAATTGCGGATGCTATAAATGAAGTTTTGAAAGACCAATCTGAGTTTGCTGCTTATGTTCAGTTGATTCGCTATGAGAGAGACAACGATGTAAATGATTTTCTTTCATCGCTGTGTGATGTACGCGTAATCTGGGGCGGTGATGCAACAATTGCTGAGATAAGGAAGTCCCCGCTTCCTCCGAGAAGTACGGAGATAACCTTTGCGGATAGATACTCCCTTGCGGTTATTGACTCAGAGTTCTATCTTCCAATGGAGAACAAAGCAGGCGTTGCGAAGGATTTTTACAACGATACCTACTTTACGGATCAGAATGCCTGCACCAGTCCGAGACTGGTGGTTTGGACCGGAAAGAAAAGGGACGAAGCTAAGACGCTTTTCTGGAACGAACTATATAAACTTGTAAGCGACAAGTATTCCTACCAGGACATACAGGGTGTTGATAAGCTTGATATCGGCTACAGGCTGGCTGCAAACGGGTTTGATGTTAAACTCAAAACTTACGGTGACAACAGACTGATAACTGCGCAGGTAGGAACTATTTCCAAAGAATTGATGGATTATCGCGGAAACAGCGGTTTCTTTTTCGAGTATGATTGCGATGATATTCTGGAACTGAAACCTGTTTGCGATGATAAGCATTGCCAGACTATAGGATACATTGGCAATAAGGATGATTTGATTCCATTGATTAATTCAGGAATCAAAGGTGTGGACCGAATCGTTCCCATCGGAAAGACGATGGATTTTGACCTGATTTGGGATGGCTATGATCTGGTGGGGCAGATGAGCAGGAGAGTTACGATATGAAATTAAGCGATTTTGAAGGTAAATATTTTCATACTGTCAGAGACGGAGAATTTGAGACATTAGGGAATGTAACAAGCGATGTTCCATGCAAATTTTTAACATTTGCGGGAAACTCAGATTTTCTTGAGAAAGCGATGAAAAAGGAGAATGTTTCCTGTATTGTCATTTCGGAAGAAATGACAGAATTTGTGGATGTTATCAGCCCCGAATTCGGGATAGCGGTCGCAAAATCTCCTAAATATGCGGTGCAGGCTCTTCATAACGAATTGGTAGCAACACATGATTCCCGATATGTTAATGAAATCACAAAGACAAGAATAGGCAAAAACTGCGAAATCAGCAGCAGTGCTGTTATTGCAGAAAACGGCGTTGTTTTAGGCGATAATGTAAAGATAGAGGAGAACGTTATAATACGCGAAGGCGTTGAGATAGGTGATAACTGCGTAATCAGAGCAGGAGCAATTATAGGTAGTGATGCCTGTCTGGTTGGAAGAGATTTGAACGGTAACCTGATGCATTTGAATTCGGCCGGGAAAGTTGTTTTTGGTAAAAACGTAATGGCTGGGTACTATTCGTTCTTCAGTAAGGGCATGTATCCATATGAAGCGGCTACAGTCGGCGACTACAGTATTGTAGGTTATAATGTTGATATTTCACATAATGTTCACCTCGACTCTAATGTTCTTGTCTTGGATCAGAGTCAGGTATGCGGAAACAGTATAATCGAGGAAAATGTCAGAATCGCTCCTCAGGCTATAGTGTCGAATCGTTTGCACATCGAGCCAAGCGTCGAGATAGCAATCGGTTCTGTAGTTGTTAATGGAATCAGGCAGGGCTTAAAGGTTGCGGGTAACTTCGCAATAGAGCATTCGAAGTTTATGAAGTGGCACTTAAAAAAGCTTCGCGATAAGAAATAAAATAGTAAGGGATGGTTTATATATGAAAGTATGTCATGTGACCAGTTCGCATAAGAGATACGACTTAAGAATACACATTAAAGAGTGCGCGACATTGGCCCAAAATGGATACGATACGCATTGTGTAGTGAGCGATGAGGCCGAAGACTGTCTAAAGGAAGATGGAGTCTATGTTCACTCGACCGGATATAAAGCTGCAAATCGTCTTTCCAGAATATTTACTGCGAGCAAAAAAGTCTATAAGTTAGCTGCTTCTCTTAATGCAGATGTTTACCACTTACATGATCCGGAACTGTTGCTTTATGCACGAAAGTTAAAGAGAAGAGGGAAAAAGGTCATTTTTGATTCACATGAGGATGTAATCAATACCATTGAAGAAAAGCTTTGGATTCCTTCAATTTGCAGAAAATTGATAAAGAAGGTGTATGGAAGTTTTCAGAAGCGAATATGCAGGAAACTGGATGCGATAGTAACTGTGACTCCTTCGCTTGTAGAGTTTTTTAAAACAATAAATAAAAATACATTTATGGTAACAAATTATCCTATATTGGAGGACGTCGAGATCAGTTCTTCCCGGAAGAAGCAAGTATGTTTTGCGGGCGGGTGTGAGGAACAGTGGTGTCATGATGTTATTGTTAAAGCTATTAACGAATTGCCCGATGTCGAATACCTATATGCCGGCCGAATAACTGAAAGTTACCGTGAAATGCTGGAAGGATTGACTAACGGTAATTCAAAATATCTTGGATTTCTCAGTCATTCGGAGGTATATGATTTGTTCAGCCATTCAATTGCAGGTATTGCATTAAACTGTGCGGAACAGATAAAAAAAGAGGGCGGAACTTTAGGTAACACAAAATTATTTGAATATATGATGTGTGGGCTCCCGGTCATATGTACTGATTATCCGAATTGGAAGGGAGTAGTTGAGGCCGGAAATTGCGGAATTTGTATACCAAACGACAATGTTGAGGCCTTAAGAAATGCCGTTCAGTATCTGATTGATAATCCCGAGAAGGTCGTTGAGTTTGGACGGAATGGGCAGAAATTGATAAGAGAAAAGTATAATTGGGATGTAGCTAAGACGGAATTATTGAATTTATATAAGATTATTCAAAGTGCATAAGTAGTGATTGCACAAAGGAGAAGAGAAATGGGTGACTCTTTTATTCATGAGAGCAGTTATATTGATGAAGGAGCAACAATTGGCGAAGGGACGTGCATTTGGCATTTTTGCCATATACAAAAAGGTGCCCGGATTGGAAAGAACTGTACACTTGGACAGAATGTAAATGTTTCAAATAACGTTGTGGTCGGCAATAACTGCAAGCTTCAAAATAATGTATCCGTTTATGAGGGTGTAACACTGGAGGACTGGGTTTTCTGCGGACCGTCGTGTGTGTTTACCAATGATCTTACTCCAAGGGCAAAATACCCAAAGGGACGAGAAAATTATAAAAAGACATATGTTAAAGAAGGCGCCTCAATTGGAGCCAATGCAACTATAGTCTGCGGACACACCATAGGAAAAGGCGCGATGGTGGCTGCAGGCGCCCTTGTAAATACAGATGTTCCTGATTTTGCTCTTGTGGCAGGAGTCCCTGCCAGAGTGATAGGCAGAGTAGATGAATACGGAAATATAGTTGAAAGAAAATGAAACAGGAGATATTGAAATGAAACAACTTTTGCTGGACAAAATAGGCAAGAAAGAAATTGTGTGTGGAGTAGTAGGCCTTGGTTATGTAGGGTTGCCTCTTGCGGTGGAAAAAGCCAAAGCAGGATTTAAAACCATAGGTTTTGATGTACAGAAGGAAAAGGTTGATCTGGTTAATTCGGGTCATAACTACATCGGCGATGTGGTTGATTCTGACTTGAAGAAACTTGTAGAACAGGGAACTCTTTTTGCAACGAGTGACTTTTCATTTGTTAAAGATGTGGATTTTATTGCAATCTGTGTTCCTACTCCATTGGATTCGCATCAAGAACCTGATATCAGTTATGTAAGAAGTTCTGCTGAGGCAATATCCCAATATCTTACTAAAAACACTATGGTTGTTCTTGAGAGTACAACGTATCCTGGCACCACTGAAGAACTAATTAGGCCCATACTTGAGAAAGGTTCGGGTCTTAAGTGCGGAGAGGATTTTTATCTTGGCTTTTCCCCTGAAAGAGTCGATCCCGGTAACCTTATATACAAAACAAAGAATACGCCTAAGGTAGTAGGTGGTGTCGGAAAAGATGCGACAGAAGTAATTGCTACTATGTACAGGGCTGTACTTGAAAGTGACATTCAGGAAGTTTCATCTCCTGCTGTTGCAGAGATGGAAAAGATTCTTGAGAATACATACAGAAACATAAACATTGGTCTCATAAACGAGCTTGGACGATTGTGCCATAAGATGGGTATTTCCGTGTGGGAAGTTGTTGATGCTGCTAAAACGAAACCCTATGGTTTTCAGGCCTTTTATCCTGGTCCTGGATTGGGCGGGCATTGTATTCCTCTCGATCCCTATTATCTTACATGGAAGGCTAGGGAGTACGGTTTCCATACTACGCTGATCGAAAACAGTATGGTAATTAATGATGGACAGCCTGCATACTGCGTAGAAAGGGCGATGCACATCCTTAACAGACATAAGAAGGCCATCAATGGTGCAAAAGTCCTGATTCTGGGTGTTGCTTACAAGCAGGATATAGACGATTACAGAGAGAGTCCGGCCATAAGGGTTATTGATGAACTTGAAAAAGTCGGTGCAAATGTAGAGTTTTATGATCCCTGGATTTCGAAGTACAAAGAAAACGGTGTCTTTCGTGAAGGGCTAAAAGAACTCACACCGGAAGTCGTTTCAGCATATGATCTTGTAATGATTACTACTGCGCATACCAATGTGGATTATGATATGGTGCAGAGGAACGCGAAGGCGATATTTGACACAAAGAATGTCATGAAAAAAGTAGTTGTACGAGATAATATAGAAATCCTGTAGTTATTATTCTTTTTATAGGAGCACTTTAGAATGATAGCCATAATTGATTACGGGCTCGGCAATTTAGGCTCAATAAAGAATATGTTAAAAGTTTCCGATGCCAAAGACATTGTTATGGCTACAACACGTGAAGACATAATAGGAGCTGATAAATACATTCTTCCTGGGGTTGGTTCTTTTGATATGGGTATGACTCTGTTGAACAATTCAGGAATGCGGGAAGAACTGGATCGTCAGGTATTGGAAAAGAAGAAGCCTATTCTCGGAATATGTTTAGGTATGCAGATGCTCGGAAACAGGAGCGAAGAGGGAAAAGAAAAGGGGCTTGGATACGTTGATTTCTGCTGTCGCAAGTTTTCTTTTTCTGAGTCAGATTTTCGAGTTCCCCACATGGGATGGGATATTGTTGAAATAAATAAAGATACAGCGCTGACCATGAATACTAAAGAGTTTTTGAAGTTTTATTTTGTCCATTCCTATTATGCAGAGTGCCGGAACAAAGATGATATCTTGTTTTATTGTGATTATGGAGTCAGATTTGCTGCGGGTGTAAACAGAGAAAACATATATGGTGTCCAATTTCATCCGGAAAAAAGCCATAATTACGGGAAATGGCTGATTTGTAATTTTGTTAAGGAATTATAGAAGATATGTATTTAAAACCAAGGGTCATTCCCTGCTTATTATTAGAGAACGGAAGACTAGTAAAAACCGTCAAATTTAAAAAAAGAACATATATAGGGGATCCGATAAATGCAGTAAAAATATTCAACGAAGAAGAAGCAGACGAATTATGTCTTTTAGATATCTCTTCCCACAAAAACGATGCAATCGATTTCGATTTGCTCAAGGATATTGCTTCGGAAGCTTTTATGCCACTTTCATACGGAGGTGGGATAAAAGATATGGAAATGGTAAAGAAGCTTTTTAGGATTGGATTTGAAAAAGTAATCTTTAACACTGCAATAACCGCGAATCCTGAGCTTGTAAGAGAGGCTGTCAGATTTGCGGGAGCCCAGAGCGTTGTTGCTTCAGTGGATTATAAGCATGATCTTTTCGGAAAAGAGAGTTGTTATATTGAATGCGGCACACATAGAATCAAGAAAACTGTGCTTGAACAGGTTATGGAAGCAGAAAGGCTGGGAGTGGGTGAAATCTTTCTGAACTCCATGGAAAAAGACGGAACCATGAGTGGATATGATTATGAAACCATCCGTGAGGTGTGCCGTAATACAAAATTGCCGGTCATTTGCTGTGGAGGTGCTAAATCTCTTGAAGATATGAATAAAGCCGTTCACGATTGCGGTACACAGGCTGTTGCCGCGGGAAGTTTATTTGTTTTTTATGGTCCGCGCAGGGCGGTGTTGATAAACTATCCATCTGAAAGTGAACAGAAAAATCTTTTTTAGCAAAAAGGAGAACAACATGGAATACAAGATATGTGCAAGATGCATTATGGACAATAAAACAGATCCTTCAATTACATTTGATGAGAACGGAGTATGTAATCTCTGCCATGGGTTTGATGAATTTGTGAGTCGATTTCCTCAGACGGAGGAAGGGAAAAAGGCCGTTTTCGACTCCTTGGTTTCCAAAATGAAACAAGACGGGAAAGGAAAGAAGTACGATTGTGTATTGGGCATTTCCGGTGGCGTGGACAGTGCTTATTTGGCATACATAGCTAAAAAAGCCGGTCTTCGGATTCTTGCGGTTCATGTTGATGCTGGATGGGATACGGATATTGCAGTAGAAAACATAAAAAAGCTGTGTTCCAAACTTGACATAGAATTGCATACGATAGTGGTTGACTGGGAAACCATGAAGGAACTGCAAAGGGCGTACATGTTTTCAGGACTTATCAGTTTGGATACGCCACAGGATCACGCATTTCTGGCAGGAACAATTAAATATGCTAGGAAGTATGGGATAAAGTACATGTTAAACGGTAGCAACTACCAAACCGAGGGTATACTTCCATCAATCAATGGATATGCCGCTATTGACTATAGAAATATTCGTGATGTCTATAAAAAATGTGGCAGAAGAAAATGCTCTTTGAGAAAATATCCCAAAATGAGTTTGTTGACGTATTCACTCGCATATGTCGGCAAGACGAAACGAGTGAACCTTTTAAATTATGTTTCTTATTCGAAGAAAGATGCAATTGATTTTCTTCATAAAGAATTTGACTGGAATTATTACGGCGGAAAGCATTGGGAATCCAGATTTACAAAGTTTTATCAGGCGTACTTTCTGCCCCGTAAGTACGGTTACGATAAAAAACGCGCTCATATTTCCAGTCTTATCGTCGGCGGTGAACTTACAAGAGAAGAAGGACTAAGGGATATGGAGGATAATTCTTTATATACAGAGAGTCAAATGCTTGAAGACAGAGATTATATTCTGAAGAAACTTGAGATTAGTATGGAAGAATGGGAAAGCATTATGAATGCTCCCGGTAAAACGGAAGATGACTATAAAAACAACAAAAAGATTATGCAGATGTTGATTAACATAAAAAAAAGAATCGGAAGGTAAAAGGAGCTTTTTTAACAAGGAAAAGAATAAAATAAGATGATACGGGAAATGGTAATCGAGAAATGGGTAATAAAGTATTATCAGTTAAAGTAAATGCAGTATTAAATGCCATAACACAAGCTTGTAAGATTATTTTTTCGGTTATAACATTTTCTTATTCTGCGCATGTTTTGGGTGCGAATGGGATTGGAGTATTTCAGTTTAGCTCTACGGCAGTGGGTTATTTTGCCTTAATTGCGTCTTTGGGTATAGGAACATATGCTATCCGAGAAGGGGCAAGTCTGCGTGATAATGAAGAGAAACTGTCCGCCTTTGTTGCAGAAGTTTTTTCTTTTAATCTCTTGACCACTTTTGTATCATATCTGCTACTGATACTCTTGATGATATTCAGCGAAAAATTGAAGGCATATAATCTGTATATTCTTGTGCTTTCTTTGACAATCCTCTTTGGTACATTAGGCGTAAATTGGATAAACAGCGTATTTGAGGATTATTTGTATCTGACTGTAAGATATATTATCATACAGGCACTGTCCATAGTTTTACTGTTTTTGTTTGTAAAAACAGAAAAAGCGTTGCTAGCATATACGGCTATTAATGTTTTTGCAAGATCAGGTGGAGATGTTTTAAATTTTTTTCACATAAGAAAGCGAGTGAAAATAAGATTAACTCGCAAAATAGATATCAAGCGACATATACGACCTATGCTTATTCTATTTGCCAGCGATGTTGCGGTAACAATATACGTCAGTTCAGATATTACGATACTTGGACTATATAAAGGTGATGAAGAGGTTGGAATCTATTCAACTGCCGCAAATATATACAATATCGTAAAGCGCATTGTCTATTCATTTGTAACTGTTTTGCTTCCGCGGTTTTCATATTTGCTTCGGGATTCGATAACTAAAGAAACAAAAAAACTATACAATCGTGTAATGGATACTAATTTCCTTATTGCCATGCCGGCGACAGTCGGAATTATGTGTGTTGGAAAACAGTTGATTAGGGTAATGGCAGGAGAGGAATATACATCCGGATATATGTCGTTATGTATCTTATGTTTCGCGATAGTTATGGTTGCATACAGTAATTTGTTTTGTATGTGCGTAGTTATTCCAAAGAAGATGGACTATGTTGTAATGATTTCAAGTGTACTTCCTGCCATATTGAATATCGTTTTAAACATCATTTTTATTCCGCGTTTTGGATTGGAAGCAGCAGCGTACACAACTGTTATTGCTGAATTTACAGTAGTTATTTTATATTACTATTTTGCTAACAAAGTTATTAAAGGCAAGGTTACGCTTTCAAATGTAGTATCGACCTCCGTAGGCTGTATTGGAATATTTCTTATTTGCAACTTCTTAAGTTTAAAAGCTTATGGAGATGTCATAGAACTGGCGGTTAAGATAGTTCTTTCGATGGCGGGTTATGTTTTAATACTTATTGCTTGCAGAAATGAGTATGCAGTCGTTTTTTGCAAAGAGATGATTAAAAAGTTGAAGAGGTAATTTTTTATGTGTTTCTTGAGTATATGTATTACGACATATAATCAGTCAGATTTATTGAGGGATAACATAAACCAGATAATTAAATATAGGGGTGACGATATTGAAATAGTGGTAAGCGACAATTGCTCCACGGAGGATATAAAGGCGTTAGTAGACAGTTATGACGATTCAAGGATAAAGTATTACAGAACACAGAGGAATGTTGGGCATGATGGAAATATACTGTTCGGCTTAAGTAAATGTATCGGAAAGTACGTTTATCTCTTTAGGACCAGAGATACTATCATAGGTGATAACATACCGAAGGTTATTGATTATATTAAAGAGTTTTCCGATGCATCCTTTTTTTTGTTTTCAGCGTTGGATGAAAACGGTGAAGTCAAAATGGTCTTAAAGGACAAAGTATGTCGTAAAGGCGCGAAAGCAATAAAGCTAAATGGGCATATTATATCACATCCGAGTGGAATGATATACAGGACTGCGGATTTGAAACTACAGAAGGTTGAAGAGTATATTAATTCACTCTTCAAGGACAATCTTGGTTTTATTTCCCATGATATGATTCAAATGATCTTATCCCTAAAAGGTGATTTTGTTACATCTAAAATTTTCGGTTGGAATTATGCCAATACTAACAAGGCTAATGACGTGTCAGGAAATGTTGATGGAAAGAGTAAAAATATTTACGATCCGAAATACATTATTCGCAGATTCCGTTGCCTTTATCGGTTCGCATATAATGAACTACCGACTCCGTACAATTCTGTATATTGCAGGCAATTGGTAAGAAAATATTTTAAGTATGTAGTTATAGCCTATCCGCTGTGGTTAAAAGATAAAGATTTTTTGCAACACTATAAAATTGAGAATACGCAGTATAATCGGGTGAAATCGTATTGCGATTTGAGAAGAGTAGTATTGGAAGAAATTGATAGGATGAGAAAAAGTGATCAAAAGAAAATAGAGATTGCATTAGGGGTTACGAGTATAAAGATTCCGTATTGGATACTTAGGAGTCAGTTGGGAGTTTTATTAAGGCGGTTTAAATTGTTTAAGTGATTAAATAAAAACTTTTACAGTCTTTTTTCACTATTAATAACTATGCAACATTAAAAACATTAGATGAGGTGTGCAATTTGAAACAAGTAATTGTTGCGGGAGCGAGTGGATTTATTGGGAAACATCTTGTAAGGAATCTTTTAATGCGAGGTTATAAAATAACTGCATTGGATTTGGATTTTGATGAAGATCTATTAGAGTCTGTTAATTGTATCTCAATCAAAGACAAAACCATTGAGCAGATTGCAGAGATAATAAGGGGCGAGTATGATTGTTTCTTCAATCTTGCGTGGGCGGGAACCTCGGGCCCAATGAGATCAGATTATAATGTACAGTTGGGTAATGTTCGTTTAACCTGTGAATATGTAAAACTCGCGTCTATAATCAAATGTCCGCGATTTGTTTATGCCTCTAGCATTAATGAGATGGAGACATATGAATACTTACAATCAGATAGCATCGAGCCTACAGGCGGGTATATCTATGGAGCGGGAAAATTGGCAGGACACCTTATGGGAGAGACCTATGCGTATCTAAATGGCGTTGATTTTATCCCGGTGGTAATAACAAATATTTATGGAGTGGGCGAAAGGTCCGCCAGATTAATATATAGCTCTATCGTAAAACTCCTTAAGGGAGAACACTGTTCATTTACAGAAGGAAAACAGATGTATGATTTTATATATATTTCTGATGCCATTAATTCAATTGTTGAAGTATCAGAGAAGGGAAAAGCATTTCGGAGATATTATGTTGGCAGCGGGAAACCGAAGCCATTAAGAGAATATTTAATTAAAATGCGAGATGTTGTTGCTCCTGGTGTCGAATTGGGTTTGGGAGATATCCCGTTTAAAGGGGTAAGCATAGATTATTCACAGTTTGATATGAAACAGATCGAGATTGATACAGGGTATAAGAACCAGGTTCCCTTTGAAGATGGCATAAGGATGACAGCGGATTTCATTCGAAGGGAAGAAAGATTATGACAAGAAAATTTGAATTTCAGGAGATGGAACTTAAAGGTGCCTATATAATTAAACCGTTTTATGCGACGGATGAGCGTGGGGGATTGATTAAAGACTATAATATAGACATTTTTAAAGATGAAGGCATAGAGTATGAATTGAGGGAGACATTTTACACGATTTCAAAACGTGGTGTTATTAGAGCCATTCATTTTCAACTGAAAAAGCCACAGCCTAAATTGATGCGGTGTATTAGCGGTAGAGTATGGTATGTGATAGTAGATTTAAGACCTGAGTCCGAGACATTTGGGAAACATATCAGTATGTTTTTGGATGGCGAAGATCCGGTCAGCATTCTTTGCCCTGCCGGATTTGGACAAGGCTATTTGGTATTAGAAGATTCGATAATGTCATATAAAGCGGCAGAAGTCTTTTTTGGCCCCGGAGATACAGGTATAATGTATGATGATCCAAGTATTGGCATTGATTGGCCATTCGACTTGATAGGTGGAAAGGAAAAAATGATTATCAGCGATAAAGACTTAAAGTTGATGAGCATGGCTGAATATAGAGAAAGAATGAAAAGGTAATGCCATTATGGAGAAAGCACTAATTGTAGGGTGTGGGCTCTCGGGGGCTGTAATCGCGCGAGAACTTGCCGAGAACGGATATCAAGTGCAAATAATAGAAAGAAGAAATCATATAGGCGGAAATATGTATGATCATGTTGATGAGCATGGAATATTGATACATAATTATGGTCCGCACACATTTCACACCAATGACAAAAAACTGTATGATTACATTTGTAAATATTCAGAGTGGGATGAGTATAAGTTAGTATGTGGCGCAGAGATAAACGGTATTTGCACGCCTACCCCGTTTAATTACCAGACTATTGATGATTTCTTTTCACGAGAGGATGCAAGGAAAATTCGAAATGAGTTGGAAAAAGAATTTCCTGATCAAAAAAAAGTATCTGTTTTAGATGCTCTAAATTGCGATAACAACGTAGTTCACGATTACGCGCAATTCTTGTTTGATAATGACTATAGTCTCTATACAGCAAAGCAATGGGGTGTTTCTGCCGCTGAGATAGATCCTAGCATTCTAAAAAGAGTGCCGTTAAGGTTAAGTTATGATGTGGGGTATTTTGATGATGAATATCAGGTAATGCCACACGAGAGTTATAAAGTGTTCTTTGATAATCTTCTTAACAACAAAAATATAAAAGTTGAGTTAAATGTAGATTTTTTAGATGCCGCAAGAATTGAAGATAACAGAATATTATATAAAGGGCAACAGATAGATTATCCCATTATTTATACAGGGGCACTTGACGAATTATTTAATAATAAGTATGGTGAATTGCCATATAGAAGTTTACGGTTTGAGTGGAAATATGAAACAATAGATAGCAAACAAGAAATGGCGGTTGTGGCATATCCTCAAGCTCCCGATTATATAAGGATAATTGAGTATAAAAAACTCCCGATTCAAGATGCGAAAGGAACGACTTATGAAATCGAGTATTCGCTGCCATATAAGCGTGGAGAGAAAAATGAGCCTTATTATCCGGTTTTAACGCATGATAGTATGATTCTTTATGATAAGTACAGAGAAGAAGCAAGTCATATACAAAATCTATTTATCTGTGGGCGACTGGGAAAATATAAATATTTCAATATGGATCAGGCTTTAGAGAGCGCTTTATACATCGCTAATGAAATAATTAATAGGAAATAAAGGCCAGGATACAACGAAAAGTGGAAAGGCGGAAAAATCTATGAAGGTCGTAATTTTAGCTGGCGGTTTTGGAACAAGAATATCTGAAGAGTCCAGATTTAAACCTAAACCGATGCTTGAAATAGGTGAAATGCCCATACTTTGGCATATTATGAAAATATACTCGTTCTATGGATTCAGAGATTTTATAATATGCGCCGGGTATAAGCAACATGTTATTAAGGAGTGGTTCGCCGATTATTTTCTCCATACGTCAGACATTACGTTCGATTATACAAAAGGAAACAATGAAATAATTGTACATAATAAGAGCGTTGAGCCGTGGAGAGTAACTATTGTTGATACGGGACTAAAAACTCAAACCGGTGGAAGAATAAAAAGAATAAAGGATTATGTTGGAGATGAAACATTTCTGATGACTTACGGAGATGGTGTCGGCGATGTTAACATAGAACAATTGCTTAATTATCATATGCAACATGGAAAATTGGGAACCATTTCAATGTACAATTTTGCACAAAACAAAGGCGTTGTTGAAGTAGGAAAAGATGGAGTAATAGATGCATTTCGTGAAAAGTCCGATATAGATGGGGATTTGGTAAATATAGGTTTTATGGTATTTAATTCTCAAATATTTGACTATATAGATGGCGACGGGAGTGTCTTTGAAAAGGATGTTTTATCAAAATTGGTAAGGAAACGAGAACTGGTTGGGTTTGTACATAAAGGATATTGGCAGTGTATGGACACTTTGCGTGAGAAGCAACAAATAGAGGAATTATGGGATAGCGGAAAGGCACCGTGGAAGTTGTGGGATTGAATGAGGATTAGAAGATGGATTTTAGCTTTTATAAAGGGAAAAGAGTCTTAATAACTGGACACACGGGTTTTAAAGGTTCTTGGATGAGTTTTCTGCTGACAAAAGTCGGAGCGGAAGTTATAGGCTATTCCTCTTTTAGTAAAGATGAGGAAAGACTATGGGATATAAGCGGTATAAAAGATGGTGTCGTAAGCATAAAGGGTGATGTTAGAGATTTGACACATTTGATGTCTGCATTTGAAGAATATCAACCCGAGATTGTGATTCATATGGCAGCACAGCCTATTGTAAGGCTCGGATACCAAAACCCGGTTTTAACTTATGAAACAAATGTTATGGGAACGGTTAATATTCTTGAATGCGTTAGGTTTAATCAATGTGTTAAATCATTTCTAAATGTTACGACAGATAAAGTTTATGAAAATAAGGAATGGGAATGGGGTTATCGTGAGAATGAGCCTTTAGATGGCTATGATCCATATAGTAATTCAAAGTCTTGTTCCGAACTGGTAACGCATAGCTATAAGAATAGCTTTTTTAGTGATGGACATACTGCTATTTCGACTGCACGCGCAGGAAATGTTATCGGAGGTGGAGATTTTTCACCGGACAGAATTATTCCTGATTGTGTCCGTGCTGCAACTAATCATGAGGATATTATAATTCGAAATCCACATTCTGTTCGTCCTTATCAACATGTTCTTGAGCCTATATGCGCATATTTGCTTATTGCTATGGAGCAATTTAAGAATAATGCATATTCAGGATATTATAATGTTGGGCCAGATGATAGTGATTGTTACGAGACGGTGAGATTAGTAGATACCTTTGCAAAATATTGGGGAGACGGATTGAAGTGGGTTGTAAAAGCTGATGGTGGACCGCATGAAGCGAACTACTTGAAACTTGATTGCTCAAAAATGAAATCCGTATTCGGATGGGCTCCCAGATGGAATACAGATGTGGCTATTCGAAAGGTCATCGAATGGACAAAGTGCTGGAAATCTGGCGGAGATGTGCAAAAATGTATGGACAGACAGATTGAAGAGTTCTTGTGTGCGGGTGACTAATGGTATACGAGGGTGGGATGGATGTTATGATTATCCGTACCCGTTTCATCTTAAAATGCTGTTTGGGAGAAAGAGTGACTATGATAGGAAGTCTAACTCGGATAATGAGAACTTCTAGGCTTTTAATTGAATATGTGATTTTGGCGTTTACGTGTTTATTTTTGTACTTGATTCATGAGCAGAAAGACCAGACCGGAAAAGATTTGTTGTTATATTTGGCACTTCTATTTCTTACGTTTTTGATAATCTTTCTTCGTGGGATATCTTTTCGTAATCTTAAGATTATAATCTGGTTTGCGGTATGCTGCGCCGTGGTATTTTTATATATTAGGATAAGGGGCATAGATGCTGCACACTACGGAGAAGTATACAGCAAGGTGGTTTGGCTGAAGATTTCACTGGTGGGGGCGTTTGCTTTTATGCTTCCGGATATGATAGTCAGAAGACCCAAACTTATTTCGATAAAATATAAGAGCCCCGCGTTATGGTTATTTGTGGCGGCGGCAGTAGTCTGTTTACAGATAAATCGCTCCTATGTGATAATGATTCTTCCGATGCTTTCGTTTTTATACACAGATATAGACAAAGAGCGTTGGACTGAACTTATGGATTGCCTAGTTTTGTCGTTGCTTACGGTTTTCTTGGTTCTGTTTACCAGATCTTTGATCCTAAAGCCGAATCTTTATGGTACTGATGGCAGGTATGCAGGAACTTTTTTAAACAACTCGAAAATAGGAGAACTTTGTGGTATTGCCTTAATCTGTCTTTTGTATATATTTATTCGTTGGTTTCGTTCTGAACCAAGAAATAAGTTATTTATCGTGCCCTTTATTATAATCGCAGGTTACGTGGCGTATGCGACTCATATAGTTGCCGGCAGGGCAGGAGAGCTGGGAGTTCTGCTCGCAATAGTGTGTGCTTTTGTCTTTTTGAACAAAAAGGAGGACAGGAAAGCAACAAAGAAACGATTGATAATATTGTTGTGTTTAGTTATTTTAAGTGTATTGTCTCTTGTAGTGATGGCAAATGTTTTGGCTACTGTGGTGTCAAAGGAAATAATTGAGGGAGACCGATTATCATATTTCATGTCGCATGTTTTGGCAATGACAGAAAAAGAATCAAGAGGAACATATGAACCGGGGACTATTTTGGATGCACTTGATCACCTGTCATCCGGTCGTCTGACATTGTGGCACGAATGTGCCAAAGACATTATCTGGTGGGGAAGGGTTCCGGAAGCCAGATTATGGACGCACAGCACTTACCTGTATTGGTTTGTCGGATATGGAATTCTAGGCGGGATTATTATAGTTGCCTGGTTTGTATCGGTTATTGCAGTCTCAATAGTTGAAACTGTCAAGAGAAATAAGGCTGTTTCTTTTACACTGATATGGGTTGCTTTTATTGCAGGTTTTATCTTTGCTTCAAATGAATATTTTGACAGTATAGGAGTTGTGATTTTGATTTTGCTGCAATATCCACTTTTACGTGTTCAGAGCAGTTTAACAGAAGGGGTATCGGGTGATGATGAAAAATAAAGGAAAAATTGTTGCGATATTGCAGGTTTTCTTATGGTCAGTATTTTTCTTCGCCTTCCTTCACGTAATCATTTCGTCTGCACAGACCTTTAAAGACATATATTATAATCTTTCTGCGATGGCCCTTGTGCTAATTTCCTTGTTATACCGCAAGGTAAAAATCTATAAGTTGTACAATATTCTGATATTGTGCATTTGCATCGGATACATGATTAATTTTGCAATGATTCACAGGGAGGACTGGGGACCACATTATGCTGCCGTCCTTGCAACAAGGCAAGCCATGTTGGTATTGTGCGGTTTGGTGATTGTGGATGTACTTGTAACAGGAAAAATCACTTCTTTTAGGAAAAATGTGAGGCTATTTGCAGTCTTTACGGCTGTATCTTTCGGTATTATCCTGATATTTGATACTGAAAATATTGTCTATGTATTGTGCCCAATTATCGCCTGTTTTTTAACCCCAATCACTGCTGACGAATGGAAGAAGATTCCCGTTAAAATGTCAATAGCGGCATATCTTGTCTTCATCTTCAGAATGACAAAATCTTTGATTCAGGCGCCGACGGGCTTCCAGAACGGGAGATATGTTGGCACATTTATGTTTCCTGTTGCGTGCGCATTAATAAGCACCTTTGCTTTTCTGGCAGGAATCATCATATGGAAATATTTCTTTTCGAAAACTAATAGTAAAGCAAGAAAGATAGCCACTTTGTCAGGCTTGCTTGCCTATCCGGGAGTAATGCTTCTTCTCTGCTTTAACAGAGCTACATTTTTAGGGATTGCGACAATGGCTCTTTTCGCATTCATATTCATTTCGCGAAAGAATGTTAAAAAGCGCCTGGTTTGGTCAGTGGGAATCGCGGTTGCCTTGATTTTGATGGTTTGCATTGCAATTCGGGTTATCATTTCTACAGTCGGAACTGTTGAAAGGCAGGATAGTACGATTGCGGAATCACAGGAAAAGTCTTCTAAGGTGTATTTCATAGGTGCGATTGCTAAGACATTTGGTTCGGGCAGCAGAACGGGTGTTTACAAAGCGGGGTCTGTGTTGAACGCTTTGGACTATTTTTCAAGCGGGAGACTCGGCTTGTGGCATACAGGAATCAGGCAGGTGCGGGTTGTAGGCAAGGCTTCTCTCGATATAAACCTTCCGGATGGAGAGTATTATGGGCATGTTCATAATACATATATAGATTGGCTGTTACGATATGGGTTGATTGGTGGAATTTGCGTAATTACTTGGTTTTTCGTTTACATGATAGTAGCAGTACGTAAATATTTGGCAGGAGATAATACTTTAACGTACAGCCTGCTGTGGGTTGCTTTTTCTTTCAGTTTCTTTTTGGTGGAGAGGGAATTATGGTACAACATTCCGGCATTTCTACTGCTATTTTTGTTATATCCGTTGCTGATTGAGTTTGACGATATGCGGGAACCCACGAAAAGAATAGAGAAATAGGGTATTTATTTTCAATAAACGAATTTGAAAGAGGATATGGTATACAATCATGCAATTCAGAGATTTAAAGAAACAATATGAGGTTTTAAAATCACAAATTGACACTGCCGTTACTAAGGTTATGTCAGAGGCATATTTCATATCGGGAAAGCAGGTCTCAGAGTTGGAAACTGCTCTGGCAGAGTACGTAGGTGTCAAGCATTGTATTACTTGTGCCAATGGTACGGATGCCTTGTCCCTTGCATTGGAAGCGTGGAACATAGGCCCTGGAGATGCAGTGTTTGTGCCTGATTTCACATTCTTTGCATCCGGAGAGACTGTCGCCTTTGAAGGAGCAACTCCTATATTTGTGGACATTGATGAAAATACATTCAATATGTCTCCAGACTCACTGGAAGCTGCAATTAATGCAGTTAAGTCTGAGGGCAATCTTAATCCCAAGGCTGTCGTGACTGTGGATCTTTTCGGACAGCCCGCGGATTATGACAGAATAATACCGATTGCGCGTGAAAATGGATTATTGATTCTTGAAGACGGAGCCCAGGGTTTCGGTGGTGATATTCGAGGGAAGAAAGCATGTTCATTTGGAGATATAGCAACCACATCGTTCTTCCCAGCAAAACCACTCGGATGTTACGGAGACGGTGGTGCTATTTTCACCGACAATGACGAATGGGCGGCTTTGATTAAGTCCTTAAGAATTCACGGTAAAGGCGATGATAAGTACGACAATGTTCGTATCGGTATGAATTCTCGCCTTGATACCATACAGGCTGCGATACTGCAGGTAAAACATGATGCTTTCAAGAAATATGAATTGGCAGATGTGAATAAAGTGGCTGAGCGATATACGGAGGCTCTTAAGGGTGTTGTGAAGACTCCGACCGTTAAGGAAGGATTTCTTTCCAGCTGGGCACAGTACTCGATTTTGTTGAAGGATTCCGCTGAGCGAGACGGTCTACAGGCATATCTGAAGGATAAAAGAATTCCCACCATGATTTACTACCCTAAGGCAATGCATAATCAGAAGGCATTTGCCAATATGGATTGTATTAAAACGGATTTGTTGGTAACGGAAAGTGTTTGCAAACGCGTGCTTGCTTTACCGATGCATCCGTATATGGAAGAATATGAGCAGAATAGGGTGATTGAAGCGATAAAAGAGTATTTATGATGTTGGCTTTTATCTTTTGATGTATAATGTGGAACTGTTTTCTTTTTATTTGATATTATGGAAGGAAAGTATACTAGTTAAGGGAAATCCAATGGTAGAAGAGCTTGTATGGCAGCGAATGCGTCCTGGTAAAGAGATAAGGAATAGTCCCAATTATCGGTGTTCTGTCGATGAAGAGATGCGGGATGCAGCAGAAGAGCGTAGGATATTGTGGCATTATACGAATGTTGAAGCACTGCTCAAAATTATAGCAAAAAGAACATTACGATTCTCCAGACTAGATTGTGTCAATGATTTGGTTGAGAAAGAGTTGCTATCGTACAAAGAATATTATCTGCGAACATTTGTGGCATGTTTTACTCATTGCGATAGAGAATCCATTCCGTTATGGCGAATGTATACCGCGCCAGGGCAAGGCGTGAGGATAGAGTTCGAATTTGATGAATCATTTCACGTTCATTATTCATTTATCAAAGAACCGAACGAGACTATAATTAGCGATGATGGGAGAAAAGCTTATTTTCTGAAAAGAGTTACAGATATCTTTTATTCAAACGAGAAGATAGTATCGCCTGTTTCAACATCAAAAAATGGCGATATTGTTGAAATTTTATTTGATCGTATCGGATATACAAAAAAAGTCGAGTGGCAATTTGAAGAAGAAACAAGAGCAGTTGTTTTTTTAAAGTACGATATTGGGATTGATTTACCGAAAACAATTGATTTCAACTTGGATTTTACAAAACTGAAAGCAATTCGAATTGTTTTTGATCCTTGGATGAGTGATGAATTGGAAAAAAGTATAGAATTAGGGGTAAACCATTACCTTGGTGAGTTTGCCTATCTTGTAAGCTTTTCCGAAAGCAAGTTGAGGGGAACAATACGACTATAATATAACTGCAATTGAAGGAAGTAAACATGGCCGAGGGAGTCTGCCCTTGGCTTTTTTATGTATAATACTGCTTTTCATTGGATTGTAACACCATGCTTTTCGTGATAGAATTCTACTGTCGGGAATTTTACTGACAAGCACAGAAACTGTATAAAGGAGGACCTATTATGAACCCTAAAGCAATGTACAAGTTATCTTACGGTTTATTCGTTCTTACCGCCAAGGCTGACGGCAAGGACAACGGATGTATCATCAATACCGCCATTCAGGCTGCATCTGAGCCCAACCAGGTGAGCATCTGCGTGAACAAGGCTAACTTCACTCATGATCTTGTTATGAAGAGCCGTGAGTTTACCGTGTCCATAATCAGTGAAAAAGCAGACTTTTCGCTCTTCAAGCGCTTTGGGTTTGCCTCCGGCCGTGACACGGATAAGTTCGCAGGCTTTGAATCCTCCGCAAAGCGCGGAGCCAACGGTATTTTATATGTTACTGAAGGCACCAACGCATATATTTCCGTAAAGGTCGAGAAGACCGAGGATCTCGGTTCACACACCATGTTTGTGGGTACCATAACCGACATGGATGTGCTTTCAGACGATCCTTCTGCTACATATGCTTATTACTTTGAAAACATCAAGCCCAAGCCCGAAGCCGTCGGAAAAACTCCAGAGGGTCAGACCGTATGGCGCTGCAGAATCTGTGGTTATGAGTATGTGGGTGAAGAGCTTCCGGAAGATTTTATCTGCCCGATATGTAAACATCCTGCGAGTGATTTTGAAAAAATAGTTAAGGGATAATTTTGTTTATGAAAATCATGCCCAACCGTATGGATTGCGGTTTTTACAAGTATCAGCAGGAATTTGAAAACAAAGCGCTCGAAGTGTTAAGGTCGGGATGGTACATCCTCGGCAAAGAAGTTGAGTCTTTTGAAGAAGAGTTTGCTTCGTACACGGGAGCAAAATATTGCGTGGGACTGGCAAGCGGCCTGGATGCCCTTTGGATTGCGTTTAGACTCTTAAATATCGGCAAAGGTGACGAGGTGATTGTACAGGGAAATACCTACATAGCCTCTGTCATGGGTATCACCATGAACGGAGCCACCCCGGTATTCTGCGAACCGGACGAACATTTCGGCATGGATCCGGACCGCATGGAAGCGCTGATTACCGACAAAACAAAGGCGGTGCTGGTAACACATCTTTATGGCATGGCTTCGAGAATGGACGAAATTGTTTCAATCTGCAAAAAGCATAATCTTAAACTGGTTGAAGACTGTGCCCAGTCCCACGGAGCCTGCTTTAACGGGCAGATGACCGGAACCTTTGGAGACGTGGGGTGTTTTTCTTTTTACCCTTCCAAGAATCTCGGGGCTTTCGGTGACGGCGGCGCAGTTGTTGTTAACGACGAAAACCTGGCGCGTGAGTTTAAGATATTCAGAAATTACGGGAGTGAAAAGCGTTATTATAACAAGGTCGTAGGCGCAAACTCCAGATTGGATGAATTACAGGCCGGGTTGCTCAGGGTGCGCCTTTCCCATATGCAGGAGCTTACCGAAGAGAGAGTGAAGATAGCAACCCGTTACAATAACGAGATTCAGAATCCGTTCATCAGACTCCCGGAAGTTGCGGCCGGAGCCACCTGTGTATGGCATCAGTTCGTTATCCGCTGCGAGCAGCGCGACAGACTGATACAGTATCTTAATGAGCGCGAGATCGGAACCATAATTCATTATCCGATCCCGCCGCATTTATCCGAAGCCTATGCTTATTTGGGGCATAAAGCAGGTTTTTTGCCCATAACGGAGCATTTGGCGGATACGGTTCTGTCGATCCCCATGTATAACGGAATGACAGATGATGAGCAAACGTACGTGATCGGTGCGCTTAATGATTTTAACTGAAGGAGATTTTATGACTTTAAAAGAAAAGTGTCCCGTTCTTCACTTCGGAGATCTGGGTGATGAGCGCGGGAAACTTGTGGTGATCGAAGGCGCACAGGCAATCCCTTTTGAGATAAAGAGAGTCTTTTATATATATGATTCGGATTCCA
>JAEEGL012959679.1_pt1 | contig 34845 bp, 28 predicted proteins | sample 9134231 | NCBI WGS metagenome assembly JAEEGL01 (sample SAMN16246548, study PRJNA631951) | gut metagenome | biome: gut microbiome; feature: rumen; material: fiber-attached | host: Bos | place: Iran: Karaj | collected 2018-10
AAATTTTATTGTAAAGTTTCAAGAATAAGTTATTATGTATAGAAAAAAGTTTGTTTTGTATCTTTTTAACAGATAGAAAATTCGTTTCAGGTTATATGCAAAATTGTATTCGACAAACTGTATCTTGCAATTATTTTTTTTAACACACACAATGCACAGCCCAAGCATCGCTTCGCAGCTTCTTTATTCATTTACTATACAAATTTAAAACCCTTATATATATCAATTGCGTGCATAAGCTCTGGTCTGTTTTGCAATTCATATATTCTTGCAAGAGCCCATTGTGAAATTTTACCGGCTTCTGTTTCACGAATATATCCGGCAGCGGTTGCTTTCTTTATACCTTTATCAATTGTGGTATAAATTTGTTCAATAGTTTCATTGCTCATTGGCTCATTCTTTGAGGACACGAAATCTGCAAGTCCGCCGGTATTATTTTCAAGAGTTGTAAACAAATTAGTAAGAGCTGTTCTTACATCAGAAAGCTCATAACGTAAAACTGCCAAAACTCTTCTTATTACACCCTGTTTATAAATATATGCTTTTATTTTCCCAAAATACTGAATTTCTAACGGGCTTAAATTCTGAAATTTTCTCATTATAAGAGAATCCAAGTAATTATTGATACCATTTTTATCCATATTTAGAAGTTTTGCAATCATAGCATCATTAACACTATCAAACTGTATAGCATGGACTTTTGGCATATAATACACTCCTTTTCTAAATTATTACATATTTTTTAGCATTTTTCAAATTATAATGCATGATTTATGTAATTGACTTTTTTATTATATCTGTGTCAAACTTAGAATAATTTATTAGCGTTTATTAACTTTTGGAATTATTAAAAATGAGAAAAATTTTATCACTATTATTAATACTTTGTTTCTGTAATTATATGATATCGCCTTCTTTTGCCGGACAATAAGAGCAAATAAAGTGACATTTCGTCCCATTTGGTAACGCATAAAAAGATTTTTTCCGACCGCCCAAACCTAAACACACACTAAACTTTGCCAAATAATCAATTTAAGAGTTCAAATGAAATGTCCTGTTAAACCATAGCAAGGGTGTCGGTTCATGCATCTATTCGCATCTATAAAACTAAAAAAGAGCTTCAAGCAACATGCCTGAAACCCTTAAAAATTCGGAGACACTGGGATTCGAACCCAGGATGCAGGTTGCCCCACATAACACCTTAGCAGGGTGCCGCCTTCAGCCGACTCGGCCATGTCTCCTTCTGCAATATATTTATATTAACATAAACTTTTTATTTTTCAAATTGATTGCCATCTATTATTAATATTTTAAAAAGGCGATACCTTGCAGGTATCGCCTTTTATACTCTCGCTTATATTAACCAGACAGTCCTCGTAGTTATCTTCCTAATCCACGACCTTATTTGACTGCTTGTAATTTAACCTGTATCCCTGATTCTGCATTTATAGCAACAGCATTAGATATTGCCATCGCCCGTCGCTTCTTCGCCCCTCTTAATATAAATTCAACTCCGCAGAAAATGTTGTTTGATGGGGTTGCAATTTTTTTCAACATATCCTTTTATCCTTTCCGATTCTATTCATCTGTATTATGTATATCGGCATTTTTTATAAAAACTTTAGGTTTTTTAGGATATTGTTACAAAAGTTTACAACATAAAATTTTTAAATAAATAAAAACCTTCCATCCGGGAAGGTTATATTATATATATTAAGTTAGATTTAATTCTGATTGGGTAATATTTTATTTTTAACCTTATCCGGACATTTTCCGAACTGACACCCTGAATCATAATTAAGTTCCCTGCTTGAATCAATATTGTATTCAAACGGACTTACCGTAGTAAATGGCTGTAAACTGTTCGACGAATTATTATTTTTTAAACCACTGCCCGGATTTTGCAGTAAACGGTCATTTCCTGTACCAACATCCGGCAGAGTACACACCGAATTATCACCAATAGGACAAAGTGCATAAACACAACTTGAGACAGCTATCATTGAAACAAGTACAAAATACTTCATAATACCTCCTTTATATAATAATAAACATTTATAACAATTGTTCATTATCGATACTATTTAGTCTGAATTGGCAATTTGTTTATAATTAATACAAAAAAATTTTGTGGTAAAATCGTTTTATGATAAAACCTGAATTATTAATGCCTGCAGGCAATGTTGAAAAGTTAAAGTATGCAATCAAATATGGTGCTGATGCCATATATTTAGGTGTCGTAGATTACAGCCTCAGAGCCATGAGAAAAGGCGAATTAATTACAATGGATAATCTTAAAACAGCCATCTCAACAGCACATGATATGGGCGCCAAAGCATATTTAACACTGAATATTTTCGGGTTTAACAATGACATAAATTCTATAGAAACAAACTTTGATAAAATATCGGAAACAAATCCTGATGCATTAATTGTCAGTGATCCCGGAATTATGAGACTTTGCCAAAAGTATATGCCAAAAACCCCTTTACATATTTCTACTCAGGCAAACATCCTAAACTACGAAGCCGTTAAATTCTGGCAGGATATAGGTGCAACGAGATGTATATTAGCAAGAGAATTACCTATAAAAGATGTAGCGGAAATTAAGAGAAAAGTACCTGATATGGAATTAGAATGTTTTATCCACGGTGCTCAATGCGTTTCATTTTCAGGCAGGTGTTTACTTAGCGACTATATGACAAACGGTGAAAGGAAAGCAAATTCAGGGAACTGTTCTCAGCCTTGCAGATGGAGTTACAAGCTACTTGAAGAAACCAGACCGGGCGAATATCAGGAAATAATTCAGGATGAAAAAGGAACACATATACTTTCAACAAAAGACTTATGCTTGGTAAAACACTTAAAAGAGATGATTGAAGCCGGCATTGATTCGTTCAAAGTTGAAGGCAGAACAAAAAGTTTATACTATGTATCTGCAGTTGCAAAAGCATACAGAGAAGCTATTGATGAAGTAATTAAAAACCCTGATGCAGACATGGAACCGTACTTTGAAGAATTATTAAAAGTCGGGAACAGAGGATATACAACAGGTTTTTATCTTGGCGAAGGCTATCCCTCAGACGGATACAGCTATGACATATCAAAAGGACTTGCCGGGGCAGATTTTCTATGCGAAATCTGGGGATATGAAAACGGATATTACAGAATTAAAACAAAAAATAAATTTAACAAAAACGAAGATATAGAACTTATTTCACCTACCGAAAAATTTGTAACACAAGTAAGTGAGATTAAAGACCTTAAAGGCGAGGAACAAGACATAGCAAATACAAATCATGAGTTACTTGTTAAATTCACAAAAGAGCCTGAATCTCCTGATTATGCACTAATAAGAACAGTCGGAATAAAAAACAGGGTTACAACATAAAGTCATAACCCTGATATTTTATACATATTTTCCGTGTTTTACATTTCCTTGGCGGCTTGTCTTGCTTCAGCCTCGGTATTATAATATTTTGCAGTCATTTTACCGTTTTTCATGCCTACCCAGCCTTCTTTGACTTTCTTGGCACCGATTTTTGTTCCGTGAGACCTGACATCTTCAGCAAGCTCAAAGTCTTTATCATCACGGGAATAAATCAGTTTTTCAGCATCTTTATCGGATAGCTGAGCCTTTTTACCGTCATTTTCACCAAATAAATAATCAGGTAAATACAAGTCTTTCGGAATAACATTGTCATTTGGTCGAATACCGTTAGCCTGTTTTATTGCACGTACAATCTGAGCCTGAGTATGCCCGTGTTGTCTGCACTCGTCATACAGTGCAGCAATACCCTTCCAAGTATGTTTGTTCCCGAAATGGTAATTTGCACCGACATCTTCTGAGCCAAACGGAAGTTTGAAAGCAGTGATATTGTCTTCTCGAGGCTTAACAGCCGGTTTGGTTGCGACAGGTTTAGATTCAACAACCGGATCCGTCTGTGGCTTAACCTCAGGTTTAGTTTCTGCCGGTTTTGGTGTAATCTGTAGTCCGCCATTATTAATCTTATCTAATGCGTTTTGGACAGCTGCAATAAGTTCTGCCGTACTTAACAGACTTTTCTTACCTGAGAACTCAGGTCCCTGCAGCAATTTTTCCATAGGTTCTTTATGCCATATATAATTACCATTTGCGTCTTTTTTGAAGTTACCGTCTTTATCACGTTCTCCACCGACTTCAAGTGCAATTAATTTTAATGCCTGACGAACATTTGGAGTGAGCTTTTGGTATGTTTCAAGTTCTCTTTCAAACTCTGCAAAATTCTCTGCAGAAATTTGATTGTTCATAATTGCACCGGTTGCAGGAAGCTCCTTGAGACATTCTTTTAATATACTCAATGCCATTCCGACAGCCATACCAATCAGGAATCCTTTGGTTCTGTCAGTTTCGGGATCAGCCTGGTCAACATCAACATCCTGCTGAACTTCAAGATTTTCAGCAATATCAGAACTAAAGTCGTAGTTATTACCTAATACATCTTTAATTGCTGCCATTGTGCTATACGGATCCATACTTGGTTTATGAACCCACAGATGCCAAGATCCGTCTGCTACCTGTTCAAAACCAACTTCATCCGCAGTAAATCCCATTTTTGCAAATTGATACAAAATATCAGATCTGTTAATTGAAGATGAAACTGAAGCAGCCCCGTCAGCAACAACATTTACTTTGAATACCAGGTCAACATTTACCGGATTGTTAATATCAATAGTAAGCGGGAACTCAGTATTCAAAATTTTCTGATTAACAGCATCTAAATTACCCAGCCTGTATGACGGTGTTGCTGTTACAGCACCTGCTGCAGTTGATACCGTAAGTGCCGCAGCCAAGCTTGACAATGTAGCAGCTATACCGCCAATTGTACCTTTATATGCAGCAAGGAAGTAGAAGCCGACATTTTTCTTATCTCTGTCAAAGCCGCAAAGGTCAATTAAGTGACCTGCATCTTTTTTACTGATTTTTACACCGGTTTTGGTATATATTTCATTTGCTACAAGCTGTACTTCATCATATTCCTGATATTCTTTTCCTTCAGCATTAGCTCTGTTATCAGCACGGCTTATTACATCGTTAATTAAATCTGAAAGATTTGAAATATTCAGGGTTTTGTTCGGATTCTGTGTAATAAGTTTGGTTACACTCTTGTTAGGATTTTTATCATCAACATTCATAAGAGCATCAAATACTGATTTGTCATCAAGAACATTGTAGAAATCCTGTGGTGACCATTCTTTTTCTTTATTAATCATTACTCTGTTGTATGCAGCAACAGCCTTACGTAAATCTTTAGTTAAAGAACGCTGGAAACCTACTCTTTCCTGTAAACTCATTTCACCGCTGAATAATTTGTCGCCAAGAACTTTGTGAGCATATTTATCGAGTTTATCACCCAGGACTTTCTTAGCTTCACTTTCAACCTGACGGCTTTTTACGACATCTTTTCTGCCTCTGAGCGACCAGATTGCATCATATACATCTTTTCTGGCATCTTCAAGAAGAATAGTGTCCTCCATTTTGTGAATCATACCCTTATGAACTTTGACAGTCATCGCACCGTATTCTTTATCTTTTACAAGACGTTCTTCCTGAGTTCTGGTTTTATAATCATGGTAGTATGAACCTTTAAATTCAGGATTCTTTTTAATGCTTTCATAAGCATCTTTTCTTGATAAAGAAGTCCGTAGTTTTTGGTAATATGCTTTTGCATCACCATCTAACAGTGCTTCCATAGAATTATTTAATTTTTCAGAATCTACCTTACCATCGGCACCGGTAAACTGTTTTGCAAATTCATCATACTTAGCTTTGAGCTCAGGGAATTTGTTAACTGTTTTTACAACAGCATCAGTTTGAGAGAATGCTGTTCTAAGCTCAGTAAATTCATTGTTGAGTTTTTCGGTTTCTTTTGCCATTTGGTGCTTTTCAGCAAGAATAACAAAATTAGTTAAAACCCGTTTTTTGAAGTCTGCATACACATCATCTGATTTCAGATTGAGTTTTTCAAGTGCTGCATCATACAACTTGTTAATGGATGCTCTTGAATCCTGCGGTAAATCTTTAATTACCATAGCAACCGTTCTTGCCTGAGCAACCAAAGCATTATTATCTGATGTAGCATAACTCCTGTCAATAAAACTATTAACAAGATTTTCCCACTGGATAGTATTAGACAATGTACCGTCTTTATTAACACTGAACTCTCCAACACTCATTGAAAAGCTGTTAAGCAAAGCATTTTCTTTTGAGGTTCTTGAATCTTTTGACTGACGAGTATATGCTGATTTATTTTTTGTATTTGATAAATCAACCTCAAATATTTCATTAACAATATTTTCACTCATGCCGGAATTCTTGAGAGCAGTTTTTATATCTTCATCAGAAAAACCGGCTTTTCGTGCCTGTTCTAGCACATACTGCTTTTCAAAAGCAGAATTGAGCATTACGTTATCTTTATTGCCCTTTTTGTGCTTATCTGCCATTTTTGCCCATTCATCCCACTTGCCGGTGAGATTCAGAGCTTTTACATCATTATCACTCATTAATAACTCCTTGTTAGTATTCTTAATTGTTGGGGTAAAAGGTGCGTCAATTTGACGCACCTAATTATCTTAAATGTTATTATTTTACAAGAACTTTTTTACCATCAACAATGTAAACACCAGGTCTTGATGGTTTTTCAGTTCCGAGTTCTCTGCCGTTCAAGTCATAATAGACACCCGGTTTAGCATTAGACTTAGGAGCAGAAATGCCGGTCGTATCGCCTTCAGCAGGATGAAGTCCGAGTGATTTCAAATCTTCTACGAATTTATGGCAAGCTGCTTCAAACGTTGATTCACCACGTGTACCGGCTCTGGTACCGAGAATATCTCCGCCTTGTACACCTTCATGAGGTTGAGAATTTATTAATGTTACAAATTCACAAAGAATAACTCTGATTTTTTCCTCATCAATACATTCACAATCACAATTATGAAGGTTTTTAACAATTGCAAGGATTTCATCAACAACACCCTTGATAGCATCAGTTTTATCCTTCAGTGTATTGAGACCATCTACAATACCTTCCAATGTCAGTTTAATTGCAGCCTGATTATTAAGAACATTATCAAGTTTACCGCCGTTTTCTTCTGCCAAAGCTTTTATTGCATTGAGCAATTTCAAAACTTCACTCAAATCAACAGAATCACCCGGTTTAATGTTTGCAATAGCTGCCATAACATCTGTATAGTATTTAGCATTTGCTTTTGCACTATCGTCCAGTTTTTCAAGAATACTATTTAACAATGCGATAATACCGTCCAAATTCGGTGCCTCAGGATTGATGTTAATATTCTCTGCTACTTTATTAATGTGATTAATGATGTTTGTTTCTGAAGTAGAAATAGCAAATTCAATTGCTTTTTGTGCATTTGCAATAAGTTTCTTTAATTCTTCAAGCTGAGCATCTAAATCACCTTTAGTAACCATGTTATTTATAATCTGCAGCAGCATTGTCTTATATTCATCAGGAATATTTACATTTACACTGATATTATTGATAGCTTCAATAATTTCTTTCTTGTGTTTTTCAGAAACATTATTGAGGTTTGTTTCTAATGTAGCAACCATCTCCTGGAATTTCTTCATTTGATTACTCAAATCATCTTTTGTAACCATATTGTTAAGAATTTGTGATAACAAATTCTTTAATCCGGAATCGTCATAACCGTCCGGCATTGTAATATCAATATTAATAGCATTAATTGCATTAATAATTTCAACTTTATCTTCTTCCGATGCATTTTCTATAGCTACCTGAAGATTATCTATCATAACTTTGAATTTATTAAGCTGAGCATCTAAATCACCTTTAGTAACCATATCATTTATAATCTGCAGCAGGAGTTGCTTGTATTCATCAGGAATATTGACATTGACACTGATTTTATTGATAGCTTCAATAATTTCTTTCTTATGTTGTTCAGAAACATTCTTGAGGTTTGTTTCTAATGTTGCCACCATTTCCTGGAATTTCTTCATTTGGTTACTCAAATCTTCTTTTGTAACCATGTTATTAAGAATTTGTGTTAACAGGTTCTTTAAGCCTGAATCATCGTAACCGTCAGGTAAGGTAATATCAATATTAATAGCACTGATTGCATTCAGGATTTCAGTTTTGGCATCACCGGTTGCTTTTTCTAAGGCTACCTGAAGGTTATTGAGTGATGCATTAAATTTTTTAAGAAGTGCATCTAAATCATCTTTAGTTGCAACACCAGTAAGTTTTGTAAGAATTTCCGTAAGCATTTCTCTGACTTTGGTATCATCATAACTTCCGCCGATTACACTGATATTCTTGATTGCATTGATAATATTTTCATTACCTTCTTTAAGCAATTTAATAATTGTTTCACTGTTTTGTTTTGTATCAGAAGTATCAGCCTTAATACTGTATAATAGAGATAATACTTCAGATAAATCGACGGTTCCTCCGCCGCCACCAATTTTAATTAACGCAAGGACCTCATTAATAAGAGCTTTTGTGCTTGCATCATAATCACCCATTTCATTTTTAAGGTTGTTAATTACAGCAAGAACCTGACCAATCAGCTGTTGAGTATATGCATCACCATCTTTAATCATTTGCTTGATTTCTTTAACATCAATACCATACATATTCAGGAATTCAGCAAATTGTCCCATCAATTCTTTTACATATTGATTTGTTTGGTTAGCAACTTCCTCTACATTTTCTATATGCTGACCGTTAACCTCAACCTGAGCAAGAATTTGTTCCATCATTTCCTGCATTTTACCGAAATCTATACCCTGTTCTTTGAATATATCAAATAAAAGTACAACAAATTGTGTAAGTATATTCCTTGAATCTTCACTGCCGTCAAGCAATTTACTCAATATAGCAGCCAAGTCGCCGGTGCATCCGCATTCTACAGCAGTTTGAATTTCATTCTTAACTTCTACACCAATAGTAATATCAATATTAACATTTACCGATGCATCAATTGTGATATATATGCCTCCGTTATTACCTGAATCACCTCTGGTATTAGCACGGGTTCCTGTATGTGCGCTGTCTGACAATTCCAAACCAAATTCTTTTGCAAGCATATTTGCATCATATTCTGATATTAAACCTCTTGCTTTTGCACCTTTAACAGATTCTCCAAATAATCTGATTTCCTCCTTACTGTCAAGTTGTCCATCAACCTTGCCTTTGTTTTCTCCTGCAAACTTTTCTGCATTCTTAATTAAATAATTTTTCAAAGCGTCTAAACCCATTGTCTGAATTCTCCTTTCAAATTTCATGAAATATAAACTTACTTACTAATATTTTTCTTATCGACACATTTTCAGAAAACTTTAATATATTTCTTATTGTAAAGTTTTTTTCATGATAATGCAAGTGCTTTAAATCAATAAAGGTCTGAAAAAATTAATATTTACAAAACTTAATATACGCAGTATATGCGTTACGTATATATTAAGATATGTAACATTCTGAACAATATATTATGATTACCAAAGGGAACTTTTTTTTTTTAAATTCGTCATACATGTTGAGAGCTATGGAGGAAGTATGATGAATAATGCTTTAGAATACATAAATATTGATGATGAGAATAGTGAAGAACAGCCTAAAACATTTGATACCATTGTGAATAATGATGATATCCTTCAAATGTACCTTAAAGAAATAGGCAGAAAAAGAATGCTGACTAAGGATGAGGAAAAAACATTAGGGCAGAAAATTCAGGAAGGGAACAGTGAAGAACATAGTACAGCACTAAAAAAACTGGTTCAGGCAAACTTAAGGCTTGTTATAAGTATTGCAAGAAGATACGCAGGGCAGGGAGTTCTTTTTATGGATTTGGTTCAGGAGGGTTCGCTCGGATTAATCAAAGCGGCAGAAAAATTCGATTATAAGAAAAATTTTAAGTTTTCAACATATGCAACATGGTGGATTAAACAAGCAATAATCAGAGCTATCGCAAATCAATCAAAAACCATAAGAATACCGGTACACATGCTTGAAAAAATTAAAAAGTACAAAAAAGCATGCCAAATTGCAGAATGCAGCGAAAACATGGAGCCCGATGAAAATACAATATCAGACATATCGGGACTTGATAAGAAAAGAATTGAAGAAATCCGCTGTGCAATGAAAACAGAGCCTATTAGTCTGGAAACATTTGTTACCGAAGATTTGTGTTTGCAGGATTATGTTGCGGACAATTCGTACTGCTCACCTGAAAATAATGCACAAAATCAGCTTAAACAGAACGGTGTCTGCCACTTATTAAACAGATTGGATAAAAGAGAACGTGAAATTATTAAATGCCGCTTCGGCATAAGTGACGAAGAACCGAAAACACTCGAAGAAATCGGTAATAATTTAGGATTCTCAAAAGAACGTATCAGACAAATAGAGTCAATAGCACTGGAAAAATTAAGGCATGTTGAACATATTAATGATTACAGAATTTATCTGGAATAACTTAATTTTTATGGTTTGAACCGTATAATTTTAATGCAAGCGCACCAGCAGCAAGAATAAACAAACCTGACAACACTGTTACCGTTCCGATTTTTGTTACGGTAACATTGCCGTTTCCGGCAAGGATATTACGATATTTTACAATTTTACGGTACAATTCAGGCTCTGTTTTATCCAATCCCATTGCTTTGAAGTTTCGTTCCAGAGCATCCATCGGATTAAAGGCTTCGGATTTTTTAAGAGATTTAAAGTATTCATCCTGATAATTGTGATTGATTTTTGTTCTGAAATCCAGAGTTTTATCAATATTATCTTTATATTGACCTTTTAAACCGAGTGCCGTCATAAAAAACAACATAGAATTTTTAGCCCGCAATGGCTCGGCAATCTTTGTATTAAAAAATTCCTTTGAATCCGCCAATTTTTCACGGGGCATTTTGAAAAGGCGGCTTAATATATTTATTTGTTCCTCATTTGCCTTAATTTCAGGTGAATCATGATTTGTCATGCCCAAAATGAACATGTCACTTCCCCATCCTCGTCCGGTGAAGTTTTCGGTGTGTCCCCAGTTTTCATGCAAATAATCCGAGGTATAAATCTTCACCCTGTCTTTTACATACGGTTTTAGCATGTCGCCATCATCATGAATATTAAAGTCATTTGAATTTGCGGAAAATTCATACATAATATTTTTTAAATCAAAATCACTGCCTTTTACTTTTAGAACTTCATCCTCAATTATTTTAAGGAATTTGTCACCGTAATTAGCTTTTTTAATCTCTCCGCCGGCTCTCGGAATAAGGTTTGGCTCGGCATAAGTCCACGCAGCATCAACACGGAATCCGTCAAAATGATTAGCATAAAATTTTGTTTTTTCTCTGAGTATTTTCTCAGCATCAGGTGAATTTACATCTAATGCGGGAACTCCCCAGTTTATTTTATAATCATTTAAAAATGCCTTAGGATATGACCATCTTTCATCATAAGTAAAACCGCACAACATATCGCCGTTAAGTTTGATTCCGTGAGAATTTATCTCGTTTTTTGCTTCAGCAAGGCTCTCTTCTGCAAGAAACTGTTTAAACTTATAAAAATCAATTAAATCAGCTTTTTCTGCTTTGATTTCAGCTATTCTCTTTGCTCTGGTTTCTTCAGATACAATTTCATCGTTAAAAAGATTTGCATCTGTTAAACCCCAGTTTTTATACTTGTGTGTGTGATGAATATCCTCTAAAGCTTTATATAAACTCTTTCTCTCTAAAATATCTGGAATATTTGATTTAAAACTTTCAAACCGGGATTTAAGATTTTCCGGCATATTTTTATGTAACCTTTTAAGAGCCTGTTCAGAAGCGGAAAATCTGTCTACTACATTCTCATAATTAACATGGTTTTTATTCTTATTTGCATCAGTAACTATTTTATATTCTTCATCGCTCAGGAATTTCTTAAGATTAATAATATGATTTCCCAAATCCATTGAAGAACCTGTATAAACCGGATAGTGTCCTTCTTTTGAAAAATACTGACCGACAGGAAGTAGCTGAAATTCATTTACTCCCCAGTATTTCTTAACAAAATCGATAAATTCTTTTGTTTCAACTCCTGATAAATTACCGGCTCCCGTATTATTTTCTGGAAGCTGCGGAAGTGCGACAGAAGGTATTATCAGCACATTACGGCCGCCGTCACTTTTTGACACCAGCTGTTTCCCGCGCTTTAAAGTCTCGGAGTATTCTTTTTCCTCCGACGACTTTAGTCTACGCATAAAATTTGGAGAATTTTGTACGTACGCAATTTTCATTTCACACACCTATATATATTAAAACACTATTTAACATAAATTTGCCAATTTATGTAGATTTGTTAAAACTATTTTTTCATAATTGCATTAATCATATATTTAATATATTATTAAGCTAAAGGAAATATGAAAAAGGGGTGCATGAGCACAGGCAAATATAAGTCATCTGCCCTGAAAGTGCAAAGGTTATAGAGGTTGAAGCTCATTATCCCGCTGTAAAGGAGGACTCTTAATGTTCAAAAAGTTAATGCAAGCGCTTATAGTTTTGGGCTTGTTGTGTGTATTTAACTCACCTGCCAAGGCTTTTTATACAGATATGGATGAAAGCCACTGGTGTTACCAATCAATTAAATTTTTAACTGAAATCGGTGTATTGGTAGGTTATCCTGACGGAACTTACAAACCTGATATTCCGGTATCAAGAGCAGAATTTGCATCTATGGTAATTAAATCACTGGGACAAGAAAATACAACAGTATCCCAACCAATTGATTATGCAGATATTCAGCCTGATTTCTGGGGCTACAATATAATCCAGAAGGCAGTTTACTTTGACCTTATTCCGAACGGAAGAGGTACTGACTTCAGACCTTATGATCCTGTAACAAGAGCTGAAGCAATTACAATTGCAGTAAATGCTTTAACTACATCTCAAATCAGCGAACAAAAGGCTCAAACAGTTATCGAAAAAAGCTATGAAGACTATACTCAGCTTCCGGCTTGGTTCCTTATGGCAGCTGCAAAATCTTCTCTGCTAGACCTGGATGTTATTGAACCGGGCAGAGAAGGTAAAATGGAACCAAACAGACCGATGAACAGAGCTGAAGTTGCAGCACTTTTATATAAGATGATGCAGGAAGCAAAATTAAATCCAAATGCTAAATTAGCTGAAAACATGCAGAAAAGAACAGCAGAAGGATTTGTAGTTGATAACGTAAGAGTTCAGGGTTCAATCGGTGTAATTCCGGCTGGTGCTATATTCCCGATTGAAATTCAATCTGTTGTCGGTTCTCAGATATCAAATGTAGCTGATATTTATACTGCAAGAGTTCCTGCAAATATCGTTACAAAAGAAGGTTATCTGCTTGTTGAAAAAGGAAGCGAACTTGAAGGACAAGTTAAATATGTTCAAAGAGGTAAAACCTTCAAACAAAACGGTGAAATCATAATCAAAAATACGGTTCTCAAGACACCTAACGATCAGGCAGTTATGTTATATGGTGTAGCAACTCTTGATCCTGAAGTAAACGGTTTCTGGTCAAAACTCTTTAAAAACAAAGCAGTTCAGACCACTCCGGGACAAATCATTGATTTAAGATTACTCGGACCATTGAGAATTGATTTAACAAACGGTTATATATACGAATAGTAACGTATAATTTCTAAAAGAAGAGTGGTTAAAAAACCACTCTTTTTTTTTATTGATTTTATAAAAAATTTATTTTAAAATTATTTTTATTAAAAATAGCAAATTTATTTTTTACACGTTTTTATATGTGTGAAAGGGATTAACCAACATGGACAACAACATTAATTTTAAAGGTGTATTTGTTGTAAATAAGCCGAATGTAGTCTTAAGACAGGCTATAAAATCAGCAGGAAAACTTAGCCCTGAACAAATTTTGCCTGAGTACACAGGGAAAAACAGCATATTATATATAGTTAAAGATTGTTATGATAAAAATGTTGCAAGTATTCTTGTAGGCACACCTAATTCAAAATTCAGATATTACCCGACTTTAGATGCAAAATCAGGATTTAGCACAAAAATAAAATCAGAAGCTCTTGCTATGCTCGCAAGTGCCAAAGATTCAGTAATTACCTCTAAAGAAAAATTAGTAAACGCATTTAAACAAAAAAGCCGTAATATTATAAAAATTAATATACGAAGGATTCAGGAACGAAATTTAAAATTGATGTCAAAAGAAACACTTATCGATTTTAATGATGCAAATTATCAAAAAAATATAGATATTCAAACCGGTGTTTGTAAAATATTTACCAAAATTTATGATTCAAAAACAGGTAAGTATAAAAGACATACCCTGATAGAAATTACACCGCCGGATAAATTAGGCATCTGTTATTCAAAATATACCCCTGTTGCAATCGAAGAAAAAACAAGACGGATTGCAATAAACAAGAACGGTGAAAAAATATTTGAATACAATACTCCGGCTCCTTTATATTTTAAACAAAATGTTAAAGAAGCAAAGCAATATTATTCATCACAATTTAATAAATAATTGGTTTAACCCTTTAAAGATGAATTAAAAATTACTCGTACCTCAGAGCATCGATAGGATTAAGCAGAGATGCCTTATATGCCGGATAAATGCCGAATATTATACCGACAAGAGCAGAGAATGTAAACGATAATATAACAGGAAATATTGTAAATATTACCGGCATTTTAGAGATAAAGCTAAAAATCAGAGCTCCGATAATTCCGGTAAATATACCTATTACACCTCCTATTAATGACAATACAAGGGCTTCCGAGAGAAATTGAAGCCTTATGTCAATCGCACGGGCACCGATTGCCATTCGGATACCAATCTCTTTTGTACGTTCAGTAACAGAAACAAGCATTATGTTCATAACACCGATACCGCCGACAATCAAAGAAATAAACGCAACTACAATCAAAAACAGAGAAATCATTTGTGTAGTTGATTTCATTTTTTCCTGAAATTCAGCACTGTTTTTAATTTCAAAATCATTTTCCTGCATTTTTCCTAAGTTATGTCTGGAACGCAATATTTCTTCAATATCTTGTTTTGCAATATTGCTGCCTTCTACAGAAGAAGCTTTTGCAAGTATTTGACTGACCGAACCGGGGAAATCAGTCCCGAACACTTTTCTTTGTGCAGTTGTGAGCGGAATAAATATAACATCATCCTGATCCATTGGTCCCATTGCACCTTTTGTAACAAGTGTTCCTATGACTTTAAACGGTACATTTCCGATTCTAATCATTTTCCCGATAGCATCAATGTCTCCGAATAACTCGGTTTCAACTGTTGAACCGATTATTGCAACTTTTGCGGCATTATTGTCATCATCTTTTGTAAAAGCTCTGCCGTCTTTTATTTCGTAACTTTTTACAGTAAGATACGGTGTTGTTATTCCGTAAACAGTTGTCTGCCAGTTTTGGTTTCCGTACATTGTTTGTCTGGAAGAACTCATAATAGGGGCAACTGCTTCCAATCCTCTGGCATTTTTTTGTATTGCTTCAGCATCTTTTATACTAAGTGTCGGTTTTGAACCCATACCCATAGATACCCCGCCGGTTTTTGCACTTGCCGAGCGAATTGTTAAAACATTTGAACCCATCGATTCAATATTAGATTCAACTTGCTTATTCATACCTGCACCTACGGCAAGCATAGCAATAACTGCCGCAACACCGATAATAATACCGAGAGAGGTGAGAGCAGAACGCATTTTATTTACTTTGAGCGAATTTAGTGCAATTTTTAATGTGGATTTAAAATCGATCATATTTTTAATTGAATAAGTTAATAAGTAAATCAGTAATAAGTGAATTAAAATTATTTTTTATCAACTTGTTAGCTAATTTCTTATAAACTTTCCCCTTTCATATATATTTTATGTTTCTCTGCTGCGTTGTTTTAACCATTCGTCTTTCGGAAGGTCTGAAACAATTTTTCCGTCTTTGAATTTGATTATTCGTTTTGTATATTCTGCTATATCTGGCTCGTGAGTAACGAGAACAACTGTTTTCCCAAACTTTTCATTTAAATTAACAAAAAATTCCATAACATCAATACTTGTTTTTGTATCCAAATTACCGGTAGGTTCATCTGCAAGAATTAACGGTGCATCATTTACTATTGCCCTTGCAATAGCAACTCTCTGCTGTTGACCGCCTGACATTTGAGAAGGCATATTATTTTCTTTGTTCTCAAGTCCCACAATTTTTAAAGCTTCCCTTGCTCTTTTCAGCCTTTCCGCTTCCGGCAGTCCTTTATATATCATTGGCATAGCAACATTATCAATCGCAGATGTTCTTGCTATCAGGTTAAAACCCTGAAAAACAAACCCTATTTTATTATTTCTTATATCGGATAATTGGTCAGATGTAAGTGAAAATACATCTACTCCGTCAAGATAATATTCACCGCTTGTTGGTCTGTCAAGAGTTCCGAGCATATTCATACAGGTGGATTTTCCTGAACCGGAAGTTCCCATTATTGCAACAAATTCGCCCTCATCAATGGAAAAAGAAACATTATTAAGAGCATAAAACTTTTCTTCTCCCATCTCATATATTTTAACTGCGTTTTTTACTGTTATTAAACTCACTTTGATATTTCTCAGATTTTCTTTACTAAATAATTTTATCAAATTAGATAAATATAAGCAAATAAAAAAGTAACTCTTGTATGAGTTACTTTTTTATTTGCCGATGGTCGGGGTCGAACCGACACGTAGTTGCCTACACCAGATTTTGAGTCTGGCACGTCTACCAATTCCATCACATCGGCTTAGTGCCTGCAAGATTATTAAACCAAAAAAATAAAATTATTTCAAATGATTTTTTAATCTTAGACAGACAAAATTATTCCTCAGGTAATCCCAACGATATACGTTTATCTTTCGGGTTAAACTTTTCTATTTTTGTATCGATTTTATCACCAACAGCAAGTACTTTGCCGTTTTTATTCTGATAAGCTGAAACAGATGACTGAGGAAGTAATGCCTCTACTCCGTCCATAACTTCAACAAAAGCTCCGAAAGGCTTAACTCTGGTTACGATACCTTCTTTAACATCGCCTTCTTTAAGTTCTTCTTCTGCTTTTATCCACGGATCCGGCTCAGTATTCTTTAAGCTCAGACTAATTCTCTGCTTATCATGGTCGATATCAATAATTTCTACATTAATTTCCTGCCCGACCTTTAACAAATCAGTAGGATGCTCAACCCATTTCCATGAGATTTGTGAAAGCGGTAAAAGACAATCAACACCGCCAACATTTACAAATGCACCAAAATCAGTTATTCTTACTACTTCACCTTTTACAATTTGACCGACTTCAACCTGTGAGAATACGTTCTTTCTGGTTTCAGCCATATTTGTTTCAAATACTTTTTTATTAGAAAGTATTAGGTTATTTTGTGATTTATCCAAGGTTAAAATTTTAACTTCAATCTTATCGCCAACAGCAGCTATAGTTTCTCTTGCACAGAGCTGACCTTGAGGAATAAAACCCTGAACACCGGAAATATCAACTATAATACCGCCTTTTACAATTTGAGCCACAACGGCAGCTATAGTTTCATCGGCTTCTTTAATTTTTTCAAGCTCTGACCAGGTATGTGCTGCAGCTACCTTTTTGTATGACAATATAAATTTGCCGTTTTCATCAGCTTCCTGAGTAATCAGAAATTCATATTCCGTATTTTTCTCAAGCACACTTTCAACTTTAATTTTCTTATCTGAAGAAACTTCATAAGACGGAACAAATGCGGTACATTTAGAACCTATGTCAACTATTGCCCCATCTGATTCATACGCACAAACAATCCCCTGTACAATGTCACCCCTTTTAAAATTGTAATCATACTTTGATAAAAGAGCCTCAAAATCTTCATCTGAATACTTCTCTGCCATTCTCGTATTCTTCCTTTCTAAACTGTGGCGGAATCACATTTCGCCATCCCTCTAATAAACACGCGAGTATTATATCATATTTGTCAATATCGGTCAAATTATATACTTCTGCATTATTTAGTGATAAATTATTTATAAAACAAAAGAGAGGTATTTTATGATATATAACAATGTTCTTGAATTAATCGGTAATACACCGATTGTAAAATATAATGACAAAATATTCCTTAAACTCGAATATTATAATCCTTCAAATTCCGTAAAAGACAGAGCAGCATATTCTATGATTAAAAATGCAATGGAAAGAGGAGAGATAAACAAAGATACTATAATAGTAGAGCCGACAAGCGGAAATACAGGAATCGGGCTTGCTATGTGCTGCGCAGTACTGGGGCTTAAAATAATTATATGTATGCCTGAAAGTATGTCTGTTGAAAGAAGAAAATCCATTTCCGCATACGGTGCCGAACTAGTTTTAACACCGGCAAACCTGGGAATGAAAGGAGCTGTTGACAAAGCCAATGAACTTTTAAAACAATACAAAAACAGTTTTATGCCTATGCAATTCTCAAATCCGGATAATCCTAAGGCTCACAGGCAGACCGCTGAAGAAATACAGAATGAATTGGGTGACAGAAAAATAGCAGTAGTTGCCGGAATCGGAACCGGAGGAACTGCGTGCGGAATAAAAAAATATCTCAAAGACGGCATTGTATATGGTGTTGAACCGGAAGAAAGTCCGTTATTAACGAAAGGAACCGCTTCTTCTCATAAAATTCAGGGAATCGGAGCAAATTTTATACCTGAAATATACAAAAATGGTAATTTAGACGGTGTTATAACAGTAAAAGGAGAAGATGCTATCAATGCAGCAAAAGAGCTTGCCCAAAAGCACGGTATTTTCTGCGGAATTAGTGCCGGAGCAAACTTAAAAGCCGCAAAAGAAATTGCCGTACTTCATCCGGACAGAACGATAATAGCAATAATCCCCGACAGCGGAGAACGTTATCTGTCTGTATGGTAAGACTTACTGATTTACATTTATACATTATTGTGCCAATATTTATATTATCGGAATAATTATATACAACTTCCCGCTTATTATAAGGATACAGATGTTAATACGAGCATTAAACAAAATAAAAGAAGATATAAAAGTAATCTACGAAAATGATCCTGCAGCGAATAACCTTGCAGAAGTTATATTCTGTTACCCGGGTTTTCAGGCTTTACTCTCTCACAGAATCGCTCATAAACTTGCTTATTGGAAAATTCCTTTTCTTCCGAGATACATATCGTATTTAACAAGAATTATCACCGGCATTGAAATCCATCCGAAAGCACGAATCGGTAATCGTTTTTTTATAGACCACGGTGAAGGTGTCGTAATTGGCGAAACAACGATAATCGGCGATGATGTACTGATATACCAGCAAGTTACACTTGGCGGAACAGGAAATGAACACGGCAAAAGACACCCGACTATCGGAAATAATGTTATTATCGGAGCCGGGGCAAAAGTATTGGGTAATATAACAATCGGAAACAATGTAAGAATAGGAGCAGGCTCCGTTGTAATAGATAACGTTCCTGACAACTGTACAGTTGTGGGTATTCCGGGCAGAGTTGTTCAGCAAAAAGTATTTAATCACGAAGGCATATTAATGCACAACAGAATACCGGACCCTGTCACTTGTGAGCTTAACCGGTTAAAATACGAGGTACAGGAACTGAAAAATAAATTATCCTCAGAAGAAAATTGCAAATAAAATTAGTATTTATTTGCCTGTTGTCTTAAATTATTTACTGCCGTAACAACTATTTCTGCAGCATCTTCAGGTCTTATATCAGATAATTGTTCGGAGTTTCTTTCTTTAAATTCTACAAAACCCTCTGCAATTCCTTTTCCTACAGTAATACGATAAGGAAAACCAATCAAGTCAGCATCTTTGAACTTAACACCGGCTCTTTCATCTCTGTCATCAAGAACAGCTTCAACACCGTGTTTGTTGAGTGTTTTATAAATATCTTCAGCAACTCTCATTTGCTGTTCATCTTTAATGTTTACCGGAATAACAACTGCATGATACGGAGCAATCGCAAGCGGCCAAATAATACCATGGTCATCATGGTGCGCTTCAACTGCAGCAGCAGCCGTTCTTGTAACACCAATACCGTAACAACCCATTACATAAGGCTGAGTTTTTCCGTTCTGGTCGAGGAATACTGCGTTCATCGGTTTAGAGTATTTTGTTCCGAGCTGGAATATGTTGCCTACTTCAATACCTCTTGTAACTTTTAACGGTTTTCCGCAAACGGGACAAATATCACCTGCTTCTACAAGTCTGATATCTGTAACTGCTTCAGGAAGTTCGACATCTTTACCCCAATTATACCCTACCCCGTGGACATCTTTTTTGTTTATTCCGATAACAAAATTTTTCATATCTTTAACTGTTTCATCAGCAACAACTTTAATTTTGAATCCGTTGTATTCTTTTAAACCTTTTGGACCTATAAAGCCTTTCTCAGAATCAAAACCATTTACCGTCATCATTTCTTCAATCTCGCCTGCTGTTGCAATTCTGATATCAGTACCGCCAACAGCATTCATAAGTTTTGTTTCTTCAACTGTTCTGTCAGCTCTTATTAATGCCAAAACAGGAGCTTTATCAACAATATAAACTAAGGTTTTAACAATTACTGTTGCAGGTATATTCAAGAATTCACATAATTCTTCAATTGAATGAGTATTTGGAGTATCAACAATTTTAGCTTCCTTCCAGTCACCTTCTGTTTTAGTATCAGGAAGCTTAGATACTGCATGATTTGAATTTGCTGCGTAATCGCATTCGCAGTAGAAAACATCATTTTCACCTGAATCCTGATCCGTAATAACCATAAACTCATGGCTTACACTTCCGCCTATTGCACCGGAATCAGACTGAACTGCTTTTGTTTCCAAACCGCAACGTTTGAATATTTTTGTATAAGCATTCCACATATTTTTGTATTCTTTTTCCAGTCCTTCCTGATCAACATCAAAAGAATAAGCATCCTTCATTATGAACTCACGTCCTCTTAACAAACCGAAACGGGGACGTCTTTCATCACGGAACTTAGACTGAATCTGGTATAAATTAACAGGTAATTGCTTGTATGATTTAAGTCCGTCACGGGCAATAGCGGTAATAATCTCTTCGTGCGTCGGTCCGAGACACATTTCTCTGCCGTGTCTGTCAGTTAATCTCATTAGTTCGCCACCGTATGCACCCCATCTTCCGGATTCCTCCCAAAGTTCTTTTGGCTGGACAAAAGGCATCAAAAGTTCCTGTGCGCCGGCTCTGTTCATTTCTTCACGAATAATATTTTCAACTTTTCTGATTACTCGCCACATAAGTGGTAAATAGTTGTAAATTCCCATTGAAAGTTTTCTTATATACCCTGCTCTTACAAGAAGTTTATGTGAAATAACTTCGGCATCAGACGGAAATTCTCTTAAAGTCTGTACAAACAATTTTGACATTTTCATGGTTATAAAATCCTCTAAATCTAATATATGCCTATTTTACCACAAAGGAGTAAAAACATTTAAACTGACTAATGTTTGTTACAATATTACAATAAAAAGTGACATTTTATCCCTTTTGATGTAGCATGTTATATGATAAAGCAAAAAGAGGTCATCGTTATAAATGGAAAATGAAAGAGTTATCGGTATACCGAGGGGAATGTCATTTTATAATAATTATCCGTTTTGGTACGGTTTTTTTACAGCACTGGGAATAAAAATAGTATTATCTGATCCGACAACAAAGCAAACAATGACTGACGGTGCATCTCTTGTTGTTACGGAAACCTGCCTGCCTGTAAAAATATATTTGGGGCATATTTTGAATTTAATATCTAAAGGAGTTAAGAACATTTATGTTCCTTCACTCCAGTCAATCGCACCCAAAATATACAACTGCTCAAAAATCAGAGGCTTGCCAGATTTAGTCAGAAATGTAATTAAGGCAGATGTTAATATTATAGAACCTACTCTTGATAAATCAGCAAAAAATCAGGGGTTATATGAATTTTTAAAAGAATCTGTAAAACCATTCGGCATTACTGATTTCGATGAAATTAAAAAAGCTTCAAAACAAGGGTGGAAAGTTTATAACAATTTTCTTGTTATGGCTCGTTCCGGCATGAGTTATAAAAAAGCAATGCACTATGCATTAAGCGGAAAAATATTTATTGAGCAGCAGGAAAATAAAAAAGAAGCACCTATAAATGTTGCATTGATTTCTCACGGATACAATATGTATGATGAACGTGCAACGATGAAAATATTTGATAAACTTGAAAAAATGGATGTAAAAGTATTCACATCACTGCAATTAACCGACGAACAGATGAGTGAAGGTATTGCAACACTCGGTCAAAATAAATACTGGGCAAATGAACATGAAATGACCGGTACTGCAGGGCACTATTTAAAAGATAACAAAATTGACGGAATAATATCAATTAACGCATTTGGCTGCGGACCTGATTCACTTATGGTTGACAGAATTACACGTAAGGCTAAAGAATTTGGCAAACCGTTACTGGTTCTTACCATAGACGAACAAACCGGAGAGGCAGGATTTATAACCCGTATTGAGGCATTTATTGATATGCTGTTCCGTAAAAAACGTTCAAAAATTCTCGCCGGTGTTGAGATTCAGGAATATGATTATGTTCCGCAAACTAATATTTGCGAATCTCTTTTTACAAAGTAATCATCGGCAGTTTTCAAGATAAGATAATACTTTTTTGAACTTCTCATCTTTTTCAATTTCAAGCATAATAATCTCACCGTCATACGGTTTGGGAAAAGATAGTTTATAAGACTGAAGAACTTGTTCTTCTGTATTAACTTTCATCTTTCCGAAACCATATAATGTGTCATTAAATACGGGATGACCTATTGAAGAAAGATGCACTCTTATCTGATGTGTTCGTCCTGTTATAAGAGTAACTTCTGCCAGTGTAGCATCCGCATATCTTTTCAGTACCTTAACAGCAGAAATGCTTTCTTTTCCGTTTTCTGTTATACACATTTTATGTGGTTGGGATAAATGTCTGCCTATTGGCTTATTGATAATAAATTCATCCTCATTAATAACACCCTTTACAATTGTCAGGTACTTTTTGGTTATTTCTCTGTTCTTAATTTTTTCAGCTAAATATTCATGTGCTTTATTATTTTTTGCAATCATCAGCAAGCCCGAAGTATTTCTGTCAAGTCTATGTATGATACCGCGGCGGAATTCTCCGTTTATATCGGATAAATTCTCGCCATATTTGTACAAAAGAGCATTAACGAGAGTTCCTGAAAGTTCTAATGATGTCGGATGAGTAAGCATACCGGATGGTTTGTTGACTACAGCCATATTTTCATCTTCATAAACAATGTCCAAATCAATATTTTCCGGCTCAATTTTTACACATTTTTCTTCAATATTTACTTCAATACAATCATTAAATTTTAAAATATATGACGGTTTAACACTCTTTGAATTTACAACTACAGAGCCAGCCTTTATTTCTGACTGAATTTTTGAACGGGAATAATCTTGCAAATATTCTGCAAGAAACGCATCTAACCTTAAACTTTCATTGTAATCATCAACAATCAGCTTCATATTAACATTATAACCCGCTAAATTCTGATATTAAGTTCGCTGTTTCTTCTGAACCATGTGAGCTGCCTCTTGGCATAATTTCTGGTATGCTGTTTCAACTTATCAACCGCTTCTTCAAAAGACCAATTTCCGTCAATATATGCAAGAATTTCTTTATATCCGATTGTTTCCGTAAAGTTTTTCACCCTGCCGTGTTTTTGTAAAAGATATTTCGTTTCTTCAACAATCCCCTGTTCTACCATTATATCAACACGTTTGTTAATCCTTTCATATAACCACTCTCTTGATTTCAGTTCAGGACACTTCCAAATAACATCATATTCTGGTTCTTTTACAGTATTAACTTCAGATAACGGTTTTTTGAGGGATTTAATCAATTCCAGTATTCTGATTATTCTTCTTTTACTTGTATCATCAGAAATTTTATCAAAAGCAATTTTATCAACAGATTTTAATTTATTTAACAGTTCATCCCTTGAAAGATTTTCAAGACATTTTCTGTATTCATAATCCGTATCAACTTGGGGAAGATTGTAATGTTCAAGAAAAACTCTGAAATACAACCCTGTACCGCCTGCAACAACGGGAGTTTTACCTCTTGATATTATCTCATCAACAGCCTTTTTTGCATCTCTTGCATAATCACCTGCAGTATAATCAACTTCCGGCTCAACTATATCAATAAGATGGTGGGGTATTCCTTCTCTTTCATCAAGTGAGGGTTTTGCACAAGCAATATTAAACCCTTTATAAACAAGACGTGAGTCGGCAGAAACAATTTCACCATCTAGTTCATGGGCTATCTTTATTGCCATTGCAGTTTTCCCGCTTGCCGTAGGTCCGGCTATTGCTATTACTTTTGGTTTCATATAAACATTCTACCCTAAAATGTAAAAGTATGATATAATCTTCTTATGTTTAAAAAGACGGCTGCATTCTTAATTATATTTTTATCACTTTCCGCTTACGCAGCAGAAGTGCCGACAGATGCTAAACTCGATTATAATCAGGGCATAGATTTTTATAAGCTCGGAATGTACGAAAGAGCAATAGAGTCATTCCGTTCTGCAGTACGTGCATATCCGGACTACACAGATGCATATTACAACATGGGTACTGTGCTGGAATATTTAAAACAATATGCAGAGGCACTTAATGCCTACAAACAGGTTTACGTCAGAAATCCGAATGATTATGAAGTAATATACAAAATGGCACTTCTAAGTTCAAAGCTGGAAGACTATAATAAAGCATCAGAATATATTAAATTAATTCCGCCATCAAATGAATATTATAAAAAAGGGCAGGAGATTGCACAAACAATTAAAACAATTGAACTGCCGCCGCAAAAACCGATAAATCCGCAATCCTCAATTGCAAAATTTTCAGGAATTTATGAAAACATTACAAGCCCCACTGGTGTAACAAGTGACAGTTTGGGGAATTTATATATTGCACAGTTTTCGGACAATGCAATTTTAAAGATTACACCTGAAGGGAAAAGACAAATCTTTATAAAAAGCGAACTAATCAACGGTCCTATTAGTCTGGCATCAGATTCAACCGATAATATATATGTATCAAATTACAGTGCCAATAATGTTTTAAAAGTTACACCACAAGGCACAATTTCAGTATTTATTACAAAAGCTGACAAGCCATACGGACTTCATGTTGAAGGGAATATGCTATTTGTAACATGTCAGGGCTCACATTCGGTACTCAGACAAAAACTGTAATTACGCATATAATGCACCTGTTTCATTAACATTCGTGCTGCCGTTGTCTTTTGTAATATCAATTCCTTTTTCAAGACAAGCAAGCCGAACTGATTCTTCTTCATGAGGTGCGAGTTCTTCCAGCCATTCACTAAACTTCATCGGAGCAACCCAGCACAAAGCCGTTGCAACTGTTGCGGCAATCGGTCCCAAGCCACAAGCAGCGCCGCCGATAAGAGCCGGCACAATAAGCCATTGTGCTGCTTTTGGTAAACTTTTTAATATTTCCAAACCGCCTGATGTCCAATTCAATCCTGAGAGTTTCTGTGCAGAACGATTATATTTTAATGAAAATGCAGCCGGAACTTTAGCAAATTCAGGAATACACATAATGCATTGTAATCCGCCGTTTACGCATTTTCCTTTTGCTTTTTGCAATAAATTATTAAATCCCAGTCTCGTATTCCCGGCAACTCCGGACGATACACTCATAGTCGCAGCGACCATATATCAGTTCTCCATATAATTCCCTTAAATATATAAAGTTTTTGTCAGCAAAGTAATTGCCTGTTTGTTACAAAAAATTTACAAATATTAAATACAACACACAGATTATTAAAGTAAAATTTCTCTTACAAATTTGGTTATAACATTTATACAAGAATTAATTTTTGAAGTGTTATCAACATTCAGATATCTATGCAATCCCTTAGACATCAGTTCTTGTTCTATAGCATTATATTTTATATTATCTATAAGTTTGTTTTTATGCCACAATTTATAACCAAAATATTCTTTTGTCGTAAATCGGAGTTTTTCAAGGGGGCGAATTAAGATTTGTTCATAGGTTGTTTCGCCTAATATTTCATAGTTATTCAATTTGGAATGTTTTCTGACAAATTTCTCAATCCCAGAGTCAGTTTCATCCATAAAAGGGTAATAATATTTATTAATACTGGGAAAATGCGTATCACCACTGCTTTCCAGAGCAACAAGTTCGCTCTGCCCGAGCAAGCCTTTATAGCCTATATTATATTGATGATTGGATAAACCGGATATGTTAATATTCATAAACACATAGTACCCTTTAGTTAATATTACCATTATTAAATCAAATAATACACAAATTTATTTATAATTTTACAATTATTTATAATTTAGCGGCAAATTTTTATTAATATACTGAATAATTGCAGGATATACGAGAGTTATAAAAATACCTAATATAAATGTTACCAGGAACTTAACCGGACATCCGTAATTATGCGTAAATACATGTCTTACCACATACAGATAATAAATAATAATCAGAAATGAACCGATTAATGCTCTGAATAATTTTGAGATTAGCAAACCTGACGAAGCCTCAAATGAAATAAATCTTCTGCACAAAAATGCTCCGTTAATTGTTCCGAGAGAAAGTCCGTATCCGATTAATGACGAACGCAGCAGTATTCTGGGATCTACTATAAGAATTCCGTTAACATAATCATAAGGATAGTGATTAAAATAATAAATATAAATCAATAAAGCTAATGCAATAACATCAAATGCCACAATAAGGTATAGATAAATATTTTTATTATTCTCTGCCCAATCAATAATTTTGTTCATTAAAAATACCAATATAATACCTATAACAAGACCTGTTACAACATCCTGCGGAGTATGTACTCCGAGCCACAACCTTGAAAATCCTACAAGCAATATCATTAATACAAAAAGAAATATAATATAGAGATTTTTTCCATACTTCATAGCCAAACCGCCATAGACAGAAGCGGCTTGTGCCGTATGACCGCTAGGAAAAGAATATCCGTATGCGAGCATCAGGGCTTCTTTTACAGGATGAATTTTATCTGATAATATCCACGGTCTATATACACAAGCAAATAATTTTATACACTGTGCCACAAATATATTTAGTGAGTGCAGTGAAAATAAATAAACACCGTTTTTGGAATTAACACACCAATAAACTACGGAACATATTATTGTAGGAACCAATAACTCACCGAGGGTTGTTAATGAAAGAAAGAGTCTGCTTAACAACTCACTGTGTGCAACTCTTATATTTTGCAGGTATAACAGTAAATCAATTTGTGGAGTAATCCAACTTTCACTTGATAAAAATTCAATCATAAAATAATTATACATTAAAATTAGTGATAGACATCTAAAAATGTTTGTTGTAATATATTTTTAAGTTATAAAAGCACTAGCCAACAAAATATAAGTACTTAACAATTCACATTCAATAAAAAATATGCGTATCCTGTCAACTAAAAATCAACCGATTTACTATAATTCTGCAGAACCATTTAAATCTGCGGGAAATCAGCCCGTGCAAAACAAAACAAACAAACAAACAAAATTCCATAACGGTTCTGCAATTACAATTGCGACAATGGCTGCCGTTTGCGGTATTATCACTCTGTCCAAAGGATTCCAAAAAAATGCGGGTAAATATTTATATAAATTAAAAGAGCATCTTGAAAAAAGAATGGAATTATCATCTCTTAAAAAATCTAAAAACAGTTCAAAATTCTATGAATACACAATAAATAATATTAATTCATTTATTAAAAAATCTGAAAGTATTAATAATATTGTATCTCTTAAAGATATTCTGTTTATGAAGCTGATGTATAAAACAAACTTCACAAAAAAAATTCATCAATCAATAACTGATTATTTTGAAAAATTATCAAGGAATACTGTTCTCGATTCATACAAAAAAACTAAAAATGATTTTAATATTATGTATGATGCATTTGATAAACTCGACCAAAATATACTAAAAAATTCTCCTGATGAAACTATAATCTATGACGGCAAGGAATACACAAAAAAAGAACTGGTAACTTTAGCAAGAAGCATCAGGCACGGTGCAAAACTGATTGTTGATAATTTTATATCAAAAGACTCATTAGACTTCAGATATAACTATATGCATAAAGTTACATCAGAACTGTATTCAAAGTTTTGGGATGAATCTTTTAAGGGTTTTTGGACAAAAGATAATAAGTTCAAAAGAAAAGAAATGTGGCAAACATTTATAGCGGCAGAACAGATAAAAGGTGATAAAACAGAGCTTATAAGAGGAGTGACATTATTAAGGAATGCTCTGACATACACAAAAAATGATAAACAGGATTTTCTGAACGAATTAATTAAAGAACTGTACAATCTTATTCCGCAAGATAATAAAAATGCAAATGAAATAGTTAAAAAGTTAGAATGGTTTTCAATGCATCCGGAAAGTTTAATTAATAACAGACAAATGTTTTTGGATGATTTAGCCAAAGTGAAGGAATTTAAACTTCAGATTAAGGACAAAAATATAAAGGAAACTCAGGAACACTACAGGGATGAATTAGTTAATATTATTAAAGACATTGCAGATGAAAATGGCGGTGAGCTTCAGGATATGCTCTCAATTTATTATAAAATAGCTCCGATTCAGCTTGATAAAACGGGTGCAGCACTTGCATTGAAAAGAGCCGTAAAGTCTTTTGACAGGGCAGTATATCTTGAAAATGCGGAATTTTTCGATAAAATCAGAGATTTAAGGCTTGGCTCGGCACCGACGGATATATTAACAATTCTGTTATCATTTATCACACTTTCTTTAGGTTTGGGCTACAGCAAAGATAACGATGAAAGAAAATCAATAATGCTGAAATCAGGCATTCCTATAGTTGGTGCAATATGCACTGCAACATTCAGTGCTACTAAATTGGTTTCAGGCGGAAAATCACTTGCACTCGGATTTTTATCAGGCATAGTATTAAACAGACTTGGTGTAATTGCCGATAACATACGTAAGCAGAAAAATTCCCGAAATAATGATGTACAGAAATCAGCATCATAATATAAATTAGTATTTAATATTATCAGTCAGACAATAAATCAGAGCAAAAATTACAGTAATGAATAGCAAAAAAAATTCTTTATAGGTATTGTATAAATAGTAAAGATATTATGAAAATATACAGTGTTCAAAACAGACAATCATTTCAGCCAAAATTCGCCCAAAAACCGGTTGTGCAAAAAACATTAAAGCTCGCAAAAGAAACAAATAATGCTGCCGGAAAAAGTTTATTAGGCGGATTAGTTGATAACGTACACAAAATAGTCCTTGAAACACGGGATTTATTTATTAGAAAGATAACAGAGGCAGAAAAGGAAGCCCAGAGTGTTTTAGAAAAACATCCTAAACGAGAAATGATTCTGAATATTATACATGAGAGCGATGAAGAACTTCAAAAAACAAAATTAGAGTTTTTAAAACTTATAAAAAATATAACAATGTACGAAGATGAATATGACTATTTGTTGAAAATTCTACAGGGCAATTTCCCAAAAGAACCATTAATTGCAAAAGTCTGGGGGCTCTGTATGCAAAAAGGTCTGAGTGTTTACACACTGATAGACAGTTCATATAACATTGACAAAAAATGTGCGGAAAATATATTAAGCAGGAATCTGTTAGACAAAATCACACCACAACAGGCTTTATTAATGAGCCGTTTTAACTCAGAGCGGACAGGAAAACGGGTATCAGAATACGCAAATATATATGGTGAAAACTCAGCACCGCGTATCATTTCAAAATTCCCTGCACATGATGACAAATTAACAAATGCCTCTTTGGATTTAATATACAGATTTAAAAATTTATTTGAAAAATCCGACAACATCTGTGAAATGGATATTATAACAAAATGGAAGACAACTCCTATAACAATTGAAGATATTGATTCAAAAAACAAGATATTGGATATAATTGAAAAACGGGCAGATAAAGAAAACTATTGGTATTATATTCCCGTTATTTTGCATACAACCGACAGCGAAAATAAAACAATTATTGAAAAAATTGTACAAAGAGATGATATCTCTCTAAAAAGTGCTGACAGAATTGCATCATCAATTAATGATAAAAATAAAGAATTTATAAATTCGCTTTGTACAGACAAATCAATTAATATAGAACCAAACAGAATACCGGAGTTTATTGAAATGTTCGATTCTTTCAGCCGGAATTTCTCAAAAGCAGAAAATATGCAGTTGTCAGAAAAAATTAATACATTGAAAAATTTACAATCGATTCCGGCAGAAATGAAACCTGTTTTTGCAAAACATGGTTATGACATTGATTATTATATAAGTGAATTGAATAAAATGTTAGGCGCAAAAGTTCCCGTAATCATAGTTGAGCCAAAAGCACAACAAGGATTTTTGTCCGCATTTTTGTCAAACAATAATACTTCCGCAGAAAACATATTTAAAAACCACGATTTTTCCCAATACGGAAAAGAAGGGGTTCCGCTTAAATATTCAAGAAAAGATTTTTGTAAAAACATCGACTCTATAGTATCAGAGTTAACAGAAGAAGAACAAAATATTGTTCTTAAACACTTTGGACTGAAAAGAGGACTGAGATATACTGACGGAACCATTAATTTTGACGGAATATTAAACAACAGAAGGTTTGAGAAAAATAATACAAGAGACGAAGTTCATATTGCTGCAGACAAGGTATCAGAAGAAATTGAAAAATTTACCGTAAATAATGAAACATTATTTGAAGATAATGAACTTAAAACGTTATTTGATGCAGTTATAAAAGGACTTCCTGAGTTTACGGAAGTAATCGGCAAAGAACAGCATAATACTCACGAATACTCAGTTGACATACATACACTAAAAGTTTTGCAAAGTGCAATGAATAATCCGCTTTATTCAACTCTTTCAGACAAGGACAAAACTATTTTAAAATTGTCTGTTCTTCTTCATGATTTAGGTAAACCGGGCGGAAGAATAGATGATACACACGCAAATACAAGTGCTTATTATGCTGAAGGAATATTAGAAAAATTTAAACTTTCGGCTGAAGTTAAAAACAGAATAACAGATATAATCAGAAATCATCATTGGTTCGGAAAATACAATATGGGCTTATCATCTGTTGAAGATGCTGCAGTAAGATGCAGACGCCCCAGTGATTTTAAAATATATCAGATTATGGCAAAAGCTGATTTTGAAAATGTGAATAAGTACTTCCACTTGGGCAATAAATCAGGAGGAGCTACAACTCAGGCTGAGTTTGACAAGTACATGGAAGAAAAAATGGCACCTATTAGTCAGGCATTAAATCAAATATATTCAAGGCACAATCCTGTATTTTACACAGGATTTACAGGGAATGGAAAGCTGTTTCCGACAGAAAAAATTAAAATTGGCAATGAAGTAGTCGAACTCAGAGTTCTGGACTTAAATAAATTATCTAACAATGCAAGTCTTGAACAGTATGGATTTCCGCCGGGAACAACAAAAGAAAATGTAAGATTTCTGGTTCATATGACAAAACCGAATACTTCTAATCTGGAATCGGTTATTTATCTTACCCGGAACGGTTTACACAACACGTGGTCAACAAGCATAATTAAGCCATCCAATAATATAACCTATGAAAATCTTACAAGCGGTTTTGCATTACACGCAGACCAGGCTAATTTTTCCAATGCGTTATATGAAAATATATCAAGCGGTAATAGTAAGACATTAGAAGATTTTAGGGACATATTGTTTGGTAAAATATTGCGTTATGACACAGGTAAATTAGGTATTAATTTAACTCCGGAAGAACGTCAGCAATTAAATAAAATCATTGTGGGAAAAGCACGTCTTCAAAACATAAATGAAGATATTATTATCGGAGATAAAACAATAGACAAAAAACGGGCTTTTGAAGCATGCGGTGGGGATTCCTGGTTATATTTAAGAAATATTATGCTGGAAAATCTTAAAAATGAAGGTTTTAATCTAAATGAGAATGAATACGCGGATTTGACGAAGTATTTGCTTACAAAAAAATATTTAACTCAAATAACAAAGCCAAACCTTAAAGGAGAATTAACTGGAGAACCCGTAAAAATCGGGAAACACTCAATTCCTGCCAAAACACTAGTTGATTGTTTAAACAAAACATTAGACCGGCTTTTTGACGGCGGACAAGTACAGAGTGAAGTTATTACACTTGATCCTGTTCCGGCAGCACTTATGTCTATATCAGACAGTCTGGAAAAATGTCATCCGAATTTTTTAATGACAGCAAAAAAATATAAAGATACCATTCCTGTAATTATTCAAAAAAACAGCAGATAAAATTGCCTGTTACAAATAATACTGCAAAATACATTTACAATGGGCACAAATGTCTATATAATTAGTGAGTACAAGGAGGTATAACATATGAATAAATTATATAGCAATAACACTTTTCTGCTTTTCAAATATTTTATAAGACCGGTGTGTATAATTATAGCAATCATTTGCACAATAAGCTTACAAAAGAATGGTATTTTTGCAGCTGAAGGCGGAATGTTTTTTCTGCTTATTCCTATATTTCTAATTCTATTTACCATTTGTAATATAATTATGGTTTCTTGTATAAAACAAATTAGCATAAACTCAAATATAATATCTATAGACCATGTAAGAGGTTTTAAAACAACTAATTATAATATCAATAAATCAGAAATAAACATGATTATGGCAGAATATAAACTAAAAAAATATTTTTTCATTGAACCTTTAACCCATAATTTGTCTCATCAAGCAAATCCGGCAGAATTATTCGATTTTTATTTTAATATTATTTTAAATAACGGAACAAAAATTGTGTTAAAACACAATGTAGAGCAATTGGAAATTCTTGATATATTTGAACCGTTGACAAAAATTACTGCAAATATCCAAATTGGTACACCTGCAAATATTTCAGAACTAATCAAAAGAACAAATAAACTAAAAAGTTACACCCAACAATATAATGGTGCTGTATGGCAATTTAATGCTAAAAACAGCAAATAACAGGTTTCAACCATTAATTTTATCTGAATTATTTATCCATGCATTTAACATAGCAAGTTCTATTTCATTGGATATTTTACTGTCACCATTTTGTAATTCCTGCCTGCTAAAATTCAAAATATTATTTTTAAAAGATTCTTGAATATTGATTTTTTCTATCAAGTCAATAATATCCAATAAAGGCATACCTATGTATAATTCTTGCATAATTATTCATTTTTTATAATATAAATTTATTATAATTATTTATGTAAAATTTTACAAAAATAACATTAATGTCTATAATTAGTATATGAGTAATACAATGTCGCAAGACAAATTATACACCGCTATGACTCAAGTTGAGGAATACTCAAATATTGAATAATATTTCTAAGACATTCAAAAATTAAGTGTATAAAAACAGTGAGGATAAAAAATGAGCGAGCAAAATTTAAACAACAAAACATTTGATTTATCACAGAATTCTTTTGTGATTTTTATGTCAAGTTATGCACCCGGATTAATTGCCGGTACAATAGCAATTGTATTTATAAATTCTATATTACCTTTTCCTGATTTTTTGGAAAAATGTTTTTTTATAATATTATTTATAGCAATGCTTATTAAAGCTATTATGAATTTACAATTAAATAAAAGAACTTTGGTCATATCAAATAATGCAATTGAAGTATATCTAAAAAAGAGAAAAAATAATATACTTTTAACTAAAATTAATAATGATGAAATAGCATCAATAAAACAATTTGAAGATGAAGCTTTTGTCATAACCAAAAAAGATGGTAAAGAAGAAATTATACCAATAAGTTGTCATCTGAAACCATATAAAATACTGTTGTATAGTATTAAAAAAGCTTTATTCGATATTTTCGGAAAAGAACGAACAGATTTTGAACAAGATAATTTATTGGTAGAGTATATTAATCAAAATACATTACCAAAACAGTTGCAAAATGCAGATAATAATTCAAAGATATTAAGATTAGGCGCTATAATAATTTACATGATTTTAGCAGGACTTCCGACTGCTCTTGCGATACTGGCAATTCTATTATTAATTCTTACGGCTTTGATAGCTTTTCTAAAAGGTATTATAGCTGTTCTTTCTGTTGCTTCATAATTATTAGCATGTATAGTGTAGATTTTTGCACCCGATTTTTTAAAATGACTTTTAGAAATGGCTATTGTATAAACACAATAGCCATTTTAGCATTTTAATGAATTAAATGCGAAACAAAAAGAGTAGAAAAAACCACTTTTTGTCCGGTGTGATATTGTTTTCAATAAAATTATTAAGCCAATGGAGGGAAGAACCCGACAATCTTCGATTGTCGCGGTTCGAATCCGCACAACAAAAAAAACTCCCGAAGGAGTCTTAGAAAAATGGGCAGGGGTGGATTCGAACCACCGTACCCTCTCGAGAACAGATTTACAGTCTGTCGCCTTTAGCCACTCGGCCACCTACCCATATTAAATTTTAAATTTGCCTTTGACGGGATTTGAACCCGTGGCCTCTCCCTTACCAAGGGAGTGCGCTACCCCTGCGCCACAAAGGCTTATAATCGGAGTCCTTGCCACATAGGCATATACCCGAACAAGGCTATTTAGTTTTCAAAAACAAAAGCAAAAA
>JAEEGL016123594.1_pt1 | contig 34842 bp, 22 predicted proteins | sample 9134231 | NCBI WGS metagenome assembly JAEEGL01 (sample SAMN16246548, study PRJNA631951) | gut metagenome | biome: gut microbiome; feature: rumen; material: fiber-attached | host: Bos | place: Iran: Karaj | collected 2018-10
AGACGCGCCGCGACCCGCTGAAACGTTCGGAGGCGATAAAGGATATTATAAATACCATCGCCCTTGTGCAGGACAAGGTTGTACGCGATACATACGTACGCGAATGCGCAAGCATAATGCAGATGAGCGAGCAAACGCTCTTCGACGTGCTGCGCGACAAGTTGGTGGCCGACAGCATGAAACGCCGCGACGAGATAGAAAAATCGCAGCAACAGGCTCGGCTACAAGGCTTTGCGCCAGCTTCCGAATATGATGCATACGTAGACCCGAACTCGCCCACTGCAGTAACCGCAGCCCCAGCAAAACCCATCCACTCACCAACGCAACAGAAAAACCCGTACGCCAACGAAGAGCAGATGCTTCTGCGATTCTTTGTGAAATATGTCGACAAGCACATGTTTGTGGGCACGGAATACGAGACTACGGTTGGCGAATTCATAATATCGATACTTGCCGAAGACGAGTACGAAAGTGTCGACAACACATTCAACGGGCTGATACAAAGCTATATAGACATAGAAGACAAATCGAGCGTAACGCCAAGCACTTTCATCAACTTAGCCAATGCAGAGCTGAGCAGCAAGGTGGCAATGTTGCTGCAGGATAAGTATGAGCTAAGCAAGATTCACAAGAAATACAGCACCATTGTGCCCGAAGAGGATCTGCTCGACGAACTGATTAAGCGCATAATAAACGAGTTCCGCATAAAACGAATAATGAATAAAATAAAGGAACTCACCGCCCAAATGGCTGAAATAGAGACGCATTCGCCCAACAGCGACGAGCTAAACGCACTCATGGAAGAGATTGACCGATGGAGCAAGATGAAACGCGAACTCTCTAAAGTGATTGGCGAGAGAGCCGTAGGAAGTATGTGAGAATTGAAAAAGAGCGGACATTAATCGTAACCAATAGTATAATACTGCAAATTTCGTTCGCTATTTTTCTTTGCATCTCGCGGCCAAAGGCCACACGAAGGAATGCTATCTACGTCATACGGTTTGAATGCATCTATACCTAATGGCGTATTATTATCAATATCAGTAAAATTCAAATCCAAATACACTATTCTGTTGTTAATCTGCGCAAACACTACATTATCATTAACACCGTGCATGTTATATAGCGTTATATCATTCTTTGACAAGAGGCGCATCATATTCCAAATGGTTTTTATGTTCCCATTGTAGTTATAGATAAAGTTTATGTCTATATAGCTATTACCAACATCGTCGGAACTTATTACGCCTATAAGTTGCTCGTTTTTGGAAATGATTATCAAGTACGGATATTTATTGCTGACAACAAACAAACTGTCATTATTTACTTCGCAAATAGGAATGGGAGTAAGAGTAAAATCCTCGAAGAATGATTTCTGGTATTTTTGTTTAGGATATATCCTATTCTTCTTTATGCATTTGTCCAACAGTCGTTTGCAGGTAGAATCGCTATATGAATCTACCGATTGAGCACACGTTGCTAATGGTTGTAGCAACACGAATAAAACCAAAAAAATTATCTTCATATTCCTCTATTTTATTGACTACGATTATACAAATGTATAATATTACAAAAACAGTATATGCAAGAGGAAGCATCTTGAACAAACAAGAAATTTTCAAACTTCCTAATCAGATATTTAGCTTTAGTAAAATTTCACAATTGAAAAGTTATATCTTTGCGCCGCTTTATAGCAACCGAAATAAAATGTCTAAAAATTAATATAAACAATGCAAAACAAAGGCGCCGTACGACTATTTGCCATTCTGTTGGCACTTGTATGTCTGTACCAATTATCATTCACTTACTTTACAAAGCGAGTAGAATCTGATGCCAAAGCATTCGCTAATGGCGACGTTGCCAAAGAGGCTGCATACTTAGATTCTATTGCAAACGAACCCGTTTACAATTTCCTATTCCTCAAGCAGTATTCCTACATGGAATGCAAGAGCAACGAAATCAACTTCGGTCTTGACTTGAAGGGTGGTATGAACCTTACGCTTGAGATTAAGGTTTCGGACATTATAAAAGCCATCTCGGGCTACAACACCGATCCTATCTTCAACGAGGCTGTAGCTAACGCTATCGAGCGCGAAAAGAGCTCTACCAGTGATTTCATTACGCTCTTCCAAGAGGAGTTCGAGCGTTTGAGCCCTAACGGTCAACTTGCTACCATCTTTGCTACGGTAGATATGAAAGACCGTATCAATCGCAACATGACCAACAACGAGGTTGTTTCTGTTCTCCGCGACGAGACCGAAGCTGCCATCCAAAACTCATTCAACGTACTCCGCACTCGTATCGACCGTTTCGGCGTTACGCAGCCAAACATCCAACGCCTCGAGAAAGCAGGCCGCGTGCTTGTTGAGCTCCCTGGTGTTACCGACCCACAGCGTGTACGTAAACTCCTCCAAGGTACTGCAAGCCTTGAGTTCTGGGAAACCTACAACAACGACGAGATTCTCGCTCGCCTCATCGAAGCCGACAACGCTACTCGCGTTCTCGTTGGTGGTGGCGATGTAGATTCTACCGCAACAACTGCTAACAGCACCGATTCGGCTGCTATCGCTCTTCTCGGCAAAGAGGCTACCGACACTGTTGCTGCTAACAACGAAAAATATGAATCGCTCTTTACTTACTTGCAGCCTACTCCTCAAGGTTACGGCGCTGTAGTAGGTGTGGCTTTGGCTAAGAATATGGCTAAAGTTGACGAATACATACAAAGCGATAAAGTTCGTCGCATACTTCCACGCGACCTCCGTCTATTGTGGACTGTTAAGCCAATGGAAGCTAACTATGCACAACGCCTCTTCGGCCCTGACTTCAATGCAAAAGAGAGCGTTTACGAACTTGTAGCTATCAAGAGCACATCTAACAACGGTCGCGCTCCTCTCGAAGGCGACGTAATCACCAATGCTCACCACAACGTAAGCCAGAACGGTAGCTCATACGAAGTTTCGATGACTATGAACGCTGAAGGCACACGTAAATGGGCGCAACTTACCAAAGCAAACCTTGGCAAGAGCATAGCTATCGTTCTTGATGGTTATGTATATAGCTTCCCAACCGTTCAATCGGAAATCACTGGTGGCAACAGCCAAATCACTGGTAACTTCACACCAGAAGAGGCTCAAGACCTTGCAAACGTGTTGAAGTCTGGTAAACTTCCTGCTCCTGCAACCATCGTAGAAGACACCGTAGTAGGTCCATCACTTGGTCAAGAGGCCATCGAGAGCGGCTTGTGGTCGTTCCTCTTCGCTTTCATCGTAGTGCTTATCTACATGGTAGTTATGTATGGCGTACGTGCTGGTGTTGTAGCCGACTTCGCACTCATCTGCAACCTCTTCTTCATGATGGGTGTACTTGCATCGTTTGGCGCAGTACTTACCTTGCCTGGTATTGCAGGTATCGTACTTACCATTGGTACAGCAGTGGACGCAAACGTAATTATCTACGAACGTATCAAAGAAGAATTGAAAGGTGGTAAGAGCGTTCGCAACGCTGTGTCGGAAGGTTATAAAAACGCAATGTCGGCCATCGTCGATGCTAACGTAACCACATTCCTCACCGCTCTTATCCTCTTCGTATTCGGTTCTGGTCCTATCCGCGGTTTCGCAACTACCCTTATGATTGGTGTTGTTTGCTCATTCTTCACCGCAGTATTTATGAGCCGTATCTTCATCGAGAAATTTGCAGATAAAGACGAGAAACTTCGTTTCGATACCGCACTCTCTGCTCACTTCCTCGAAGGCGTAAGCTTCAACTTCCTTGCAAAACGCAAACTCTACTACATAGTTATCGGCATAGTTATGGCTATCTGCCTTGGCTCACTTGCAACACGCGGCCTCAGCGCAGGCATCGACTTCTCGGGTGGTCAAGTATTCGTAGTTCGTTTCGACAACAACGTATCAACTGTCGACGTTCAATCATCGTTGTTCAACCAATTCGATGGTGCAACCGTTGAGGTTAAGACCTATGGTAATGACAATCAAGTTCGCATTGCTACCAACTATGGCATCGACAATACCGAAGAGAATGCACAAGACGAAATAGAGACCCGTCTCTACGAGGGCTGCAAGAAATTCGTTCCAGAAAACGTAACTCGCGAACAGTTCCTTTCTGAATATCGCATGAGCAGCCAGAAGGTAGGTCCTACTATGGCAAGCGACATCACCGAGAAGGCTGTATACGCCGTAATCTTCTCGCTCATCGTAATGTTCCTCTACATCTTCTTGCGATTCCGCAACTGGGCATACGGTGCATCTTCTGTAGTAGCTCTTACCCACGACGTAATCTTCACGCTTGGTATATTCTCGCTCACATACAGCATCATGCCATTCTCAATGGAGGTTGACCAGTCGTTCATAGCAGCTATCCTTACTATCGTAGGTTACTCTATCAACAACACCGTGGTTATCTTCGACCGCGTTCGTGAGCTCTTCTACAACATGCCTAAAGCTCCAGCTATTGAGGTTATGAACAAGGCTCTTAACCAAACTCTTACTCGTACGGTTAACACCTCTGTTTCTACGTTGATTACTCTCGTGGTAATCTTCTTCCTCGGTGGTGAAGTTATCCGCGGATTCGTATTCGCAATGTTCGTAGGTATGTTCATAGGTACATTCTCATCAATGCTCCTTGCAACTCCACTTGCATACGAGATAGTTTCGCGCAAAGAGAAAAAGAACGCTGAGGCTAAATAATCATTAGCACAGCTAAACAATAAAAAGCGTCGGCTCCTTCGGTAGTCGGCGCTTTGTTGTTTATGTATATATTCTTTATCGCCAATAAACTTCGCCCAGTATTCCTGCCCTACATAACCATAGAAAAGTAAAAATAAAGAGCGGCTTCGGTCGCTCTATTTTTGTTTAGGCGGTTGTCTGTAGAGACGTCTCAATGCGGTGTCTCTACAACGCACGACAAATCAATGCGTTACATATAGAGAGGTAGCGCGCCACGTCTCTACAATATGTTGAGTTCACAACTTTGTGGACCACAACTTTGTGAACTTGCAGAAAAGCCGTATTTACATGGGCATACACACTATCACCACCATTTTTTTTCAACTATCGGATTACATTTGCATATAGAAAGATGAAGCAGATAGTAACATTCATATTTTTAGTATCCGTGATAGCCGTTTTGGCGGTAGTTTGCTATGTGTTTCCGCAGCCAAAATGGGAACTCGGCTCACTGACGCTACGTTTTCCTCAGCTTTCCGACGTGCTTCGTCCAGCTGCCGATTCAAAAATCTCTGCCGACTCGGTGGTTATGGCTGTTGAGCAGTCGCTAACAATGACCGTGAAACTCGACTCCGCCGAACAAGCACGCCAAGATTCTATACTCTTCTACAAGAAATTTTTCACCGAGAACGCTGCTCGCATATACTGCCCCAACGACGACCCGAAATTCTTTTTCCGTCTCTTTGCCGCACTCGACGAGGCTCATAGCAATCCGCTACATATTATTCATTATGGCGATAGTCAGATAGAAGGCGACCGCATATCAGGCACGCTGCGTCGGCGACTGCAAAAGATGTTTGGCGGTGGCGGTCCAGGATTAGTGCCACTACAGCAACCCATACCACGAGCATCGCTATCGCAGAGCATTTCCGACAGTGTAGCCATGAAATATGCAGGTGGAATGATTGGTCCACGCGGCAAGCACAACCACTACGGCGCTATGGCTCAGATGTGTCGCATTAGCAACGACACCACCACATTTCGACTCACACAGTATCACTCAAAATCGATAGAACGAGTAAAAGTGTTTGTGGGTAATGTAGATTCCACACTCAACGTAGTAGTTAACGGCAACAAAAAGAGCATCGGCCGCTCGCCTAAAATCAAGACGCTTACGTGGTCGTTTCACGCAAAAACCAATAGCGTACGCATAGCATTGAACGGTGCTGCCGACATCTACGGCATTGCATTAGATGGGGGCAATGGTGTGTCGCTCACCAACATACCCATGCGCGGTTCAGAAGGAACATTCTTCACACGAATCGACAGCTACGAAATGAAACAGATGCTCAAAGAACTCGACACACGTCTGATAATAATGGAATTTGGTGGCAATGCTCTGCCTATGCTCAACGACAGCATCGGCGTGGGCAAATACTGCAAATTCTTTGGTATGCAAATCGACTATATGAAATCGGTCTGCCCAGAGGCTGATATTATGGTGATTGGTCCTGCCGACATGTCGATAAAAATCGATGGCGTGCTGCAAACATACCCACTACTGCCCTACCTCGTGGAGTGTATGAAGCAGGTATGTATGGAGAAAAATGCTGCTTTTTGGAATATGTATGAGGTGATGGGAGGTCGCAACTCAATGCCCGCTTGGGTGGCACATCAACCCATTTGGGCGGCGCCGGACTACATACATTTCTCGTCGCGCGGTGCCGACAGAATTAGCGACCTTCTCTGGCAATCGCTAATGAACTATTACAACTACTATAAATTAGTAAACAACTGACGTAGCGCTACTATGCTCATACATAGATACATATACATATTAGCCATTATCATAACTACACTTACGAGCACTCAAGGCGTAGCGCAAGATTTTTCTCGCTTGCCACAAGTGGTACGTTTGGATTCGAATATGCTTCGCTTCCCTGGTGGCGTGTCGGAGAATTTCGATGCTCTTGTAGAGCGAATCGACTCGGTGCTACTCTTCGGTCGCGGACGCATAAACATTATGCATATAGGAGGATCGCACGTTCAAGCCGATATGTATACACACTACATACGCCAAAACCTCGACTCGCTCAATGGCTGCTTGCACCCAGCGCGAGGATTTATATTCCCATACGCCATAGCTCGAACAAACAATCCGCTCAACTATCGAGTGAAGTATGGAGGAACATGGATTTCGGCACGAAACGCCATACGCCAATTCTATCCAACGCAAGGAGCAAGCGGCATCAACGTGCGCACCGCCGACACCACTGCTTGGTTCGACATCGACCTCAACACCGACAGCACACAACGCTACTACACCACGCACCTACGCATTTTCGGACGCAGCATCGATGGTCGCACTAAGCCCTACATGCTACTGCCCGACTCGACTATAGTGGAGGCCAGCGAAAGCGATAGCGCCACCTATCTGTTCAACCTCAGCGAAACGACATCGCGCTTTGGCATTCGCTTTCATTTTACTTACGACACAGCGCAAAACTTGTTGCCCGACACCTTTGTTATCACTGGTATGTATGCCGACAACGATGAACCTGGCATAGTGTACAACTCGATTGGTGTGAATGGAGCTTCAGTTCCTTCGTTTCTGAATTGCGCCAACTTCGAGCGCGACCTCGGCTACTATCCGCCCGACCTTGTGGTTTTTGGCATCGGCATAAACGACGCCACAAGCAGCCACTTCAGCGATTCGCTTCTCTATAATAATTACTTGCACCTCATCGACCGCATTCAGAAAGTGGCACCAAAAGCCGCCTTCATCTTCATAACAAACAACGACAGCTTCATGCGCATACGTAGAAAATATTATGTGAATAAAAACGGCGAAGTTGCCCGCACTGCTTTCTATCGCTTGGCTTCACACTACAAAGGCGCAGTATGGGATCTGTTTGAAATTATGGGCGGACTAAACTCTATGCAAGAGTGGCAAAGAGTGCACTTGGCTCGGCGAGATAAAGTTCATTTCACTCGCGATGGATACTTATACGTTGGGCGACTCTTCACCGATGCTTTTCTCAACTTCTACTACGACTACGACTGTACTTATGGATACTGACTTCATAGCTTTTCTACAACACACTTTCGCCTTCGACGATCGACACCCTCTGCTATTCACGCAACTCTATTTCTGGGTATTCTTCGCCGTGGTGATTCTTTTCTTATCCATCATCGGACGAAGTCGCATTGCTATTCGTAACGCTTTCCTTTGTGCTGTAAGTTTCTTCTTCTACTACAAAACGAGCGGAGTATTTCTACTCATACTCTGCTTCACAACATTAGCAAGTTTCTTCATAGGTAGACGTATACATAACGCACATGAAAAGTTTCGCACACCTTGGCTTGCTATTGGCATAATTACGAACCTTTTAGTTCTGGCCTATTTCAAATATTCTTACTTCTTGGCCGATATGATTTTCGAGCTCACTGGTTGGCAAATGGAGGTGGTAAACCATTTCTCTATTTTGGGCAACATCATAGCTGGCGAAGAGCGTTTCAACATCGATGCAATAGTGCTGCCTGTGGGCATTTCGTTCTATACATTCCAGTGTATCAGCTACTTGATGGATATTTATCGCAAACGAATAACGCCAGTTGATTCGCTTCTCGACTATGGATTTTACGTGAGCTTCTTTCCGCAGTTGGTGGCAGGACCAATTGTGCGCGCCAACGAGTTCATAGGTCAGCTATACAAGCCATTTTTCCTCTCACGTCGATGGATGGGCATTGCCGTATTCTGGATTCTGAACGGCCTTGCAAAAAAGATTATCCTCTCCGACTATTTGGCGGTGAACTTCATCGATAGAATTTTTGCCAATCCTTCGATGTACAGTGGTTTTGAAAACCTCTCGGCACTATTTCTATACTCATTACAAGTCTACGCCGACTTCTCGGGCTATACCGACATTGCCATAGGCATAGCACTAATGATGGGCTTCCACTTGCCCAAGAACTTCAACTCGCCATACAAAGCCACCAACGCCGGCGGATTCTGGAAACGTTGGCACATGTCGCTCTCGCGTTGGCTGCAAGATTATCTATACATACCTATGGGCGGCAACCGAAACGCATCGGCCGGCACATACATAGTGATATTCTCCATTGCGCTGATAGCCACCATATTGTCTGGCAGCGTGTGGGTGGCAATTATCGTTCTGGCTCTCGTAGCCATTTGCACCATCTGGGCGCTCGTCCGACCCGACAAACGCAAACTCATCACTACAAACGTAAATGCTATGAACACCATGCTGCTTGGCGGCTTGTGGCATGGCGCAAGTTGGAACTTCATGATTTGGGGCGGGCTTAACGGCATAGGTATGATTATATACAAAATATGGAAAGCGCTCGGCCACGTCGGACGCGTGATAATCTCGCTCGCTGCAGCTACTGGTGCATATCTATGGGCGGACGCCACCAACTTGCCCATAGCCAATATAGCTATGGTTTGGCTCGCTGCAACAGCCATTGGCGCCGCCGTTCCTGCTATAGTGGCTATTTTCTACCGCGGGGCAAACGCCTTCACACGCCAAATGGCACGCGCGTGGGCAATAACACAGACATTCGTATTCATAACCTTCACACGACTTTTTTTCCGAGCAGGATCAAACCTCGACCCCGCCGAAGCCAACCGCACAGCATGGGAGACAGCTCAAGCTATGGTGCAACGCATCGGCTCGAAATGGGCTACAGCTCAAATTCCTGAGATGATAGATACATATCGAATTCCATTCGCACTATTTGTAATAGGCATGATAATACACTGGTTACCAGAACGTTTCAAAAGACGTTATAGAATATGCTTCGCTTCAATGCCGCTATACGCCATGACGTTAGTCTCTGCCTTGGTTATTTTTATTGTATATCAGTTTGTTACCGCCGACTTGCAAAAATTCATCTACTTCCAGTTCTGAAACCAGTTTACGCAATAGCACACATACTTCTAAAATTCAGATTATTATCTCCATTAGATACAGCACTACAATTAATATTTATACATACACATAAATAAAAATACCAAAATTTAGCAGCCAATTTGTGTTAATTGACGGATAAAAAGAGCGTTAGTATTAATTTTGCACGCGAAAAAGAAATAATTAACAATCATATCAAAAAACCATATACACCATATGAACACTCTCTTTGACAAAATTTGGGATTCACACGTCGTTCAGGTTATCCCCGATGGCCCAACTCAACTCTACATCGACCGTCTCTACGGTCATGAAGTAACAACCCCTCAAGCATTCGACACATTGCGCGACAAGGGCATCAAAGCTTTCCGCCCCGACCATGTAGTTGCAATGCCCGACCACAACACTCCATCGGATCAGCAAGAGGTGATCAACGACCCTATTGGTCGTAAGCAAGTGGAGACTCTCGCGGCTAACTGCGCTGAGTTTGGCATTAAGCATTTTGCTATGGGCACCAAAGACAACGGCATCATTCACGTCGTTGGCCCAGAAAAAGGCTTGTCGCTTCCAGGCATGACCATCGTTTGTGGCGATTCGCACACATCAACACACGGTGCTGTGGGAGCATTGGCAATGGGTATCGGCACAAGCGAAGTTGCCGAAGTGCTTGCAAGTGAGTGCATTCTGCAAAGCAAGCCAAAATCGATGCGCATCAATATCGAAGGTGAGCTACAAAAAGGCGTCACTGCAAAAGACGTGGCTCTATACATAATGGCAAAACTTACCACTTCGGGAGCTACTGGCTATGCCGTTGAATATGCTGGCTCTACCATTCGCAACATGTCGATGGAAGGCCGCCTAACACTCTCGAACCTATCAATAGAAATGGGATCACGTGCTGGTATCATTGCACCCGACGAAACAACTTTTGCATACCTCAAAGGCCGCGAATATGCGCCCAAAGGTGCCGATTGGGACAAGGCTGTAGCCTACTGGAAGACACTCAAGAGCGACGACAATGCTGTGTTTGACAAAGAAGTATCTATCGATGCTGCCGACATCAAACCTCGCATAACATACGGCACAAATCCTGGTTCGGGCATAGCTATCGACGAGACAATTCCTACACTCGACGGTCTCTCAGACACAGAAAAAGTGCAACTCACTACGCAGCTCGACTATATGCAGTTCAAACCAGGACAGAAACTCGAGGGCACACCTGTCGACTACTGTTTCCTCGGTGCTTGCACCAATGGCCGCATAGAAGACTTCCGCGCTTTTGCATCGATAGTGAAAGGCAAAAAGAAATCGCTAAACGTTGTTGCATGGCTCGTGCCTGGTTCGTGGCTCGTACGTCAGCAAATCATCGACGAGGGAATAGACAAGATCTTGGAAGAGTCGGGCTTTGAACTTCGTTTGCCTTCGTGCTCATCGTGCTTGGCAATGAACCCCGACAAAGTGCCAGCAGGCAAACTCTCAATATCTACGTCGAACCGCAACTTCGTTGGACGTCAAGGTCCTGGTGCACGCACAGTATTGGCATCGCCTCTCGTTGTTGCAGCATCGGCTATCACTGGCGTTATCACCGACCCACGAAAAATGATGTAGTAATAATATCTCGCACAGATAACACAGATAAATATGTATACACATTATAACGCTATTCACAATTGTCATCCTGAGCGCAGCGAAGGATCCCAACTCTTCCGCGAGATTCTTCGCTACGCTCAGAATGACATGTAGTTATACTATTACACAAATAAAATGTCTGCGATAATTCTGTGTTCAATAAAAATACAACCATGGCAAACAAGAAATTCAATATCATCAAGTCGACTTGCATTCCTATTGCTATCGACAACAACAATACCGACAACATCATACCGGCACGCTACTTGGCATTCACCACACGCGACCCTAAGTTCTACGGCGATGCTTTCATGCACGACTTGCGCTACGATGCCAACAACAACCCCGTGCCCGACTTTGTGATGAACAAGCCCGAATTCTCTGAAGCACCTCACGAAGGCGTACATGAGATAATCGTTGGCGGACAAAACTGGGGCTCTGGTTCGAGCCGCGAACATGCAGCATGGGCCATTGCTGGTTATGGCGTACGCGTAGTTATCTCGTCAAGTTTTGCCGACATTCACCGCAACAACTTGCTTAACTGCTTCGTGCTCCCAGTCATCGTTAGCCGCGAATTCCAACTCGAGCTCTTCGACTCTATTGCTAAAGACCCACAAACCATCGTAACTGTCGACCTACCAAATCAGACCGTTACCAACGAAGCCACTGGTCATAGCGAGAAGTTCGACATCAACGGCTACAAGAAACATTGCCTCGTCAATGGCTTAGACGACATCGACTACCTGCTCACACAAAAGGACAAGACAGAAGCCTTTGAGCAGACGATGAAGAAATATTGATATTTGTAGGCTCGCAGATGAAAACCCTTTACATCATAGCAGGTTGCAATGGCGCTGGCAAGACGACGGCTTGCATGACCATTTTACCAGAGATATTGCAGTGCCGTGAGTTTGTCAATGCTGACGAAATCGCTAAAGGGCTTTCTCCATTTAACCCCGAAGGTGTAGCTATTGAAGCTGGTCGTCTGATGCTCAAGCGCATAGACGAATTGATTGTTGGCGAAGAATCGTTTTCTATAGAGACGACACTTGCTACAAAATCGTATTCGAAACTTGTAGAAAAGGCACATTCTAACGGATTCCACATAGAACTGATGTTCTTTTGGCTCACGTCGCCACAAGCAGCAATTGAGCGCGTTGCCGATAGAGTTGCACATGGCGGACATAACATTCCTACAGATGTTATCGTACGTAGGTATACAGCTGGCATTAGAAATCTTTTCGATATTTTTATGCCTATTGTCGACCATTGGTCAATATTCTGCAATTCAGCTACACCTCGAAAACTTATTGCGGTTGGTGGCATTCAGAAGGATATTTCAATATATGATGATGTATTGTTTTCAGAAATAAAGAGTTATGCAAAACAATAATGCTAATAACAACGAGGATAGCAACGTTGAATTTGAAAAGATTCTCAAAGGATTAGAGCTTGCCGAATATCGTATGCTTCGTGAAAAAGCCTTGAAAAATGAGATTTTGATACAAAGCGATGTCGACGGCAACGTCATAAAAGTGCCCGCTCGTGAAGTATTTACAAAATTGTACAACGAACCTATACCTACTTATTGATATTTGTATTATACGACATGATAGAACTGCTTGACACCACATTGCGCGACGGCGAACAGACAGCTGGCGTGTCGTTCAACGCAAGCGAGAAACTCACCATAGCCAAACTCTTGCTCGACGATGTTCACGTTGACCGCATAGAAGTTGCTTCGGCTCGCGTGTCGTCGGGCGAATTGGACGCTTTCGGCCGCATCTGCTCATGGGCTAAGAAAAATGGTCATATTCAACAAGTTGAGGCTCTTGGATTCGTCGACAATGGCGTATCTATAGAATGGATTGCCAACGCCGGCGGTCGCGTGATAAACCTACTTACGAAGGGCTCTCTACGCCACGTTACTGCGCAACTCAAAAAGACTCCAGAAGAGCATATCGACGACATTCGCCACAACATAAAATTGGCGCAAGCTCGAGGTCTCGAGGTCAATATCTACCTCGAAGATTGGTCGAATGGCATGATTAACTCGCCAGAATACGTATATCAGATGCTCGATAGCCTTGCTGCCGAGCCAATCTGCCGTTTCATGCTGCCAGACACGCTTGGCATACTTACGCCCGACCTAACGCTGAAATTCTGCACCGACATCGTTGAGCGCTACCCTCACCTACGCTTCGATTTCCACGCCCATAACGATTATGATATGGCTGTGGCAAATGTATATAGTGCTGTGAAGGCTGGCATTCAAGGCATACATACCACGGTGAATGGTTTGGGCGAACGCGCTGGCAACGCTCCTCTCGCAAGTGTTGTAGGTATTCTGAACGACCATCTACGTATTACTAATACGCTTAACGAAGGCCGACTTACGCATATTTGCAAAATTGTAGAATCCATTAGCGGCGTACGTATACCAGACAACAAGCCTCTCGTTGGCGATTCGGTGTTTACGCAATGCGCTGGCATTCACGCCGATGGCGACAATAAAGACAATCTTTATTGCAACGAACTCGCTCCCGAACGCTTTGGCCGCGTACGTAAATATGCACTTGGCAAAACTTCGGGTAAGGCCAATATTGCTAAAAACCTTGAAGAACTCGGCATTCACCTCACTTCGGAGCAAGTGAAACTTGTTACGCAGCGTGTGATTGAACTCGGCGACAAGAAGGAGAACTTCTCCACCGAGGATTTGCCGTTCATCATTGCCGATGTGCTCAAGAGCAGTAATGTAAGCCACGATGCCATACGTATAGTCAACTACTGTCTCAACCTGACTCTCGGTCTCAAGCCTGTTGCTACGTTGCGCATCTCTATTGATGGCACAGAGCACGAAGAGTCGTCGCGAGGCGATGGACAATACGATGCATTCATGAAGGCGTTGTGGAAAATCTACGACAAACTCGGTCGCGAACACCCTACGCTTGCCGACTACAACGTGTCGATTCCGCCTGGAGGTAAGACCGATGCTCTTGTGGAGACCGTCATTACCTGGAATTGGAACGGCACCACACTGCGCACCCGTGGCCTCGATGTCGACCAGACAGAAGCTGCCATAAAAGCTACTATGAAGATGCTAAATATCATCTCTAACAGCAGCATATATACAACTAATAATCAATAACTTATTATATATAAAACTATGAAATTCAATATCGCATTATTGCCAGGCGACGGCATTGGTCCCGAAGTGGTGAACCAAGCAGTAAAGGCTGTCGACGCTGTTTGCAAGAAATTTGGTCACGAGGTTAATTACACAAAAGCTCTCGTTGGTGCGTGTGCTATCGATGCTACGGGCAAGGCTTATCCTGCTGAGACTCACGACGTTTGTATGAAAAGCGACGCTGTGCTCTTCGGCGCTGTGGGCGACCCTCGTTTCGACAACGACCCAACAGCAAAAGAACGCCCTGAGACCGGCCTGCTCGCTATGCGTAAACAACTCGAACTCTACGCCAACCTCCGCCCTGTGGAGACTTGGAAATCGCTCATAAGCAAATCGCCTCTCAAGACCGAACTCGTCGATGGTGCTGACTTCATCTGCATCCGCGAACTCACTGGTGGTATGTATTTCGGCGAAAAACACGAGGCCGACGATATGGCTTTCGATACATGTAAATATACTCGCCCAGAGATTGAACGCATATTGAAAGTTGGCTTCGAAACGGCTCAAAAACGCAACAAGCACCTCACCGTAGTAGACAAAGCTAACGTGTTGGCAAGCAGCCGCTTGTGGCGTAAGATTGCGCAAGAAATGGAGAAAAATTATCCCGACGTAACCACCGACTACATGTTTGTAGACAAGGCTGCCATGGTGATGATTCAGAATCCGAAATTCTTCGACGTGCTCGTTACCGAAAACACCTTCGGCGACATTCTCACCGACGAAGCAAGCGTTATTGCTGGTTCTATGGGCTTGCTCTCATCGGCTTCGGTTGGTATACATACGAGCGTTTACGAGCCTATCCACGGCTCTTATCCGCAAGCAGCAGGCAAGAACATAGCTAACCCACTTGCAACCATTCTTTCGGCAGCTATGATGTTCGAAACAAGTTTCGGTCTCAAAGCAGAGGGCGCTGCCATTCGTAAAGCTGTAGCCGCTTCTATCGATGCTGGCTACGTAACGGAAGACCTCGCCGCTGGTGGCAAATCATACGGCACCAACGAGGTTGGCGACTGGGTTGCAGCTCATATTTGATTACTTTCATACGATTACTATTTATTTGATTGAAAAAATGGCAGCCGCCTCAAACGAGATGGCTGCCATTCTATATTTATGTCGTTAGAATTAATCAATAGCTATACCACGTTGCGATTTTCTCTCCGTTGTATTCGGAAAGGCTTGAATATGTCCATTTTCGATTTGCCTTATCTACAAGAAAAACTCGCGATGGAACGTCGACCGCATTCCCTGTTATTGGGTCATCTTGAAATAGCATATTGAACGTAAATACTAAAAAGTCTTGTTCATAATTACCCAATGGAATATTCAGAACAAACGGTGAAGACACAAGCGACTGTTCCATGTTTAGATTGGCAACATCGCTTTTCTGATGTTTTGTAGAATAGACCTTCTTATCTTGTTGCGTAGTAGATTCATACGAATAATACTCAATCTCACATTTCCCTAGTTTCGACACAACACTATCATTACACATTAGTTGAAAAGATGATAACGGAGAGACACAAGCCATAGGACACCCTCCACCTTCCAACTCAAAACAATCATTTCTCCGCCCATCATACAGAGTATCACCATAGAACGACGAATACTTCAACACTTCAGAATCTTTTGATACTTCCGTTCCTTCTACCGCCAACCCAATACGAAAAATATTATCGTCACATTCAGCGCCCATTACACTTATACCTTGTGGAATATTATATCGCAGGATATAATGATCTGTAGAATAAAAATCAGAGCATGGAACATCTTTATCAATGACCCACAAATCACAACTCTGCATTATAATGCCAAGAAGCATAAAACAAAGCAATCTTTTCATAATCAATTATTTAGGATATATATCTGTAGCTATATGAATTCGATAATACTCTTGCCCACTACTCAACTCTTTGCTGTTTCAATTGTTGATGTTTCTTCTGTCGGTTTTGTTGTAAAATCGTCATTGTCATTACATGACACTAAACTTGCCGTTGCACATAACAACAGTCCCAATAATTTTTTTCTATAAATAATTAGTTATTAGAATTTGGCTTACATAATAATGCAATTTACACATTCTTCGTAACACATAAAGCACATAATGATAAATTACTAACAATGCGGCCTACTTATTGAAAAAAAATCACACATATCATTGCCCGTAGGTTCTGCCTACGGTGTTCGTAAATAACAAGACTCCTGCCTTGCAAAAACAGAATACTAGCATAATCATTATAATGCTATATCGCCTCCACACCAATTATTACATCAAAAAAGGGCCGCCCCGAAGGACTGCCCTTGATATAAACTAAACACTTACAACTTCTTTACTTCACAAGTATCTTCTTGCCATTTTGTATGTAAATACCCGGCTTCAGTGCATTTTTGTCCGTACCTACGTAGCGGCCCAAGATGTCGAAGATGCGGTTGTCGACCTTCGTATTGTTGGCTCTGATGGTGATTACCGGAGTCGGCGTTGGCTCAACTTGGGCAGCCACAATACGTATTACGCCTTGAGCGTTGAGGAGGTCTGTAGTATCCCACTCAAGACCTTCTGGCAGTTCGGGGAGCTTAAGCGTGATGTTGCTCTGCTCGAAGTATTTGGCAGTCCAGAGCACAGCCGAGTCGCCCACTGCAGGCTTGTAGCTCGACGACATTGTCAGTTCTAACGTCACGCCTTGCAACTTCAGTCTCGACGATACAGCCAAGAAGGTGCGGCTCTTTTCGTTATTCTTGCCATTGCGCATATTTACACGGAGCGTTGAACCACTATACATATAAATATTCGTAGCTGCAATGCCATCGAACGGCGAAGAGAAGGTATAATTACCAGGGGCAAGCGTAGCACCTTCGTAGATAGATGCGTCATTGATGCGAGCCACACCGGCAAGCGTTGCCTCTTCGTAAACTGAGATATTGTTATTAGCACCGAAGAAGGCTGTTGTTGCAGTCGTCGTGCCTGACATATTCAGTACGCCGCCCTCAACGGTTACATCGCCAGCCACACCGGTTTGAGGCGATGCAGTCCAAACACCACTACCAACTTTTGTAATCTTGCAACCCGAGAATTTGCCCGAGAAGTTCACATTTTCATTGAGATAACCGAATGTGTAGGTGCCGGCACCTTGCATAGTAGCAGAACCAGCAAGATTGCCTATTTTGATACTCTTGCCGTTGTTGTCGAACGTGCCACTTGCGTTGAGAATAGCATTAGGCATACCGCTGGTGTTGGAGAAGTAGAACACAGGGTCGTATGAACCAGTCTTGCTCAAGCCAGCGTATATGGTGCCGGTGAACTTGCTTGCGTTCATATTTACAACGTTGCGCACGCTGGTAGCATACATATAAATCTTACCACTACCGGTAAGCGAACCCGTGTATTCGCAGCGCGAATCGAGATACCAATAGTTTGTTGTGCCTTCAGCTACAATAACGTCTGAAGCGCACGACGTGTAACTATAGATATTATCGGCATCGTGCAAGGTACCGCCCTCGAAGTAGATAGTATGAGGCGTGGTCTGTTTGCCGCCGTACTCGCCAGCGTAAACTACACCCTCTTTTAGATGCAAAGTGCCATAATTAGCCAAATTTGCGAGCGTAAGAGAACCTGTGCCCGTCTTAACCCAATCGACATTTGCTAATGAGGCAGTAGTAATGGCATCTGTGAGTGTGAGAGAGGCTTTCGAAGCAACTTGAATGGTGTCGTTAGAGCCAGCCATAGTTATGCCGTAGCTGCAGTAGAGCGTGCCACTTGCCACGAGTTTTGCATTGTTGAGCGTGATATTAGCATCGGTGCCGCCCACGTTGCCATATTCAGAACCCGAAGTGTAGGCCGTCTTAGTCAACGTCAGAGAGCCGCCATTTACGTATGTGCCACCAGTATAACGGTTTATGTTACTTATGGTCAAGTTGCCCGTGCCCTCTTTGACGAGCGAAGTAGCACCAACAATGCTGTCGCCCGAAAGCGAATAGTTCACCTTACTATTTTGGAACACCACAGCCGATGGCATAAGTGTTTCGGCAATTTTCACATTAGTGAGAGCTGCATTGTCGTTGAAGATGACCTTGTCGCCTTTCACGAAGACTGTTGCGTTGCCAGCCTCATCGACGAAGTTGAGCGTGTTGGCCAAATCCCAAATGTTGCTTTCGGCGCCAGTCCAATAAATGGTGCTTGCCGCGCGAAGTTCGTCAACGTGTACGTAGAGTTTCTTGTCTTTATATACAAGCGAAACTTTATTGCCATCTCGGCCAGCAAGTTTGACTTTGGTGAGGTCGCCCACAATCTCGTCTATTTCGCCGATAAGGTAATCGCCAGCAGCCATCGACGTAGCTCCTGCAACATAGTGAAGCGCAAGGCTCACAACGGGATTTTTATCATTGAGCGGGAAGGCATTGTTATCGAGCTCGTTGAGTACAAGCTTCTTAACCACAACCTTATCCGAGGTAATATCATCGGCATAGAGGTCGAGCGCAAGCTGAGCACCAAAGTTGAGCACGAGCGTATCTATATTTATTACGCCCAAAGCATTCTCGCCAGCAGGTGAAATTTGTGCAGCATAATCTGCCGTTACCGTGTTGACGAACGTGCCACCATTGGAAACGAGCTTAGCGAAGCGGTTGAGCCAAACGGGGCTTTTGGTTAGCGTGCCGTTGAACTCGAGCGTACCAGCCCAAACATTCGTTTCGCCAGTATAAGTATGCGTATTTGCAGGCAACACAAGTCGGCCATCGCCTTGCTTTACGAGGCGCATATCGCCACTGAGCACGCCATCGCCCGCAATAGTGTGGGTGTAAGTAGTATAAGTAATATTATCGTTATTGTTGTTACCCTGCACCCACGATGGAGCGTTGTCCGTAAGTATGTATGGAGCGCACTCGCCGCTGATGGTGTAGGATGCATCGCTACTCTCGTCGAGCAAAATGTGCTTATTGTCAAGAGCATTGGTTATGCTGCCGTTTGCGTCGACGCGCGTACGACCCGACGTTGTGAATGGCGGAGGAGCTATAGTTATGCCCTCAACCTCGCCGAGGAAGTAGCTCACGTGAGGCGGCTGGTTGTAGCCGTTCATCTGCGTAACCATAGCATTGCGATACTGATGGTCGTGCAGAAGCGTGTAGTTGCGCCACTCGGTAGGATAGGTAGAAATAACTATACGCATATTACCATCGACATCGCGGAGGATAATCTCTTCGCGCCAGTCACCGAAGATGTCGGCTTGGAGGCAAGGCGTAGCCTTAGTATCGTTGTTTACGCGAGTGCTGGCGAAGGTTGTGAGAGCACCAGCATTGTATTTATAAATACGACCAGTTGAGTTTGCACCATTCGAGCCGTCGAAAGATTCTTCGAGGAGGTCGCCATCCCAATAAATACGGAAGTTAACCGAAACATCAGTGCCATTCACACCATCGACATGGCCGGCAGCCACGCAACTGATAAACGAGTCGTGACCCGACTTGCCAATTGCGCCGAAGATGTCGTTGGTGAAGTTGCCGCACATCGAACGACCATCGTCGTTGCCGCTTATTTGGCGATAGTAAATTTTGCTCGTCGTACCATCGCGATAGTTATTGTCTGGGGCATCTTCGTTGCAAGCGTAGATTTCTGAGCCATGTTTATACGGATCGAAATCGCCAACGTGTTCAGCGTCGCCGTGGCCGAGACCAGTGGTGCTAAGGCCTTTACCATTGTCGTCGATAACCATAGAACCGAAAACTATCTCGTCGCGTCCGTCCCAATCGACATCGGCTATGCAATAGTTATGATAACCTTGACCGTACCAAGGTGAGCCAGCTGTGTCGCAATTCCAATTCCAACGAACGGTGAGCTCGTGCGTAGTTGGGTTCACGTCGTATGCAATCATCTTGTGACGCGTATATATACCGCGAGCGAGGAAGATGCTCGGCTTCTTACCATCGAAATATGGAGCGCCAAAGAAATGCTTCGTCGAGCGGTGACCGTAGCCATCGCCCCAAGCCTTCTCGAGGTTCGTCTCGCCCTCTTCGAGGCGCTTGAGCGGATATTCGCCCGTGTAGTATGGCACACCCGTTTCGCCATTCATATATACAAGGAACTCATCGCCCTCATGAACGAAAATTGCCGACGTGTTGTATCCATAACGATAGCTTTTCGAAGCATCGCCAATGGTATACGTGTTGCCATCGGCAGCGTGGATAACCGTACCATCGGCAGCACGCATGAGGCATTCAGCCTTGCCGTCCATATCCCAGTCGTAAACTGCGATGTTGGTCTCGTTGTGCTGGAAGTCGGCGAGGTTCGGGCCGCAGTCGATCCACCAGAGCAACGTGCCATCGAGTTTGTAGACCTCAATGCGGTCGTAGTCGATGCTCGTAGCGGGAAAGCCTGCAGCAGCGTCGACACTATTTATCTCCTTCACGATGATTTCCATTTCGCCATCGCCGTCCACGTCGCCTATTGTAGCGTCGTTAGGCAAATAGTTAGCAGTAATGTCGGTCTTACCATCGTTGCTGATGCGCGTAGCTTTCTGAATAACGAGATAGTCATTCGCGAGCACCTTAGCGGCTTTGCATTGCGCTCCCACAGTACCCCTTACGACAGGAGCAACAGTGTAGGTGCTTGCTAAAGTTCCAGCAGCATCGACGTAGTTCGACACTTCGAGGGGAGCACTGTTAACCAACGTACCATCGCGGTAGAGGTTGTATTGGGTATCGTAGTATTCGTTGGCCGTAATACGCCACGAAACGTAGACACCACCGTCCGTCTTGATAGCCACAAGGCCGCGGTCGAGCTCATCGGTGAAGCGCTGAGCAAAGCCGCTGACCGAAGCAATCAGACAGACCAAAAGAGTTAGTAATGTTTTACGCATAATAAAAATGTTGTTGTTATGATGTTAGATTGATTTTCTCAAGGGCGCGAATATATGTTAATATTTGCTAACAAAAGACCTCTTTTTGTCTTTTGATAGCGTAGATATTAATATTTGTTATGAATACGTATGTGTTTACGCGTCTTCGGTGCGAGAATCATTCGCAATACATAAGCCATAACTCATAATCATGTTATGCTTAACATAATAAACACCATGTAAATTTTATATTCAATACGGACTTTGAAAAAATCTGAGATGGAATAATTTTGCCCCCGAAAATATCCCTACATAAGTATAAATATCATACAACATAGAAATGGCAGAAGTAGCAACGCAGCAGTACACCGAAGACAACATCAAAACCCTTGAATGGTGGGAACATATCCGCCGCCGTCCGGGTATGTATATCGGTAAACTTGGCGATGGCGGTTCGAGCGACGATGGTATATACGTATTGCTCAAAGAGGTCATCGACAACTCGATTGACGAGTTCATGATGGGCAATGGCAAAAAGATTATTGTTGACGTTGTAAATACGGCTGCCGAGGGCGAGCCCAAGCATTGGCAGGTGAGCATTCGCGACTACGGACGCGGTATTCCACTCGGTTCGGTGGTAGATGTTTCGTCGAAGATGAACACTGGCGGCAAGTACGACAGCGAGGCTTTCCAGAAGTCAATCGGCTTGAACGGTGTAGGTATAAAGGCCGTGAACGCCTTGTCGACGAGTTTCGTCATAGAGTCGTATCGCGATGGACAGTGCAAACGCGTGGAGTATTCGCGCGGCTTGAAGGTTCATGAATACGACATAACTACAACCACCGAGAAGAACGGTACGCACGTGGTATTTACGCCCGACGACACAGTGTTCGAGAAGTACGACTACCGCATGGACATCGTGCAACGCATGTTGAAGAACTATACGTATCTCAACCGCGGACTGACGATGTGCTTCAATGGCGAGAACTTCAAAAGCGAAGAGGGCGTAGTTGACCTCTTGCGCGACAACATGACCGAAGAGCCGCTCTACCCAATAATTCACCTCGAAGATCAAGACCTCGAGATTGCGCTCACCCACTGCAACCACGACCGCGAAGAGTACTACACTTTCTGCAACGGTCAGCACACCACGCAAGGCGGTACGCACCTCTTGGCATTCAAAGAGTCGGTGGTGAAGACCATCCGCGACTTTCTTGGCAAAAACTACGATGCTTCCGACATACGTACGGGTATGGCCGCCGTGGTATCTATCCGCGTGCAAGAGCCTGTGTTCGAGAGTCAAACGAAGACCAAACTCGGTTCTAAAAATATGGCACCCGACGAGAGCAGCGTAACTATAAAAACATACGTACAAAATTTCCTCTCTAAATATCTCGACGACTATTTGCATCGTAACCTCACTGTTGGTGATATTATGAGCAAGAAGATTCAGCAGAATGAAGAGGAGCGTAAGGATATTCAAGGCGTGAAAAAAGCAGCGCGCGAGAAGGCCAAAAAAGCCAGTTTGAACAACACAAAGCTACGCGACTGCCGTATCCACCTCACCGACAAGGAGAAAGACAAAAACGACCGTCGCGAAGAGACGGCAATATTCATCACTGAGGGTAATTCGGCTTCTGGTTCTATCACTAAGAGCCGCGATGCCAACGTGCAAGCCGTGTTTAGCCTCCGAGGTAAGCCGCTCAACACCTTCGGTCTCAAGCGCGATATTGTATATAAAAACGAAGAATTCTACCTACTTCAAGCAGCGCTCGACATTGAGGACGGCATTGAGGGATTGCGCTACAACAAGGTAATCATAGCTACCGATGCCGATGTCGATGGTATGCACATTCGCCTACTTATGATGACCTTCTTCTTGCAGTTCTTCCCCGACGTCATTCGCAATGGCCACCTATTCATATTGCAAACGCCGCTGTTCCGCGTACGTAATAAAAAGAAAACTATCTATTGCTATAGCGAAGAGGAACGCGACAAAGCAGCCAACCAACTTGCAGGCGCCGAGATAACTCGATTCAAAGGTTTGGGTGAGATCAACCCCGAAGAGTTCAAGGGCTTCATTGGCGATAATATACGCCTCAACACCGTGGAGATGCGCCAAGCCGACCAAGTGCGCGAGTTGCTGCAATTCTACATGGGTCAGAACACTTCGCAACGTCAGGACTTCATCATCGATAATCTTGTTATCGAAGAAGACCTTGTTGATATTCAAGATGTTATGTAGCAGCAAGTTGTAAGTAGCTAAGTATTAAGTTTTTTTGCGATTACCACAAACCGTACATCGTACATAATAAAACCGTACATAAATATTATATGTCAGACGAAATAGATAACCTCAACGACAACGAAGAAGTGCCAATGGAGCAACCAAGCGACGAAGAGGCAACTAACAACGAAAATATCAATGACGAAGCTACCGATGCTGATGCCGAAGAGGCCGAAGTAGTGGCTTCTGCCGTGCCTTTGTGGGACGAGGAAGCTGTGAAGACAAGCCAGCTGCACGGCATGTATCGCGCATGGTTTCTCGACTATGCTTCGTATGTAATCCTCGACCGCGCTGTGCCGCATATCGACGATGGCTTCAAGCCTGTGCAACGTCGTATTCTGCACGCCATGTCGCTCATGGAAGATGGACGATTCAATAAAGTGGCCAACATAGTGGGTAGCACCATGCCATTCCACCCGCACGGCGATGCATCTATTGGCGATGCGCTTGTGCAACTCGGTCAAAAGGGGCTGCTCATCGACACGCAGGGTAACTGGGGTAATATTCTTACGGGTGACGAAGCCGCCGCTCCACGTTACATCGAAGCGCGACTGACGAAATTTGCCCTCGACGTGGTGTTCAACAAGAAAACTACGCAATGGATGCTCAGTTATGATGGTCGCAACGATGAGCCAGTCACGCTGCCTGTGAAGTTCCCGCTCTTGCTCGCTCATGGCGCTGAGGGTATCGCCGTAGGTTTGTCCACAAAGATTCTGCCGCACAACTTCAACGAACTTATCGACGCATCGATAGCATATCTACGCAACGAGCCTTTCACGCTCTTGCCCGACTTCCCAACTGGCGGTTTGATTGATGCATCTAAGTATAACGATGGTCAGCGAGGCGGTTCGCTACGTGTGCGTGCACGCATTGAGAAACGCGACGCTCGTACGATTGTAATTACCGAAGTGCCTTTTACCAAGACTACGCAAATCTTGCGTCAGAGCATCGAGAATGCCGCTAAGAAGGGCAAGATTAAGGTTCGCAAAATTGACGACCTCACCTCCGAAAATGCCGAGATTGTAATTACGCTGCCTGCCGACACGTCGCCCGACAAGACCATCGATGCGCTCTATGCCTTCACCGACTGCGAGCTCAACCTTGCGCCGAACGCCTGCGTTGTCTACGACCGCAAGCCGCACTTCCTCGGCGTGAGCGACATACTCAAGCATAGCACCGACCGCACCGTATCGCTTCTCAAACGCGAACTCGAAATCAACCTCGAAGAGCTCGACACTCAGTGGCATTTGCTCTCGCTTGAAAAGATTTTCATTGAGGAGCGTATATATAAAGACAAAGAATTTGAACAGGCTGCCAGCACCGATGCCGCTTGCGAGCATATCGATGAGCGCCTGACGCCATACTATAAATATTTCACTCGCGCCGTTACGAAAGAGGATATTCTTCACCTCTTGGAAATAAAGATGGCGCGCATACTTCGCTTCAATTCCGATGCTGCCGAGGAGAAACTCGCACGCCTCAAAGAGGAGATGGAGACCACACGCTTCAACATTGAGCACATCGTGGAGTTTGCCATCGACTACTTCAAGCGCCTCAAACGTCAGTATGGCAAGGATAAGGAGCGCAAAACCGAGGTTCGCTCGTTCGACAAAATTGAGACCACTAAGGTAGTTGTACGTAACAAGAAACTCTACGTCAACAAAGCTGATGGCTTCATGGGTATGGGCTTGAAACCGTCTGAGAGTGAATACGTTGCCGACTGCTCTGAGCTCGACGATGCTATAATATTCTATAAAGATGGTCGTTATTGCATAAAACACATCGACGAAAAAGTAGATATAGGAAACAACGTCATACATATTGATGTATTCAAGAAGAACGACACGCGTACTATATACACTTGCGCTTATGCCGATGGCGAAACTGGTATAACATACATAAAACGCTTTGCCGTTACTGGCGTAATACGCGACAAGGAGTACAACATGACCACCGAAACGCCTAAAACCGTGGTGCACTACTTCAGCGTGAGCGAGAATGGCGAGTCGGAGGTACTTACGGTGCTGCTGAAACCGAAGTTGAAGTTGCACAAAGTGGTGTTCGACTTCGACACGTCGTCGATAGCAGTGAAGGGTCGTTCGTCGCGTGGTAACATACTCACTAAGAACGAAGTACATAAGATTAAGCTACGTCGCAAGGGCGAGAGTACGCTTGGTGGTCAGCAGATTTGGTTTGAGCCCGAAATCCTACGCCTCAACGACGAAGGTCGAGGCACACTTCTGGGCGAATTCTGCGGTTCGGACCTCATATTCTTAGTTATGCAAAATGGCGAAGCAAGCACCGTGGGCACTGGCCTTGAGCAGCACTTCAACGACGGCATTCTACGTATAGAGAAGTTCGACAACAGAAAGATTTGGACCGCTGTCTACCTCGATGCCAAAGATGGTTTGTACTACATAAAACGCTTCCGCATAGCAGCCGATGGATGCTCGAAACCCGTTATGCTGGCTGGCGAAGACCCCAACTCGCGCATTGTGCTCTTGAGCGACGAAGACCATCCGCGCATAGAGATTTCCTACGGCGGATCCGACAAATGGCGCCCGAAAGAGATCATCGACGTGGACGATTTTGCTGCAGAAAAAGGCATAAAAGCGAAGGGAAAGCGCATAACTCAACATAGTAATCCTAAATTTGTAGAACTCGAACCGACAATCCCAACAATCCGTGAATCGCCCGTCGACAAACTCGCCGATGATGTTGCGAAGGAGGACGATGCCACCGATGATGGTCAGCTTGAGTTCCCAATAGATAATTAAGTATGAAGAACGCCGTAGCCATATTACTCGCATTTGTGTGCCTTAGGGCCGCAGCGCAAGAGGTGGTATGGCTGCCAGCAACTGCAATTGGCGCGGCGCACATTCGTACACTTTCTATAGACAATGGTATAGAGGCCATGCAGCCTGCACAAGCCGCCGAGACGAAGAGTTTCGCGGCTTGTGTTGGTTACACCATACCCTACACACTCAGCGAACTTGGCGAGTCGCACCTGCGTGGCGCTGCTAACTTGCGCGACCTGGCTTGCGTCACTATCGACGTCGGGCGGCATGGCGATGAAGAAAGCAGCATAACTACGCTTGGCGGCGGTGTGTCGAAGCGTTGGCGCTACTTCAGCATAGGTATGGAATATTATGCGCTCATACATACACTCGCTGATAATCAGAAATTTACATCGTCGTTTTCGCGAGTGGGTTTCATACTTACGCCGAGCAAAGAGTGGCGGCTGAGCGTATGCATAAATAATATCGAACATAGGCAGATTGACTATGGCGGCTACGAGTTCGACATCGACCAGATAGCGGCTGTCGGCTTGAAATGGCAGCCCGCACCACTATTCAGCGTCATGGCAGAGGTGGAGAAAAACTTCAACCTCGACACCCCCACGGGCAAAATGGCTGTGGCGCTCTACCCTATCGAGCGATTGCAACTTTCGGCCGGCTTTTGCAGTCGAGGGCGCACACCTACGGTAGGCATTGGCTACGGCATACGTATGGTTAGCCTGCACGTCGGATTCTCATATCATCAGCAACTTGGCTCTACCACGGGCGCACTCATCACCATCAAACCATGGGAGGTCGATTGACAGCGGTTCGTGGCTACTTATGTGGCTTGGTGGCTATGTGCATCCATATAAATATATATGCACAAAACACTGATACACACGCCATTATAGACGATATTACCGAAGACATGGCCGCCGACGGTCTGCTCAGCGAAAGTGCATCGGAAGAGATTGCCGAACTGCACGCCATAGCCGACAAAAAAATAGACCTCAACACGTGCACCGAAGAGGATTTGTGGCGGATTACTTTTCTGAAATACAACCAGATACGCAACATACTTAGGCGTCGTGCCAAGGTGAAAGAATTTTGCACTGTGTATGAACTACAGACGGTGGAGGGCATGGACGCGCGCACCGTGGAACAGCTCAGCGCCTTTGCTACATGCGAACCCATCGACACGGAGAGCAAGCAGAGCCGCATGACGTACATAAATACGCTGCTTCGTGCCTACACAACATATCCGCAGGCGCGCGGCTTCAAGAGCATCGACGGCAAAGAGCCTGCATACGTAGGGAAACCCGTGGGACTGTTGGCGCGCCTCTCGCTTTCGCATGGTGAGAAATGGAGTGCTGGCGCAGTGCTCGAGAGCGACCCTGGCGAACCCATTGCCTCGCATGGCGTAACGCTGACCGACTTCACTTCGGCTTATCTTCAGTATCAGAACAACAAGAGTATGCTACGCCGCGTGATTGTTGGTAATTACACCGCGCGCTTCGGCCAAGGGCTCGGTCTATGGACGGGCTTTGCCTCCAATGGCGCTACAAACGAGACTTCGCTCAACCGCAATGCTTACGGCGCGATGGGCTCATTCTCGGCTGCCGAGAGCGGTTATCTGCGCGGTGTGGCCGCGTATTTAGTGCCTTCGGTCAATTGGCGCATAAATATTTTCGGTTCGTACACCGATGGCGACGTGTCGACCGCCACTGCCGCAGCCGACGAGGATTCCATAACAAAAACTGAGGCTCTTACGATTCAGAACGACGGTTACCACCGCACGTTGGCAGAACTCGCGGGGCGCAACAACTTTGGGCAAACGCTCTACGGCGCTGTGGTGTCGCGCTCGTGGCAGAGAGTGACGGCGGAAATTGGTCATAATCAGTGGCATGCAAATATTCCGTTCGGCAAAAGCGACGATCTCTATCGCCTCAACTATCCCACTGGTAGCGATATTGGCACTACGCACGCCGATTATCGTATGTATTTTCCTAATTATCAGGCTTATGGCGAGATTGCATATCAATCTACGGGCGGCGTAGGTATGATGCAAGGCGTAGATATTGACCTGCACAACGGCAACCAACTGACAATTGCCGCGCGCCTCTTCACGCCTAAGTACTTCACTATTTATCAGAATCCATATTCGCGTGCGGGACATGCTGGTGGCGAGCGCGGTTTGCATGCTTCGTTGCTCATATCGCCACTGGCGGGTTGGTCGCTCTTTGCCGACGTTGATGTGTATAGAAATAAATGGCTGCTATATCAGAAATATGCGCCAAGCGGCGGCTACAAGGCTCGATTCTTCGTCAACTACAACATAAATAGGCACAATACTCTGCGGCTCTCGCTTCGCCACGACGATTTCGACTATGCTTCGAGCGTAAATAGTAAGCAACTCGCCATAACACGCCGCACGGCACTGCGTTTCCGTTGGGATGCTCGTCCGTTTGCTTGGGCGCGCTTTGTGTCGTCGATCGACAAGGTTTTCTATGGCCAGAAGGAAAACAACCAGCACACCGAGGGTTTCAGCATGGCGGAACGCGTGTCGCTCAACTTCGCGCAGCAGCACCTCACCGCAGATTTCGTCCTTGCCCATTTCGACACCGACGACTACAACACACGTATTTATGCCTCGCATCCCGAAGTGCGCTATGCCATGTCGATGCCGGCCTATTATTATCGTGGCGTGCAGTGCGTTGGGCAATTGTCGTGGGAGCCAGTGCGGCGGCTAACCATCTGGCTACGTGGCGACTACACACATTACTACGACCGCGAAACAATCAGCCAAGGCAATCAGCAGATCGACAAGTCGCACGCCTTCAGCGGCAAAGTGCAGGTTATGTATAATTTTCAGTATTATAGGCGGAGTAAGAGCGTAGAGCGTAATACGTATAGAGTAGAGACGACAGAACAAGAAAACGACGAGCAAGATGAGTGACAATAAAGAGCAAGATTTGGCGTGGCGATGCATCACCGAAACCGATGTGAACATATTTCTTACCGGTCGCGCAGGCACTGGCAAGACTACGTTTCTGAAGATGCTGAAGGCTCGCAGCCCTAAACGCATGGTGGTGCTTGCGCCTACGGGTGTGGCAGCTATCAATGCCGGCGGCTCTACCATTCACTCGTTTTTTCAGATTGCGCCTGGGCCTTACGAACCCGACCTCAAGCCTAAGTACAACCTACGCCGCGAGAAGGTCAACATCATACGTACGCTCGACCTTGTGGTGATTGACGAAATATCTATGGTGCGCGCCGATCTCCTCGACGCCGTCGATGCTGCCTTGCGCCACTATCGCCGCTCCGCGAAGCCTTTTGGCGGTGTACAGATGCTCCTCATTGGCGACCTGCAGCAACTTCCGCCCGTTGTCCGCGACGATGAACGTCAGGCTCTTTTGAGTAATTATGCCTCGCCATACTTTTTCAGCAGCAAGGCCATGGAGTCGCGACCGTACGTAACTATTGAGCTGCAAAAGGTTTACCGCCAACAGAATGCCGACTTCATCAATCTGCTCAACGCCATTCGCGACAACAACGTCAGCGCTGCTATGCTCGACTTGCTCAACAGCCGCTATCTGCCCGAATTCAAACCAAAAGATAGTGAGCACTACATACGCCTAACTACCCACAACGCTACCGCCGACGAGATAAACCACAACTTCCTGAACGCGCTGAAAAAGAAGGCCTATACATACGATTGCGAAGTGGAAGGCACATTCCCCGAAACATCGTACCCTGCTGACGCAACGCTTGTGCTGAAGAAGGGCGCGCAAGTAATGTTTCTGCGCAACGACTCTGGCGGATTGTATTACAATGGCAAGATTGGCTACGTCACCGACCTCACCGAGACCACCGTGGAGGTCACTTGCCCGGGCGACGACAGCCCAATATCCGTGGGACAAGAGACGTGGACCAACACACGATACGAACTCGACGAGAAGACCAAAGAGATTCGCGAACACGTTGAGGGCAAGTTTATGCAGATTCCGCTGCGCCTCGCGTGGGCTATCACCATACATAAGAGCCAAGGACTCACCTTCGAGCACGCTATTATCGACGCGCAGAAAGCCTTTGCACATGGGCAGGTCTACGTGGCTCTATCGCGTTGCCGCACGTTGGATGGGTTGGTGCTAAGTACGCCCATTTCGCGCTCGGCCATAAAGTTCGACAATATGGTCACCTCGTTCTCAGCCGAGCGAGCCCAGCACGAGGTTACCGAGAATTCGCTCACGCAGATGAGTATTAATTATACGTACAACCTCATCGCCGACATGTTCGATTTCACCGCCATTACGGAGCTTGTTTTTCAGCTCAAGCGCATTTTCGACGAATCGTATTACAAGAAATTTCAGTCCGAAACGGCGCAACTCAACGTATGTGCGCAAAATATGGTCAACGACATAAGTAGTATATCGCAACGCTTTGTCACTCAGCTCGAAGCGAAACGCCAAAGCGGCATAGATATTATGCAAGACACACCGATGCTCGACCGCATAAAGAACGGCGCTAAATACTTCAAAGAGAACCTCATCAGCAATCTCGACAAGGTGCTCGACGTTGCCAAAATCAAGGTGGAGAACAAAGCCAACGCCGAGCGCATAGCACAAATTCGCAGCGACATAGCATCGGAGAGGCGCATCAAGTTGGTGATATTAGCTCACGTGGCACGCGCCGGCTTCGACATGAAGTCTGTACAGAGAAAGAAAAACGAGGCCATTCTCGCCAAGGAGAGCAAAAAATTCTCAACCGTAGCAAGCGAGCGCGAAGAACTTGATGCCGCACTAAGAAGAATGGCGTTGAAAGCGGCAAGACGTAAGTAAATACGTTACTTACGGCCGAAGTCAATCATCACCCAGCGGTAGAGATTGCACCCAACAAAGTTGCCCAATACTTCCGATACGTATACTATCAGCAAATCTGAGCCGAAATATTGAGGGCTCGCAGCGAAATAGAAAGCGTCGGCTATGGAGTGAGTAAATCCGCAAAGAATGAATACGGGGACGCCGAATAACAACGGCAAGAATTTTCCTTCGCGGCCAAACTGCACGGCGGTGGTCATAATAAAACCACAACCGATGGCCAACAAACCGCAAGCTAACGGACCTTTGGCAAGGCGCGATTGAACTATGGCTTCATCGGGTTGCAAGATGTCCGGCTGAGCGTAAGTAGCCATCAATGCCATAAGCCCACAGCCAATGATGTTGCCAAGGAATGTAAGACAAAGCATCGTCCAATCGCCTTTGGCTCTGATGAAGCCAGCCGTACCGGTGTAGAGTTTCAGCTTGTAGTGTATTACGGCAAGAAGGCCGAACGAGAAGAGCACAGCGCCGCCAATTCCGCCTACACGAAGGTTAACTATACAACCAATGGAAATACATATACCGGCAATAAGAGCCGAACGAAGGATGTCTATATTTTCTCTCATATATAAAATACTGTTGTCGTTTTTGCCTTTTGTTTTTTCGGGTGCAAAGATAGTACGATAGTCTATCCCCGATTATCTTCCCACAAACATCTGCGCAACGATGTTTAGCGCCACAAAACGAAAGCGCTGCGAGGTACTCGTCGCCACTACCCACTGCAGCCCGCATTTTTGCAATAAAAAATCCCCCGCCACTGTGTTGTAGCGAGGGATTGATATTATGTATGATATTAGATATTATAAATCACGTACAAGACGAACAAAACCGCCAACTTCTCTTGATATATAATCAGTACTATTGGGCTTAAGAGGGTCAACACAGTATGAGCAACTTGTATATCTTCCATGTCTCGTCGCTGTCCAATAAATAGCTTTATCATCGCCCTGTCTGAATGTTGCACCAGGACTTTCTACGCTACTTGAGAACTCACTTTTCGATAATATCTCACAATAGCCACGATAAGAAGGAAGGAAAACTACACCATACTTCTTTTCAAGATCTTTCAATTGAGCATCACCAAGAACTGCATAGTTTGTTGTCCCAACAGCATTCTTTACGCGTTTTGCTGATGTTCCTTGATCATCTACAGAGGCCTCTTCCCAATTGTCAGGAAGTAGTAATAAACCTTTTACTGAACTACTGCTAGATGTGATAGCGATTTGAGCCAAACAACGTTTGTATGTAGCTCTTGCGCGCGAATTCAAAAGATAGTCCCATTCTGCTTCTGTAAGAGTACGCCAAACGCCAGCTTTATTTTCGCCATTAGTTATAGGATTATATACGCCCCAATCGGCTTTGCCATCATCATCTGTAAGATTGGAGCTATAAAGTTCAAGTGTTGTTACTACGTTAAAGTTACCATTAACGTTACCGTTCTGGTATATATACTCAGGACGATATTTTGATCTTCCGCTGTTCCAACCACTTGTGCCCCACCAGAATATATCGGTAATACCATTACTTGCGATATTGAATCTTTTCGGAGTTGTACTAGAATTTGCGTAAGACTTATATACCAAACTATATTGTTCTTCAGCGAAGCTAAATTTCTGGGTGTTATAGTTGTATTGCAAATTGCCTTTCGAGAATGCGACCTTCTTAGAAGCTGAAACTGAGTATTTTGCTTCAATTTCACCTTCCATAGAGAGGAACGTTATTTTGTCATTTATAAGTGCATCTACTTCCGATTTGGTGTAAACTTTCTCGCTCTTTACATAACGCTCGTCTGATTCGGCTTTGGTATACGCGTCGGTCTTAAGCGCATATTTATCATCCGATTGCTTTTTTGTGTAATAATTACTTAGTGCATTAGCCTTTATGTATTCAGCATCGTTTTCGAGTTCGCTTACTTGGGTAGGTATATCACTAATAGTTGCGTAGCCTTCAAGCGATTGGTGCGCTGTAAGTACAGTAGCCGAAGTGCCTTTTTTCAGTTGAATGGTGGCTTTGTCGGCATTAGCACCAGTGCCAGGCGTAATGGTCATATCAGCTTTGTCGGCTTTGCCACTGATGTCTTGGTGCTCTTGCAAAGCCGTTGCGCCCAAGGCTGCGCCTTCGCGAATTTCTTCGAGGTCGGTAATTACATCTTGCTTGCCGCTGATGTCTTGGTGAGATTGGAGAGCCGTTGCACCCAAAGCTGCGCCGCTGCGGATGTCGTCGAGGTCTTCAATGACATCTTGCTTGCTATTCATAGCCGTTTTGAGTACGTAGAAATCGAGGGTGTCGTTCACCTCTTTGGTCTTGGCATAGCCCGAAAGGTTTGTCTCGGCAGGAATGTCGCTCTTGAGTGCATAGCTTGCGAGAGTGTCTTCTACGTAAGCAATCTTAGCATAGTCGCTTAGTTCAGTGCCAATGTCCTGACGCTTGATGAACTCGGCGAGACCAAGCACAGCAGCTACCTCATCTTTCTTGCTAAGTTTAGCGAGCAGATTAGTGTAGTCGATGTCGCCAGCCTTAGCAGCATAAAGGGCAAAAGGGACGCTGAGCAACTGAGCCGTGCCAGTGCCATACTCGGTTTGCGTGGTAATCTTGTAAATAGCGCCTTGAATGGTCCAATCGAAATCGGAGAATTGCTGGCTGCTCGTGCCCTGACCAATAGTGAGGGTGAAGAGGCCGTTGGCATTGGTTGTAACGGTGTGTGTTTCGGCGTATTCGGCTGCAACCGCGCCAGTAGGAAGTTCGGCGGTGAGGGTAATCTTCACCTCCAGCTCTTCATTGTCCACGATGAGGTTGCTTGCATCGCGTACCACAGCTTGATAGCTGATACCTTGTGGCACATTGCCTCCGAGCGAAATGGTCACAGGCAGACTATTTTGTGCATAGATAACTACTGCCAAAAGCATAAGCAGTAGCGAAATAGTAAATCTTTTCATTACTCGTGTTTTTTTTAGTTATTATTTCTTTATGATTTTGAATGTCTTGAGTGTTTGTTTGCCGTCGATAACATTTAGTAGATATACGTCGGGCTGCAAAGCGGACATATCTATAGATGTAAATTCGCCCGCAAGTTTGTCGGCAAGTAGAGCTTGCCCCGAGAGGCTAACCAGAGAGTAGCGCATGTTGTGTGTATCCATGCCATCTACACGCAGCGAAAGGAAATCGGACGTCGGGTTAGGATAGGCAATGGCATGCAACGAGATGCGCAATTCGTCGAACAAGCCCACAACGGTGATGTTGTAGATATGCTGAACGCCAGGTTCGATGTTGCCTCTAGCCGAAGCAATTGGCACAAATGCCGTTTGTCCCACCGAATAGCTCACCGAGCCGTTGCCCGTGGTGTTGCCACCTGTGGTAACTACTGCCGATTGTGCCAGTGCACCAAGCAACGTAGCAAAACCTAATGTAGCAGTGATTAGAATTTTTGTTTTCATAACTCTTTATTGTGTTTCATTTTTTCGGTTATCCATATCTGGATTACTATTGTCTCAAAAAACCGACGCAAACATATTTCGTTTACAAACACGTGTAAATAGGTAATTATACTCAGTAATGTGTAATATACTGTATTATAAATAGTTATATATACCTATGCGCGCCATACGAAGTGTATGAGTATGAATACAGAAATTTTTCTGTATGTTA
>JAEEGL016464320.1_pt1 | contig 34842 bp, 23 predicted proteins | sample 9134231 | NCBI WGS metagenome assembly JAEEGL01 (sample SAMN16246548, study PRJNA631951) | gut metagenome | biome: gut microbiome; feature: rumen; material: fiber-attached | host: Bos | place: Iran: Karaj | collected 2018-10
AACGTTCGATCGCATCGTCCGCGGCATCTCTTTTGACAACGCACGCAGGTATTTCTGCCTGTAAACACAGCAAGCATCATTACTGCAACAAATATTGCAATATTGATGCTTGTTTTTGTATGAGCCGTTTTGTAAAATAAATATAGAATATCTTAAGACGCATCTGGATGTCTCAATGGAAGCGGGGATGCAGACCGTTTGGGAAAGGTATATAAAACCCATGATTTATATGCACGGCGTGCCGGATGAGATGCACATGCTCTATTATTACCAATATTTCAAAGCGGGCGTTTTGAGCATGCTGAAGCTATGGCTCGACCGCAGCTGCATAGAATCCCCGCAGGAGGTTGCGGAGATGATCACAAAAACGCTGGACCGCAAATAAGAAAAAAGGGGTTGTCTCAAAACTCTTTGACGCGCCCATAAGGCGCTGTTGATAAGGCAGGCAGAAGAGGCGTTTTGTCAAGGGGGTTTTCAAGTATTGTTGTTGAGTTGACAGAATAGCAATCTGTAAAGTGCTCTCTGCCGTTAGTATGTTTGAAAAGGAAAAACAGCAGAGCGGATTAGCTTTAGTCTGCTCTGCTGTGCTGAAAAAGTCTGCTCGGATGCTGATCGCGCCTTACGCCCACGGATTTTCGGTCGGGTACGGGAGCGACTTCGGCTGATTGTACGCAATGTCGCTTACGCCGAGGAACTTAAAGACCTCGAACAGGGACTTACCGTGATGTCCGAACGCGACCGCGCCGTGGTGCGGATAGCGCTTCTGGATCAGCACATGGCGGTAGAAACGGCCCATCTCGTGAATCGCAAACACGCCGATGCCGCCGAAGGAGGTCGTCCTAACCGGCAGCACCTCGCCCTCGGCAATGTAGGAACGCAAGAATCCGTCGCTGTCGCACTGGAGCCGGTAGAACGTGATCTCGCCCGGGGCAATGTCGCCCTCGAGCGTGCCGCGCGTGAAGTCCGGCTCGCCGCCGTTTTCGAGCAGGCGGTTCTGGATCAGCTGATACTTGACCGCGCGATCGGCGCACATCTTGCAGGACGGCGTGTTGCCGCAGTGGAAGCCCATGAAGGTGTCGGTCAAGGTATAATCATATTTGTCCTTAATCTCGGATTCCCACATCTGCTTCGGGACGCTGTTGTTGATATCGAGCAGCGTGATCGCGTCGTTCGATACGCACGCGCCGATGTATTCACTCAATGCGCCGTAGATATCGACCTCGCACGCGACGGGGATGCCGCGGGAGGCAAGGCGGCTGTTGACGTAGCACGGCTCAAAGCCGAACTCCTTCGGAAACGCCGGCCAGCACTTGTCCGCGAGCGCGACGTACTTTTTGTCGCCCTTATGCGCTTCGATCCAGTCGAGCAGGGTCAGCTCAAACTGCGCCATGCGGGAAAGGAGATCGGGGAAGTATCTTCCTTCGCCCATCTCGGCGGCCATGTCGGCGCACACGTCCGGGATGCGCGGATCGTTCGCGTGCTCGCGGTAGGAAACGAGCAGGTCGAGCTCGCTGTTTTCCTCGATCTCCACGCCTAATTCATACAGCCCCTTTATTGGGGCGTTGCAGGCGAAGAAGTCCTGCGGACGCGGGCCGAATGTGATGATCTTGAGATTCTTCACGCCGATAATCGCTCTTGCGACCGGCACAAAGTCCGCGATCATCTTTGCAATATCGTCCGCGGTGCCGACCGGATATTCGGGAATATAGCCCTTCAGATGGCGCATGCCGAGGTTGTAGGAGCAGTTCAGCATGCCGCAGTACGCGTCGCCTCTGCCGTTGATCAGGTCGCCGTCGCCCTCGGCCGCAGCGACCAACATGCAGGGGCCGTCAAAGTGCTTTGCGATCAGCGTTTCCGGCGTTTCGGGGCCGAAGTTGCCTAAGAATACCACCAGAGCGTTGCAGCCCTTTTCCTTCACGTCGGCAACCGCCTTTTGCATGTCGCGCTCGTTCTCGACGGTCACGGGGCATTCGTACAGCTCGCCTTGATAGGCGTTTACGATGTTGCGTCTTCTCTTTTCGGACAGCGCGACGGGGAAGCAGTCGCGCGAAACGGCGATCAGGCCGAGTTTCACTTCCGGGATGTTTTGCATGAATCGTTCCTCCTTAACACTGTGCAATATCGATATTGTTACCGACAAGGCCGATATACGCGCCTTGCTTCGCTTCGGAAGAATCGGGATGCGCGAGCAGCCATTTGTTCCGCGCCCAAAGCATCCGATCCTCGTCGTTTTTCGGTTCGATCACGGGCTTTTCGGTGTTCGTTCCCTTCGGCAGCACGACTGCGACACGAAAGCCCTTCGCTTCGTCCGTGTGGCAAGGCGCATAATGCAGCGTCGTTTCGTAAACCTCGACGACGACGCCCGCCGGCGCGCGGAACGCCTTGACCTTTTCGGCGTCGAGCTTGCCATTTTCAATATCCTCCGCCTTTGCGAGAAGCAAAACGAAGTCTTCGTCGCCGATGTTCAGTTCGCTGTCGCGGTGGTATTCGAGGCAGTTCAGTTTCGTGTTATGGCCCCAGCACATACCGAGTTGGATCGGCATGCCGCCGTAGGCGTTATCCGAAAAGGCGCCGAAGATTTCGCACGCTTCGAGGCTGTCGATACCGGGCTCGTACGCCGTCCCCGCTTCGGGCAGCGGGATTTTACGCATGGCGGCGACAAGTTCCGCCGTGTCATAGCCGGACAGCACTTTGCCGTATGGTATGAATTCCGGATCGGTGACAGAATACTGTTTCATGACCTGATCTCCTTATACAACTCTTTTACGCTCGGATAGATTTTTTTGAACTGCCGATACTTTTGCTCATATTTTGCCGCAAGCTTGGGATCGGGGTATACCGTTTCCTTGACCGAAACGAGCGCGTCCGCGCATTCTTTTACGCTCGGATACAGCCCTGCGCCGACCATGGCAAGCATGGCGCCGCCCATACCCGGGCCCTGCTCGGTCTGCGGCAGATCGAGCGGGATGTTTAAGATGTTGCAGAGCATCTTGCGCCAGACGGGGCTCTTCGCGCCGCCGCCGCAGACCTTCGAGCAGTCAATCCTTACGCCGATGCTCCTTGCCACCTCAAAGCTGTCGCGGATCGCAAACGCCACGCCCTCCAATACCGCCTGCACCATATCGCGGCGGGTCGTATCGAGCGAGAGGCCCACAAACGTGCCGCGCGCGTCAACGTCGTTGATCGGGCTGCGTTCGCCCATGAGGTACGGGAGGAAGAACACGCGATTTTGCCCGAGGTTTTCCTCCATGTCGATCTGCTCGGATGCGTAGTCGGATGTTTTGAGGATTTCTTCGCAGAACCACTTGTTGCAGCTTGCGGCGGAGAGCATACAGCCCATCAGGTGCCAGTGTCCGTCCGCGTGCGCAAATGCGTGCAGACTGTTTTTCGGATCGACGCCGAACGAATCGGAAGAAATGAAGATGGTGCCGCTTGTGCCGAGCGAGATATTGCACGCGCCGTTGCCGACCGTGCCGGTGCCGACGGCCGCGGCCGCATTGTCGCCCGCGCCCGCAACGACCTTGACCGAAGCGGGGATGCCGAGCGCCGCAGCAACTTCTTCTTTCACTGTGCCGATCACGTCGTAGCTTTCGTAAAGATGCGGCAGTTGTTCTTCCGTTACGCCGCAGATGGAAAGCATTTCCTTTGACCAGCGTTTGTGTTCGACGTCCAACAGCAGCATCCCGCTTGCATCGGAATAATCGCACGCGTGCACGCCGGTCAGGCGGTAGTTGATATAGTCCTTCGGCAGCATGATTTTGCTGATCCTTGCAAAGTTCTCCGGCTCGTGCTTTTGCATCCAGAGGATCTTGGGCGCGGTAAAACCTGCAAAGGCGATGTTGCCGGTGTACTTGGACAGCGTTTCCTTGCCGATCGCGGTGTTCAGCCATTCGGTTTCTTCGGCGGTTCTGCCGTCGTTCCAGAGGATTGCGGGACGGATCACGTTGTCGTCTTTGTCCAAAGCGACGAGCCCGTGCATCTGCCCGCCGACGCCGATACCGACGACTTCGGATGCGTCGAAGCCGGACAAGAGTTCCTGTAAGCCGCTTTGCAGCGCGCCCCACCACGCTTCGGGCTCCTGCTCGCTCCAGCCCGGATGCGGGAACAGCAGCGGATATTCCCTGACCGCAGTATTTCGGATTGTGCCGTTTTCGTCCGCCAGCAGCAGCTTCATCGCGCTTGTGCCGAGGTCAATTCCGATCGTCAACATGCTGTTCTCCTCATACAATCGTAAAGCTGATAAAGTCCGCCGCGTCGTCGCCCGTATAGCGGAAATAGAGCGCGTGCGTACCGGCGGGGATATTGCAAGCGCCGACGCCGTTCATCGGGACGGTCGCAACGACGTCGCTGCCATTCGGGTCGGTGGAAACGATTAACTTGCCCGCTCCGCGGCCGGTCACGGAGATCGTCTTTTCCGTACCGTCGAACGCAAAATACTTAAAGCCCGCCGTGGCCCCGTCACGCATATTTGCAATGTACTGGTCGCCGTTTTCTTCGCGGTCCTTACCCGTCTGCGTGAAGTACGGGTGCGCCTCGAGCCGCTTTTTCGGATTCTTGCCGTCCACGCGGCCCGTCTCATGATTTGCCGCCCATAGGTTGCAGGCGATCCGCGCTTCGTAGGTTCCCTTGCCCCGCAGCGGGCCGCCGTTCAGACCGCAGCTTGTAACTTCCGCCTGTTTGAAGCCGCCGTCCGGGGTACGCTCTAACTTTTCCGCACACGCCTGCCGCGCGTAGCTCGAGCGGTCGGTCTGCCGGTGATAGAAGATGTACCAATCGTCCCCTATGTTCAGAAGCCCGCCGTGCGTGTTGCCGAGGTAATTGTTTGCGTGGCTCTCGTCGGTGTTGCCGTCAAGGTACAGATCGCCGAGATCGACGAGCACGCCGCCGTAGGTGAAATCGCGATCGGGATAGTCGCTCATGGCGTAGCAAAGATCATGGTTGTACTGGCTCGAATACACAAAGCAATACTTTCCGTCGACCTTGCGGATACTCGACGCCTCAAAGAACGCATGCGGGAACGCGTCCTCCTTGCCCTTGATCGGGAAGATGACTTTCGGTTCCTGTTTGATGGTCACCATATCCGGTTCGAGCTCGATGACCACACCGCCGTCGTTTCGAAGGTTATGGAACCGCGACGCAACGAACGGAACCTTGGTTTCAAAGCCGCTGTACAGCCATACTCTGCCGTCGTCGTCGGTCAATACGCCGGGATCGAACGGGAACTGCTCGCCGGATCGCTTGCCCCAGACCTTGCCGTTCTTGTGATGCACCTTGCCGTAAAACTCGTACTTGCCCGCGGGCGTATCGCAAACGGCGACGCCGAACTCGCCCAAGAAATCGAACGCATAGTAAAGATAATATCTGCCGTCCGGGCCCTGCGTGACGTCGGGCGCGTACAGTGACCGAATGCCGAGCCGGTTGCCGGGGTCCTGCGTTTTCCGATAGATCACGCCCTCGTACTGCCAATCGCTTAGATCGTCGACCGGTGCGCTCCAGCAGACGTAGTCGTTGACGCAGAAGATCGGCGCGCCGAAGGCGTCGTGGCTGCCATACACATACACGCGATCGCCGAACACATGCGGCTCGCCGTCGGGGACGTACTCCCAGCTGGGAAGATAGGGGTTAAAGACCTGCTGTTTCATCGGCTATTTCTCACATGGATTTCTGATTCTGTTTTACACCGTCTTTTCCGAAAAAGCAAGCGTTCTTGCGTAACCGTGCCAAAATTCAGCACGAATGATGCGATTGCTCTTTTTGCGCAGGAGGCGTTCACTTTCTGTACTGCTCGGGGATCTCGACCGCGTTTGCGGAGGGGACGCCCTTGACGGTTTCGGTTTTGGTGAAGAAACGTTCGTAAAGCTTATCCAGGATCGTGGGCTTGCCGGTCTCCCTGATCGGATGTACGAAGCGCTCCGGCACCTGATCGATCGTCTGCCACGTCGCCATGGCGTCCTCCATTTTCATGCCGCCCTGCACCGCTGCCTTGCGCACCGCGTTGACCGCCTGCACCTCCTGCATCTTCTTGCCGGAAAGTGAATAGCGCGTCATGCAGAACGTGGTGACGAGCCATGCCGCCATCGGCAGCAGGCAGAAGCAGATGATGGCCGAAAGCTTCATACCCTCCATGTACGGCGTGCCCTCAGCAGGCAGCGCGTTGAGGCTCGGCACGAGGAAGACGATGAAGATCTGCAGAAGCAGCGTCTGCAAACTGGAGATCAGCTTATCGACCAGACTAAACACCGTACCCATAATGCCCGGAACGTAATTGCCGGAGCGATAAGTTTCGTAGTCGGTACAGTCGGCAACCATCGGGATCGTCAGGTTGTCGCAGCAGTTGAACGCGCCGTAGCCGCAGCCGTAGAACACGATGAACAGGATCGTATAGAGGTTGATCGTGATCCGAAAGCCGCCGTCCATGGTATAAAGCGAAAGCCACGTCGCCGGATTGTCGTGGTGATAGAGGCACAGCAGGATCAGCACGCCGATGTAGAAGAGGAACGCGAAGATCGTAAACTGTGCGACGCCGCGCTTCTGCCCCTTCTGCCCTGCGGTCTTGCTGCCCCAGACGAAGAAGATGCCCATAAAGATGAAGCACAGTGCATAAAATGGGATGAACAGGCCGTTGTAATCGCCCATCAGGCAGCCGTAGACGAGGAACGCGACGGTACCGGAGGTGGCAACCGTGGAAGCGAGCTTGTTGAGGCCGGCGGACAGCACAAGCCAGCGAATCTCCTTATTCTCCTTAAGGATGCCGACGTAATCCTTGAGCTTTGCGGGCTTTTCCGAAACGCCCCAGAACTCCGGGCGATCCTTTTCCGCGATCGCGGCGACCGCCATGGTCGTATAGATCGCCGAGAGAATAATCACGAACGGCACCATAATGTTATAGAACTGCGGGCCGTACGCAGCGCCGCGCAGCGTCTGCAGAACGCCGGCTGCGTCGGTATACTGAATCGTACCTTTGGCGCAGATCGCTTCGTTGGTCAGCACGCCGCCGGCCATGACGTTAATCAGAACGATCGAGCCGATCATGCCGATCATGTTCCAGATCACGAACTGGCTGCGCTGCTTCGGGTCGTTGGTCAGGCACGTCTGCCCCGCCTTCGTGCAGGCGCACTGGGCCGTGTAGCCGATGACGTAGACGATATAGCTGACGATGTACACCACCCAGCGGAGCCAGCCGAGGTTGTCCGGGATGCCGCGGAAGAACACCATCATCAGAAGGAGCGACAACGCAAGCAGGCAGTTGCCGACGATCATGAACGGACGGAACTTGCCGATCTTCGTTGCGGTGCGGTCCATGAATCCGCCGCAGATCGGATCGGTGATGCCGTCGAAGATTCGCATCAGCGGCGCGAACAGGCTGTTGAACGTGCTGATCGCGAGCACGACCGTCGCGCTTGCCACCGCACCGCCCAGGGCCGCGGCAGTCGAGCCGGAGAGGTACATGATCGCGTAATAGGTGAAGTAGGTGTAGAATGCGAAGTAGACGTTCGTCGCCGCGTTGTTGAACGGGAACAGCGCGATCTGCCACTGCTTTGCACGGTTGACGGCATGGTTGGATTCCATCGTGTTTTCTCCCCTCATCAAGTATTATGTCAAATGAACACTGAAAACTTAAGAATGACTCATGAAAAAATGTTGAGCTTCCGTATTCATCACTCTTTATTCGTCCAGTTCGCACCCTTGTCGCCGGTGTCCTTCAGTGTATAGGAAGGATTCGGCTTCGATACCTTATGGAACTTTGCTTCGTCGCTGAACTCGCCGCTTGTGGCCTTGATCACGGTGTTGGCGGTCATCGGAACTTTGAACGTAAAGACGTGGCTGCCGTGCTGCGTTTCGAGCTTGTCGCCGTTGACATACAGCGTGACCTCATTCTGATTCGAATAGACCTTGACCGTGATTGCGTCCTCGGTGCGATCCTCGTACCGCTTCGAGCAGATATGCACAAAAGGCTCGTCGCTCCACCACGCTTTGTAGAGGAAGAAGCTGTCCTTCTTCGTTTTGCGGTCGAAGGTCACAAGTCCCTTGTGGTTCATACCGGGCTCGCCGCCCTGATCACGCGCGTCCGCCGCAAAGTCAAACATGTTCCAGACGTGCGTCGCCCACATGTACGGATTGCGCTCGAAGCACTTGAGCATGAACTCGTGGTACTTCGCCTGATATTCCTCGGTATGGTCGCCGCGGCGCGGGTGCGACGAATGCAGGTTCGGCATGCCCTCGCAGCCGTACTCGCTATAGCCGAGGCAGCGATCGGGGTACACCGTATGGAAGAAACGCATCCAGACGTCGTTCAGCCACATGCCCGGTACATACCAGCCGAGATACAGATTCCACGAGACCGTGTCGGTGATATGCGCGACCTTGTTGAACGGGCCGCACATAGCGTAGCAGGCAAGCGTCGTGAACCGTGTCGGGTCCATCTTGTGACAAAGGTCGTTCAGCACATAATGGTTGTCGAGCATGTCGGCCTTGTCCTTCGTGCTGATCGTGATTTCGTTGCTCACACCCCAGCACACGATAGACGGATGATTATAGTTTTGTGCAATCAGCTCTTTCATCTGACTGATCGTGTTTTCCCGGCCGTTCGGCATGTGTTCGGAGATGTACGGAATCTCCGCCCAGACGACCATACCGCGCTCATCGCAAAGATCGTAGAAGTACTGATCGTGCTGATAGTGCGCAAGCCGGATCGTATTCGCCCCGATGTCGCAGATGACGTCCATGTCCTCGCGGTGCATGTCCTTCGTGATCGCGTTGCCGACGCCCTTGCGGTCCTGGTGGCGCGATACGCCGCGCAAGGGGTAGCTTTTGCCGTTCAGATAGAAGCCGGTCTTGGAATGGTAATGGAAATCGCGAACCCCGAACCGTGTACGCACCTCGTCACAAAGCTCGCCTTCAACAAACAGCCGTGCAACCGCGGTATACAGGTACGGGTCCTTGCGACCGTTCCAGAGGTGCACGCTTTCGATCGTAAGTTCAACGGGGTTTCCCTTGCCCTCGGCGACCGTATGCCCTTCGCCGTCGCGGATGGAGACTGTGACGACGCTGTTTTGGGCGTTATGCCACGTTTCGACCTTGACCGTGCCCTTCCGGTATCCCTCAATCGGCTTTGCCGTGACCCGGATGCCCGGGCCGCCGTAGTAATCGAGATCGAAATGATTCTTGTTGACCACGAGCAGCTCCACGTCGCGGTAGATGCCGCCGTAGAACGTGAAATCGGCTTTCTGCGGGTACACGCGATCGTTCACGCCGTTGTCGACGAATACGGTCAGTTCGTTTTCGTCCTGCAAGAACGCCGTGATCTCCCTGCGAAACGTGGAGTACCCGCCGTCGTGCGTGCAGACTTCCTGCCCGTTTATGATCACACGCGCGCTTGCGTTTACGCCGTGGAATGCGAGATACACGCACTCGGTTTCGGGATCGAACGCGGGACGCGCGAACGTCTTGTCGTATCGGCACTCGCCGCGCTTATAGTCGTTGCCGCCGTCCTGTCCGTCAATCGCGTTCCATGTATGCGGCACGCTGACTTCGGTTCTGATTCCCGCAAATCCGGTAAAATGCCACTTCTCATTCAGGTTGATCGTTTTGCGCATAGATACCCCTCCATTTTTCTCTGGCTTTACAATATCGTATCCCAAACAAAAACGCCATTCAAACCGCATAAACTGCTTTTTTTCCGGCGTATTCTTGCAATTTATTTTTCAGAAAGTTCGGTTCAGAAACGCGGCGGAGCGTTGGAGGCTTTTCAGCGGATCGCCGTCGATGTGGTTGCGGTGCGTTTCCAGCACGACGGTGTCCGTTCCGTTTGCTTTGGCGATTCCGGCCCAACGTTCCAGCGGCAGATTGCCGTAGCCGAGTTCCGTCGAATCCTCCCTGACAATCGGCGTCAGCGGCGTTCGTTTCAGGCGCGCGCCGCGGTCGTTGATGTGCCAGCAGCGCATCCGGCTACCGAGCCGTTCCATCCATGCCGCGACGTCTGCGCCGCCGTCCGCAAACCAATAGCTGTCGAACTCAAAGTTCAGCGCAGTGGGGTCGGTGTTCCGCACAAGATATGCATAGGCACGCTCGCCGCTGTCTCTGAGCCGGCACAGCTCAACGTTATGGTTATGATACAGAAGCTCGATCCGATCGAGGGAAAGCAGCGTTCCGAGCCGATTCAGGTCTCTGCACAAGTCGCGCATGGCAGCGGGATCGGAATAGTCGAACCGATACAGGCCCGTCAGAATGATGCGGTTCGTTCCGAGCGATTTTGCCGTTCGGATGACAGCGTCCGGATCCTTTTTCAGCGTGCCGAGATCCTCGTGCAGCCCCATGACCGAAAGATGCGCGCCGCGCGTCAGCGCCGCCCAGTCGAACGCGCCGCCGCGACCCGCGGGCATACCCGCCGCTGCGGTCAGCGCCCGCACGAAAACGGACGTTTTCCGGATCATGTACCCGTTCAGTTCGACGCCGTCGTAGCCGGCAAACGCGATCTTTTCGAGCACGTCAGCCGTCTGCTCCTCATTTCGAATCACCTTTCCCAGCATCAGCTGCTGCACTGCTTTTTTCATGCGGTTCTCCTTTTCTTCGGAAAACGTTCCCTTTCTGTCCTTTTGCTCTCACAGTATACAAAATGCAGTCGCCGCCCGCTATAAAAGCCGCATAAGCTTCGTTTCGGACGGCGTAAGTTTTCCTATTTGGTTTTTCGGCGCTTCCGCCGCACCGACAGCACGATCAGAAGCACAATTCCTGCGTGGATCAATACGACCGCACCGAGCACGATCCAAAGCAGCATCGATGCCAAAACGGGCTGACGGATCTCCGTACGTACTCCATAGGCGTACGATTTCGGCGCTTCGGTTTCGTCCGCAAAGGTCAGGCGCCATTCGCCCTCGCCGACGCGCTCAACGGAAACGATTCTGTCTGTATCAAGGTTCAGTGCCGGACGCATGCAGATCGGCGCAGTGAAGAACGCATTATCCCAGTTCTCGAAAAAGTCCATCAGCCAACCGCTGTAAAAGACAAGGCCGACGTCGATCGGAAAGCTCGGATCGTGTGGGGAGCGCAGCCACCAGTTCGCGGCAGTTTTGCCAAACCGTGCAATCCTCGATTCGTCGCTGTCGAACCCGTAAGCGGGATTCGACGCTTCCTCTGCCGACAGCAGAAACACGCGATCTCCGTCCAGAATGTTTTCCGCCGCGTCGAACCGCACGACCGCCTGATGCTCTCCGACGTCGTTGAACAGCGTGGACGGAATCGCGATCGCCGCGTCGGACTTGTACGTCGGCAGGATCGCCGCCTGCTCCGCTTCGGAAAAATGCGTTGCGAAGAAATCCGCGCACCAGGCTTTGGCGTCACTGCCGGCGTAGGCGTTCGTCGTCGGTTCCTTTTCGTTGCGGAAATACAGCCCATTCCGCGTATCGCGCCCGATCAGGTTTTCGCTGAGCAGGAACATGCCCGCTTCGCCGGTGTTGGTCTGCTCCGCGTCGAGCACGCGCCACGCGCCGTCAAAGCCGATAACCTCGTCCGCGATCCCGAAATACACGAGATCTCCCGCCTGAATCTCCGAGACGGAACCCGTTTCTTCCGAAAGCGACGGACAGAACGAGCCGAGCAGCAACAGGCAAAGCGCCCATCCTGCGATACGCTGCAAATGATTTTTCATGCGCTTTCCTCGCCTTTCTTGTTCTTTCTATGTCGAATGACGCACAGCGCCGCAAAACAGACCGTCAGCGCGGTGGAGGCAATCGCTGCGATCCGCAGCACGGTTTTCCAGGCCGGCGTCACGGAGATAACCGTGGCGTTGCCGATGTTCATGGCGCTCGAACGCGTGACCGAATAGATCACATTTTTCGCTGCTCGCTGAACGGCGTTCGTGATCGCCGGGTCGTTCCCGCTGCCGTCGAGCGTGCCCATGCTCCCCTTCTGCCCGCACCAGATGTCCTGTCCGGCAAGGATGCCGAGGCGGTAATCCATCCACTTCGCGTTCATCGACATATCGGTGACCGTCGCGCCCTGCATGCCCCATTCGCCGCGCAGCACGTCGGTCATCAGCCCGCGATGGCTGCCTGCCCAGACGACGCCGATGCGGTTGAAGCTCGTCATCACGTTCATGGCTCCGCCGCGCACCGCGCCCTCGAACGATTCGAGATACACCTCACGGATGCTCTGCTCGTTTGCAAACACGGACACACCGTATCGGCCCTGCTCCTGATCGTTCAGCGCAAAGTGCTTGACGTAGGCCAGCGCGCCGCGGTCGCGGACGCCCTGCACCTCGGCGGCACAGATTTCGCCGGCAAGCCAGCCGTCCTCGGAATAATACTCGTTGTGCCGTCCGAGATACGGCGTCCGGTGCGTGTTCGCGCCGGGCGCGTAAACGCCTGCGACAGCCGACGCGTTCGTACCGGTGTTCGCATGCAGCATGTCTTCGCCGATGCACTTGCCGACTTCGGCGGCCAGCTCGCGGTTGTGTGACGACGCGATCACGTCTTCGCTCGGGAACGCCATACCGCTGTTGCCGCCCATCAGGCTCTTGGTATAACCGGTTGGGCCGTCGCCGGCCTGCGTCGCCGGAAGATTGATCGCAGGCAGCGCGTGCGTGTTGTACGCGCCGTTGTAAATCATGTCGAGCAGCTCGCCGTACGCCACTTTGGAGACGAGCGCATCCCACGCAGGGTCGTCGTACACTGTTTCGACGAGATCGATTGCATTCAGCGCGCCGTCCTGCCCGAACGTCTGCACGGTCGCGTCGGCATAATACGCCGCTTTCATGCGTTCGGCGATTGCCGCGCGTCCGCTTTCCTCGTGCGTCAGGCCGTCCGCCCACATTCCGTCGGTCACACGGAGAACGACGTTCGTTTGCGGGAACGTTCCGGTCCAGTCGGCGCGGCTGAGATAAGTCACGGTCTGCCCGTCTGCGCCTGCGTACTTGTTCAGATCGGCGTCGTCGAATTGATTCGTGATCGCGTTGCCCGTATAGGCGGAAACCGCATAGGTCGTCGTATCGAGCGCGGCGACTGTCCATTTGGCGCACAGGGAAGCGTCGCCCGGCGCGTCCATCCGCGACGCGTCCGCACCCTTGGCGGCAAGGATGTTATTGACCGCGTTGTGGGCGTCGGTTCCGACGGTGAACCGGTAGTCGCCCGCGTCGAGGATGTACGTTTTTGCGTTGTTCGCATCGTAGCTTGTCAGGTCGTCCTTGCGGATCGAGATCGTAAACCGTTCGAAATCGCCCGCCTTGATTTCCTTCTTGTCGAAGCCGCACAGCTCGACAGACGCTTTTTCGACGCCGTTTAAGCGGTCGTAATCGGTGTAGGGCGACTGGAAATAGATCTGCACCGTATGCTTGCCGTCGATCGCAGAGGTGTTTTTGACCGTCACGGACGCTTCGATCGTATCGCCCTTGTCCGCAATCGCGAAATCGGAATACTCAAACGTCGAATAGCTGAGCCCTGTGCCGAACGGGAACGCGACGTCGGCGGCATAGTCGTAATTGCCCGCGTTGCCCTGCCCGAGCACATAATCCTCATAGCGGGTCTCGTAGTAACGGTAGCCGACGTAGATGCCCTCCTGATAGACGACGTAATTGCGGTTACATTTTTCGATGCCCGCGTCGCTGTTGTTCTGTGCCGCTTCGAGGCCGAGCTCGTCCGCGTTCGTGTACGGGAACGCGTCGTAATTCGCCATGGCGGGTATAGAATGGTTGTTCTTCAGAAACGTATCGACGATGCGGCCGGAAGGGTTCACCTTGCCCGCCAGAATGTCCGCAACCGCCGGAATGCCGTTCAGCCCGAGGTTGCCGACCCACAGCACCGCATCAATACCGTAGTTTTCGACAAAATCGAGCTGCAGCGTCGAGGACGAGTTCAGCAGCACGACGATCTTTCGGAACGTGCCGTTTTCCTTGAGCACCCTGAGGTTTTCGAGCAGCTCGACTTCCTCCTTGCACAGGCGCAGGTAATCGCCGTCGGTCATGTATTCTTTCAGACTGTCCAGCCCGCTCGGCAGGTCCGCGCCCTCGCCTGACGAACGCGACAGCAGCACCAGCGCGCAGTCGCCGTAGTTTTGGAACGTCGCCTTGAGCGCGTCGGAATACTTCTCCCACGGAACCTCGTTGATGCGGTACTGGTCGGGGCTGCCGCCGGAAAGCTTTGCGTTTTCGCGCTTGTAGCCCGCGGTCTTATAGAACTTCCAAAGATCGGTATTGACGCAGCCGGGCGCAAACGACGCCTCAAGCGCGCCGTAGAGGCTGATTGCGTCGCCGGTTGCCATAAACGCCGAGCCGGTGCCGGTCATCACGGGGTCCGCGACGGACTGCGAAAACAGGGTGAACTTCGTATCCGCGGGCAGCGGCAGCGTATGGTCGCGGTTCAACAGCAGTGCCGCGCCCTCCGCCTCGACGCGGTAGCAAGTTTCCATGTCGTGCGCGACGAGCGCGTCCTCGTCCTCGTATTCCGTCCAGTAAAAGATCTGTGCGTCCGGATCGGGCACGATCTTCTGCGTTTCGGCGTTCAGCGCCGCGTTGATCATGGTTTCATAATAATTCGTCACCGGGATCGCCGCGCCAAGAACGGCGGTGACCACAAGCAGCAGAACGGTCGGTACGATCCACGGGTTTCTCTTTTTCATTGAACGCCTCCTGCAGTTTTCTCTACAGTTAAGTGTACGGCATTCCCGCCCTTTGCGCAACAAACGCCGCGCAGCCTTGCCAATTGGGCACATAAACTTTTCCAAAAAATAGAACAAAGAGCCGCGCGGGCGGCTCCCTGTTCGAAGGAGGAAGGTAATGAAGATGATACTTCGGAAACTATCCGTTTTGCTTGGCCTTTTTCTTCGTCACGATCGCCAGCACCAGGAACAGGGCGGTCAGGACGCCGAAGCAGGCCGCTATTCCGTACAGGGCAAGCTGCCACCACGGGGTGATCGGAATGATTTCCGCGCTGCCGACGTTCATTGCGTGCGAATGCGTGTAGTTATAGGCGATGTTCTTTGCCGCCTGCTGCACGGCCGTCACGATCGCGGGATCGTTGTTCAGTCCGTCGAGCGAGCTCATACCCATGCCGTAGCCATCCCAGAGGTCCTGTCCGGCGAGCACGCCGTAACGGTAATCCATGTAGATCGCATACACAGAACAGTCGGTGATTGCGCCGCCCTCGAGGCCCCATTCATCGCGCAGGATACCGGTCATGAGATTGCGGTTTGCGCCGCTCCAAACGACGCCGACACGGTTGAACGAGCTCATAACGGAGCCGCCGCCGTCCTTGACCGCGCCTTCGAAGCCCTCGAGGTACAGTTCGCGGATCGCCTGTTCGTTCGCCCAGGTGGAGATACCGTAGCGTCCCTCTTCCTGATCGTTCAAAGCAAAGTGCTTGCAGTAGACCACAACGCCCTTACTGCGGATCGCTGCAACTTCGATCGCGGCGACTTCGCCGGATACCCAGCCGTCCTCGGAATAATACTCGAAGTTACGGCCGGAATACGCCGTGCGGTGGATGTTCGCGCCCGGGCCGTAAAGGCCGGCATAGACCGTCGCAGCGCCTTCCTCGGTGGCATGGAGGAAGTCTTCGCCGATGCAGGAGCCCATCTTTTCGATCAGCGCGCGGTTGTAGGTCGCTGCCATGACGTCTTCGGACGTATAGGCCATTGCACTTGCGCCGCCCATCAGGGAAGCCGTGAAGCCCTGCGGGCCGTTCTCGTCCAGCGTGCCCGGCAGACCGATCGACGGAGCCGCCTGCGTGATGTGAAAGCCGTTGTATATCAGGTTCGTCATCTCATCGTACGGCATCTGGGAAACCAGCTCGTCCCACATCGGATCGTCGTATGCAACGTTGAACAGTTCGCCCGCCTTCATCGTGCCCGCCGAGCCGACCGTCGGCATCGAAGCGTCCGCATAGTAGGCCGCTTTCATCGCCTCGACGATCGCCTTGTGGCCTTCTTCGGAATCGATCAGACCGTCCGCCCACATTTCGGGGGTGATGGACAGAATCTGCGTGGTCGGGTAAGTACCGATCCAATCCTGACGACTGAGGTACGTCACGGTCTGACCGCCGTTGCCGGAATACTTGTTGAGGTCCGCGTTGTCGAACAAGTTCGTGATCGCGTTGCCGGTCTTGGAGGAAACCGCATAGGTGGTCTTGTCGAACGCTGCGTTCGTCCACTTCTGGGCCAGCGCCGCGCTGCCGTCTACGTTCGCGCCCTTGGCGGCGAGAATGTTGTTGATCGCGTCGTGCGCGTTTTTACCGACCGTGAAGTAATAGTCGCCGTCCTCCAGGATGTAGGTCCTGGCGTTGTTCGCGTCGTAAGAGGTCATGTCTTCTTTATCGACGATGATCACAAAGTGCTCGGTCGCGCCTGCGGCGATCATCTTCTTATCGAAGCCGCAGATTTCGACGGCGGCCTTCTCGACAAGGTTTTCGCGGTCATACTGCGTATAGGGGGACTGGAAGTAGATCTGGACGGTATGCTTGCCGTCGCGGTCGCCGACGTTCTTGACGTCGACTTCGACCTGGAAGGTATCGCCCTCGTCGGTCACTTTGAAGTTGGAGTATGCAAACTCGGTGTAGGAGAGGCCGTAGCCGAACGGGAACGCGACGCAGTCGTCGTAGCTCCAGTCGCCGGAATTGCCCTGATTCAGCACGGAATCCTCATAGCGCGTCTCGAAGTAGCGGTAGCCGACATAAATGCCTTCCTGATAGACGACATAGTCGCGGTTCGCCTTCGCCACGCCGGCGTCGGTGTTGTTCTGCGCGCTGTCGACGCTGTAATCCTCACCGTTCGCCCAGACGTACGCGCCGAAGTTCTCCATCGCCGGCGCGGAGTGGTTGTCCTTCAGAAACGTATCCACGATACGGCCGGACGGGTTCACATCGCCGACAAGGATGTCCGCAACGCCCATCGCACCGTTCATGCCTACGTCGCCGATCCACAGCACCGCGTCGATACCGTAATCATCCACAAAGTCGAGCTGCAGCGCGTTCGAGCTGTTCAGCAGAACAACGATCTTTTTGAACGTCCCGTCCGCCTTGAGCTTTTCGAGGTTCTCGAACATTTCGATCTCCTCTTTGCACAGACGCAGGTAGTCGCCGTCAGTCATGTACTCTTCCAGCTCCGGAAGCCCGTTCGGGACGTCCGCGCCCTCGCCGCCGGAGCGTGCCAGCACCACAAGCGCCACGTCGCCGTATTCGGCCCAGGTCTTTTTCAACGCGTCCGGGTACTTCTCCCACGGGACCTCGTTGATGCGGTACTGGCCCTGGTTGCCGCCGGTCGTTGCGGCATTTACGCGCTTATAGCCCGCGGTCGCGTAGAACTTCCACTGATCGGTGTTGACCGTGCCTTCGCCGAACACGGTTTCGAGCGCGGTGCGCAGGGAAGTCGCTTCGTCTGCATTCATCGAGCCGGAGCCGGTGCCGCCGTAGAGCAGGTTAAAAGCCGACTGCGAGAACGGCGTAATCTTGTCCCCGCGATTCAGCGGCAGCGCGTTGTTCTTGTTCACGAGCAGTGCCGCGCCTTCGCCTTCGATATCGCGGCAGAGCTGATACTCGTCGGCAACGAGATCTTCCTCGTTCTCATACGCCGACCAATAAAAGATTTCCGCGCCTTCCTCGGCGACGACCTTCTGCGTCTGCACTTTCAGAGCCGCGTTGATAACGGTCGCAAAACCTTGCGTAATCGGGATCGCCGCAATGCAGATGGCCAGAAATACCGCCGTGATCGCGGTCAGAACCACCCAGATGGTACCCTTCTTTTTCATGCTTCCAAAATCCTCCCTTTGGATGTTTTCTGATGATACTTTACATGGTTTTTGATCGCTTTCCAACCGAAACCGCGTAAACTTGCCGCATGACAGCATAACCTTATGCGCCGGTTTTTCGGTGCAAAAAGCGCGTCCCGCCTGCTTGGGACAGACGGAACGCTGCGGAAATTCAGATGTTGATTCGGTGGTAAGGCTTAGCCCTCGCCGCCTGCGGAGCTGGAAGCGTCGCCGCCTTCGGAGGATTCTTCGCCGACGGAGGGCGATTCGCCTTCGGCAGGCTCGGCTTATGCCGCGACTTCGGTGACGTTCACGCCGTCCACGGTGTAGGTCTTGGCAAGGCCTGCGCCGCCCCAAACCTGGGTGAAGCCTGCGGAGAGTTCTGCCGGCGCGGTGACGGTCAGCGTTGCGCCGTCTTCGCTGATCTCATAGGTGAAGCCGTCAGCGCTCATGCCGTAAGCCGGCAGCGCAACGGTCATCGTCGTTTCGTCGACCGCGTAGAACGCCTTCAGACCGTCGGTCCATGCGCCCTTCAGGCCGGTCATGGTCTTGGTCTCTTCGTCGAGCAGCCATGCGTTCGGAACGATGCCGAAGATCGTCGCCGCATAGCCTTCGAGCGGCGCATCTTCGATCTGAGACAGGACGACCGCATTGCCGACCTTCTCATACTTGACGTTCATGCCCATCGCAACAGTCAGCACCGCAGTGCCGTCCGCATTCAGAACGAGGGACGGATCAAACAGGTTGCCGCCGAGGTCGATCGTTGCGCCGGTGTACGGAGCATCCTCAGCGGGCGCTTCCGCTTCCGCCGGAGCAGCCGCCTGCAGCGGGGAGATGTCCGCGCACTTGAGCGTATAGTCACGCATGGTTCCGTCGCCGAGATCGATGGAAAGATCGATCTGCGCGCTGCCGTCCGCACTTGCCTGAATCTCCACGGGTTCGCCGCCGAGGGTCAGACCTTCCGCGTTCCATGTGCCGTCCTTGACCTTGTCGTAGCCCATATAGAGCAGGGCGGTGCCGTCTGCAACAAAGTACAGGGTCATGCCCGATTCATCGGCAAAGGTCACGATGCCCTCGGGCATTTCGGGATCCTCTTTGTACGCCGCGATCAGGGCGTTGCCGTCAGCGAACTTCTTCTCTTCGCCGCCGGTCATCGTGACGTTACGGCTGTAGGACATGCCCTTTACGATCGGGAACGTGAGGTCGAAGCTGTATTCGCCCGCGATCTCGTACGCATAAGCGGTCTGGTCGTTGGAGGTCGTGCCGTCGTCATTGACGACAGCGATCTTGATCTGGAGGCAATCAACGCCATCCTTCGTGACTGCCTTCCAGGTGCCGGTCATGAAACCGGACTCGTAGGAGGGATTGGAAGCGAAATCGCTGTGATCATACTGGAGATACAGGTAACGGTCGCAAACCGCGGTGCCGTCAGCGTTCAGGTTGAGCAGGAACGCGCCGGTCATCATGGATGCGCCCTGACCGCCTCTCTCCTCGTAGTTGCCGACGAGCTGATAGGACTTGGCTTCCGCTGCCGGTTCGGTGGACGTTGTATCGGTCTTGGTGGGTTCGGTCTGGGTCGTCGTTGTGGTGGTGGTCGTGGTGGTCGTGCTGCCGCTGCCGGTGCAGGCGATCACGGCGAAAGCCATCATCGTCGCAAGGACGAGTGCGAGAATCTTTTTCATTGGGTGCCTCCTGTTTGGATTTTTAAATTGTTTCGGTGTTATGTTCCATGAACGCAGCCGCCACATGAACGACTGCCGCAATGGCAAAGAGTACTGTAAAGACGATCGCCAGCGTCGGGTTTCCGCCGAAGAACGGGACCTTGGTCAGCACGTCGGCGAGCGGGTAAGCGGTTTCGACCGCGTGCATTGCAAGCGCAAGACCGTAAGCGACCGCCGCAAGGATCGGAACGATCCGCAGCCGAAGCCATTCGCCCGCCGCTGCGACGAGCGCGCCGCCTGCCATCAGTGCGAATACGATCCAACGGAATACGCGGTCCCACTCCCCCGTGACCGGATCGGCGGTGAGCGCATAGGCGATCAGGTACGCGATCGCCCCGACGAGCGCGACGCATGCCGCACCGACGGTGAACCAGAATCCGGGTTTCCGGTTTTCAACGAACGATTTCATATTACCGGCCCTCCTTCTTACCCTTGATGAGCGTCAGAACGAACATCGCGAAGCTTCCGAGCGCCAGCACGCCGATCAGGGCGTTCAGACCGATCAGAGCCGGCTGCCACCACGGCGTGTAGCTTTCGATCGCAACCTCTTTGGCAAGGCCGTTGACGAGATTCGAACGGCTCATCGCGTACAGATAGTTGTGCGCGACCTCGCGGAGCTTGCCCCAGATGAAGCCGTCGCGTTCCTTGACGAGCAGATTGCTCGCTTCCGGCACGCGGCCCGGGTCGTTGTTGAACTGGTTCGTGCCGGCTGCCAGCGCATCCGCGGTTCCCATATAGGAAGCGGAGTCCTTGGAACTGTCGGTCATGTTGATGCCCTTGAAACCCCATTCGCCGCGCAGTACGGTCGTCATCGTTTCATAGTCGGACGCGGTCGGGATGCAGCCGATGCGGTTGTACGCGGTCATCGTACCGAGCGAATGCTCTGCCTGCAAGCCGCCTTCGAAGCCCTTCAACGGGCCTTCGCGATACGTCTGCTCGGTCATGAAGGTAGCGACGCCGTGCCGGTTCGTCTCCTGGTCGTTGCCGCAGAAGTGCTTGAACATGCCCGCAAGGCCCATGTCCGCCATCGCCTTTGTCTGCAGTTCGCCGCAGTAGTAGGACAGTATCGGGTCTTCGGAATAATACTCGAAGTTTCTGCCCGAATAAGGCGTCCGGTGGAGGTTGCCGCCCGGCCCGTAGATATGCCGGAAACCGAGCCAATAGCTTTCCTCGCCGAAGAACGTGCCGCGCGCTGCGATGTGCTCCTTGTTGAACGTGGAGGCGCAAACCATTTCCGCGTTGAACAGTACGCCGCCTGACTGATAGCCGTCCGGACCGTCGCCGCCCGCGTAGGCCGGGAAGTCGATCGACTCGATCGCGTCGAGCGCCATCTTGTCGCCGACGATCTGCGCCAGTTCCGAAACGCTCAACTGATCGATAAACGTTTCCCACTGCGGGTCGTCATAGTCGACGTCCTTCATCTCGATGAACGAGATGCCGTTCTCCTGCTTATACTTGTAAACCGTGTAGTCCGGCGCGTCGTCGGGCTTTTCGTACTGGAAGTTCTCCATCAGGTTCTTGATCTCGGCCGTGGCTTCGATGTCCAACACCGGATCCGGAAACGTGTTCCAGTCGCCGCGCGTCATATAGGTCACGGCGCCGTCGATGAAATAGTTTAGGTCGCGATCCTCGAAGTGGTTCGATACCACCTCGCCCGTGTGCGGGGAGACCGCCCAGGTCTTGTTGTCGGTTTCGGCCAGCGTATCCCTGACCGCCTTATTTGCGTCGCCGGAAACCGCGTTGCCCTCGGCGTCAAACATGCCGGTCACGCCGCGCGCCGCCAGCACATTGTTCAGCGCATCGTGTGCGTCGCTCCCGATCGCAAAGTAGTAGTCGCCCGCGTCAAAGACGTAGCTGCCCTGCTTACTCGGATCTGCGCCGTTTACGGCATTGCTGTCGTAGCAGGCGAAGATGTAATCGGAGAAGGTCAGCGTCAGCGTTTCGCTCTCGCCCGCGGCCAGTGCGGAGGTCTTGGCAAAGTCGGCCAGCTGGATTGCGCTCTTTTCGGCCTGTCCTGCTTCCCACGGAAGCTGGACGTAAAGCTGCACGACGTCCTTGCTTCTGCCGTCAAAGCCGCCGTTATTCGTGACCTTCACGACTGCGGTAACTTCGTGGCTCGTCTTGTCCCAGTCGACCGAGACAAGTTCCTGCGTGAAGTTTGCATAGGACTGACCCGCGCCAAACGTATAAACCATTTCGTCCGCGTAGTTCCACGAGCCGTCCTTCGACGCGTAGACGCCCTTTTCGCTCGTCGCGTTGTTGACGCCGAGCACCTGATCCTGATACCGGCTCTCGTAGTACTTGTAGCCGATGTAGATGCCCTCGGCATAGACAAGGTACTTGTTCTTGTAGAGGCCGGTCAGGTTCGTAAACGTGAAGTCGCCCGCGTTCTGCATCGCAGCCGAAGACAGCGAATTCGTCGCGTAGGTGATGACGTTACGGCCGGATACGTCGGACTTGCCCGCGATCACGCGCGCCGCGCCGGTCATGCCGTAGTTGCCCGGATACCCGATCCAGAGAATCGCGTCCACGCCGTAGTCCTTCAGCTCGTCAAGCTCCATCGCGTAGCCGGAGTTCAGCACAACAATGATCTTGTCAAAGCCCTCGCTTTGGATCAGCTTCAGCGTGTCGATCTCCTCCTGATGGAGCGCCAGTTCGCGCACGCCCTCGGGGCCTTCCTGCCACTCGCCCTGCAGGCCGTGGTTCAGGTCGCCTTCCTCGCCGCCGTAGCGGGACATGACGTAGATCGCCGCGTCCTTGTACCCCGCAAACGCGGAAGCGTCGTAGGTGCTTGCAGAGATTTCTCCGATCAGGCCGGTCTTGGTGCGCGTACCGCCCGCGGCCTTGATGGCGTTGTAAACCGTTTCGTTAACGCCCACGCCTTCCTGTTTCAGCGCGTCGTAGAGGTTGATGCCCGTATTGGACGGGCCGCCGGAACCGCCGTGATAGACCGGCGTCGCGGCCGCAAAGCCGAACAGCGTCACGTTCGCATTTGCTGCGATCGGCAGCGCGTTGTTCTCATTCCGAAGCAGGACGCTGCCCTCTTCCTGATCCTCGATCAGATAGGATTCGAGCGCTGTACGCATCTCATCCTTAGAGCTGTACGACGATCCGAAGTAGGTCGTGTCGTCGGTTGCCTGCTGCACCGGCGGCAGCGTGCCGAGGTACAGATTGACGTCGCCTTCGCGGTGGAACGCCAACGCTGCGCCGAAGCTTGTCAGGCAGAGGAGCAGCGCGAACAGCGCCGTCAGCCCCCGCCAAAGATTGGATCGCTTCAACATGGCCGTTCTCCCGATTTCTTACAGGGCGAAGCCGGTCGGAACGCCGAAGTTGTCGAAGTCGAAGGAGCAGAGCTTTTCGTTGACCTGAATGGTCTTGGTGCCGGTGAACGTCATCTTCGCGAGGTATTCCGCAGCGGTCAGCGGATCGCCGTACCCCACGATTGCGCCGGTTTCGTCGGACTGCTTATCGGCAACCGCTTTGCCCATCGCGTCGGTCCAGTTGTCGGTATCGACGTAATACTGCTGGTCGAAGGAACGGATCAAACGGGTCGGCTGAGAGAGCGTGACGTCGGTCAGGTCTTCGTCGAGATCGTTCGGCGCAGACGTGTAGGTGCCGAACAGCTTGGTGATCGAGTTGGTTCGCTCATTCTCGGTGTGGTCGTTCGTGCTTTCGTCGAGGACGACCGCGGAGAACGTTGCGTCGGAAACGATGATCTGATAGGTACCGTCTTCATAGAGCGTGATTTCGCTCTGCGCATAGTTGTAAAGATAGAAATTGTAGGACGGACGCATGTTCGAATAATCCGCTTTGGCCGGGCTGAGATACACGCCCTTGATCTTCGCGGATCCGCTCGGCTTTGCAGCGCCGGCGCAGGCCAGGATCAGAATCGCAACCATCACTGCAACGATTGTCAGCATCAACTTCTTTTTCATTTTTCTTTCCTCCTGATTGTTTGGGGACTTCCCCTGTTTGCGTCTTCTTTATACCCAAACGGCGCGTTTTTCGCAACGCAAACCGCGTAACCTTGCACTTAGACAGCGTATTCTTGCGCGCTTTCTTGACAATGCTTTTACAAAATGGTATCATGTCGAACAGAGGAGAAACGAATGGTTCGGATTGCAATCGTCGAAGACGAGCAGGAGCAGGCGGATCGCCTGCAATCGCATATTCGCCGCTACGGAGAGGAGCATCAGATCGGCACGCAGGTGACGGTCTGTTCGAACGTTATTACGTTTCTGGAGCAGTACAAGGCCGAGTTCGACATCGTGTTTATGGACATCATGATGCCGATGATGAACGGCATGGACGCCGCGCATCTGCTGCGGGAAAAGGACAACAAGGTCATGCTGATCTTCGTCACGAGCATGCGCCAGTACGCCCTGCAGGGGTACGACGTCGCCGCCGCCGATTTCATCGTCAAGCCCGTCCCGTATGCGGAATTCACGCTGAAATTCACACGCGCGCTCGCCAAGCTTCCGCAAACGAAAGCCGAAGACCTGCTGCTGCGCACCGAGGGCGGGTTTGTTCGCCTGACCGCCGACCGGATCCGGTACGTCGAAGTGCGCGGCCACCATTGCGCCTATCATACCGATACGAGCACCTACCAGCAGTACCAGACGATGAAAGCCGTCGAGGACGCGCTGCCGAAAGACCGCTTTGCGCGTTGCAATAATTTTTTGCTTGTCAATCTGGCGTTTGTGGAAAAAATCGAGGATCTGACGGTCTGGGTCGCCGGGGAGGCGCTCCCGATCAGCCATCCGCGCAAGAAACCGTTTTCCGACGCGTTTGCCAGGTTTGCGGGGAGTAAGCAGCATGACTGATACAATTACCCGCGTCCTCGGAAAATACGCTTTTGAAGGCTTCGCGCTGATTCTGACCTTTCTGGAATCGCAGCTTGCGGTTTCCCTGTTCTGCAACCAACTGAAGAAGCGGTACGGATTCCCGATCCGTGCTTTCATGATGGTGCCGTTTTGCTGCATCGTCTGTTATCTTTTGGCAATTCTGAACACCGAACTGCCGTCGCTTACCATGCGCGTGCTGTGCTATCTTTTGATCAACGGGCTGAACATTCTGTTCGTGTTCGTCTGTTGGGAAGGGCGTATTGAGGAACTGCTGCTCGCGTTCTCATCCGGTCTGGCCGCGTATCAGATCGGCAACAAGTTCTATCCCCTGCTGCAGAACCTCCGCGGGATCAACGACCGCGTTACCATCACCCTGGTGCATTCGGAAGCCGCCGCCGTCGCGGACTGGGAATGGATTCTGTTCTTCTCACTGCGGCTCGGCGTCTACCTCCTGCTTGCGCTGATCTTCCATCCGAAAGAAAAGCTTGCCGAGGACAAGCGCGTGCGGCGCAATATCATGCTGGTTTCGGTCGCCACCGTCGCGATCGTCAACGTGCTCGTCTGCATCGCGCGCGTGTATGAAGGCGAAAGAATGGCGCTGAACATCGTCGTTAAAATCTTTTCGATCGCGTTCGGACTCGTCGTTCTGATCATCTGCGCCGGTCTCCTTTCCGGCAGCGAAAAAGAACGGCAGCTCAATATCCTGAATCAGCTTATGAAGCAGGAAAAGACGCAGTTCGAAACCGTCAAGGCGAATATGGACGCAATCAATATGCGCTGCCACGACCTCAAGCACATGATCGACAAGCTCGAAGGCAAGCTGACCGGTGAAGAAACGGCGGCGCTGCGCGAGGCGATCCGGTTTTACGACGCCAACATCAACACCGGCAACGAAGTGCTGGACGTCGTGCTCAGCGAAAAGGCGATCCTGTGCGAGAAGAACGGAATTCACTTCTCCTGTATGGCGTGCGGCAAGCCGTTTGCTTTTTTGACCGCCGCGCAGACGTATTCCCTGTTCGGCAACATCATCGACAACGCGATCGAAGCGCTGCAATATGTGGATGATCCGGAACTGAAAGTGATCTCGCTTGTCTGCAACGAACAGGACGGCTGCGCGGTGATCGAGGAATCGAACTACTACGCCGGCGAGCTGTTCTTTGCGGACGGAATCCCGACCACGCGCAAGCAGGACGCCGCGCGGCATGGCTTTGGCGTTCGGAGCATGCGCTACATCGTCGAGCAATACGGCGGCACGCTCGAACTGAAAGCCGTCGACAACATGTTCTTCCTCTCGGTTCGCTTCCCGAAGCGTCCGTAATCCGATCCAAAAACGCGAAAGCCGGGGCGATTCCCGGCTTTTGGTATGCAGGTCACGGCAGCAGCGCTTCTTCGAACTTCGGCAGCCACCAGTCGCGGTAGCCCGCCTTGGTTGCGTGGATCGTGTCTGTCATATAGAGTATCTTCTGCGCTTCGGTGATGTCGTTGAACGCTTCGTCGCGGTACATGTCGATGATCGTAATCTCCCACTTCTCGGCGATCTCATACAGTGCGTCTACCATCAGCTTATATTCTGTTTTTCCAATGAGCGCAGGATTCGTATAGAAGTAGATCGGGCAGTCCCATGTTTCTTTTGCGCGGGCGATAATATACTCGATCGCGCCGCAGATCGTACCGACGTCAAACGAAGCGCTGTCGCGGACGTCGTCCGACAGCATTTCACCGAGCTTGGTGCCGACAAAGTAGGTATCATTTGTGGAAAGCTGACAGATAAACGCATCGACGTGCGTGTCGGGATGATCGGCTATGTATTGATCCAGCCGTTCAACATAGCTGTTGATCTTGTTCGTTGAAAGTGTTGTGCCCGAAACAGCTTCCTTGATCATGATTGCGCCGTATTTTTTGCAGAAGAAGTCCGCCATGCTCTCCTGTTCGGAATCCACGCCGTAGGTAACAGACGAGCCAAGCCAAAAGAAGGTTTGTCCCTTGACCGGGCTGTTTTCTACCTCAGGCGTATTCTCTACCGAATACTGCGGCAGGTTCCCTTCCCTTACGACGTTCAGTGAGAGTCGAAGTTCCTTGTCCATACATGTGACGGTAGCGGAAGTCATTTTGCCCGTAATCACAGTTGTATTGCTCTCCCAAGGCACATTCTCCTCAACTGTTCCGTCCTGATAGAATGCGTTGATGACCAGGCCGGTCGGATCAAATGTTTCGCCTGCAAAGTAATCCACCTTGTTCGGACGCGACACGACCTGCAGCTTGTCAAGAATATGCTCGCCGGACGGTGCGGCGGTCGGCGCTTCGACTGCAGCGGAAGGTTCTTCAACAGGTTCCGGAACGTTCGCTGGCGGCGCAGCGCAGGCAGCGAGCAGCATAGATGCGAGGACAACCAGAACAAATCGTTTCATGGGTGTATAAACTCCTTATTCTCCGATTGTGTAAGAATAGGTTCCGGCGGCGGTGACGGCAAAGGTCTGTCCATCGGGCAGGATTACCGTGCCGTTGCCGTCGATCGTCGTAATGGTGACGGCGGTGCCGTTCTTTTCGACCGTGATCGTGCCGCTTTGCGTCCAGACGGAGCAGGTATAGGATGCGAGCACGTCGCTCGGCGCTATTTCGTACGACTTCCACCCCGCCTCGGTCGGACGAATGCCGGCAACGTACTTCGACAGGATGTACAGCGGCGCGGCCGTCCAGCCGTGGTTGTAGGTACCGGTTTCGTCGTTGAACTGCTCCCAAAGCGTATCCCATTCGTCGGTCAGCATCGGCGCATAGCGCTCCTTAATCCGCACAAGCGCAAGATCGGTGTACCCCATCTCGCAAAGCGCTTCGAGCACATATTTTTCGGTGAACGGGCTTGCCTCTTTTGTAGCGGTCAGCACCGCTGCAATCTTTGCGTAGTCCGATGCGTCCGCAAGGCCGGACAGCGCGAGCATCGCGTTTGCGCGATCGTCGATGTACGCGGATTCCGGGGACTTGAACCCATCGTCCGTTTCATAGGCGGCGCGCCAGTTTGCTTCGATCGACTGCATCCGCCCGGACAGGAACGCATTGTCGTCTGCGATACCGAGGTCGTCGGCGAGCTGCTGCGTCAGCCGCAGTGCATAGTAGTAGAACCCGATCTGCAGCAGATTTACATCGATCTTATTGCCCCAGTCGTTCCATGTCCACGAGCCCGCGCGGTACAGCGGCAGGCCGTTTTCGCCCATTTCGAACAGCTTCAGATAGTCTGCAAAGACGCGATAGTACGCCGTTACGGTGACGGTATCGCCTGAATGCAGCAAATAGCGGTAAACCGAGGAAACGAGCGCAAGGCTCTGGTTCGGAATCTCCTGCGGTTTGACGGACGGCGCGCGGCTCGGGATCGCGCCGGAATCGTTCGTCCATGCGATGCAGGCAAGAATCGCTTTTTTGATCAGGTCGAGCGCTTCGCCGTCGTAGCTGTACAGTGCGGCGTCGATCTCGTTCGTCGCGTCGCCCATGTACGGCCCGCGCTCACGCTCCGGGCAATCCATGAACGTATCGCGCATGCAAATCGCAATCGTGTTCAGGCTCTCCTGCCAAAGCTGATCCAATTCCGCGTCAGACGAAGTGAACGAGCCCGCCCATTCGCCGTTGAAACCGCTGAGCCGGTACGCAAGGCGCGTGAACGTCACGCCGGCGGGCGCTTCGATGTACAACACCGAACCGCTGCGCCACGGCCAGTTTTCATACGACTGTGCGCCGTCGCGCGTCACGTACGTGTCCTTGAAGTTCGCAAGGCCCTGTCGGTCGGTGTAGGTGTTCGTGTAAACCGTCAATCGCTTGCCCGCTTCGGCTTCGAGCTCGATTTCCCAGGTGAATTGGACGTTGCCGGGCGGTTCCAAGGCAAGCACCGTGTCATCGGTCAGCGGTTTGCCGACATAGTCCGCTGCGTTTGCAAAGTCGGTCAGTTCGCCGAACTTCGGCGTCTGAATCATCGCGTAATAGAGGTCGCCAAACGGCAGATCGCCGGGTTTGGCAATCAGCGTCGCGTCTTCCCACGCAGCATCGTAGTAATCCGCCGCCCAGAACGTGCCGATATCGTCCGCCGCCACATAGTACACGTTGCGCTCGGCAAGCATCGAGGACTGATCGTACTTCGGATAGTCCTTACCGCCGGTCACACGGTTCTTGAACGCCGCATGGCGGATCGCTTTCCAGTCCGCGCCGGACGCGATCACGGTATCACCCGCATGCAGCTCGAACAGAAGGCCCGCCTGGTTATACGGGTCGCCTTCCTCGTTTTTGGCGACCGGCACGATCGAGCCGTCGCCGCTGCGCCCGTTGAACGCCACGAGCAAGGCGACCGTGTTTTCGCCCTGCACGAGGTTCGGAATCGTGACCGTATCATAATAGCTGTCGACCGGCGTTGCGCCCCGCTTCAGCGAACCGTCGAGCACAAGCAGTTCGCCGTTGACCCACAGCACATATTTGTCGACGGCGCTGATAAAAGCCGTTGCGTTCCCCGGCGCGCTGTCGAGCGTGAAGGTCTTGCGGAACGCGACGTAGCTGTCGTCCATGCAGCCCGACGTCCAGATCCAGTTCGCCGTCCAATCGGTCTTTTTATACGCCTCAATCGCGTCAACATGCGGATAGGCGCTCTTATCGGGCTGTCCGTTTTCGGGAACCGCCGCCGGTTCCGCCGTTTGGACTTCCGGTTCCGTCGCGGCCGGTTCCATTGCGGAAGAATCCTTTTTACAGGCGAGTACGCCGAACGTCATCACCGTCGCCAGCAGCGCCGCGGCAATCCGCACAAAAAGTTGTTTCATCGTCTTCACCTCACGGCATGATTTCTGCTTCCATTATAAAATCTTCATAACGCAAGGAAAGCGAAACCGCACAACCTTCCCCTCCCGCCGCGTAACCTTTTCGAAAGCTGCGCCTGCAATAAACACACCGTGTCGCACAAACTGCATGTATTACAGCGCAAGCTTGTCTTGCAACCGGGTTTGTGCTCCTGTATGCTGATGGTAAAGGAAGCGAAGGGAGAAAGCGACATGCGACGCAGCGATTGGAACGACGGTTGGTACCAAAAGCACCTGCAGACGAATGAGGAGCCGCATCCGGTTCGCATCCCGGACGACGCGATGCTGCGCGAACCGCGCACGGCAAAGGCCATGGGCGGGCTGAACGTGGGCTGGTTTGAGGGGCGCGACTATTCGTACACGAAGGCGTTTTCGCTGACCGAAGAACAGCTTTCCGGCGCGCTGCTGCTCGAATTCGAGGGCGTGTACCGCAAAGCCGAGGTGTATGTGAACGGCGAAAAGGCCGCGTTCCGTCCCTACGGCTACACGAATTTCTACGTCGATCTGAAGCCCTTTGCACGCGCGGGTGAAAACGAAATCGAGGTGCGCGCCTATAACGCCGATCAGCCGAATTCGCGCTGGTACTCCGGCGCCGGCATCTACCGACCGGTGCGCCTGTGGACCGCGCCTGCCGATCACATCGAAATTAACGGCGTGAAGATCAAAACGCTGTCGCTCGGGCCCGCGACGGTGGAAATCACGGTCAAAACGACCGGCAAAGGCGAAGTCAAGGTCGAGCTGCTCGACGGCGAAACCGTGATCGCCTCCGCTTCCGGCGAGGGACGCGCGTTTACGCTGACCGCTGAAAATGTCACCCCGTGGAGCGCGGACACGCCGCAGCTCTATACCTGCCGCGTGACATACGGCGAGGACGAAGCGGTCGTTCCGTTCGGCTTCCGTACGCTCAGTTGGGGTAAGGACGGGCTTTTGGTCAACGGCAAACGCGAGATTTTGCGCGGCGCGTGCGTGCATCACGATAACGGGCTGCTCGGGGCCAAGTGCGATCCCGACGCGCTCGAACGCCGCATCCGCATTCTGAAGGAAAACGGTTACAACGCGCTTCGCTCGGCGCACAATCCGTGCTCCAAGACCGCGCTTGAGATCTGCGACCGGCTCGGCATGTATGTGATGGACGAATACATCGACCACTGGTACATCCATAAGACGATGTACGACTATGTCGATTTCTTCTTTGACTGGTGGAAACAGGATTTGACCGATATGGTCGATAAGGACTATAACCACCCCTCGGTGATCCTCTATTCGACCGGCAACGAGGTCGCCGAGACCGCACAGCAAAAAGGCATTCAGCTTGCAAAAGACATGACCGCATTCCTGCACGAACTGGACGGTACGCGGCCGGTCACCTGCGGCGTGAACATTTTCTTTAACTTTTTGAACCACATCGGCTTCGGGCAGTATTCGGACGAGAAGGCGAAAAAAGAGGCCGAGCGCGCCCAAAAGGCCAAGGCCGAGGGCAAGCAGGCAAAGGAAAGCAGCACGGGATCGAAGTTTTTCAACGACCTTGCGGGCATCGTCGGCGCGGACTTTATGAAGATCGGCGCGACGCTGCACGGGAGCGACGTCACGACGCGCGAATCGTTTGCGAACATGGATATCGCGGGCTACAACTACGGCGAAAAGCGGTACAAAAAGGATTTGAAAAACTACCCCGACCGGCTGATCCTCGGCTCCGAAACGTTCTGCTTTGACGCCTATAAGTTCTGGGAGCTTGCGCGTGACAACCCGCGGCTGATCGGGGACTTTGTCTGGGCGGGCACGGACTATCTCGGGGAGGTCATGGTCGGCAGCTGGGAGTACGGCGATTACGCGAAAAATTTCAACGCGGGGCCCGGCTGGATTTCCGCCGGAAGCGGGCGGATCGACCTGACCGGCAAACCGCTCGGCGAAGCGCTGTATACGCGCGTCGCTTTGGAGCGCGAGAACGGGCCGTACATCGCCGTGCGCCCGCTTTGCCACGAGGGAAAGCACAGCCCGTCGGCGTGGAAGATGACCAACGCGATGCCGTCCTGGTCGTGGCGCGGGTTTGAGGGCAAGCCCGCCGAGATCGAGGTCTACGCACGCGCGGCGCGGGTCGATCTGCGGCTCAACGACAAGGTCGTCGGCAGCAAGCGGTTCGACGGAAAGGATTGTCTGTTCCGCTTCAAAATTCCGTACCAAAACGGCAGTTTGGAAGCGATTGCCTATAACGAACAGGGCGATGAGATCGGCCGCGATACGCTGAAAACCGCCGAGCTGCGTACGGTCCTGACCGCGGAAAGCGAAACAGGGGCGGTGCGGCGCGATCATCCGGCGTTTATTCGTATTCGCTATACGGACGCGTACGGCACGACCAAGCCCGCGATGCGCGGCATCCTGAAGGCGACGGTGACGGGCGGCACGCTCGAAGCGTTCGGCTCGGCGTGCCCGTTCTATGAATACGATTATCGCGGCAATGTGGCCGACACTTACTACGGCGAAGCGCTTGCGATCGTGCGCGCGGGCGACGGCGAGCAAATTACGCTGACCGTTACCGACGGCGAACGAACCGCCGAAACGACCGTTCGAATTGAGCGCTGACGCTCTCATACCATTCTCAAAATGCTCCGTTTTCAACCCAATAAACACAGAAAGCCATACCGCGAGAGCATCGATGAAATTCTTTCCGAGCCGTATGATTTCAACAAGGTCAAGCCGTGCATCGAATCCAAAGTCTTCGGTATCGGCGTTGAGGCGTACACAGTAGGTTCCGGCGAATTTGCGCTTTCGTATGCTGCCATGAATAAGGACAAGTGCATCCCGCTGATGGACAACGGACATTATCACCCGACCGAGGTGGTCAGCGACAAGATCCCCGCTTTGCTTGCATTCTTCCCGGAGATCGCGCTGCACGTCACGCGCCCGATCCGCTGGGATTCCGACCACGTGGTGCTGTTCGACGACGAGACGCGGGAGATCGTGCGCTGCGGCATAAACCGCGTGCATATTGCGCTCGATTATTTCGATGTGAGCATCAACCGCATCTCTGCGTGGGTGACCGGCTTTCGCAATGTGCAGAAGGCCCTGCTGTACGCGCTTTTGCAGCCGAACGACAAGCTGAAAGCATTGCAGGATTCCGGCAATTTCAGCAAACTGATGGTTTTGCAGGAGGAACAGAAGACTTTGCCGTTCGGCGAGATCTGGGACGAATACTGCCGCCGCTGCAACAAACCGATCGACGGCGAATGGTTCCGTGAAATCGAAGCATACGAAAAGGAAGTATTGGAGGCAAGAGCATAAAGAATATTATGACAGCACCGTTTATGGTGGAAATGATCCGCACGGCGACGAACATGTACAACCACGGCTGGGACGAAAGGAACGGCGGCAATATCAGCATGCTGCTGGACGAAGCGGAAGTCAGAGAATACCTCGACATGCAGTCGATCTGCACGCTGGAAACCGGCTTTGCGGCGCCGGAGCTTGACGGCAGGTTTTTTCTTGTCACTGGCACGGGCAAGTATTTTATGAACGTGCAGTACGATCCTGCAAAGAACCTCGGGATCGTCCGCCTGATCGAAGACGGCACCAAAGCCGAACTCCTTTGGGGTTACACGGACGGCGGCAGATTCACCAGTGAGTTTCCCGCGCATATGATGAGCCATGTTGCAAGGCTCGTGGTCGATCCTCTTAACCGCGTTGTCATGCACTGCCATCCCGGCAATCTTCTTGCTATGACATACGTGCACGACCTCGACGAACGTGCGTTTACGCGCACGCTCTGGCAGATGTGCACCGAATGTATTGTGGTCTTCCCGGACGGCGTCAATGTCCTTCCGTGGATGCTCTGCGGCACCAACGAGATCGGCGAAGCCACTGCGAAGAAGATGGAGACCGCGCGCCTTGTCGTCTGGGCACAGCACGGCATCTACGGCGCGGGCAGGGACCTCGATGAAACCTTCGGGCTCATTGAAACCGCCGAGAAAGCAGCCGAGATCTACCTGAAGATTGCACACCTACCTCTTGTCAACACGATCACCGACGAACAGATGCACCTATTGGAGCAGCGCTTCGGCGTCAAAGCGCGGGAAGGATATCTTCAATAATGCGGATTTGAGTATTGAAAATTGACAACATTTTTGACAACACTCTGATGATAAACGAGTGTAATTCTATGATTCTTTGAACAGATTGAACCAATTGAAAAACGCAAAAAACCCAGATATTTAGGCGTTTTTTGCGTATTTACTGAGTTTTTCGGAAATCGCTTTTCTGCCCTTCATACCCGATCTGTCATCCGTTCGAATCGGATCGCCGCTACCAAAAGAAAACCACCCCGAATGGGTGGTTTTCTTTTGGTCGTGACGGGACAGGGCGAACAAGCGCAAAGCGTCCGTTCGATAACGGAGCGAAGCAGAGTTCTCGGCATCCCAGCTTGGATGAATTTCTGTCACATATTAACTTGTGTACATGATGGCCACAAGTCCGTATAGAAAGGGAACCCTCTGCAGGATTCATTTCTCTGCAAAAAAGGTTCCCAAGTTGGGAACCTTCTCCGAAAACATATCAATTATTTCCGATTTGGCCCTTTGAAAATGATTTGGAATTATAATAAATACAAGTATCATTTCTTGATATAATCCGTTTTCTGCCAGCTGGAGGTATAGGTGATTTTGAGAAAAGACGGCATTCCGACAAAGAGCATCGTCAAGGTTTCTCTTTATTGTCTGCTTCTGCGGAGGCACTGATCGCACGGTATCCGGACGGCGACATGCCGTATTCGGTTCGGAACGCACGGTAGAAGCTTGTATAGTCGCCAAAGCCGTAGGCACGATAAAGCTCGGTGACCTTTGCACCGGAGCGAATCGCGGCTGCGCAGGCGGCGAGGCGCTTTTTACTGAGATACCGATGGATCGAAAGCCCGACGCTTTGTTGAAAGAGATGAGCAATATAATACTTACTGAGATAGAACTCCTGCGCTATACGGTCCAGCGACAACGGTTCCTCAAGATGCGTGTCGATGAAGGCGGTGATCGCCTCGTAGGTCGACACGCTTTCTTTCTGCGTCGGGCGGTGCGTCTGCTCGTATACGAGACGGTTCAGATGCAACAATAGATTGCAGATATGCAGGTTGATCTGCGTTTGCTTGCCGAACCGATCGGCGTGCAGTTCATCCAAGAGCGCAAAGAGCTCGCCGCGCAGCGCGTTGAAGGTCAGAAGATCGAAGTGAAGGAGTTTTCCGTGCGCCGTCTCGACGCGCCGGATCAGATAGGTATAGTCCGCGGATTGCAGATTCAGCGCATCCACATAATCCCGGCTGAGCCAGAATACAAACCGGCGGTACGGCACGGTCGGGTCGGAAAGCTTCGCGCGGTGCTGTACGCCCGGCGGCACCACGATCACATCCCCCTGCGAGAGCGGATAAAGCCGATCGCCTATCTCCATGGAAACGACGCCCTCGACAAAAAAATAGAATTCATAATAGTCGTGGCTGTGCCGCCCGACGCTTTGAAAATGTAGATCGCTATAGTAGAAGATTTCAAAATCCCGCGAGAGCATGTACTGCCGCGGATTGAAGGTTGAGCTGCGTTCCTTTTTCATGTACATCACCCTCTCTATTATAGAAAGATTTGCAATATATACAACAACCAAATCCATCAAAACAATGAAGCAATTTTGCTATAATAATGGCATACAACAAACAGGAGGTAAAGCGATGCCGATGCAAATGGGATTTCGCT
>JAEEGL017079982.1_pt1 | contig 34842 bp, 34 predicted proteins | sample 9134231 | NCBI WGS metagenome assembly JAEEGL01 (sample SAMN16246548, study PRJNA631951) | gut metagenome | biome: gut microbiome; feature: rumen; material: fiber-attached | host: Bos | place: Iran: Karaj | collected 2018-10
ACTTATCATCAGTAAGAACCTACCTATTTATTTTTGCATTATTTTCGTATTTTCGCACTTTTTCGCAATCCATGAATCTCTGTGTGATCCGTGTTATCTGTGTGAGGTTAAATAACTGCCATTCTTCAATTCTTTGTGTTTTTTAGAAATATTGTTTGGTAGTTTCCTTAGAAATGTGTATCTTTGCAACTGATATGAGGAAATTACTATACATATCCGTATTTTTCCTGCTCCTTGCATCCTGTACGGATGACAAGGAGGTGATGCCTGTGTTGGAGCGAGCAGAGGCATATCTGCCTGAGCATCCTGACAGTGCGGGCATGTTGCTGGATTCTATTAGCTCTCGCCCTTTAGGGGACAGCGGGGAGAGGGTTCGTTCCCTCTACGGTCTGTTGCGTACCATGACCGATGCCATGACAGGAAAGGGAGTGACGACCGACAGCCTCATACGCCCTGCCTATATATATTATAAGGAACAGGGGGAGTCGGATGAGAACACCCGTCGTTTGGGTCGTAGTGCATTCTATTTGGCTCGCTTCGAAGCATCTCGTGATAGTACGAAACGGGCTGAGGACCTTTACCGTGAGGCTATCCGCTGCTCAGAGCAGGTGGAGGACTGGCGTACATGCTATATGGCGTATGACCATTTTGCGAAATCTATCACATGGAGCAACACCGAGTTGGCTATTCAGTTGAGGAAGCAGGCGATTGATATATACAATAGATGTAAGGATAAACCAGCGAACTACATATCTTTACTTAATTCACTGAGCAATGACTACCTTTCTGTGGGCTTTGCCGATTCTGCATTCCATTGTACAGAAGAAGCATATCAGATAGCCTGTGATTATCAATTAGATGATATGCAATATGCCTCGTTAAGAACTTTGTCTAATTTATATTACGAAACAGGGAACTACCAAAAAGCCCTTGAACTGGTAAAACAAGGTCTGCATGGATTGACTGACCAGACACGTGAGGCCTCCCTCTTCTCTTTAGCAGATTGCTATCTTGCCTGTGATTCCTTGGAGCAAGCAAAAACCATATTCTTGAGTATTTCATCTTCAGACAACAAAATGAGGTACACCGTTTTCCGTAAATTGTCTCAAATAGCGATACAGCAACACGACACTCCGTCAGCTATTGCATATTCTGATTCCACCTACCAAGCAGTAGTCAATATATTCAGTGAGTCTCAACACCAAAAAGACTTGTATTATAATAATCTTCTTGACGAGGAACTTGCCAATGAACGCCTTTCCCATCACAACCAGACATTGCTTTATAGCTTTATCATCATTTTTTTGGGGCTTGTAATTTTGGTTCTTGTCTCATATCGTAAAATCAGAAGGTACATCAACCGTTTAAAAGAGAAATATAAGCGACGCCTGCTGTCGAGCGAAACTCTCATTTCAGAATATCAAATTCGCATTAACCAGATTAACGAACAAGTTGCTCAAAACGAACATACACTAAAACAGTATCAGCAATTGTTGGAACAAAAACAAAATGAATTACAACATCTGAAACGACAGGACACGAGCACGGAAGAATTCAAAATCAGGCAACAGCAATACGAGCAAGAGATAAGTGTACTCAAACAGTTGTATCTTAATGAGAAAGAGAAGAGGCAGAAGATAGCATCAGAAAGCCAACAGGTTATTACCCGACTGCAACAATATACTATTGGTCAATCTGACTTGTACAAACAAATTGTTAGCGATAAGATTCGAATCCATCAAATAGACGACCATGATTGGAGATATGTAGAGTATTTGCTCGACTCATGTTCTGATAGATTTGCCTGCAGACTCAAGAAGAAATTCCCTAGGCTTACCGATGAACAGTATCATCTCTGTCTGTTAAGTCGTATGGGATTGAATCGCAAACAGGTAGCTTCTTTTATGTGTTTGGCAGAAGTAACTATTAAGAAAAAACACCAGGAATGCAAACGTACTGTTTTTGACATCTCTGATCCGCAGTCGAGTTTTAATGACATCATTGCACGATTCTAATATGATTTTACCAGGAATCACACTAAGAAAGCACCGATTTCAAGGTAGTTATTAACAGAAATATCCCCCCTCTTCTCTAAGAGAATCTTTTTTTTGCGCATCAAAAACAAGCCCACGGCATTCTGTGGACTATGTTTTTACACGTTGGAATGCTCCCCAAATTCTTATCCCTCAAAAAATTGCACAATACATACAAACTACCTACCTTTGCACTTGGAAATCATAATTAGTTTCATTTCTAACAAAAAAACCATAAATTATGAACAGAAAGTATTTTATTTTTGCAATGCTCATTTGTATAGCATTCGTTAATGTAAACGCACAAAATGGTGGTAACGGAAATAGTTCGGGACATGGAACGCCACCAAAGATTCCCATTGAAATAATACTTAAAGGAGGTTCAAATCCTGGTACAGACAACCTCCACAACGGCTATGAGCTTCCAGTCTCCGCCTCTTACACATCCGACACATTATTTATAGATGTAGAGGACTACAGTGGAGGTATCGAAGTAGAGGTGGTCAACACCATGACGAACCAAACGGTATCACAGACCTTCGACCTCATCACAGGTGGAAATGGAACGGTAGAAGTGGACATCTCCGCATTTACTCATGGCATCTATCGAGTGGATATCTATCTACCAAGCTGTTCAGGAGAGTACGAAGGCTACTTCGAGATCGAATGATTGTAAATCTTCGATGAAATGGGCATTTATCATGATTCAAACGGGTGAAAATGTTCTAAAAGTAAGGTCGTTTACAAAGCAGTTTATGACAGATAGCATTCATTTGTAGTAACTGCATGTTCCCCGTCAATGAGGGTCAGGGTGCGCTACGTACCCTCCCTCGTTGGAATCTAGGCAATGCAACTATAAACAGAAAAGAACCCTAAGACAAGCGATATGAGAATACGAGTAAAGATACTATTTGTGCCATTAATTGCGTTCATGCTGTCTTCGTGCGAGGACAGCAAGGACAAGGTATTGCACAGAGCTGGTGACAACCGCAGTGAGTTAGAGAAGGTGCTCGACCACTATAAGGACGACCCCGAGAAGCTTGCAGCTGCGATGTTCCTGATTGAGAACATGCATGAGCACTACTCCTACCGTAGCGATAGCATTCATTCATATTATAATATCGCACGAGAGGTTTTCAAGTCGGGACTTAGTCCGAAGGAACAATGCGATTCTTTGCTGCGTATCTGTGATACCCGTTTTCCAAATCTTGACCGCGACACCATCAGTGATATCCGAGTCGTCAAAGCCGATTTCCTCATACGTAATATCGACCAGGCATTCGAGCAGTGGCGTACCCGCCCTTGGGCAAGCCACCTCACCTTTGATGAGTTCTGCGAATGGCTGTTGCCATACAAGGCTGTGGAGCTGCAGGAGATGGACTGCTGGCGTGACACGCTCTCCACTTACTACACATGGGGACTGAACAACATGGTCCGTGACGATGACACCTATGAGACCACTGTCAATGCCGTCAATACCGTACGCAACGAAATCAACTGGCGCACCCGTCCCTTCGGTATCTGGGACCGCAAGGGCTACCCGCTGCTGAGCGATGCCACCATGCATCATATCACTTTCGGAGCCTGTCTCGACTATGTGACCCTTGCCGTACTCACCTACCGCAGCGTAGGCATACCGTGTGTGATCGACGAGACTCCCTACTGGGGACGCTACCGCGCAGGTCACAGTTGGTACACCATCCTAAACAACCGAGGGGAGGAACTGACATCAGAGTGGGACATATCGTCTTTTCCGGGCACTGCGTTCTTTACCGACAAACGAATCCCGAAGGTATTCCGTAATACCTACGCCATCAATCCGGAGCGTCTTGAGTACCGTGAGAAGTCCGTTTATAAGCATCCGTTCAAGATTTGCCAGAAAGACATCACAGATCAGTACTTCCGCACTTCCGATCTCGACATTCCTTTGCTTTCCGACATCCATGTAGCGGAACCATACGTATATATTGCCACCTTCACGGCAATCGGTTCTGACTGGAGCATAGTGGACTATGGAACCATTCGTGACGGCAAGGCCCACTTCAGCAAGATGGGTCGTAACGTTATGTATCTTGCAATGGGATATGATGGCGAGCGGCTGCGTCCCGTCTCCCTGCCGTTCATCCTGCATACAGACGGCAGCATCGATTATATAGAGTGTAACCCGAAGAAAACACGCAGTATAGACATCCGTCGAAAGTATTACCAATCGAACAATGTGGCAAAGATGCGCAAACGTCTGCTCCACGGAGTGATACAGGCAGCGAACCGTGCCGACTTCTCTGATGCGGACACCATCTATAGCATAGAAGACCTGAATCTGCCAGATAAACTTCCTGTTCTTTCTAATAAGCATTATCGCTACTGGCGTTACCTTTCACCAAATGGCAGCTATGGCAGCATTGCAGAACTGGCATTCTTCACGGTCGACAGCACAGAGGTGAATGGAAAACCGATAGGCGGTACGGATGATCAGGATGCCATTCTCCGGGCTTTTGACCATGACTGGCTGAGTAACTTCGAGACGGGTGCTGCCGATGGCAACTGGGTAGGGATGGATATGGGCAAACCGACAGATGTTAGCTTTGTGCGCATAGTACCAAGGGGTGACGACAATGACATCCACCCTGGAGAGACCTACCTGTTGCGTTACTGGAACGAGAACCACGAATGGACTTCATGTGGTATGCAGACCCCGACAGGTAATACCCTTCACTATGACCATGTCCCTGAGGGAGCCTTGATGTGGGTGAGCGACCTCACCCGAGGCATGGATGAGCGTGCTTTCTTGATTGATAAAAAAGGCAATGTAGTATGGTGGTAGAAATATATATCGTAGAAATATATATCAATGTATAATTTACAATAAACAAAGACAAAAAGAATTATGAAAAGAACAAACAAACTCAAAGGGATGTATGCACTGCTGGTGGCAGTAGCTGCATGTGTTGGTATTACTATTTATGCATCGTGTTCTGCAGATGAGGACTATGATGGTTATGCATCAAAGGACGAGTTGTTCACTTTGGCGGATGGAGAGATGGAACAAGGACGGGAAGGTAATGGTATAATCACATATATATCGCCTCAAATTCAAGTGTCCAATAAAACATTCACATTTGATGACTCAACAGGAACGTATCCCGATATGACTTTGTCATTTAAATATTATCTAACAACAAACAATTTAAATAACACAGATTCTTATCATGTTATTGCATTTGATTGTAACGATTCTCAGATAAAAGTCAAAGGGAGTTTTGCTCGCCAGTATCGCTATAATTCAGAAACCCAAACGTACAAATACTATCTTGTATTCGGAGCACATCTGAAAAGTGATCCTTCAATTTTTTGCCATGCATTTGACACCGTAAGCATTAAAAAAAGCGACTTTACTCAAAACGGATTATAAATACAATGTTTTTCTAAATATTTCTATATGAGAAGCAGGATTTATGCAAAGTGCCTATGGCTAATTATATCAGTTACCGTGTTTGTCTCAATAAATCAGGATTGTTTTGCACAGGAAGGATTACAATCGCGAAAAGCTAGGCAGCAGTTACTGGACTCGTATTTTAATAAACCTAAGCCGTTGATTGTTCATGGTCTTGACACGTTATCTGTTAATGAATATCTTACATTCCCGAAAAAGGGAGCAAGTTTCGTTTTACTTCAACCAGATTCTGCACAGTTTTTATATGGTGATTATGGGGCAAATGGTGTAATACAAATATGGAGTCCAGCAATCATAGAGATAGTTAACAATAATCCGGAATATGAGGGCAATGTGACAGACCTCTTATTACGCCAACAACTTGAGAAGTTAATAGTGTTGAAATATGTCTTCAAAAAAACAGACCCAATTTTTATTATTGATGGAGACACGGTTTCACGAGAACAGTTTGTTTGTTATAAACCAGAGCAATATTCTTCCCATTTTCTAAAAGAAGGAGATACAAGAACAAATGCACAGAATGGTGTATTTATTATTGAAACAGAAGCAAAGCGTCTGTCAGACATCATGTGGTTTAGAAAAATGTTCGTGAAGGAGTATCGAAAACGAGAACTGGTTGCATTATATGGCTATAATACCCCTCAATTATTATTAAATGGCAAAGAAATAAGTAAGGATGATTTTTATACTCTCCCAGAGGGCAGTATTAGTGTCATAAATCATTATACAAGTGATTTTGTCCGTCAGTATTATACCCCTGATAAAAGAAACGGAATTGTATATATAGAATCAACGGGCAACAACCGTAATCTTTCTATCGAACAAATATATGCTACTCCTCTGCCATCAGAAGAAAGATACTATAATGTAAACATAGAAGAAGCCTCTCCGTTATTTGATAAAGAGACATATGTAAGACAATGGTTGCAAAGGTATTGTCCCGAACAAATAAAAGATATACATACAAATGTGATGGTATCATGTGTTGTGAAAGCAACTGGTCAAATCAAGCCTATTTGTGTTATTGATATTTTTGATTATGATAAGATGGATAGAACGACACAAAAGATAATTGTTGATACAGCTATGGCACTTGTGGAATCTATGCCTCGTTGGACGCCAAAGAGTAGCGATGGCCCAGTAGATTCAAATGTCATTTTTGAAATAATCATATAATAATAAATTATGAAACAAATAAAACAAAATGGGATGTACGCACTGCTGATTGCAGTAGCTGCAGTGATTGGTATTACTATTTATGCATCTTGCTCTGCCGATGAGGACTTCGATTATTCGTCAGATAATAATGAATTATTCACACGTGCAGAAAGAGAAATGGGAAGAGGAGTAGAAGATGACACGATTACTTGGTATTACTCTCCCCAACGTTCTAAAACATTTCATTTTAAATACCCATATACTTTTGGGACAATCCCTGATACTATATATAGTGAATGTGATTTGTCATTTCAATTATATACTAGATGGTTTACAGAATTTCATGTTAACCACTGTACAATTAGTCATTGCTCCGCTCCCATTACTAAAGCTATTGTTCTAAAAATAAACACTATAAACAATAACTACATTTTTAGTTATCATTTTTGGAGTCAAATTAGCATCTATGGTCAAGAGTCGGAAGGAGAAAGCGATATCGTTTATGACACGATACCAATTAATAGTTTTATGATGTATAATAATCGTCTAAAATAAGTGTTATTTATCTATCTCCTTCTCTTCTCTACCCACCTTATACCCATGCAGGGACTGACCGATGAGGTGCTGATGCCTAAATGGTATGGAGCAGTGAGAAGAAAAAGTGAGAAAAGATAATAAAATCGATAACTGAATCAATAATAATTATTAACTTTGCAACTGAATGGTTGCTTTAAACACAAGGAACAATGAAAAGATTCACCAAACTCAAAGGTATGTATGAACAATTGCTAGCAGTGGCAACAATGATTGGTATTACGATTTACGCATCTTGTTCTGCAGATGAAGATTTTGGCTATTATTACTCTGGTTATGAGTTGAATACTCGTGCGGATGGAATGATGGGTAGTGGGAATGAAGGTAATTCCATTATCTATCCCACTGCTAACGATATACTCAATAATTCGGGGTTCATAGAAATTGCAACAGGACTGTGGAACAAAACATTAAGCCATGCGACATCTGAAGTTCGTTATGAATTCGGCTCATATGTTAAATGGGACAAATCAAACAATTCTTATTCATGGGTTGCCGTGAAACAAGGTGAACCTGCGCATGGTTATGAAACTTGCTCTATTCAGTACGGGAAATATAATAAAAACAATCCTGCGCACATAGATTATTGTGCAACATTTCACACTCATCCACCATTAACTACCGTTCCTGTTTCAGATACAGTACATTTTCGTACTACTGGGCCTTCAGAAAATGACAGGAATAACGCTATAGCAAGAGGACTTCCCAGCCTGGTGTGTGATTATTCTGGTAATAGAATATATTCGATAACACCCAAAGATGCTATGTATCAAATATATTTATGCGGGCCCGATAGCCGTCAATAAAAATTTATAATTATTAATCATCAATAGAGAAAATATGAAAATTTTTTTATGTTTTACGCTGGTATTCTTTTATACCAACATCTCATTTGCCCAAAACAATGACTTGAGTAAAATGACAGAGAAAACAAGAAAAGAGTACTTGGTGAAGAAATCCAAGGAAGCGATTATGTATTTCGGTCCTGAATGGTATAAAGAGCCTATGAGTGTAGAAATATCCAAAGTGTCTGTTTTTTTTGACGAAATCAACAATCATCCCAAAATACAAAAGTGCAATGGCAGGCGATACTATACTGTTACTTATCGTTATAATAAATACCTGAATCCCAAAGGATTATTTTATGCATTTAAAGTTACAATATGGGAAGATGATGGAGAACCTGAAGGTATTCTTTTCGGTAATGAAATGGGAATGACATTCATCTTTAGATTGTATAAGGATTGGGTAAAGGACGGTGTTAAAAAAGAGGAGCAAATGCCTTTCGATGAAAAGTATTATAATAATGTAGACAGAATACTATCGGGAAATACCTGTAATTATGTAGATGATTAACAAATTCTTCTCGTTTTTTTGAGCGAAATAGTTCTATCACAGAATATCCTTTTATGTACGAGTTGTTATCCAACAAATTAGTAATTGGTTATAAGAGTGAATATACTATACATTCAATTAATTGTATTCAAAATTAAAGAATTGAGAAATAATAAAACCAACTGAATGTATGTACTGCTGATAGCAGTCGCAACATGTATTGGTTTCACTATTAACAGTTCTTGTTCTGCAGATGAAGACTATGATTATTACTCTGGCAATGAATTAAGTACACGTGCAGAAAGAGATATGGGAAGAGGTGTAGAAGGGCAAGGCCTACCATATAGCAAGAAAGATGCCTGTGGCTATTGGGCTTTACTAACGTTAGGAGTTGATGAGCATATACTAGATTCATTAACGGAACATACAATTTGGAATGGAGGTATGAGTACAGATACTATATATCCAATCGCCCAACAGCATTTATCATTTACACACCATTATCAAGGGGCGCAAGCTGATAGTGCATTATATTGTCTCACTGAAAATGATGATATAAAAGTACCAATGATTGTTTATTCTATAGCGAAAGTACATTGTGGAATTGCAAAAAGATGTTATAGATTTAGCGTGGATTATGCAGAAATACAATATGAAGACAAATCAGGAGATTATGTCGATAACATATTCAACACTAAATATGTTGATGATATCGGTATTATGTATTAATAAAATGCAAAATATATGATTTGTGAGATGAAAAATGAACTATCCTATATTGTATTGATTATTATCATAAATATAGCATCCACATTATTTGTGAATTCATGGAATAGTATAAATGCACAAGAATTCAAATGTATTTATTGTCTTGACAGCATCATTCGGGCAACATCATCTTCAAAAGAATGTGAACGATACCGTTATGATTCTACTGGCCATTTGAGTGAAATAATATATACACAATCTTTCAATAGTAGAGGAGGCATAAGACATAAAAAAATTATTCTTGAGTATGATAATAATGGCAATAACATCATTCGTACGGATTATTACATTATAGATGGTGTTCAGGTGCCGTATCATCGCTTTATAGCTGTTTATAACTCAAATAATGCGAGAATCTCTTATGACAAATATGTATATGAGGGAAAACAATGGATCAAAAGATGGCGAGAGGAGAATTCATACGACAAAAATGGCAATCTGTTGGAAACCGTTCTATACAGGATAAACGAAGATCAAAGTACATTTAATCAAGTCCATAGAAAGACTTATCGATATAATCGTCAGAATAGACTGATAGAAGAAATGACATGGAGCACAGGTATACGAGAAATATTCAAGTATGATAGGAAATCAAAATTAATCGCACAATATTCACAGTGCAATAATGAGGACTCATGGACAGAAATGTCTGCGATGTTCTATCAATATGACAGAGCCGGAAATATGATCAAGAAACAGCAACAGACCGATACTAACCAACCAAAAGGGTATGGTACAAATGAATTCTGTTATTCATATGATGCTTTAGGAAACCTAATACGAATGGAACGAGCTAATACTGCACATTATACAGGATCGACCAATTATTTCTATAATTTAGGACTGAAGAGTGAGCAAACATTGGGTGTACATAGCATCCATCAGATAATAACAGATATATATGATGACTTTTTGCTTAATAAGGCTGACGGATATCGTTATTGCATTGTTAGAATCGTTCATTGTTCGATGGATGGTGAATTCGACTTGAAATCAGATTTGAAGTTTTTCTATAGTTTGGGCAATTAAATATCTAATTGCTGGATTGTATTGAACGTCATTAAAACAAAGAAATGAAAAGAACAAACAAACTCAAAGGGATGTATGCACTGCTGATTGCAGTTGCTGCATGTATTGGTATTACTATTTATGCATCTTGTTCTGCAGATGAAGACTATGACGGTTATGCATCAAAGGACGAGTTGTTCACTTTGGCGGATGGAGAGATGGGAAGAGGGGCTGAAAATGTCCCTGTTTATACGAAGATATCACCCATACAGCATATAGACAGTGTTATTATTTCTATCAATAAGTTTGAATTCGGTGAATTCAATCAGTTTTTTACATATGATACCATAAACATCTCGTTTAGAATAAAATCAAACAACACATTTGATAAATTTGTATTTAGCAGTTTATCTGTTTCTGATCCATTGTTACATATAACTAACTCTGACATAATATTAAAGAAGAAAGAAGATGGAACTTTGCATCTGAAATTGTTTATGGCATTGATAAGAGCAACTTTGCCACCTAATATTATTATTAAAGGTAATTATACTAATGAAGATTATCAAATAGAGCAATCGGTTTTCACTAATCTGTAATTTTGAAAATATGCTAAAATTCTATTATGTAATATTAACGGCTGTGCTCTCTGGAGTATTCATTAATGGCCAGTCACAGGAATACAATCTATTACCTGATTCTGTGTTTACACATCCCTTTTATGATTTTTGCACAGAAAATCTCTCTTGGGGAAGTCAATGTTCCAATTGGTACTCTTTATATTGCCGTGATAGCTGCTGTGTCTTAACATTTGAGTACCATGTCAAAACCGATAATGACACGATTCTAATTGGTAATCAGAAGATGTTCATTTTGGATGTAGCTACAGGCAAGAAATACTATGCGAAGAAGGCTCTGCATGGAGCAATGCTTAATAATTATAATATTGCGAAAGGATATAAAGGTGAACATGCGTTTTTCCAAATCGTATATGACAGATTGCCAAAGTCGACAAAGACAGTTAAGCTATATGGGTTGAATATTTTGGGCATTAATGGTTTCCAAGATTTCGATTTGGCCGCATTGAAACCATTAGATATCAACATAAAAGAAGAAGATCGTTTTACATGGCATGACCCTCTTGATGTATATGATGATGAATTTCCTCGTTTAAGAAAACCCGTATTGAAGAATCCTGATGTTAAATATGATGAAAATGATTCAACAACTTATCCGGTTTTTACAGATTTACCTAAAGTTTATCCTTTAACAACCGATGAATTGCGAGAGAACAGAGTTGCTGTCTGGTGCAAACAGGATACGACACTTGTAACATTTGTGCTGGAATGTACTAAGCACAGGACTAAATGCTGTCTGGATTTCTCTTCCCAATTCTATATAGATGCTCTCAATGGGAAAGATGCTATAAAGCTCATAAGATTAGTAGAGCCATATCCCAATACCAAGAACTTTATTATTGAAGCCGAGCCTGGCGATTTTGTCGTCATAGAGATGTGTTGCAAAGCAATTCCATTAGGGATTAACGAGATGCGGGCAGATATAGAACTGAATAGAAAGATGAAATATGATAATCCTTTTGAAAGCAATAATTATTCGCCAACTCAATTCTTTGGCAGTCATACAATTGGCTTTTTTAGAGAAAATCAGAAATGCATTAGATTATTACCAAACTAATAAAAAAGAGTAAATAATGAAGACAAACAATTTGAACGGTATGTACGCATTGCTTATGGTTGTTGCTGCAATGATTGGTATTACAATTTATTCATCGTGTTCTGCAGATGAGGACTATGATGGATACTCATCTAAGAACGAGTTATTCACATTAGCAGATGGTATAATGGAAAGAGGAGGAGAAGACCCCCATCTTCCTATTTACTATTATGGGATACCTATTGATGCGGGGGGAGATACAATAGACAATATAGAGATTACAAAACATGTAAGTCCTGAATTTTATACATATTGGTCAAGAGGATTTACAGGGAAGTATAATCCATCTGGTCCATATAGTAATGTCTATGCGATTCATTCAGGAGACTATTCTTCCTGTCACATTGACTCTGTTGCATGGGAGAATGGCCAATGTTATTATTTTAGCGGACAATTCATATTTAATGATTTAAAGTGTGATTGGAAAAGCACTACAGAACTTGAGTATAAGTGTTATTATATGATTCGTTGGACAAAAACGTCAGAGTTTCATAATAGTGTAGAAGAATATACCACACCTGTTTTATCGAAAACTTTTACAAGGAAACCGAAATTCCATCGGAATGATTCAATACAACCGCTCTCTTAATAATAATAATCTGCTCTTTCTCCTTCTCCTCTCCACCTGCCTTCCTCCCCTGCAGGGACTGACCGATGAGGTGCTGATGCCTAAGTGGTATGGGACAGTGATGGTGGGGCTGGTAATAATAGCCGTGTATCTTACCCTTCCGATTCGGGAGGGTAAGTTGCATGAGAGGAAGCAATTGACGGTTTACTCACAAACGGCTGTGATGTTGGTACTGATATATCATCTCGTCTATGCCTTTGTAGCTGACATCATCATGATGGGAAGTCCTGTCATCAAGGGGGTGTTCGACAACCCAACGGGATTTGCTTTGCATACATGTGTACTGGTGGCGACGATAGAGGCTAACAGACCCTCCTCCCGTCCCCCCTCTATGGGGGAAGCCTTTATTGAGATAACGGGCGGAAGAACAATCAGACAGGTGTCAATTATCCTAGTATGGATATTGACATTGCTATCGGCAGTGATGGTGTTCCTGTCGGGCTGCAGGACGGGGATGGTGTGTATGACTGGCATCATTCTCCTGATGCTTTATCGGGAAGCGAGGCGGTGGGTGAAACCAAGTGTGGTGCGGATATGGTGCGGATTCATCGGTGGCGGACTGTTGCTTGCAGTGGTGCTATATGTATTCTCTGTGAAACAGGAGTCGACTGGAGGCAGGCAGTTCATCCTTGAACGTACATGGGAGCTGATAGAGGAGCGTCCATTGACAGGATACGGGTGGCATGGGTTTGAAAGGGAATACATGGTGCAGCAGGCAGATTACTTCCGTCAACATCCTAACAGCCCAGCGGCATGGTATGCTGATGAGATCAGTCATCCGCTAAATGAGTTCCTGTACCTGTGGGTGGACTTCGGTGTCATAGCACCTATATTGCTCCTGCTGCTGTTCGCCATACCTTATTACACCTATCACAGGAAGAAAGACATGCTGTTAGGGCAGATGACACTACCGCTAACGGTTGTATTAGTATTTTCCATGACTAGCTATCCGTTCCTGTATCCTCTGCCATGGGTAGTGGTGGCACTGACATATATCGTGATGACGAGAAAACCAATCCGCAGACTGCAGCAACGATACAGGAAGACTGTAATGGTAGCGTCGATAGGAGTATGCATCGCAGGACTGGCACTGACGATATGGGAAATGACCTGCGAACATGAGTGGGCAAAACTCAACAGAGGTGTTGAGCGACATTATACGGCAGCGGTGATAGACCGCTACGACAAGCTGTCCAGCCATTACCACAACAATCCGAGATTCCTCTATTCGTATATGTACGCCCAATACAAGGTGAGCCGACTGGATGAAGTCTTGGGTACATACCAACAGCTGCACCAATATGCGGATACGTATGATATGGAACTCCTTGCAGGGGACACATACCGACATCTGCAGCAACATAATGAAGCCCTACAACATTATGAGACCGCTATGTGGATGTGCCCAGTAAGATTCGCACCCCTCGAAGGGATGATGCAGACATATAGAGACAATGGTGATACCTTTCGTGCCGACTCCATCGCACAGGTCATCCTCGAGAAACCAGTGAAGATTCCATCACCGCAGGTGGAGGAAATAAAGAGGAAAGCAAAAGAAGCGGTTCAAGGTTCAGGGGTCAAGAGTTCAAAGTTATAGAGCTAAGAACTAAGAGCTGTAGAGCTGTAGAAGAAAGACAGGAGGGCTTTGGCTCTCCTTTCTTTAATGTATCATTAATTATTTGGGGGAGTAAACAAGTTTCGCTGAGGAATTAGGGGACGGTTTTCTGCGAGCAAGCGTGGGTTATGCTCCGATAATGCTGGGTTATTGGAAAGGGGGGAGGAGGTAAGAGCTGTAGAGCTGTAGGAAATCGAAAAATTAATCAAATCGTAAAATCGTAAATTTTCTAGTTATTTCAACTATTAAATCGTAAATTACTTGACTTTTTCTGTTTTGTGCGTTATCTATAATAGAAACAAGTAAGAAATCGATATAGGATGTATACATCTTTACATATAAGTAGTAATTGTTTTTTGCCTTCTCTTCCTACACGGCGGTGCAGGAGGGGTTGGCTTTTCGAAAAGAAGATATAGTTATTTCAAAATAATGCATTTTGCACTTTATGCGTTATATATGTAGAAAACCATAGGTTTTTTCGGTTTCGCCATTGAAGTAAAGCATTTTATGTGTATTTTTGCATACGTATTATACTAAAATAGATCTTTATGAAGAAATTAGTTCTGCTAATGCTCACTCTGTTGCCCTTCTGTATGAAGGCTCAGTATAACCACCTGCCTATAACCAAGGGTCCAGGTGATTTTGAAATGAAATCACAAAAACTTGTTGACGATAGTGTATTTCGTGACATGAAATACTACACGTTTGGCAAATTGTGGAAGGGAGATGATAGCCCAACTTTGACACTATACCGAATAGGCAAATCGGGGGATTATGAGCTCTCTTTACTATTCTGTAGTTTTGATGGCTTTTATGCTTTAGATAAACCTGTAGTCACCCTAACAGACGAATTGGGTGAAGAAACTGTCTTGCATCTGTCACCATTATTTGCAGCAGTATATCATCGGGAAGAAGTTGGAGGGATTCGTAAACAGCTACCAATTGCCGGTGATTCCAGATACGACAAGCTCAGCCCAATCAATGTTGATACTTCTTATTTGCTTCATACGCACTTTCACTATATTACGGACCTATATTTCTCTATTCCTAACATTGAAGAATTTGCCGAGCACAAGTACGTAAAACTATCATTCAGCGGCGGCAGTTTGGTTTATGACTTGAGGAATGGGGGGAAAAGAGCTGTTAACAAGTTCAATAACAAACTGCAAAAGGCAGTCAAGCATGTCACAAAATAAAAGGGAACTACTTCTCCTCTCCACCTGCCTGCCTCCCCTGCAGGGACTGACCGATGAGGTGCTGGTGCCTAATTGGCAAGGTGTTGGCAAGGTGTTGGCAAGGTGTTGGCAAGGTGTTGGCAAGGTGTTGGCAAGGTGTTCGCATACTCAAAGTGGCTGTTTGAGCTTGCTATATGCTTGCGAAATCCTGTAGAAGTCCTTGGGAAGAGCGAAGGAAAAGCGTAAAGTACTTGTCCCCCCATTGTTTTGCTATCATGATTCTTATATTTATTCCATGTTCTACTCTTCTTTATCTCTACTATGTCTCTAATTGTAGAAATGAGCGATTGAATAGAGCCCGACATAAGGTCGACATAAGGCCAACATAACACCAACATAAGGTCAACATAACACCAACATAAGGTCGACATAACACCAACATAACACCAACATAAGGTCGACATAACACCAACATAAGGTCAACATTGTAGTTCGCTGATTTGGGTTAAAGTAAAAAAAATGATGTCAGAAGGGTGCGTTTTCAAGAAATAAACGTTATATTTGCAGAAAACTTAAAATATAGTGTCAGAACGTTCGAGCAACAAACAAGAGGTAGAGTCTTTTGGACACATCATCAAAAGCCTTCGTGAGAGGGTTAAACTGACGGCTATCGGCTACCTGCATGAGACAGAAGATGCAGAAGATGTGGTGCAGGAAGCGTTGATGCGTTGTTGGATTGCACGTAAAAGACTCGGAAGTATCGATGAATTGCCGGCATTTGCCATGCGGACTGTCAAAAACTTATGTATCGACAGACTTCGCAGACAGAGCAATCGCAGGCAGACATCGACAGACCATCTTGACCTCTATGATGAGACTCCTACGGCTGATGCTAAGTTGATGCTGCAGGATCAACAGGCGTGGATGATGAAGTGCATAAAGCAATTGCCGCCTAGTTTGCGAGGCGTACTCCAGATGAAAGGTATCGATGGCCTCTCGTATCAGGAGATGGCAACCATCCTTGGTACCACAGAGGCGGCAGTCCGCTCAAAGGTCTCAAAGGCAAGGCAGAAGTTATGGACCCTTTACAGAAGCAGAAAATGAATACAAACGAACAGAAGGCAAGAATCAATCTGTTGTTGAAACGCTACGACGAAGCCAAGACAACTGATGCAGAAGAGGTGGAACTCGCTGAGTTCTTCCGCACCGCTACTGAGGTTCCTGAGCAGTGGCAGGACTATGCTGTGCTGTTTAGTACCCTCGAAACTGCTGACACCTTATTTAAAGATAAGGAAAGCGTCACTCGTCCCAATAGGATAAGTCTATGGTGGGCAATTGGGATAGCGGCTACTATCATTGTGGTTGCAGGTCTCTTCTTATGGAGCAACAACACGATTGAAGAGGTGTTGCCCAATCGTTCGAGAGTGTATCCTCCTTTACCGGCATCCGACACTTCGGACTATGTTTCGGGTCCTCCTCAAATGCCTGTTGTTGCACAAGAAGTAAGGATGATGGAAGATGGAAGAGGGATGATGGATGAGGGAAGAGGGATGATGGAAGATGGAAGAGGGATGATGGATGAGGGAAGAGGGATGATGGATGAGGGAAGAGGGATGATGGATGAGGGAAGAGGGATGATGGATGAGGGAAGAGGGATGATGGAAGATGGAAGAAGGAAGAGGGAAGATGGAAGAGGGATGATGGAAGATGGAAGAAGGATGAGGGAAGAGAAGCTTTCGCAGGTTAAGCCAGAACAAATAGCAGCCGTAGATGAAGCGTTATCAGAGCTGCATGCAGATGAGTTGCTTGCCGAAGAAACCTCACTGCAGAAACAGACAACGGATTCGCATAGCCAATCCATTCGTATTGGAGCCTTACCAACAGACTCAGCAACAAAAGGATTGGGTGGAGGTTATGTTGGAGGAGGATTTGGTGGTGCCACCTATCTTCGCGGTTTGACTATGACCCATGTTGACTCTATGCTGATTGGGCGAGTGGCAGGAGTGGGTAATACTACAACGGGCAAAAAAGGGAAATATATCACAATGCGTGGCTATGTGACGGATGAGGAAAAACAACCAATAGCGAATGCGAGAATTATGGTTGTGGGCACTCCTGGCTCTGTCTATACTGACAAGAATGGATTCTTTGAAACTCGTTTGAACAATGCCCTCAGGGTTCAAGTGGTATGCGATGGCTATGAGACCAAGCAGGATATTAAACCCAAGAAGAAAATGAAAATCAAATTGAAGAAAATCGAAAACTAAAACTGACTGAATATGAAACGAATTTTATTTTTACTATCGCTATTGCAGGTAACTCTCCTTGCATCTGCCTACGATATCAAAGTAGACGGCTTATGCTACAACTTCACATCTGATTCAACCGTAGCAGTCACATATCTCGACCTCAATGATAATGAAGAATACGTCAAAGGTCAGATTAAGATTCCTGCTTCCATTGACTACGAGGGCAAAACCTATGACGTTACGTCTATTGGAAAATACGCCTTTGCTAATTGCACATATCTTCATTCTGTCAACCTCCCCTCATCCCTTGTCACGATTGAAGATTATGCTTTCGACAAATGCTCAGGGCTCGTCTCGATGTGGATTCCAGAAGGGGTAAAGGAAGTTGGAGCTGCCTTTCGCGATTGTAAGCTATTATTATTAGTCATTCCCTCTACTGTCACCACTATCGATTCTCAATTTATCACGAATATCCAAGGGTTGGATTTGTTAGCTTGCAGAGCCACGACCCCACCTGTATTTTCGAATGATACGATAGGCGATAAACAAGTTGCCAGTAAGTGTAGATTAAGAGTACCAGAGGAGTCGATAGAGGCATACCAAAAAGCTATTGGATGGAAAGAGTTTAAGGACTTTGATGAATTGCCAGCAGCATATCTTATCAATCCTAATTCTGCAAATAAGCCTCCTTTTAAGCTGGCAATTGGCTATGATGACTACAAGCAGAAGATGATGGACTATTACGGGTTGAAATTGAGTTTCCCTAAGGAGATGGTAGATGAGACCGTGTTTTCTAAGGAAGACTTAATAGATAACTTGTTTGTCTTTTGCGATTTTAGAGAATCCTCTGGTGGCACGGGATTTCTAGGAGGGCTGTTTCTCCAGTTTGAAGAGGGTTGCTACGTCATCATGGACGGCATGCCAATTAGCGTGAAACCATGGCCAGGACAGTTCCATTCTATTGACGAGAACACGGCTAAGCTTCATGAGCCGTATTTTGACGTTTTTCTGTTGAATAACTGCGGCCTGCCTTGGTTCCATATCGATCATGAACCTTCTGTTTTGAACGATCAAGAAATGATGAAAAAGATAGAGGATGCTCGCAGCAAATATATCCTATGCAGAGAGAACAACAAGTTGCAAAAACAAACTAATTCAGATCGCGTCTATATCGTAAGACTTCCTTATATCGACAAAATAAGTTGTAGCCGTACAGAAGGCATACATAGCAAAAATGAAACGCTCAATAATGTTTGGAATGAGTGTAGCTTATGTTATGGAGTGGAATTTTATCGAGCCGACCGTTATGTTCCCTTCAACATGCTGGTTTTCATCGATAGCAAACGCGGCAAAAATATCGAACAGTATGTAGAACAACTAAGCCGTTATATCTATTTCGAGCCGAATTTCAAATTACAATAATCAACCAAAGAAAAGAAAAAATATCAAATTGAAGAGAAGCAATAACAATACTGAATAAAATATGAAGGCAAGAAACTTAATACAGATGTGGGCTGTTGCTGCTATGTTGCTGATAGCTCCTTGCACCATCCAGGCAGATGGCTACGAAGAATACAAGCAGAGGATGATGGATTATTACGGGTTGAAACTGAGCTTTCCTGAAAAGATGACAGATGAGACGGTATTTCCTAAGAATGCTAGTTTTGGTTACAACTTTTTCTCTTTTGCTGACATGAAAGAATCAGGCGGTAATATCCCCAATTTCGAAGGAGGGTTGTTCATCCGGCTCGACGAGGGTTGCTACGTCATCATGGACGGCCTGTCCCATGCTCAGAAACCACGACCTGATCACGAAGCCCCCATCGATGAAAACACCATCAAGTATCATCGTCCTGCTTTTGACGGCGATATGTTAAACAACTGCGGCCTGCCTTGGTTCCATATTGACCATGAACCTTCTGTGCTGAATAATCAGGAACTGATGAAAAAGATAGAGGATGCTCGCAGCAAATATATCTTATTCTCTGAGAACAACAAACTGCAAAAACAAACAAATTCTGACAGAGCATCAATCGTACAGATTCCCTATCTCGATAAAATCTATTGTGGCACAGATTTCTTTCTGCGTGATTCGGCAACCATAGCAAGCGGTAAACACAGCAACAACGAGACACTCAATAAGGAGATTTGGGGAAAGTGTGACAAATGCTTCGGCATAGATTTCTATCGTGCTGACCGCTACATGTCTGTCAACATGCTGGTGTTTATCGATAGTAAACGCGGCAAACCTATCGAAAAGTATGTAGAGCAACTTGCCCAGTACATCTACTTCGACCCGAATTTCAAGTTATAAAAACCAGAATCATGGGGACGGTTCTCTGATTTGTTTTAAGCAAATTGCAGAACCGTCCCATGAACATATGATTCAGAAAACTTACTTCTCACTACACTGGTAGTTGAAGCAGTCGATATCGACATAACCGCCTGTCTTCTTTGTGGCGTAGTTGAAGATGCCGAACTTAGAACCCATGAAGAAACGACGATAGTCGAACACCATGCGGTAGTTCTTCGTGCCAATCTGTGTCCAATGGTCTCCATCGAGACTGTAGTAGAAGTTGGCGGCATCGCGACTACCCCGTTCTCCCATACGGAATTCGCCATCGAGGCGCAACCACACGTTTGAGGTCTTTCCTTTGACCACCTTTGTCAGATCTACACTCTCAACCAGTTTCTCCTCGACCTTTGTTACGGCTTTCTCACGGTTGGAGAGACTCACCTTCTGCTCACTCATCTCAAGCACCAAAGTCTTTCCTTTCTTCTTCAATGTCAGCACACCACTATCGCCATTGAAGGCTGTCAATCCAGCACAGTCGCCATCAGCCATCTTAGATACGTCCATACAGATGTAGCCACTACATTCAGGACCTTCCATACGTTGGGTGAGGGTGTTGGGAGCCAGATAGAGATTAGGCACTACACGGCTGGTCTTCAGTCGTAAGTAGCCCGGGTGATCTGTAAGACTCCATGCATTATCGACTGGGTTGTGGTTCCATTGCCAATGCAATCCAAGCTTAGTGTCGCTGAAATCATCGCTTTTTACGATAGCCGCAGCTGGCTGTCCGCTCTTATAGGGTCGCATGATGTCGGGCACCTTATAGTTCTCATCACCCAGCATGGGCCAACCGTCAATCCAACGTACTGGGCTCAAGGTCAATACGCGACCTACTCCACCACGGTCTTGGAACATGATGCCATACCAATCGCCTTCCTGAGTATCGACGATAGTGCCTTGTGCCAAATAGCCGAAGCCTCCGAAATCGCTCTCCAAGACGGTATTCTTCTCCCATGTGCCTTTGAGGTCTTTCGTGCGATAGCAAACTTCACGACGATGACGACCTGGTGAATATACATGCGAAATGAGCAAGGCGTAGTAGATGCCTCGATGCTTGATGACACGTGTACCCTCAAGCAGTCCTGTCTCATCTACCTCACGCTGGAAGTAGTGGCGCAAACTGCCTTCGACCACACCTTTCAGGTCGCGAGTAAGCTGACACATCTCACCTGTTCCGAAGAACACATAAGGGGTGCCATCATCGTCGAAGAAGAGTGTGGCATCATGGAAATGACGCAAACGCGAATGGATGGTCCAAGGGCCCTCTGCCTTGGGAGCCGTAAAGATATAGGTATCGCCCATTGAGCCCTGCTCATTGGGTGCAAGGAGTGCCCAGAACTTTCCATCGTGGTATTTCAGCGATGTAGCCCACTGACCACGACCATAGACGGTTCCTACGCCCTCCCCCTTCTGCTCCTCGAGTGGCAGCGAGAAGGCAAGGTCGTACTTAGGCGAGTCGGTCAGACGGTCGAAGATGTACCCTACCGTCTCCCAGTTCTTCAGGTCTTTCGATGCCATCACCGGTGCGCCAGGCATCAGATGCATGGTGGTTGACACTAGATAAAACGTGTCGTCCACACGGATAACATCAGGGTCGGGACAATCTGCCCACAGCATAGGGTTCTTAATCGGAGTTTCTCTCTCTGGCTGAGCTACAACAACAGTACTCAGCATACACAAAAGTAGTAAAATAGTGAACTGTTTCATTGTGGTATTAATTATTGAATGTCAAAATGCATTTGAATTATCGTCTGCAAAGTTAGCAATAATAATGGATATTGAGCCTTGAACAATCAACATTTTTGTGTTTTTTCCTATTCTTTAACCGTTAACCGCTAACCTTTAACCTTTTTTTCGTACCTTTGTCCCTTGTATGGACGACAAACGATATCTTCTCAGCCTCATTCGTGAGGGCGAACACCAGCAACAGGACTTCAAGTACCGAGTGGCTGATGCCTCAAAGCTTGCCAAGTCGGTTTCGGCATTTGCCAATACCGAAGGAGGACGTCTGCTCATTGGTGTGAGAGACGATGGTCATCTCTCGGGTGTCCGCTCGGAGGAGGAGATCTACATGATGCATCAGGCAGCCTATCGCTATTGCAAACCAGAAGCAAGTATCAAATTCGACACGTATCATGCAGAAGGACGAACCATTGTGATTGCCACAGTACCTCCATCGCAGAAGCGTCCTATCTGTGCCAAGGACGAAAACGGTCGTATGCGTGCCTATATCCGCATCGCTGACGAGAATATTGTTGCTTCGCCTGTTCATCTTGCCCTCTGGCGCGAATCGCAGAAGCCGCAAGGGGCTATGATTACCTACGATGATGACATCCGCCACTTGCTCGGAGTGATGCAGGGACAACTGACCCTCAATCAGATAGTACGTCTCTCACACCTTCCTCGTCACCTCGTCATCACCCTTTTGGCACGCCTCATCCACTTCGATGTTGTCTGCTGGGAATATGTCAACCAGCAATTCGTCTTCAAGCAAATAGAGACATAACCTATATTTTGCCGTCACTAAGGATTTTTCCTCTAGGGGGAATCTATGTTGCAAGCCTTGCAACAGAAAATACCCTTAAGGAAAAAATATTTCCCTAGAGTCTGCATATTGTTAAGGTTTAAGGCATTTGTATATGATCGCAAAACAAAGATGCCTGACGACATATTGTCATTCAGGCATCTTCCCAAGGGTTGGTTGCGGAGATTGGATTCGAACCAATGACCTCCAGGTTATGAGCCTGGCGAGCTACCAACTGCTACCACTCCGCGATATATTTTGATGCTTTTTGAAAAGCGAGTGCAAAGGTACAAAATATTTATGAAATATGAGTCATAAATAATGGATTATTTTCAAAAAAGTGTCAGATATTGCACAAAAAGCATGATTTTTGCATAATTTCTTGGTCATTTCAAATAAAAGACGTAACTTTGCACCGTGAAATGAAATGGATAGATCCAAGCGTGGATTTCAGTAAAAAATGTAAGAGGGATAGACGAGAGGGATAAGCACTCGATGAAAGTATGAAAAGAATGAGTGCTCATAGGTTTTTGAAGTAGAGAGACCCTCAATGAATGAAATTGTAGAATGAAAAGAAATTATTGTGCTAAGCTGTGCCTTGCAAATTCATTTGCAGGCAAGGTTTTAATGATTGTTACTTTATTTTGTCTTTCATCTGGCGTTTTCGCGCAGACCTATAAAGGTAAAGCATCTTACTACGCACAACCGTTTCATGGGCGCAAAAGTGCTAGCGGCAGGATTTACAACATGTATGAATATACCTGTGCGCACAAAACACTGCCGTTTGGAACAAAACTAAAGGTGACTAATCAAGCAAATGGAAAGACTGTGACAGTAGAAGTGACCGACAGAGGTCCTTATGTCAAGGGTAGAATCGTCGATTTGTCGAAAGCTGCTGCGATGGACTTGGATATGATGAAGTCGGGAGTAGCTGATGTGGAAGTAGAAATCATCAAGGATGAGAAAACCAGCAAATCAAGTGCTACTTTGATTCTGTCTGAGCCTGAACTACTGAAGGAATTCAAGTCGGAGGTTCCAGGCGCAGATGTCACAACCAAATGGGCAAGTACGGTTAGGTAAATAGCCCTACACCTTCTCCTCGAAGAGAGAGGAAAACGATAAAAAGAAAGAGTGGATAGTTGAATCGTATGAGAACACACTATTCACTCTTTTTTTTGTAAAGAAAAAGATCATAAACAAAGAATATGAAGAAGAACTTAGAAACACTTTGTGTACAGGCAGGATGGACGCCCAAGAAGGGTGAGCCACGAGTACTACCAATCTATCAGAGTACGACATTCAAGTACGAAACCAGTGAACAGATGGCACGCCTCTTCGACTTGGAAGAAGCTGGATATTTCTACACACGTCTGGCCAACCCCACAAACGATGCTGTGGCATCGAAAATCAATGCGTTGGAAGGTGGTGTAGGTTGTGTGCTGACGAGTAGCGGACAAGCTGCGAACTTCTATGCCGTATTCAACATCTGTGGGGCAGGCGACCATTTCATCACCTCGAACACCATCTATGGCGGAACTTACAACCTCTTTGGTGTGACACTCAAGAAGCTGGGCATCGAGTGTACATTTGTTGATCCCGAATGGGACGACGAGCGCATCGAAGCCGAATTCCGTCCAAACACCAAGTGTTTCTTCGGAGAGACGATATCAAACCCAGGAGGTAATGTGTTCGACATCGAGCGCTTTGCCAAAATGGCTCACAAGCATGGTGTGCCACTCATCGTCGATAATACTTTCGCTACACCAATCAACTGCCGTCCTTTCGAATGGGGATGTGATATCGTTACCCACTCAACAACGAAATACATGGATGGGCACGCAACTCAGGTAGGTGGTGCTGTAGTCGATAGCGGGAATTTCGACTGGGACGCGTATGCAGAAAAATTCCCTGGGCTCACCACTCCTGACGAGAGCTATCACGGACTCACCTATACCAAGACGTTCGGCAAACAGGCATATATCACAAAACTCGTCAGTCAGCTCATGCGCGACTTGGGTAGCATACCAGCACCTCAGAACAGCTTCCTGCTGAATCTGGGACTTGAGACCCTCCACCTGCGTATGCCTCGCCACTGCGAGAATGCTCAACGAGTAGCTGAATGGTTGGAGAAAAACGAGAAAGTGGCTTGGGTGAACTATTGTGGCCTAAAGGGAAACAAGTACTATGAATTGGCACAGAAGTACCTGCCAAACGGCAGCTGTGGTGTGATTGCCTTCGGGCTTAAAGGCAGCAAGGAAGAGGCTATCCGATTTATGGACAACCTAGACTTCATCGCTATCGTAACTCATGTGGCTGATGCGCGCACTTGTGTGCTACATCCTGCATCACATACCCATCGTCAGCTCAGCGATGAGCAACTGCTCGAAGCAGGAGTACGTCCAGACCTCATCCGACTGAGTGTAGGCATAGAGAACTGTGACGACATCATAGCCGACCTCGAGCAGGCGATGAAGAAGATGTAGGGAAATCGTCGAAATAAAGATTGAAAAAGAATTCGCTTATTTAAGCACAACACGGTCACCGAGTTGCTTAGCGAGTTCTTTTTTTTCTTTCGTCAGTTGCATCTGACGCTGAAGCAACTGCATGTATTGTTCTGTGTTGTTCATGATAAGAGGATTGGAGAGTTGTGTCATTACTTTCGTCATTTCAGCATTAACGACGAGGCTCTTATATTCGAGAACTATACGAATCACGCTATCTGATGACACTTTTTCCTCATGCTGTTCGCCTGATGCGGGTAGGTCGTAGCTGTTGCTAATCAATCGAGAGGCTGTCTGACTGAATGCCTCATCTGCACTATTGAGGAAGAATCGACTGGCAACAAAATCGGTCTCGTGAGCAGCATCGTGTGCTGTGTTCAGCATACGAGCATACAAGGGGTGACGGAACGTCAACCCAGCAGCAGACAACTCATCAAAGATGTAGTCAATCACCATGATGGTCAGAGGTTCGTTGTTTTCACGATGAAAACTCAACAATTGTTCACCCGAACGCACAATCGTCTGAATGATGACCTGCTCCATATCATAGAAACGCTGTTCCTCAGGACTGACTTCAGAAGAAGCCCCAACTCCAGATGAAGGTCGAGAAGAAGACTGAGAAGAGAGAGATGAAGGAGAAGGAGAACTGGAAGAAGAATTGGAAGAAGCATCTGTAGCAGGTTCAGCATCTTCTGCAGAAGGTTCAAGTCCATTCTCCAGATAACGCTTCCGCTGTTCAGCCTGTTCCTTCTCACGCAGTTTCTGATCCCAATTGCGTTTACGCGTCTTCATCACTTCGCGAATCAGCATCTTCTCGTCAATCTGCAACATATCGCTACATTTATGCATATAGACAGAACGCTCTATCTCCTCTGGCACCACAGCGATAGACTCTACGATGCTGCGGATGAGGTCGGACATTTTGTCGGGATCACCCTGAGCCTCGTTCAACAGGAGATTGGTCTTGAAGGAAATGAAGTCAACCTGATGCGACTCTACATACTCGCGGAACTCGGTTGCGCTATGTTTGCGAGCAAAAGAATCAGGGTCGTCATTATCGGGCAAGAGAAGTATCTTGATACGCATGCCGCGAGCCAACAGCATATCTGTTCCACGCAAAGCTGCCTTCTGACCTGCTGCATCTCCGTCGTAAAGAAGCGTAATATTGTTAGTGAAGCGATGAAGGATGCTAATCTGGTCCTCACTAAGCGCAGTTCCCGAGTTGGCTACCACGTTCTCGATACCACATTGATGCATAGAGATAACATCGGTATAACCCTCGACCATAAATACATTGTGTTCCTTCGAAATGGCTTTCTTTGCCTGATAAAGACCATAAAGCTCTTTGGCTTTGTGATAGATTTCCGACTCTGCCGAGTTGATGTATTTCTGATTGACACCCTTGGTGCGTGCATCGAGTACACGTCCTCCGAACCCCACAATCTTTCCGCTAATACTGAACCAAGGAAAGATGACACGTCCATGATACTTATCGTATAGCGTACCATTATCGCGCTTGAAGGAGAGGCCCGTCTTCACCAGATATTCTTCCTTATAGCCTTCTTTCAATGCTGCCTTCGACATCATATCAGATGCAGAAGGAGAAAAGCCGAGACGGAACTTCTCAATGATATCATCACGGAATCCACGACTACGGAAGTATGCCAATCCAATAGTTTGCCCCTCTTCCGAATGAAGCAGTTCTTCGTGGAAGTAGTTGCTTGCCCACTCATTGAGGACAAACATACTCTCACGTTCGCTTTGAGAGCGACGTTCCTCAGGAGTCAGTTCGCGCTCTTCAACTTCAATACCATATTTCTTAGCCAAGAAACGCAAAGCATCGTAATACCCCAACTGTTCCTGCTTCATGATGAAATGCACCACATCACCACCCTCTCCGCAAGCGAAACATTTACAAATTCCTCGCGCGGGCGAAACAGAAAAAGAAGGTGTAGTGTCATCATGGAACGGGCAGAGTCCACGATAGCTGGAACCTGCACGCCGCAGAGTAACATATTCAGACACAACATCTACAATGTTGGCTGCACTGCGTATCCGCTCTATGGTGATTGGGGAAATCATATTTTGAGTTTAGAGCTAAGAGCTGTAGAACTAAGAGCTAAGAGCTGTAGGGCTGGAGATTAGGGGTGAGATATTATGCTTTTTGTATTGACTGATAGAACTCACGACGGAGTTGCTCGTCTTGGTATTCACCTGTATAGGATGAAGTGACGGTAACAGCTCCTTGCTTCTCTACACCACGCATCTGCATACACATGTGTTGCGCCTCGACTACCACCATCACACCACGAGGATTGAGTGCTTCTTGAATGCACTCACACAGTTCACGGGTGAATCGTTCCTGAACCTGCAGGCGGTGTGAGAGAATATCGATGGCACGAGGAATCTTGCTCAAGCCTACAATACTCCCATTTGGGATGTAGGCAACATGCACCTTTCCGAAGAAGGGCAATATGTGGTGCTCACACAGCGAATAGAATTCAACATTCTTTACGATGACGGGATGAGAGCATTGTTCGGAGAATTGGGCAGAGCGCAATACCGCTACAGGATCTTGTTCGTATCCGCTTGTTAAATGCAGAATACACTTAGCCACTCGTTCGGGAGTCATTAAGAGTCCCTCACGCTTTGTGTCCTCACCCACCACCTCAAGGGTTTTGGTGATACACGCCTTCAGTTCTTCTATCTCTTTCTGCTTACCGTCAAAAGATGGGATGTACATGTCGAAATCGTTGTTAGTTGTTACTTGAGTTGGTCGGCTGTTACATATATCTCACTCTTCACTACCATCGCCTCAGAAATACCTTTGGACTTGATTTTGTGCATATAAGCAACTGCGTCTTCATGATTGGTGAAATCGCCAACACGACATCTCCAATGAGGTGATGCAAATGAGGTGTATGCACGCAGTTCGGGGAACATTCCCATCACACGCGAACCGACTTTCTTGGCTTGAGTCTCTTCGGAACGCTGGCTGCCGCCAAAGAAGACTTGCACACGATAGCCGCGTACCTTCTGGTGCATTCCTGACGCTTTTCCTCTGAGATCGTCTGCGTCCTGTTTTACTTTCGTCTCTGTCGTGATAGCAGCTACCTTGGAAGTTGTTGCGATAGAACTTGGAACGACCTCTTCTCCGTTAGCAATAGCAGTGAGTCGAGGATCTTGCTCCACCTCAAACACCCCCTGTCCTTCCACTTCGCTCTCTACACGCTCAATGAAAGTAGTTTGAGCCTTCATGGTTGCGGTCGCAACCATGAAGACAAAAGCTATGAGTGACAGGATTTTCATCTTATTTCCATGCGTCGATAATACCCTTGAAATCAGGAGCCTTGAGTGATGCACCACCAATCAGACCTCCGTCGATATCCTTCTTAGCGAAGAGTTCAGGAGCGTTAGAAGCTTTGCAAGAGCCACCATAGAGGATGGAAGTCTCTTCTGCAACAGCATTTCCGTATTTCTCAGCAATGATGCTGCGGATATAAGCATGAATTTCCTCTGCCTGCTCTGCAGTTGCGGTCTTACCTGTACCGATTGCCCAGATTGGCTCGTAAGCAATCACGATGTTTGCAAACTGCTCAGGAGTGAGGTGGAACACACTTCCTTCGAGTTCAGCCTTAACAACTGCATTCTGCTCATTTGCCTCGCGCTGTGCAAGACTTTCACCGATACAGAAGATTACTTTCAGACCATTTGCAAGTGCGAGGTCAACCTTCTCCTTCAGGATAGCAGGAGTTTCGTTGTAGTACTCACGACGCTCAGAGTGTCCGAGGATAACGTATTCAGCACCTGTTGACTTTACCATCTCAGCACTTACCTCACCAGTATATGCTCCTGATGCCTTGTCTGCACAGTTTTCTGCTCCAAGTCCGATTACGTTGTGGTCGATGATGTTTGATACAGTTGCCAAGTGGATGAAAGGAGTACAGATGACTACATCACAATTTGGCTTTTCTGCTTTCAACACTTCGTTTAGTTCTGTTGCGAGTGCAACACCTTCTTGCAGGTTTTTGTTCATTTTCCAGTTACCTGCTACAATTTTCTTTCTCATTGTTTGTTAATATTTGGGTTATTATTTTATGGGTCTTATGGGACTAATGGGCCCTATGGGTTCCTTGGGGCCTATGGGCCTTTGGGGGTATGGGTTGAGGTTGCGAGTCCTCGCACCTCTATCTGACTGGGGAAGTTCCAATGGCTCCATTTCTTGATTACCTTTCCATCTTGTAGGAGTATGAGACCTGGATTGGAGCGTACCATCGTCTTGAGCGTGCGCTCGTCTGAGGTATAGAACTCGTATTCTGCCCCTGTGTAGTCAGCCCATCTGATGCGCGACTGCTCGTCGGAAGCGGTCAGGCACAAGAACATGATGTCGTTTGCCTGAGCATAATCATAGAGGTCGTTTATCTTGTCCATGATGCTCTCGTCCGCTGTTTGGAGATCGGGTGCACAGAGTAAGAGTGTGCTACCTTCGTTCGCCAATACTTCACTCGCTACATCCTCGTCATCGTATTCTATGTAGAAGTCATTGATGATTTGCTGACTGGCTCCACTGATTTGCTTTCTACGCGTCTCTACATAGGTCCATGTGGAATCGGGGTCATCATCATCGATGCCGAGTTCAAGGGTTTCTCCGTCCTTCTCATAGACGATTGTCACCTCGAACTGAGGACGTTGCTCTTCTGGCACTTCTATCATCTTACGCAGATCCGTACCTATTTTATATGGACGGAAGTCGATAACTGGTAACGCATAGATGCAATACAACAAATATGCGATAAGTCCTATGCCAAAGAGGGTTGATACAATCCAATAGACTTTCGTACTAATCAGATGGGGTTGTAATCGGTACCATCGGAACACGATGATAGCCGCACCCAGCAGCACGATATTCTTCAGCAACGTCTCCACATTGGTCAGGATGATTGCATCACCGAAACATCCGCAATCGCTGACAGGATTGGCTATAGCGATGTAAATTGTCAGAAGTGTCATGATTGACATGAACACCAGCGTGATGCGTGACACCCATTTGCGTCGCATACCGAAAAAGAGGTACACGCCCAGGATGAACTCAAAGAACGCAATGCCGATCGCTATCGACAGCGTAAATGGTTCAGGAACAGCATTGATGCCCCATGCGCTGAAATAATCCTCGAGTTTATAGACCATTCCCAATGGGTCGTTGGCCTTTACGAAGCCTGAGAACAGGAAAGTGACAGCCAGCATGAAGCGGCAAATGTTCACCACTATCTTCAGCACTATATTCAGGGCTTTGTTGCTCATTCGCCGAAATCTAATTTAATCAACCCGAACACCGAGTAATTAATCATATCGAGGTAATTGGCATCGATGCCTTCCGACACGCGTGTCTGTCCATCGTGCCCCTCGATTTCCTTTGTGCGGTTTATCTTCTGCAGAATCAGGTCGGTATACGAGCTGACTCTCATCGAGCGCCAAGCCTCATCGTAGTCGTGGTTCTTCTTCAGCATCAGTTCGAGGGCTTGCTGTGCAAATCGGTCGTAATGCTTCATTGCATCATCTGCGCTCATATCTACCGTATCGGCATATCCCAACTCAAGTTGGATGAGTCCCACGATGCCGTAGTTCACGATTGCCTGAAATTCCGGATAGATGCCCTCGCCCACAAGCGACACACCCTTCACTTCCAAGCTGCGAATGCGCTTTGCCTTGATGAGAATCTGATCTGTGACGGAAGCGGGTCGTAAGATGCGCCATGATGCTCCATAGTCGTACAACTTGTTGACAAATACTTCGCGGCACTTCGCCATCTCTTGTTTGAACTGTTCTTGAGTTTCCATTTCCTTCGATTTTGGCTGCAAAGTTACTACATTTTATTTTGTTTACAAAATAATAACGTCCAAACAAGTATGCTTGGACGTTAAATTCTATATCGTTTAATAAGTTTGCTATCTTTAACTGCCAACTTATGAGCACTTAAGCACTTGTCCGACGAAGATTTGGCTACCCTTCTTCAAGCCGTTAAGTTTGTAGAGTTGCTCGAGCGAGATACCATGATTCTTAGCGATGCTGTAAGGTGTATCTTTTGCTTTCACTACATAAACCACCTCTTTCGTTGGTGCTTTTCCTTCTTCCTGCTTAGGAGTTGACGATGCTGGTGCCTCTGTGGCGATAGGTGCAACCTGTGGTGCTTTTGGTGTTAATGCAGTTTCATGTACCAATGGGTTTTGCACTTCTTCCTTTGCTGTCAGCGTTGTAGCAACAGCAGCCTTCTTGGTGTTCTGAATTGTGCCTGTATTCACCACATAGTAGTCGCCTGTGACGTCCTGACCTTCGAAGTCGAACATCAGAGCAGGATTGATGGCTGTTCCGAGCAGTCGGGTTTCGAAGTGGAGGTGTGAACCTGTGCTTGCACCCGAGTTACCACCCAATCCGATAGGCTGTCCGGCACGTACTATCTCGTCTTCCTTCACAAGTTGCTTGCTCAGGTGTCCATACAGAGTCTCCAATCCGTTTGGATGACGCAGCACTACGTAGTATCCCCATCCGCCTGCATTGTATTTCACGATACGCACTTTGCCGTCGAATGCAGCATAGATGGTGTCGCCAATATAAACCTTGATGTCCAATCCCTTGTGCTGACGTCCCCAGCGAGGTCCGAATTTGGAAGTAATCTTACGACTTGGAGTCGGCATTGCAAATCCGCGGAGGTCCACCTTGAAGTTTGGAGGCAGTGCTCCTGGTGCTATCAGGGCTGACGTATGATCCCAAGTGGAATAGATGTCGCCTGCAGGATTGTGAAGGTCAATAAATGCTGGAGTATTATTGATTTTAATTGTTTTCAAATCGGTGAGTTTTCTGTCCGATGGTGCTCTGTTGGCCAACAAGTCCTGAGCTGACATCGACAAAGAACTGAGTGTTAACGCTACAAAAGTGATTGTTTTTAGAATTCGTATCATGTTATTGTATTTGATTGAGGAGTTCTAAGGTTCAGGCGGACGCCCTTTCCTTATTCTCCACATTTGATTTTAATATTCGTCATTTGCATACAAGAACTGGAATGTCGACTGCTTGTAGTCGAATATCTCGTCTGCATTGAAGAAGCGGTTGATCTCAGCGATGGCGTTTTCTGGGGAATCGGATGTATGAATGATATTCTCTTGGAAACTCATACCATAATCACCACGAATGGTTCCAGGTGCAGCCTTTCTACCGTTTGTACTGCCTGTCATCGTTCTCACCGTCTCCACAGCATCCACTCCCTCATAGCAGCAGCACACTACTGGAGCTGCCATCATGGAGTTCTTGATGCGCTGGAAGAAAGGCTTCGAAGCAAGATGTGCATAATGTTTGTCGAGCAACTCATCTGTCAACTGCATCATTTTCATACCGCAAAGTCGCAGTCCTTTTCGTTCAAAGCGGGCTGTCACCTCTCCAACGATAGCTCTTTGCACTGCACTCGGCTTCAGTATTACAAGCGTTTTCTCCATCGACTTAGTCTAACTTCTTTTTTAATTCTTATTCTGGTTTTCCGCCCCTCTCATCACCATATTTCTTGTGTCATGCACACGCATAACCACAAATATCGCTGCAAATTTACAACTTTTTTTCGGAACAGCCAAACTTCTGACTCCTTTTTTTTGATTTTTTAGCATTCCTTAGCATATTCGGTGATTTTGGCGACCTCTTGAAGTCTTTGCAGCTATCTCTAATGGGGCTAATGAAAATTGCGGCTATCCTTCAAGAAATATACGACCATACTTCATGAAAAATGTTGCTGCCCTCAATGAAAAATATGGCTTTCCTTCATGAAAAATGTTGCTGCCCTCAATGAAAAATATGGCTTTCCTTCATGAAAAATGTTGCTGCCCCTATGGGAAAAACTTCTTTCACCCTGAGGAATTTTATATTTCATACTTTGAAACGTATATTTCATACTTTGAAATGTATGTTTCGTACTATGAAACGTACGTTTCGTACTATGAAACATAAATTACCCTTAAGAGAAAAAACAATTTCTACTAACTGTAGCAACTTTTTTGCCTAATAGCAGCAAAAGTGAACATAGCAAACATAGCAAAAACAAACATCGCAAATAGCGAACATCGCAAAAACAAACATCGCAAAAACAAACATCGCAAAAACAAACATCGCAAACTAGCAACATCGTAAGCGATGCAGTTCTCATTCAGGGTTCTCCTCGCTGAGAATCTGATTCACGTCTGCTTCGACTGCCTGCAGTTTTGTCTTGCAGAATTCCACCAACTCCTTTGCCTGCTTCAGTTTGGCTGCAAGTTGGTCGACATCGAGTTCGCCAGAAGAGATGTTGCGCGAAATCTCCTCAAGCTGCTTCATTGCTTCGCTGTAAGTCATCGTTGGGTCCATATCATTGTATTTTTGCATTTACTGTTCCTTGTTCCAAAGTGATTTCAACCTCATCATCCGTATGGAGTGTGGAAGCATCACGCACAGCTCGTCCATTCTTCCTCACCACACTATACCCCAGTCGATAGATGCGAACAGGATCGGCAGCCTCGAGTTGGGTGCTGAGCAGTTCGAGTCGATGATGCTGACGGTCGAGAATCGCACGAATGGTGTTCTGGAGTTCACTGAGGGTGGTTTCGAGGCGATGCTGATGGTTTGTCTTGAAAAGCTCCCAAAGCGAAGGAATACGCCCTGTGACCCTTTCAAGCCGCATCTGTTGCTGATGTAGCATCTGTTTCGCCCCAGTCGAAATAGCTGCCTTGAGGGCATCAATCTGCTGGAGTTGCTCCACACCCAGATGAATGAGGAACTCGGCTGCTGCGGTAGGCGTCTTCACACGAGTATGACTGACGATATCGAGCACCGTATCATCTCGCTCGTGACCTATTCCTGTGATGATAGGAAGGGGGAATTGAGCCACATTCTCCGCCAAAGCAAGGGTATCGAAACCCGTGAGGTCAGAAGTCGCACCTCCGCCTCGAATAATCACAACCACATCCCAGTTGTCCAACTCTGCAGCAATCTGGTTCAAGGCTTCGATGATTGTAGGCTCCACTCGCTCGCCTTGCATCACAGCTGGAAACAACTTCACACGATAAGCCAAACCATACTGATTGTTGACCAGTTGATTGTGGAAATCGCCCCATCCTGCTGCTCCCTCAGCCGAGATGACTGCGATACGCTGAACAGGCACAGGCAGTTGCAGTTCCTTGTTGAGGTCGATGACTCCTTCTTCGTCCAACTGGCGCAGAATCTCTTGTCGTCTTCGAGCGATATCGCCCAAAGTGAACGTTGGATTAATATCAACAACATTGAGTGAATAGCCGTACACCTCGTGGAAGGTAACCTCTACCTGCACCATCACCTGCATCCCAGGACTGAGGGGTTGACCAGTTGTCTGCTCGAAATAAGGACGGATAAGCCCCCATTTATTACCCCAAATCTGTCCTTTCGCCTTCGCTATGAAGGTGTTCCCATGCTCTGCCTTCTGCACAAACTCCACATAGCAATGCTGCCCACGAGTGGCCACACTGCTAAGTTCAGCTTGAATCCACACAGGTTCGTAGAGTGTATCTTCGAGAACCGTCTTAACCTGCTGGTTGAGTTCGTATAAGGAAAGAACAGACCCCCTCCCCACTCCCCCTGCAGGGGGAGAGTAGATACCATTGGGTGTCTGATTGCCCTGTATGTCTATATCGTCAAATAACATTTCGGTGTTTGCAGTGATCACT
>JAEEGL015120623.1_pt1 | contig 34840 bp, 30 predicted proteins | sample 9134231 | NCBI WGS metagenome assembly JAEEGL01 (sample SAMN16246548, study PRJNA631951) | gut metagenome | biome: gut microbiome; feature: rumen; material: fiber-attached | host: Bos | place: Iran: Karaj | collected 2018-10
CTTTGTGCCTGTCTCTTTGTCGAGAGGTACGTTAAAGTCAACGCGGACGATAACTCTCTTGCCGGCTACGTTAAGGTCTTCAACGCTTTTCTTGTCATACATTGCCATGGATGCACACTCCTATATATATTATTTTGGTGTAAAACACTAACTTAAAAATTATACTCTTCGAAAAGCCAATATTAAAGACTGAAATCAGTCCTGATCACTCGGCGCTTCCCTTGAGTTTTCTGCCCAGAAGCGAGACTATTTCGTGTACTTTGAAGACTTTCTGGCCATCAACGTAGAATCTGAACAGTTCTCCGTCCTTGTCGTAGATCTCAAAGTATTTTCCGTAAGAGGCAACGAGTCCTCTCATCGTGGCGATTTCGAAGATTTTGGTCTCCTTCGGGGCATCAGGGTTAAGTTCCCTATTCTTATAACCTTTCATCGGCTTGCCCTTCTTGTAGGGGATTCCCTCTTCTGCCGGGCAGTCGGTTCCGATATATGTGATCTCTTTGTCGGTTATAGTGATGCGGCCTTTTCCGGTCTTCGCGAACGTGAACCTGTCGAAAACCTTGAAAAGATCGGCGTCCATCTCCATTTGGAAGTCGCCTGCCTTGAGCTCCTCGGCAATGATGCCGCGCTCCCATTCAGCCCACTTGTGAAGGTCATCGAAAATGACGCACTGGGGATCAGCCTTCTCGAGAAGGCCTGTGGGCAGGTATCTTACAGCGTTTCCGCACTCGCAGCACTGAATAAGGTCTCTCTTACCTGAATCGAGGAATCTCATCGTGAACTCATGACCGCATCTCGGGCATGCGTAAGCAACATTCTGAAGGCCTGCTGCAAGGCGCTTGCTCTTGAACTCGACCTTGTGTTCCCTGTTCCAATCGTTCTCGTTGTAATTGACAGCATCGAGGATCTTCTGCTGAAGCTCCTCGACGGATAAAGTCTTGACCTCGTCGGAATAGATCTTCTTAACGAATTCGGAAGTGATCTTACCCTTGCGCATTCCGGACTGTGACCACCTTGGCCATGTGAGATATGCGCCGTGGATGTGCTCGATATAGATGGAAGCGCCCGCCTTCTTGGCAAGTCTTGCGATACCGTCGTCAAAAGTTACGGACTTGCCGTCGACGTGACGCGTAGCCTCAGGGTAAACGATGAGGACGCCGTTTCTCTTCATGACCTTCATCATGGCCTTTACGGCAGCAGTGTCAACGACGAACTGCTTCTTGGGGATCGCTCCTCCGAGCTTGAACCAGTGGCCCCATGCAGGTGCCCTGAAAACGAACTCGCCCGTGACGAAGTTGGCCGGCCTTGCCTTGGTCAGCTTGTTGGTGATCATGGGATCGAGATAGGATTCGTGGTTAGCGATAACGATGATCGGGCCCTCATGGTTTACGAACTCCATGTCGGGCTTGACCTTTATGTGTGTAAATGCGCAGACGACCGGGACAATGATGCGTGAACCGAGGAAGCTGAAATAAAACGGCCTCGGGAAACATCCGATGTCATAATCGCGCGGTGCTTTCGCCCTGTCTCTTGCGGTTGTCGCAGGCTTTTCACCCGCAGCCTGTGCCGCAGTCGGCTTGGTGTTTTCTGACATTTATATAAACTCCGAAATAAATCTAATTAATTAGGCGCGATTATTATACAAAGTTTGCCGCAGAAAATAAAGAGCCCCCGGCTTGCAAATGCAATGTCCGGGGGCATTTCAGGTCAAATTTATTTTACTGTTCGGCAGGCTCTGCTGCAGGTTCTTCCTTTTTGCTTTCGAGTTCGCCGCCGTCCCTGATCACGATGACCTTTCCGCCTTCCTCGGCAGCGCCTGAAGCAAGGAGAGCGTCAGGATCAGAGGTCTCGACTGCGTCGATGATCGCGAGATGTCCGGGCTTTACGATGCCGTCGAGCATTGCTTCGGAGAATCTGTCCTCGACCATCGAGGTGATGACCCTCTTAAGCGGCCTTGCGCCGTACTGCGGATCGTAACCCTTGCGTGCGAGGAGTTCCTTCGCGCTCTCGGTGAGCTGGATCTCCATGCCGAGGTCCTTGATCCTCTTGCCGACCTGGTTCATCAGGATGTCAACGATCTTGATGAGAGCGCTCTTTCCGAGCATACGGAAGAAGATGATCTCGTCGACACGGTTAACGAATTCCGGCGAGAACGACTTCTTGAGTTCCTCGATGACGAGCTTCTTAGCTTCATCGTAGGACTTGCCGCCGTAAAGGCCCTCTCTTGAAAGCTCGTCCGTATCCTTCTCGTCAGCCATCGAGAAGCCGATCTTGCGGCCTTCACTGCCTGTCAGCATCCTTGCGCCGATGTTGGATGTCATGATGATTATCGTGTTCTTGAAGTCAACGACTCTGCCGTGACCGTCGGTAAGACGTCCGTCGTCCAAAACCTGGAGCATCGTGTTGAAGATCTCGGGGTGAGCCTTCTCGATCTCATCGAAAAGAACGACTGAATAAGGATGTCTTCTGACAGCTTCCGTGAGCTGACCGCCCTCATCGTATCCGACATATCCCGGAGGCGCACCGATGAGCCTTGAGACATCGTGCTTTTCCATGTACTCGGACATGTCGATCCTGATGAGAGAGTTCTCATTGCCGAACATGACTTCCGCAAGAGCCTTTGCGAGCTCTGTCTTACCTACGCCGGTAGTACCGAGGAAGATAAAGGTTCCGGAAGGCTTCTTGTCATCCTTGAGTCCCAGTCTTCCGCGGCGGATCGCCTTGGAGATCGCGGTAACTGCCTCATCCTGTCCGATGACTCTCTTCTGGAGCTCAGCTTCAAGGTTCTTGAGCTTGTCGGCATCGCTCTCGGTGATCTTCTTGACCGGGATGCCTGTCCACTTAGCAAGAACATCTGCAATATCGTCAACCGTAAGAGTACCGGTGAATCCGCCCTTGTCGGGTTCGCTCTTGGCCATTAGCTTTGCAAGACGTGCCTTGTCAGCCTCTTCCTGCTCCTTGTACTTCTGAGCGGCCTCGAATTCCATGGCATCGGAAGCTGCCTTCTTTGCCTTTTCGATCTCGGCGATCTTGTCCTCAAGCTCTTTCTTGGCCTTTGCATCTGCATAGTTTATGCGCTTTGCGGCAGCAGCCTCATCAACGAGGTCGATGGCCTTGTCAGGCAGGAACCTGTCTGAAACGTAGCGTGAGGAAAGAAGTACTGACTGTTCGAGAACATCGTCAGGAATATGTACCTTGTGGTGCTCCTCATACTTCGGACGAAGGCCCTTCATGATGGCTATCGCATCCGGGATGGAAGGCTCCTCGACCATGACCTTCTGGAATCTTCGCTCGAGCGCGTGGTCCTTTTCGATGAACTTTGCATATTCATCTAAAGTCGTGGCACCGATGACCTGAAGCTCATTCTTTGTGAGCAGCGGCTTCATGAGGTTTGCGGCATCCATTGAGCCGCCTCCGGAGCTCTCGCCCGCGCCTACCAATGTATGGATCTCATCGATGAAGAGGATGACGTTCGGGTCTGAAACAGCTTCGTCGAGCATGCCCTTGATGCGCTCTTCGAAGTCGCCCCTGTACTTGGATCCTGCGACCATGGAGCCGATCTCCATGCTGTAAACGACCTTTCCCTTGATTATGTCAGGAACGTCGTTGTTTGCGATCTTGAGTGCGAGACCTTCTGCAATTGCGGTCTTACCGACACCCGGATCACCTACGAGGCAGGGGTTGTTCTTCGTGCGGCGGATCAGGATCTGCATTACACGGTTGATCTCCTCCTCACGGCCGATGACCGGATCGATCTTGCCTTCCTTTGCAAGTTCTGTGAGGTTCTTGCCGAACTTATCGAGAGTCTTGTGACCTCCCTTTCCGCCTTTGCGGTTTCTTGCAGGAGAAGGTCTTCTGCCCTGATCATTGTCACCGGAAGGTTCATCCGAACCGCTGAACGGATCGTCTGAATCGTCACTGTCGTCAGAAGACGACATGTTGTCGTTGAAAGTATTTACGATCGAATTGCGCAGGCCCTCCATGTCGGTTCCCGCAGCTTCGAAAGCCTTGAATATCTCGTTATGTTCGCTGACTCTCTTCGAGATGATGACGAAGAGGATGTGCTCGGGGCCTACAGCGCCCTTTCCGCCTGTTCTGCGTGAAAGGTCTGCGGCGTTTGCGAAGATCCTTCTGACATCGATCCTGAGGTTTGAGAATGCCTTGTCAGCAAGAGGCTTTACCGATTCTTCGTCGATCTCGTAGTCGCCGTCGATGCCGAGCTTTTCGAGAATGGCATTGGCGCTCGAAACATTCTCTTCGATAGCCTCTTTTGCAGGTGAATCAGTGAGGCACAGCGCTGCGAAAAGGATAGTGTCCCTGATCAGCGAAGTGTGTCTTTCATCTGCGATGAGCTGTGAGCACGCAAGTACGCGTGCGGTATCTTCGGATATTCTCATATCAATCATCTCCCTTCAGGATCTTTCTGATCCTCTCAGCCCTTTGTTTCTGGGATGTCTGAGTATTGATCTCACCGCGGCGCTGCTGCTCCCAGCAGACTTCCTGGGTGATCATGTTGAGCATCTTCCATTTGCAGTCGAATTCGCATGAATCGTCGTAATCCCTGAAAAGCCTCAGCCAGCAGATCGAATCAAGCGCTTCCCTTCTCGACATCAGCGTTGCGAATCTCAAAAGTCCGTAAGCCCTGCCGTAAAGATCCTGCATCTGTGTCTTTTTCTTTGTCGCAAGCTGTTCGCGGCATGCGCGCTCAGCCTTGATGACGTCCTCGATGAGCATCTCACCGCGCGCGAGGATCTCCTCCTCCGATACGCCCAGGGTGCTTACGCTTGCGATGATGTAAACGCCGGACTCATTGAGTTCGCCCTGTTCCGCGAAAGGATAGATCGTCCATTCATACTGGCCGACTCTCTGTCTTAATGCGGCGATGCCTCCTTCGGTCTTCGCGATCGCGGGGATCGCAACGGTGTAAAGGATCTTGAGTCCCGTACCCGTCAGCTTTACGCTTGAAGTCAGGAAGCCGTATTTTTCGGAATATGCAATGTCGAGATCCCTCTCGAGCTCGACTGCTGCTTTTTCAGCCCTTCTGTAGATGCTGATGTCGTGGCCGGGCGCCTGCGCCTTGATGGTGAGGTGCTCAGAATTGCCGACAGCGATGCTAAGGCTGTAATCTTCTGTGTAATAGATAGACTTGCGGTCAGGCGCGAAAAGGAGCGAACCGTCGCGGCCTGAAACCTGCGCCTTCATGAGTGTCGCTGTGTCTCCGCTGCTAATGATGTCGGTTGCCATTCCGCCCGAAAAGACGTTTCTGTCGATAACGGAATCAATCTTATTAAGGAGGCTCGCGGCATCCTTTTCATCCATCTTGGAAGGAAAATTGTAACCTTTTACGTTACGAACGATGCAGGCCTTGGTTGAGAGGACAACATCTTCATCGCGGCCTTCTTTCTCATACCAGATCTTCATATCAGTTTCCTTCCTTTCTTCCCTTGAGTTCGTCCCTGAGCTTTGATGCAAGGATGTAATCCTCGTTCGCAGCTGCAAGCTTTATGCCGTTCTCAAGCTCTTCGTCACTAAGCATTCCGAGGTCGGCTTTTGCAAGCTTTGCGAGGAGTTCGGCGCCGCCCTCTTCAGCTGCAGGAGCCTTTTCTTCCTCAGCTTTTGCGGGCTCCTTGGGCTCTTCCCCAGCCTCGGTCTCAAGAGAGGTTTCCTCCTTTTTGACAGCCGGAGCATCGATCTTCTCGATGCCGGGGAGATCAGCTTCCCTTCCGGGCATCCTTCCGCCGTATGTGCTCTCGCCCTGCTGCTTGAACATCTCCTTGACGACAAAGTCGTTGAAGGTGTTGTAGCACTCGATGCAGCCGAGGCGTCCCTTCTTCTCGAAGTCCCTGAGCGTCATTCCGCACTTGGGGCAGGACAATGCGCTGTTTCCGAAATCAAGATCACTCATCTGCATGATGGTGCTCGCGATCTCATCGAAAGGCGAAAATGCGGATCCCAGCATCTCCTCAGGGTTCCTCAAAAACTTGCCGTAGCCCATGAGTCTGGCGCAGTTCTCGCAATACGGAACGTCGTTTATCTTGATTATCTTGTTTGTGAGTTCAACTCCGCATCTTTCACATCTCATATATTTCTCTCCTTTTGTTATTCTTCCGCTATCATCAATCCCAGTAATGCGTTCCTGAAGATATCGGCACGCAGTACCGCCCTTATGTCCGAATCGACCTTTGAAAGTGCCCTGTCAGAAACCGCCGCCATTATCGCCGTTCCCTCTTTCGGGGTTATCGCCCCTACGGACACCGCATTGGTAAGCAGCGTCTTTGCCTGCTGCTGTGAAAGGTCATCTCCTACCGCATCAAGGATTGCCTGCAGATAATGCTCAGGGCCTGCGTGGCTGACACGGGTAATGGTGATCTGTCCGCCGCCGCCCCTTCTGCTCTCGACTATATATCCGTTTCCGCTCGAAAACCTCGTAGAGAGGACATACGTTATCTGCGAAGGCACGCAGTTTGCCTGCTCGGCAAGCTGGCTCCTGCTGATGACAGCCTGGCCGTCGTTCTCATCGATCATGGCCTTTATCATCTGCTCGATGACATCAACAAGTCTCGCCATTTAAATGCCTCCTTCCGTTCCTTCTTCCGCATCCGGCGGTTGTTTGATGTTATTTGATTTTGACTTTGACTATCTTTGACCAATCAAATTATGATACTCTCCCGGCCGAATGTCAACAGATTTTTGAGGGCAGGAAACGAAGATGTGCTCTAATATTCATGCACGTCATATAGCGTCACAAGATTGTTGTTTTGAAAATGTTGCAGAAAAACCGCATTTTACGAAACAAAAATACAGAATTATCTTCAAATCCGACTTTTTGTTTCGAATTTACCCGTTTTCATGCAACAAAAAATGAACACTGTCATTCCAGTTCACAAATCAACAGTATTCATGGAATGAGAAGCGAATTATATATTACCGAATTGAGTTTCGTATGGAGACTTCTGATATCGAACGGCACATCATTCGTATCATATGTATAAAAGATATCCAGTTCCGGGAGAAGTCCTGCGCCCGAATAATTGTTGTATTTTGTTGCAGTTAAACGATTGTAGTTGGCCGAATTCTTCATTCCAAAATGCTCATGGAACTTGCAAAGATCAAGTTCCTTGATGAGAATCACAAAATCAGAGTATACGGGGTAATTCAATCCCTTAAGCCAGATCTCCGGTTCGTATTTAAACGGGATGCCATTCTCTGTATAAAACCGCGCAATATCAACCTCTGCAGCAGAACGATAATATGTACCATTGAAATAGAAAGTCTTATTTTCACGATGGTTTGGATCTGCATCGTTATTCAAGCTTTCAAAGTATCGACCGTCAAGTATCACGCTATCATCAGAACTTCTGTAAAGATACCTGATGATTTTTCTCGGTTCCAGATCAGGCGGAGGCAATCCTTTGTAATAGCAATTCCAAAGCCCTTCCAACTTCGAAAGCTCACAAAGATAACGTTCACGCTGACGATAGATGTCCAGAAGCAACTTCCCTTCTTTGCTTTCAACTATATGAGCGTGAGAATTCAAAACACAGATTTCTCTTTTATTTCCGCGAACAGTTCTATCTGTCTTCGTCACTTCCGGAAGACATGCAAGTTGTTGCCTGCAGTAATTGATCTTCAAGGCAAGATATTCTTTCGGTATGTAAGGTTCAAGTATCTCCATTACTCGATCATAATGTCAAATCATTACGAAAAAACCGACAAAACACGACAAATACCGACAACAACTATTTAGCCGAAGCACTAAAAAATTCGTTTTTATGTGCTTAAAGAAAAAAAAAATAAAATATGGCCCGTTTCCGTAACGGAATCGGGCCTTTTGATTTATGCGATCAAACAATCTGTTACTTGTGATACAGCTTCTTTGTCTGATATACAGGCTCGCATGTAACCTCAATGCCGAGCTTTTTGAGCATGTTGAGGTCGACTGACGAAAGCATCGTGGTCGAATGCAGGTCGCTGTGCTTGAGCTTGCTGATCTGCTGCATTGCGAGTTCTGCGACCGGGTTGGTCGTAGCGCTGATGGCGAGTGCGATCAGTACTTCGTCCGTATGAAGTCTCGGGTTGTGGTTGCCCATGTGGTTGATCTTGAGATCGGAAATAGGCTCGATTACGTTGGGTGAGATGAGCGGGATGCTGTGTGAGATGCCTGCAAGGCTCTTGAGCGCGTTGAGGAGTGCTGCGGAAGCAGGTCCAAGAAGATCCGTGGTCTTTCCGGTAACGATCTGTCCGTCAGGGAGCTCCAATGCAACTGCAGGACCCTCGGTGGATTCTGCCCTTACCAAAGCTGCGCCTATTACGCGGCGGTCGGAAGTATCGATGCCGCTCTTCTTCATGAGGAACTCGATCTTCGTGACGTCATTGCCGTCAGAAAGTCCCTGGCGTACTGCGGCCTTAGCCTCGTAATAACGTCTGATTATCTCCATCTTGGAAGCAGTGCAGCATGCTTCGTCATCCGTGATCGCAAAGCCTGCCATGTTGACGCCCATGTCCGTGGGTGACTTGTAAGGGCTCTCGCCGTAGATCTTGTCGAAGATGGCATTAACTACCGGGAAGATCTCAACGTCGCGGTTGTAGTTGACCGTTGTCTTTCCGTAAGCCTCAAGGTGGAACGGGTCGATCATGTTGACGTCTGCAAGGTCAGCCGTTGCTGCTTCATAAGCAACGTTGACCGGATGCTGGAGCGGTATCGACCAGATGGGGAATGTCTCGAATTTAGCGTAGCCTGCTTTGATGCCGCGCTTGTTCTCGTGATAGAGCTGTGAAAGGCATGTTGCCATCTTTCCGGAACCAGGGCCCGGAGCAGTGACGACGACGAGCTTTCTTGTTGTCTCGATATAGTCGTTCTTGCCGTATCCGTCTTCGCTTACGATCAGCGAAATGTCGGAAGGATAGCCTGCGATGGGATAGTGTCTGTATGTCTTTACGCCAAGGCTCTTGAGTCTGGACTCAAAGCTCTCGGCAAGGTGCTGGCCAGCAAACTGTGTGATGACGACGCTGCCGACATAAAGTCCGAATTCGGTGAATGCGTCGATGAGACGGAGGACTTCCTGATCGTATGTGATGCCGAGGTCGCCGCGGCGCTTGTTCTTCTCGATGGCATCAGCGTTGATCGCAATGACGATCTCGCAGTCGTCGGAGAGAGCCTTGAGCATCCTGATCTTACTGTCAGGTTCAAATCCGGGAAGTACCCTTGAAGCATGGTAATCGTCGAAAAGCTTTCCGCCGAACTCGAGGTAAAGCTTGCCGCCGAACTGGTCAACACGCTCCCTGATCTTTGCGCTCTGAAGTTCTACATACTTCTCGTTACTGAATCCTTCTTTAAACATATAAAGACGCCCTCCCGTTTCATGTGTGTCATTATACACTTAAGGAGGGCGTTCAAATGTTACAAAATTAGAGTGAAAAAATTATGCTCTCAGCGGATCCAATACAAACATGCATTTGTCCTGCGGAATGATCTCAAAGACGGAAGTATGCCTGATGACGCGCCTGTTTCCTGCTGCCACGATGAGCTGTTCGAACTCCTCGCTTGTGGCGATCTCTTTGTATCCGAAGGTCTTTCCCCTGTAGTGCATCGGAACGACGACACGCGGATCGATGTCCTTCGTCATCTTGAAGGCCTGTCTTGCGCCGATCGTGTAAAAGCCTCCGACCGGGATCAGGAGAACATCACAGTTTCTGAGCTGGTCTAACTGGGATTCTGAAAGCTCACATCCGATATCTCCCATGTGAACGATCTTCAGGCCGTCGATCGTGATGATGTTTATGTTGTTCCTGCCTCTGGCGGCTCCCTGAACATCATCGTGGAAAGTCTTTATTGTCTTTACATCGAACTTGCCTGCCCAAACGTTATCAGGTGCTCCCACTCCCTCAAAATCATCGTGATCATAATGGTTGTGTGAGCATATGACTTCATCAGCAACAAGGCCGTGATCCGAAAGGCCCGGCACGGAACCCGGCTTATACGGGTCTATTGCCAGTGTGTGTCCCGAATTGTCTTCAATATGAAAGCACGCATGTCCGATATAGGTAATCTTCATAAGAGTTCTCCGTCAGAATTTGGTTACGTCGTCACCGTCTGCTCTCTCGCTGTCTTTCTTTTCCTGCTCCTTGGCATCAGACTCCTTAACGGGATCAAGACCAGCTGCCTTGATGACCTTGCGCGCAGCTTTCTTTGCCTGTGCAGCGAGTATCGCATTTGCAATGCCGCCGATAGCACCGACGATGAGCGTGACGCCGATCATGATCATGAGGAGCTTGGTAGCCATGTTAGCGAAAATGACAAGGAATCCGAGTCCCAGCGCAATGAGTCCGAAGATAAGGGAGAAGCCCCAGTAGCTGGCTCCCGCAGGCCTTAATATGCCAAGCGACGTGAAGATGACAACGATCGCGTAAACGATGATGATCAGGCCCATGATCCAGTTGATGATGTTGATGACAGGCTCAGGTCTGATAACGACAACAATGCCGAAGATGCCGATCGCCGCGCCAAAGATCATGACCATCCAGTCAAAGAGTTCCTTCTCCTTCTTGATGATGAAGGTGATGGCTGCAATCAGTCCTGCTGCAATGAGGATGCCTCCGATGGCACGTACGAATATCGTTGCAACCTGGTCGCCCTTTCCCATTATCGTGTTGATAAGGAAAACAAAACCGAGGATGAGCATTACGATGTCAACTACAACGGTACCTGCGCTGTATGTATCGATACTGCGCTTGTTCTTCTTGTTCTTTGCCATGAAGATCTCCCCCTGTCTTTTAGAAAGTCTATTTAATTATCTCTCATGAACGGGGTGCGTTCAATGCAGCCAAAAGCCTATAAAATCAAAGAGCCTTTGGGTATTCGTTACATAAGAGCCTGTAAGGCGGCTCGTCCTCATCGATCGCGGGGAACCTTCCGACGGGCGGGTTGAACCTGTTGTCCGTGTTGTCATCATTGCACTGTGAGACCTCACCTATGAGGATCGCGCCCGTGCCCTTTTCGACTTCGAAATCATGATAAAGTCCCTGCTGGATAGAGATGCTCTCACCGGGCGTCAGACGTACCTGTGTTCCTGCGGGAACAGTATATGTGCGGCCGTCACTGTGAATGGTAACATCGCTGATTTTATCGATCGATTCATCAGGGAGAGAATTGTACACACGGATAAGAAGATTGCCTCCGCCGCGGTTGATTATGTCCTCCATCTTGAACCAGTGAAAATGATTCGGCGAGTACTGTCCCTCCTCGATGAAGAGAAGTTTTTCCGCATAGGGCTTCTTGTACTTGTCCTGCATCTTCTGATTGCCGTTGCGCAAAGTGATGAGCGAAAAGCCAACTTTTTTGAAATCACCAAGACCGTAATCGGTGATGTCCCATCCGAGCATGTTGTCCCTGATCTCGTCGTACTCGTGGCCCTTTGTCTTCCATTCCTCAGGCGTGAAACTGCAGAACGGCGGAAGGTTTACTTTAAGTTCTTTTAAGAACGATTCCATGCGCTTAAGCGCAGCGTTGATCTCAGATCTTTTCATCCAATACCTCCTTAATGTCAGGCAGCACTTCGAGTGAACGGGGCAGTATTCCCTTCATGAATGCGATCGCAGTGCCGTAGTTGGTCATGGGGATCCCTGCGTCTTCAGCGCACTTTGTGCGGTATCTCATCTCGCGGTCGTTTAACATGCATGCGCCGCAGTGGATTATCATCTTGTACTTTGAAAGGTCTTCTGCAAAAGAAAGACCTGAAGTAGTCTCGATGTTTATCTTCTTTCCCGTATATTCGCCGAGCCATTTCGGAAGTTTGTATGTTCCGATATCCTCGCACTGACGGTGATGCGTGCAGCCTTCAGAAATCAGAACAGTATCGCCGTCTTCGATCGTATCGATCGCTTTAACGCCTTTGACTGCGCTCTTTAAGAAGCCCTTATGTCTTGCCATCAAAATCGAAAAAGAAGTGAGCAAAATGTCCTTCGGAACGACAGGCGCAACCTTGCCGAAAGCCTGGCTGTCGGTAACAACGAGCTTGGGCTTTTCCTTAAGATCCGCGATCGCGGATGCAAGCTCCGTATCCTGCGTGATGTACGCCTTTGCGTTCTTGTCGAGAACCTCACGCAGCACCTGCTGCTGGGGCAGGATTATCCTTCCCTTAGGAGCAGATGAATCGATCGGAATGACAAGAATAACGGTGTCACCGGGTTCGATCAGGTCACTGATCAAAGGCTCGCCTTCCTGCTTGGATGAACCGAGTTTCCCTATCAGTTCGCGAAGCTCGTTTACGTTCTTTCCCGTTGCAGCGCTGACGCAGATCTCGTTGTCCTTGAGACCTGTGATTTCCTCTTTCAGATCAGCTTTGTTGTATGCAACTACGAAAGGTATTCCCTTCTCACCGAAAAGCTTTATCAGCTGTTTTTCCGTCTCGCCGATTCCTTCTTCAAGGTCAACTACGAGCACCGCAACATCGACTTTGTTGAGTATCAGTCTCGTTTTAGAGATACGCTTTTCGCCAAGCTCTCCCTCATCGTCAAAACCCGGTGTGTCGATGATGACAACGGGTCCCAAAGGAAGCAGTTCCATTGCTTTCGTGACGGGATCTGTCGTCGTTCCCTTTGTATCGGAAACAACTGCAAGATCCTGGTTTGTAACCTTGTTTACGAGGCTTGATTTGCCGGCATTTCTCCTGCCGAAAAAACCGATGTGTATCCTCTCTCCTGAGGGTGTGTCGTTAAGGCTCATGGTAATAGTCCTCCAATCTCATGATGTCAGGAATTTCCTTCCTGAATAATCTTCCTGACATCGCGAAATGCGGGAGCCTGACAAAGCGTGCGCTCTTGGGCGAGATGAGTTCAAACATCGGATCGCCGATAATGACTTCGGCATCCGATAAAGCCTGCCTGATCTCATCTTCACCGTGGCACTTCATATCACACTCTGACAGAAGCCCGTCCGTGATCTCAGTAGTCGCTATGACATTAAAGTCCGTTCCATACTGCTTTTTGATTTCTGCGGCAACATAACCTGAAATGACAGGTTCGCCGACAATATAGTTATGCGTTTTTTCACGCTTAACATCAAGATAGTTTCCGAATAATTCATAAGGAATTCCGAATTCATTTTCCATGTATTTCGCAGCCGCAAGACCGGTCGATGAAACGACAAGGTTAAGTTCTGCCTGAGGTGCCTTCAGAACTTCATCAAGTGATGTTTTGTAAGACCAGTTCGATACAATTTTCTTTCCTTCAGGAATGACGAATTCAGTATTCGTGTGATCGAGCGGAGTCGAGCCTAAGATGTTGATGCCGCCCTTGATCTTATCCGCTTTCTTCAGCATCTTTTTCGCGAACGCGAGATAAGCTTCCGAAGCGCCTTTTGTGTAGTCGTGCATCGCGTTGGTCTGAACGTAGAAACAAGGCAGTCCCGTCTTATCTTCCACGATCTTCGAAATACCTTTGAAGTCTGTTCCGTTGAGGTAAGGCAGTGGTGAATTCGCGAGTGCGATGAACTTGGGTTTCATGTCTTCTGCGGCACGTACGATGTCGCCGATAAACTTATCGTCGTTGCCGGTTATCGCATCGATATCGTTGAGGCCTGAAATGTAGATGAGTGCTTCCTGCTTATACCAGCGCACCTCATCGTGTGTGTTGTATGTTGAGTTGCATCCTGAAGGATCGTGTATCACGAGCATGCCGCCCAATTCATAAAGCGCGGATGCAAAACCTGAAACGTCACCTGTGTATACCGGAAGGATCTTATATGCTTTTTTCATAAGACACAGCAGCACCCTAAGCCCTTTCTCGGAATGATGTCCTCGGTGTCCTTGGGCACGATGAACGCATCTTCCATGAGTTTCAGGAAAGCCTTTATTCCGGCGTATCCGTAAAGTCCGCCGCCTTCGATCATGTTGACGAAATATTCGGTTCCTTCAAACCATGCGGCTTTCTGACCGATGGCGAGGATCTTCTCATCACTGGCGTTCTTTCCAAGCCTTCTTCCCTTCACGTGCATGGTTGCACAGAGCATCGTGTCAGGCGCGTTGGAAACGAGCCATTCGAAATCTTCTTTCTCGTCAGGATCCATCGCATCAAGATAGATATTCTTTACGTTAAATTCTCTGGAGATCAGGAATCTCGCAAGTGACAGCGGTCTCGGAACAGCAGTGTAATCTATCGCGATCTCGTTGTCTCCGATAAGCATCTTAAGGTCAGATGCGGCCTTGTCGCATGAGGTTCTTCCGTCAGGATCAGGAGCAGCTCCGATCTCCGAAAGTGCCTTATCTATTGCGTCATAGCCGAACGTAAACGGCATGTATGTCAAAGGTTTGTCTATTCGTTTTGCAAGAGCAGTTGTACCGAGAAGGCCTGCGGGATAACTGCAGATCAGCCTGTCACAGCACCCTAAAGCATAGTAATCCTCAAGCGTTTTGCATGCAGCTTCGTCCTTGATCTTTATGCCTTTTTCTTCAAGCAAGATCCTTATGTCGTTATCTGCAGAAAGCGGCATGTCGCATCCGATCACCGTGACAGAACCGTCTTTTTCGCCTCCTGGAATTATGTCGAACATCGCCTTCCTGAGACGCTGGTCGGGAGTTGTTCCGCGCTTTTGCATAACGGGATCCATGAAGCCTCTGACGAACTTCACGTCAGGGAAACGCTTCGATAATTCATCGTAGATAAAGTTTATGTCGCATCCCATAAACTTGTGGACGCAGACAGGGAAAACAATTACGACCGGAGGCACTTCGGAAAGCGAATTCAAAACGTCCGTGACGCCTTCGATCGTTGACTCTTCAAGACGGCCTGCGAAGACCATGTCATCCTCTTCGAGAATGACTGATGAGAAACGTGAGAGCTCGCCCATTTCCGCGGCGGTCATGACGACGCCTCTCATGCAGTTGTCGGCGCAGATGTAGATCTGGTGCGCACGCGGGATCTTGAACCCGATGTGCACGATATTCCATGTGCCGTGCGCGGGCGCATTGAACTCAAGGCCGCCCGTAAACGGCTTGGGAAACTGCGCTTCAGCGATCCTTATCCTGTCGTCACTTGAGGTTGGCATAAGTGGTCTTTACGGTAACTCCATCGAGTCTTCCGATCTTGCCGGAGAGCTCGCTCGTAAGATCCTGAGGAGCATCGATTGCGATGCTGATTATGCTGATTCCCTTTTCTCTGTAAGGGATTCCCATACGGCCGATTATGTACTGTGCGGCATCGTGAAGAAGAGCATTCATCTTCTCGACGGACTCAGCATTCTCAATGATGATCGTGATGCATGCAACTCTTGTTTCCATGTCGAATCCTCCTTAGCAGATCCTCGGAAGCAGCTCGTTTCCGGGCTGGGGCAGATATGTCTTGCCGCCGATCGCGGTCGTCATTACGACTCTTCCTACGTTCTCCGAAGTGACTTCACCTATGATGGCAGCGCCCTTCGCGTGCTCAGTCTTCTTCAGAGCTTCAACTACTTTATCAGCATATTCAGCGGGGCAGAACATAACCATTGTACCCTCGCATGCAAGATACAAAGGCTCTAATCCGAGCATGCCCGTAACGCCTCTTACTTCAGGTGCAACGGGAACCGCTTCGGAATTAATGTCGATGCCGACTCCGGACTGGTCGCAGATCTCGTAAAGAACAGTGCCTACGCCGCCTCTCGTTGCGTCTCTTATTACGTGCATTTCGGGGCATACATCAAGCACTGCTTCAACCGCATCCCAAAGAGGTGCGCAGTCACTCTTGACGTCAGCTTCGATGCCGTATTCGTCACGCGCCAAAAGAATGCATGTTCCGTGTCTTCCGACATCGCCTGTAACGATAATCTTGTCGCCCGGCTTTGCGTTCGCGCCTGAAAGGTTAACGCCGTCTGCGATCACGCCAACACCAGCAGTGGTAATGAAGACCTTGTCTACCTGGCCTTTGCCTGCGACCTTGGTATCGCCAGCAACGATCTTTACGCCGGCTTTTTTGCATGTCTCGCCCATTGCCTCGGCGATCTTTTCGAGGTCTGATACGGGGAAGCCTTCCTCAACGATGTAGGAACATGTGAGATACAAGGGTTTAGCGCCCATGCATGCGAGGTCGTTTACGGTTCCGCAGATGGAGAGCTTGCCGATGTTGCCGCCCGGGAATTCCCAGGGCGAAACGATGAAGCCGTCGGTCGACATTGCTATCCTTCCCTCGGGCTTGGGCAATACCGCAGCGTCATCGGCAGTGAAATATTCATTGCCGAGGTTCTTCTTGAAAAGCTCAGCGATAAGCTCGGAAGTCTTCCTTCCGCCGCTTCCGTTAGCAAGCGTTATTACATCACTCATAAGTCACCTCCGTACATGTAGAAAGCAGAGCATGCGCCTTCGTCAGATACCATACATGCACCGACGGGATGGTCGGGATTGCATGCCTTTCCGAAAAGCGGGCACTCCTTCGGAATGATCTTTCCCTGAAGTACGTCGCCGCATCTGCATGCGGTCTTGTACTCGGGCTTGATCTCCGGAACGTTGTATTTCTTTCTTGCATCAAATGCCGCATATTCATTCCTGAGCTGCATGCCTGACATCGGGATCGTTCCGATTCCGCGCCACTCCGCATCACAGGGTTCCATGAACTTGTCTACCATTGCAACTGCAGCGGGGCTTCCCTCATCCTTTACGACTCTGGGATAGCAGTTAACAAAGAACGGCTTTCCTTCGGCATGCTTTTTCGCTGCAACTGCGAGTGCCGTGAGAAGCTCGCTTCCGGTAAATCCGGCGATTACTCCGGACACGCCCTTTTCGCACATGTCCTTGCAGATCTGTGTTCCGGTAACGGCGTGAACATGGCCGGGATAAAGGAATGCATCGCAGCTTTTTCCCATTGCCTCATATGCACCGGGCATGGTCTTGTTTGCCGTAAGGAGCGAGAAGTTATCAAGGCCGTCTTTCATTGCCCTGCTTACTGCAATGATGTCTGAAGGCGTTGTCGTCTCAAATCCTACGGAGAGGAAAACAACCTGCTCATCACTGTGCTCTGCGGCATATTTCTCCGCATCGAAAGGTGCGTATACTACCTTGATCTTTGCGCCTTTTGCGCGTGCTCCGGCAAGTGACATCTTCGATCCGGGAACTCTTACGAGGTCACCGAAAGTCGTGATAGTGCAGCCCTTTTCGAGAGCAAGGTAAACAGCCTCGTCAATGAAGCTGACAGGCGTTACGCACACCGGGCACCCCGGGCCTGAGATAAGGCTGATCTTAGGTGAAAGGATCCTTCTAATGCCCTGCCTGAAGATCTCGTGCGTATGCGTGCCGCAGACTTCCATTATCCTGAAATCAGGGCCGTCGTAATTCTCAAGATAAGCTCTTGCTTCTTCAATAGTGCTCATTTGAGATACTCCTCATTAAGCTTTTCTGTCTCATTCTTATCGTCGTCAGTAATCTTCGCGATCGCAGCACCGGCATGTACCATTACGTATTCACCGGGTTCGAGATCGTCTAAGAGCTCAGCCGAAACCTCGCGCTTTGCGCCTGAAGCGTCAACGATGGCAACACCGTCCTTAACGCTGATAACTTTTGCTGATAATCCTACACACATCTTTATATTCCTCCGTCCTTTAATTTATTCATACCGTAAAATGCCTGACCGATGCTGATGCCGCCGTCGTTCGGTGGTATCAGGCTGTGGATCAGCACTTTGAATCCTCTGTTTTCCAATGCCTTTTTTGTTATGTCGAGAAGCAATGTGTTCTGGTAGCATCCGCCGCTTAATGCAGCAGTCCTTACCGCTCCCGCATTCGCCGAAACGAACTCCGCGGCAGCTTCGCCAAGGAGCCTGTGGAACCTGTACGCAAGCTCTCTGGGATCCTCTCCTGTGAGCCTTTTCATGACAAGATCCTTGACGATCATGTCGGTCTCGATGTATTCGCCCGTCAGCTCGTAATCACATCCGCAGACATGGCTCTTGCACTTCATTGCCTCAAACATCAGAGCTGTTGAAGCCTCGCCTTCGAAAGTGTTTTCGTATCTGATTCCGAGTATCGCGGATACAGCGTCGAAAAGCCTTCCCGCTGATGTAGAAACGACAGAGTTTATCTTGCCGTCGTGCATCGTTTTATACATCTTGAAGCTGCCGTTCCTGATGAGGTTCAGTCTTTCCAGCACCTCTTCAGCCCTGCTTCCGAAGATGCCGATAAGCATTGAGACTGCTATCCTCCAGCCCTCTTTCGAAGCAACGTCTCCGCCTGTCTGAAGGAACGGCCTTATAGAGCCGAGTCTCTTGAAATCAGTAGGGCTGCACCTTAAGATCTCGCCTCCCCAGATCGTACCGTCCGTGCCGTATCCGGTTCCGTCAAAAGACACGCCGATGCATTCGCCGTGGTAGTCGTTTTCCGCCATGCATGAAAGGATGTGCGCATAGTGATGCTGGACTCTTACCAGAGGGAGCCCAGATTCTTCTGCTGCGAGCGAAGAATTGTACGAAGGATGCAGATCACAGACTGCGATCTGAGGCTTCGTTTCAAGAAGCGTTTCCATCCTCTCGACTGATTCCATGAGAACCGATTTGCCTCTTAAGTCAGTCAGATCTCCGATGTAGGAAGACGGATAGAAAAGGTTGTTCACGCCGATGCAGAATGTGTTCTTAAGCTCACCGCCGTACGCGATGACCGAGCCTTTTAAGTCTTCGCTCATCATGTAAGGGAGCGGCGCGTAGCCTCTTGAACGTCTTACCATGTAGGGCTTTCCGTTATAGAAATCCATTACGGAATCGTCTGCCCTGATCCTTATCTTTCTGTTGTGCGTAAGTATTGCGTCGCAGAATCTTGCGATCTCGCGGAGTGCGTCTTCATCGTCTCTGCAGATGGGAAGTCCTGAAATATTACCGCTCGTCATTACGAGTGTGTCAGGCATTTCAATGCCGTCATCGTAATCGAAAAGAAGGCTCTGCAAAGGCGCATACGGCAGCATTACACCGAGCTTCGGATTGCCGGGCGCAACGCTTCTGGCGAGATCTGATTCATCCTTTCTGTTAAGAAGGATGATCGGCTTCTGGTGACCCTTGAGGATCTCTTCCTGCAAAGGGATCGTTTCGCAGTGCGCCTTAACGGATTCCATGGACTTCATCATGACGGCGAACGGCTTTGCAGGACGGTGCTTTAATTCACGCAGCCTTCTGACCGCGTCTTCGTTATATGCATCGCAGGCGATGTGGAATCCGCCGATTCCTTTGATCGCAACGATGCCGCCTTCCGAAAGGAGCTTTCTCGTGTATATGATCGCGTCTCTTCCGCGCCTGTTTTCGGGGTCGTTCAGTATGAAGACCTCAGGGCCGCATTCATTGCAGCAGACGGGCTGTGCGTCGTATCTTCTCGTTTCGGGATCGTGATATTCCGAAGCGCACTTTTCGCACATCGGGAATTCCTTCATCGACGTTCTCTCGCGGTCATAAGGAAGGCTGTCCAATATCGTAAGCCTGGGGCCGCAGCATGTGCAGTTGATGAACGGATGCAGATATCTTCTGTTCTTTTTGCTGTAGAGTTCTTCGAGGCACTCGTCGCAGATCGCGATGTCGGGTGAAACGAGTATCTCGCCTGAAGTCTTGCCGCTCTCGATTATCTCAAAGCTGTCGTAGATGGGCGCGTCATCGAGCGTCCTGTTGTCTATCTTGAGGATCGCTGCACGCTTGGGAGGCTGCTCTTCGATGAGCCTTACGAAATCATCGACCTTGTCTTCATCTCCCTGGGCAAAGATCTCAACGTAAGGACCGAGGTTTGCAACGGTGCCCGTGACACCGCATGAAGTGGCATGGCGCGCAACTACCGGGCGCATTCCGACGCCCTGCACGATGCCGTAAACCTTAAGCCTTACAGTCTTCATTTATCTTCTCCCGCTCAGCGCGAAAAACGGCGCATCTATCCACTGTCCCTTAAATCCTTCAGCCAGCGGCTTAAGGCATTCATCGGCAATGACAACATCGTAACCGCCGTTCATTACGAGGTCGGTAAATTCATCTTCTTCGGTGATCTTTACATCACCTGCTTCTTTTATCTCGTCATGGAGAGTAAAGAACGTTGCGATATCGCAGTCTACGCCCTTGTCTCTCAATGTCTTTCCGAACACTTCGTCATGGCAGACCAATACTTTTCCCGAAGGAATGCTGTCTGCGATCCCGGCTGCCGTGCTGCTTAAAACCTCATAAGAAAGGCCCAGAGCTTTAGCCGCTTCGATACCCGATGCGGAAGCCGAAATTACCTTTGTAGAAGCACCGATCTTTTTGTAATCCTCAAGCGTTACATCAGCAAAACCGCTGCCGAATGTCAGTGGTGTCTTGCCCAAAGTGATCTCTTCGAGAGCACCTTCTTTTGCAACGAATTCAGATGCCAGCGCCTTGTACGCAAGGGATTCGCCCTCGTCGTAAAGCTTCATTCCGTCTGTCGCAATGGTAAGGATCGGGAGGTCGATCTCCTTTTCGAGCATGCGCTTCAGTGCCTTGTAATCAGTTGCGATCGTTGCGGGAACCGGTGTTCCGATGAGCGCGACAAAAGAAGCATCTATCCTTCTGCAGGCATCAGCGATCTTGGAGACAAGGAGCTTGTCCCTTCCGAGGATCGCATCCATGTCGCGGAGACCTGCTGAGAACACGGCGGACCTTACATCCTGCCATCTGGGCTCGTCAAAACCGCAGATGTTTCCGGTGCATCCGCCCGCGTCGATTATTACGATAAGTCCGCCCAGACCATAGAGCACGGAGACTGCGCCGGACTGGTCGGGAGCAAACGGTGTCAGTACTTTTCGGAGACCTTTCATGCGCGTGCCTCCTTCATCGTTTCTTTGATCGTTTCCATGAGCTTGGTTATGCCCTGGAAGCCGAACGGCTGGACATCGCTGTTCCATGCGATGTTGGGAATGTCAGGGCAGTAGAAAGCCGCGTCCTTGCCGAGGCTGATGTGTGCGCGGGAGGCGGACACATCGTAGTAGAGCATCGTAGGCTCCATGTTGCAGAAGATCTTCGTGTCAGGTGAAAGCTCTGCGAGCTTGCTGACATACTTGAACTTCTCGGGAGCCAGCGTGGCATAGATCTCATCGACTTTAAAGCCGTATCTTACGAGAGACAGCGCGAGCTCAAACGGATCAGCGTTCAGGCACTCGCCTATGTTGAACGTCAGGTCAGGGAATTCAGCCTTAAGTGAATCGACCGCTTCCTGAGCCTTTGCTTCCTCGGCGGAAATGTCGATATTAATTCCTACTGCATTGGCAAATGCGTTGTACTGAGCTGCCGTTCTGGCCACGTCGTGGACTCTGGTCAGCTCGATATAGGGAATCCCGAAGCGCTGGCTCATGTCATGCGCAGCGGCCCTGACTTCGGGGTTTGTAACAATGTTAAAGTTAGCTGAGGCCATCTTGAGGAACTCCTCATACGTGCCGCATGTGGAGATCTGGCGGATGTGCTTCACGCCGGCATCAGTCAGGAGCTTAAAGAGCTCCCCGTCTTCTAAAGGAGCAAAATTTCCGATGATGTTTACGCTCTTAGGGTCCTTTTCCATGGGTTCAAGGAGCGAATAAAGTGTCTGTCTGACGTGGACCATCGGGGGTCTTCTGCCTTCCCTGGTGAGAGCGTACATGTAGCACGGACGGACTCTCGTTCCGTCACCGAGCACTCTTTCGCACGCAGAGCAGACTCTTTCCATATCTGTTCCCAAAAGCGCGTCAACGCAGGTGATGCAGATCATGACGACCTTCGGCTTTTTCTTCAGGCCGTCTAAGAAAGAAACCACTTCGCAGACAGCATCGGGGATCCTCTTCAAGTGCCTGCCCGTAACGAGGTCGGTCTCGTCCATCATGAGGTAGAAGAACCTGTCCTTGTACCGGGGCATGGAGCTTACTATCGACGTGTTCCTGCCGCAGCACCCGGGAGACACGATCAGCATGACCGATTCAGGCACCGCAAGTCCTGCCCTCTTTACACCAAATCCTTCGGCTCCCGGAGAGTTATAAGCCAGAGTCGCAGGCGAGCTGTAGACAAGGCCGTGTCCGCCCATGAGCTCCTTCGGAATGTTTTCCTTTCCGAGGTCTCTTATCTGCGCGGCCGTATACTGTATAGCTTTTCCTGCCATTACTTATCCTCGCTGATCAGCTTCTTTGCAAGCTCAAGGAAGCGCTGTGAAGCCTCGCACTCGGGCCTGCTCTCAACTGCCGTATGTCCCATGTCCTCGCACTCGTTGATATCGTCAGATCTCGGGATCTCAGCGATAACATCGATGACGTGTTCCTTGGCAAACGAATACACTTTCTCTGTCTCGCCGGGAACGTTCCTGTGATTGAGGATCACTCCTCCGACGTGCGCATAGCCTCTGTCCTCAAAGTTCTTGACTGCCTGGCAGATGTTGTTTGCTGCATAAAGGGCCATCTTCTCGCCTGATGTGACGATAAGGACCTGCTCTGCGTAGCCTTCCCTGATGGGAGCCGCAAATCCTCCGCAGACAACGTCTCCCAGGACGTCGTAAAGCACAACGTCGGGCTTTCTCTTTTCGAAGAGCTCGAGTTCGTCAAGGAGATTGAATGTGGCGATGATGCCTCTGCCCGCGCATCCGAGGCCGGGAGTGGGGCCGCCTGTCTCGATGCAGAGGATCCCTCCGAAGCCTTCGGCTGAGATCTCTTCTGCGGAAGTGGGTTCGCCGCCTTCCCTAAGGATCTCGATGACAGGCTTCAAAGGCTTGCCGCCCAAAAGATTTATCGTTGAATCGGCCTTGGGATCGCAGCCGATCTGGATCACGCTCTTTCCGAGCCTTGCGAAGGCTGCGGCGAGGTTTGATGTGACGGTGGATTTTCCGATTCCGCCTTTGCCGTAAACTGCGATCTTAAGCATAAAAAAGCTCCTTTGCCCATGACGGACGAAGGAGTCTCAATAACTTCGCTTAAAGTAAAGATTATCTTGACTATTCCCGCTCGGAAAATACCTTGCCGTCAGAGTCTTATTGTTCTGATCTGATTCTATAAGGGGGAGTGTGCAAAGTCAACATGATGCCGAAATATAAACGTTTTCAGCAAAGAAAAACGCCTCATTTTTGCCTCAGAATCATTGCAAAACTAAAATTCTTTGATAAAATCATACTCGGTTGGACTAGTATTCCAACACTTTAAGGAGGATTTATATATGCCAGGAAAGACACAGGGAATCATCAGCATGGTATGCGGTCTCGTATCTGTATTCGGAAGCTATTCTTTCGGTGTAGGTATCATCATCGCTATCGTTGGTCTCGTTATGAATAAGAAGGCTGTAGCAGCAGGCTATCAGGGAACACCTGTTAAGGTTGGTAAGATCACTTCCATCATCGGTCTGATCCTTTCCATCGTATGCCTTATCATCGGTATCGCTGCAATCGCAGCAGCTTCTGCTCTTAACAACTAAGTCAAAACTTATTTGTTGAACAAATATACCCGGAAGAATCATCTTCCGGGTATTTTTTTAATATATTTGTTAATTTACCAAAAAACAAATAACGATATAATGAACTAGTTAGAGAGTTGAAAGGTAAATAACACATATATGAGACGTTACGAATTCATTCTTTATGTTTTCTTTTACGAGGTAGTTTTCGGTTTCTCTGTCTACGGCTTCGGCTACTTTGCTTCGATGCCGTTCACACTGCTCTGGTCGATCATCCTGGGCGCGCCCGCGGTAATCCTGCTCATGAACATCAAGGGCAAGCTGCTGCTCCCGCTGGTCGACGGCCTGCTCCGCGTTCTCTACGCGATCCCGTTCCTTGTCGAATACTTCATCTACATGCAGTTCAAGGAACTCTATGACCTCAACACCATCATGAACGGTGCCGGCGGTGCCCTCACAGGCTTCACTTCAACCATCATGGGCCTCATCTTCAGCCCACTGGGACTGTTCCACCTCTTCCTCTATTCCATCCCTCTCTCGATCCTGATCATGGACCTCAAGAGAAAGAAGTACGACTATTCACAGCCCGAGAAGCAGGTCAAGGTAGCTACTGCCGTCCTGATCCCGGTATGTCTCGTATTCAACATAATCATCATCGCCTGCATCCCTTCCGCAAGGAACATCGTAGGAAACGAGTACAACTATCCTAAGGCCGTTGAGGCTTTCGGCTATATGGAAGGTACGGCTCTCGACGTCAAGGCTCTCCTGTTCGGTTCAGGCGGAGACTTCCAGAACGTCAAGAATCCTGTCGTAACCAAAGCAACCCAGCCCGGCGAATCAACTCCCGGTGAGTCTGATCCCAACGCTTCCCACGTTCCGGGCGAATCAGGCCCCGTTCCCACACCGACTCCGGTTCCCCAGCCTCAGGTCATGGACATCGACTTCGCTTCTCTTGCACAGAAGGGCGGCAAGATCGCAACTCTCGCAAATTACTGCGCAAATGTTGAGCCTACCAAGACAAACAGCATGACAGGTAAGTTCAAGGGCAAGAACCTCATCATGATCACCGCCGAGGCTTTCACCGCTGAGGCGATCGATCCCGAGCTCACTCCTACCCTCTACAGGCTTGCCACAAAGGGCATCCAGTTCACCGATTCATATGTTCCCGCAACAGCAGGTACGACAGGCGGTGAGTTCTCACACATCTTCGGCCTCTTGCCGACATCAGGCGGTAAGTCTTTCACCAACATGATCGACAACGGCTGCACCTATTTCACCATGGGCCAGCGTCTCAATGCCGAAGGTTACTTTGGTTATGCTTTCCATAACAACGACTACAAGTACTACAGCCGTCACAAGACGCACACCAAGCTCGGCTACAATCAGGGCTTCATGGGTATCTACAACGGCATGGAACAGTGGGTCAACTACCATCAGTGGCCTGAGAGTGACTACGACATGTTCGTCGGTACCTGCCCGCTCTATCTCACTCAGGAACATTTCAACATCTACTACATGTCCGTTTCCGGACACAGCGGATACACCAGAGCCGGCAATGCCATGTCCAAGAAGCACTGGGATGAGACCGCTTCTCTTGACGGTAAGAATTCCGAAGCAGTACGTGCATACAAGGCATGCAACATGGACTTAGACCAGGGCTTAAAGTATCTCGTCGACAGACTCGAGGAGTGCGGCAAGGCGGATGACACCGTTATCTGCATCGTTGCTGACCACTTCCCTTACGGTCTCGATCCGGATGCATCGCTCGGCAACATGCCCAAGCTCTCCGAGCTCTACGGATATGAGGTCAAGAACTACATCCAGCGTGACCACAACCGCATCATCATGTGGTGCGGCAGCCTTGAGAAGGAAGACCCGATCGTGGTAGATACACCCACATCCAGCCTTGACATTCTTCCTACGATGATGAACCTTTTCGGCATCACATACGATTCACGTCTCCTTCCGGGCCGTGACGTCTTCTCAGATTCAATGCCTCTCGCATTCAATCTCAACTACGACTGGAAGACAGACCTCGGAACATATCTGAGCTCCAAAGGCGAATTCACACCCAAGGACGCAAATACTCAGATCCCCGAAGGCTACGTCCAGAACGTAAAGAGTATCGTCAGCAACAAGATCAAATACTGTAAGAACATGGTCGGAACCGACTTTATCAAACAATGCGTCGGCGACCCGAACAAATAGCATGGTTCGGACAATACACGCTTAAACTGAGACCGCCGGCGAGGCGGTCTCTTTATTAGTAAACATACTGCTCATGCTATAATCTATATATATGTGGACTGAAAAACCGTTAAATACCGAAAGGCCTGATCCGTTTGGAAGAACTCCTGCCAGGCATGGCACGGAGCAGCTTATTGCTGATTCTGCCAAGTGCCCGTCATGCGCATCCAATATCTTCTATCAGCCTGAGGTTCAGGGACTGGTGTGCCGCAACTGCGGCAACATCTACGATCCGTCAACGCTCGAGAAGACGGGTTCATTCGGTTACAGCATAGAACACGATTACACCGGTGACAGCGATGTCTCGGAGGATGACCGGAAGCGCCACGAGATAGTGTGCAACAGCTGCGGCGCCGTAGTAATCGCCGATGAGAACATGATGTCTACGATGTGCGCATTCTGCGGTTCACCGGCTCTCATAACTAGAAGAATGACAAGAGAGTTTAAACCGGACTACATCATTCCTTTCAAGATCGACAGGCAGACCGCCGAAAACAACATGAAGCAATGGCTTGAGACCAGAAAGCTCACCCCGAAGGGCTTCAAGACCAAGAGCCGCCTTACCAAGATGATGCCCGTCTATGTGCCCTTCTGGCTCCTGGACTGCGCGGTAAACACTGACATGTACGGCATCGGCAAAAAGGCCTCTTATGATCAGATAACCGAACTGTCAGTCAGGGCAAAAGCCAAATACTATGTTAAAGGCGTCCCGTTTGATGCTTCCCTGAAGATTGCAAACAAGCTGATGGAAGCGATCGAACCCTTCGATTACAGAGAGATGGTTAAGTTCGAAAACAGATATCTGCAGGGTTTCTATGCAGATAAATACGACCAGGTCCCGTTCGATATGCTGGACAGATTCATCAAGAGACTGGACAGGATCTCGATGGACATGAATGACTCTATCGCCGCGAAATACGACGGGTTTGAGCCCACTCCCGAAAAGAACTTTACCTGGATGAGCGAGCTTGGCATCAAGTACTGTCTGCTTCCCGTATGGTTCATGACCGTTGAGTTTGACGGCAAGATCCATCAGTTTGCAGTCAACGGCCAGACAGGCGAAGCGGGCGGCCAGGCACCGACGACCGGAGCCGTCGACAAGTTAGACAGCCTTATAAGCTTTTCGAGGAGCAGCTGGATACGGGTTCCCGTATTTGCCGCAGTCATATTGCCGGCAGTGATATTCCTGATAACATTTTTCGGCAGTACCAGCCCGTTTATGTATTTCCTGTTCCTGGCATCTTGCTTTATAGAACTGTTTCTCATAAGCTTCCTTGCCGCGCTGTTCATGCTGCGCAAGACAGGTGAACGCGCGTCTGCCAAGATCCACGAGACCGCTGATTCGGTCAATGACTATGATAAGGCTCCCGGTATGGATTCTTATCTTGATACGACGCACCGCACGGAACTTGAAGTTGACGATTACCGGTTCCGTTTGGAGCTGGATGCAGCCGACATAAAAGAAAGAGGCCGTCTCAGATCCGAATGAGACAGCCTCTTTTGGTTTTTGCTTTAATGCAGTTTACTTGACCTTGATCTTGAACGTTACTTCCTTAACGTCTGAAGGATCGTAACCCATATTGCCTGCTGCCTTAACCTTAACCTTTACAGTATAAGTCTTTTTCTTAAGGCCTTTCTTCTTAATGGTTACCGCGCCGGTAGATGCATTGATCTTGATGTTCTTGTTGCCTGAAACCTTGGTATAGGTCAGTTTGCCGCGTGCGGTGCCAAGTCCGTTAATGACCTTGGAAGCGGACAGTACCTGCTTCTTTTTCTTGAGCTTCTTGTTCTTGACTGTGGCTGTCTTTCCGCTGACATTCAAAGGATTAGGTGCAACAGCGAAGTCATACTCATATGTGCCTTCAGCCAGTATGAGAGGATCATCGAAAGCATCCGTATATCCGAATTTGATGGCCTGGATCGTAATGCTGTAATGATTCTGAGCATTCAGGGATTTATCACTGACCAGCTGGCTGATGTAATCATTTACATCAAGTTTGTTCTCGTCAAAAGCCCAGAACTCAACACAGCCATAGGGTGTTGTATAAATGTATCTGTATTCATCAGCGCCCTTGTATTCATCCCATGTCAGGACTCCGTTTGCGCAGGAAAAGCCTGTGAGAGCGTCTTTCTGACCTGCTGTGGCAGTGGTCTTGTATTCATATTTCTGTGACCAGATCGCGATGTTGCTGTTTGTATTTTCGTTGTAAAAGAGGATCCTGATATCAAATGTACCCGTGTTCTCGATATAGCCGGACTGGATCAGCCAGTCGATCTCCTTATCGAGCTGCAGACTGGTCTTATCCGAAAAGAACACACATCTGAAATCGGAAATGAGTACAAAGATATCCGTGGTTCCCTTCATGTTCTTCCACTTCAGTATACCGTTATTGATGCTTGCCGATAAACCATTTATGGAGGTAGGCACCTTGGATTCGTATGTGATCTTATCGTTCCATGTTGCGATCAAGACCTCTGCGTCATAAGCAAACAGCCAGACCGAATAAGCGTCCTGTCTGACGATGTCTCCTCTTTTGATCAGTTTATCGATCGCTTCCTTAACGTTGTATTTGTAAGTGGCAGGACCTTCTTCATCATCGTAATAATACTGATCAACGACAACTCCGGCGATCTGGATATCGATGGTGATCTCATCACCATACTTATTAATGGTCAGGATACCGGTATCCTTATCAAGATAAGCATCGACCTTTTCTATGATCTGGGCAGGACCGTTCTTCTTTTTACGTGAAACCGTAGCCTCAGGTGCTTTTTCGGTCTCGGTGATCTTAGTCTCTTCAGGAGCTTTGGTTTCCTTCGGTGCTTCAGTTTCCTTAGGAGTCTGTGAAGCAGTTGTCTCAGTCTCTTTCGTTGTTTCTGCAGTTGTTTCAGAAGTTGTTTCTTCAACAGAAGATGACGGAGCACTGGTCTCTGTCTCATCGGCAAATGCGGCTGCACCTGTCATCTGCGTAAGACCGGCCATCATTGCCGCTGACATGATCACGGCACCGAGTTTTTTAGTAAATGCTTTCATGATTAAGCCCCCCCAACATTTATCACCCAAAAACAGTTTACCCCAGCTAACACTGTTTTCCACATTCTGCACGGTATTGACATATACATTTAATAAAAAGGCCCCTCAAAGCTTTTGCCTTGAGGGGTCTGTTTGGTCTCAACTAATCGCCGGTCATTTAACCTTGATCTTAACCGTTACTGTCTTCCAGCTTGATGCGGCATGTGTGGTGTTGCCTGTTGCCAGCACTTTGATCTTCACCTTGTAGGTTCCCTTCTTGATCTTCTTTTTTACGGTAACCTTTCCGGTTGTCTTGTTGATCGTGATCTTCTTGTTGCCTTTCTCCTTGGCGTACAGATATGTACCCTGACCCTTATCAGTAAAGTTGAAGAGCTTGGAAGCAGATACTGTCTGCGCCTTTTTCTTTGCCTTCTTGTACTTAACATTGGCAGTCTTTCCGGTAACATTCATCGTATTATCTTCAAGACGAGTGATCTGATCGTAAGAACAGCCGGAGAAGATGTCTTTGATCTTTGCTGAAAGAACAGAATACAGTTCATCAGACATATAGATCCAATAGAGTTTCTTGCAATCCCTGAAAGCAATATCATCTATTTCCGTTACGCTGCTCGGGATCGAAATGCTCGTAAGTTCATAACAATTAATGAAAGCCATTTCTCCGATGGACGTTAAACCATAATTCAGTTTAACGCTGGTGAGTGTTTCACAGTTTTCGAAAGCCTGTTTGCCGATCTTCTTTACACTGGCGGGAACAGTTACGCTGGTGAGCGCAGTGCAAAAATAGAAAGCGCCCTGATTGAGTTCAGTTACACCTTCGGAAATGGTAACGCTCTTGAGACCGGTTTCGGCAAATACCCAGTATCCCATTGTCTTCACGCTGCCGGGGATCGTTATCCTGGTAAGGCCCTTGCAGTTTCTAAAAGCATCCTGTCCGATCGAAGTCACACCGTTCGGTATCGAAACTTTATCAAGACTTGTGCAGGCATAGAAAGCAGCTGCTCCTATTGTTTTTAGCGTTGACGGCATCGAAACTTCTTTCAGGTTTTCACATTTAGCAAAAGCGAAGCCGCTGACAGATGTAATGCCTTTCTTGATTACAACCTTTTTGATGTTGCTCCTGAATGATTCCCAGGGAGCATTGCCTTTGCTGTAATCAGGCATCGCGCAGTTGCCTGAAATGGTGAGAACGGTTCCGTCCCAGGTCCACTTATACGGCTGCTTTTTGGCCTTCTTTTTCTTGGCTGCCAGCGCAGGTGCGCTTGCATTCTCTTCCGGAGCCTTGTCTTCTTCAGTTGCAGCAGGCGTTTCCTCCCCTGCCTTCTCAGGCTCTGCTTCTTCTTTGTTTTCGGGTTCTGCGGTTTCTGTTTTTGCCGTCTCTCCGGGCTCAGTCTCTGCCTCTGATGCAAGTACGAGAGAAGGCACCATGCCAATGGTCATGGCCACGGCAATGAACATTGCCGCCAAACGTTTAAGCTTCATATAGATCCTCCTTAAATAAACCAGTCAAATGGTTTGCCAGACACGAAAATTATATACTGCCTGTCTTACGGGAGAAAAGTGATATAACGCTAATGTTGCTTATCAGTTTTTAGTCAATAGGCACACGACTTCTATGCTCGAAGTCCACGGAAACATATCCACAGGTTCTGCTTCGCGTGCTTTGTATCCGCATTGTTCAAAGACCTTGAGATCCCTCGCAAGAGTGTCCGGTCCGCAAGAAATATATATTATCTTTTCGGGAGAGAGCTTTTCGCATGCCTTAATGAAGCGCTCGTTGGTGCCGAGCCGCGTCGGGTCCATCATGACTATATCTATCTTTTCGCCTTTGTCCGCAAGCTGCTCCATATATTCTACGGCGTCCGCGCAGACGAATTCAGCGTTCTTAACGCCGTTTGTCTTCGCGTTCCTTACAGCATCTGCAACTGCCTCCGGGTTGATCTCAATACCGGTTATGCTGCCTGAAAAACCTGCGAATGTAAGTGTCGTGGTTCCCGTCCCGCAGTATGCGTCTATAACGCGCTCAGTGCCCTTGAAATCAGCGAGGCGGACCGCGGTGCTGTAAAGGACCTCTGCCTGGTCGTGATTGACCTGATAGAACGATGAGGGCGATATGCGGAACTTCTTTCCAAGGAGGATGTCGGTGATGAATCCTTCTCCGGTGACCTTTCTGGTCTCGTCTCCGAGTATCATGGAATCACGGCGGCGGTTGATGTTGATGAGCACCGTCGTTATCTCGGGATGAAGCTTTGTAAGTTCCTTTACGAAAGCGGTCTTCTTCCTGAAATACTTGCTTCCGATAACGATGACCACCATTATCTCGCCGGTCTTTTCGGCGACCCTGACGAGGACTCTTCTGAGCTCTCCCGTACAGGTAGTCTCGTTATATATGGGAACGCCGATCTTCACTGCGAGATCCGCGCAGTCGCGAATTATCGCCGAAGCGATCTCATTCTCGATGAGGCAGGAATCGACTTCAACGATCCTGTGTGAGCCGGACTCATAAGGGCCGCAGATTATCCTTCCGTTCCGTAGTCTTTTAAATCCGGAATGGACCTTGTTGCGGTAATGGAAAGGGTGCTCGCATGTATTGATGTCGTTGACCGTGCAGTCCTTTGGCATCAGGCTCTTAACGTATTCGTACTTTTCACTGCATGAGTGCAGATATGTTTTTCCGGCATAGGAACAGCCGCCGCAATCTTTTGCTGCGGGGCATTTATTCTTCAGTGCCGTCCGGGTTCCGGAAGCGTTGTTCTTCTTCCTGCCCCTCACTTATCAGGCTCCAAAGCAGCTGTCTACCACGTGCTTGAGAAGAACTGAAGTCGTTACGGATCCTACTCCGCCGGGAACGGGTGTGACTGCCTCTGCGATCTCAGAAGCCTTGTCGTAATCAACGTCTCCGCAGAGCTTGCCTTCCTCATCAACGTTCATTCCTACGTCGATAACGATCTGGCCTTCTCTTAAGTAATCAGGTCCGATAGTTTTAGCAACACCGCAGCAGGCAACGATGATGTCAGCATTCCTGCATTCACCGGGAAGATCGACAGTCTTGGTATGGCATACGGTAACCGTTGCGTCCCTTGCTATGAGCATGAGGGCAACAGGTCGGCCTATTACAAGGCTTCTTCCGACAACGACTGTCTTCTTGCCCTTTGTCTCAATGCCGTAATGTTCGATGAGGCGGACAACAGCCTCAGCCGTGCAGGGACCAGCAGCATTCTTGTCGCCGCAAAGGATTCCCGCCATGTTGCGGATATCCATGCAGTCAGCATCCTTGGAAGGCTTGATCGTGCTTCTCATGTAAGCATCGGAAAGGCCCTTGGGAAGAGGTCTGAAGACCAGGATGCCGTGAATGTCATCAGCATTGTTGAGGCTGTCGAAACCTTTGTCCAGGTCCTCCTGGCTTACATCAGCGGGGAGCTCCAAAACCTTTACGCCGCATCCTGCGGATTCGAACTTCTTCTTGAGTCCTCTTTCATAGGCAAGGTCATCTTCCCTTGCGCCGACGCGCAGTACTCCGAGAGTGGGGACAATGCCCTTTTTGCCGAGTTCCTCTATCTTGGGTGCAAGTGATGCAAGGATCGCTTCGCCTACTTCTTTACCGCCTAATCTTCTCATTTGTTGTCTCCTCCGGTAAGGCTGTTCTTAACGCCTTCATAGACTGCGGCGCACTTAGCGTCGACTTCCTCTACGGTCTTAATTGTCTTTTCGTTAAGGTCTTCGGCATAGCTTCTGTCCTTCATCAGCTTGGTGTTGATGTAGACGTTCATGGCAGCACCCTTGACGGCTGTCTGGAGCATTGCAGCGGCAACGCCGACGTCGCTTAATGCGAGCCTTGATCCGATGGTCTCAAGACGGACTATGATGTCACATGCTTCCTTTGTCTTCATGACGATCTCATAAGGAGCGGAGCATGCTGTCTTAAGAGCAGCTTCTAAAGCCTCGTCTCTTCCGGGCTCGTCCTTGGGAATGGAATATGCCTTTGCAAGAGGCTCGAAAACCTCTGCGTCCTTCTCGATAAGGGATTCGAAATCCTTTACGAGAGCAGCTGTCTTCTCAAGTATTACATCTATCTCGCCCTGATATTCGGCGTATTTTTTCTTTCCTGTGGTAAGGTTTGCAACCATTGAAGCAAGCGCTGATGCGCAGGCTCCCGCAAGAGCTGATGCTCCTCCGCCTCCGGGTACCGGGGCTCCTGAAGAAAGTTCGCTCAAAAACAGATCAATGCTTTTTTCGACCATGATCACTATCCTCCTTGTTAACCTGCCATACTATTTTACAAAATTAAAACGCAGCCCGCATCACAAAATGCGGGCCACGGAACAAAAATCAGTATTAATGATAAGCGTTATCTGATAAGCCTCTTGAATCCCTTGATCTTCATGATGTCCATGTTGGCATAGCAGACCTTGCCCTTGGAATCTGAAGCGTGGATTATCTGTCCGCCGCCGACATAGATCGCAACGTGGGGGCAGATGCTTCCCTTTGAATAGCAGACAACGTCACCGGGCTTTAACGCGGATCTCGGAACGGTAACTCCGGAATGCTTCCAGATCTGGGTAGCGCCGTGAGGGACCCTGATTCCGATCTGCGCGTAGCAGTACTTTACGAGGCCTGAGCAGTCGATGCCGCTTCTCGAGCACCCTGCAAACTTATACTTAACGCCGAGCATGGACTGTGCGATCGCAACGATGGATGAACCGTTCTTTCCGGTAATCCTCGGTAGTTTGTTTACGTTGCCGTAGCTCTTCTTTGAGGAAATAGACTTCTTTGACGCGGGCTTTGCAGTGGGCTTTCTTGTCGGACGCGGCGTGGGAGAAGGCGTGGGCGTGGGCGGAGCCTTCCTCGTCGTATATGACTTCGGAACATATCCGGACTTGCCGTTTGCGGTTGTAACCTTATACCACTTGTCGCCTACGACCTGCGTAACTGCGAGCCTTGCGTGCTTGTATGCCGTGGTAACCTTGGCGCTGCTCGATGAGGGTTCTTTCCTGACTATGAGGCTTCCCGTATCGACCCAGACGATGAACTTGGAATTGACCTTTACCATCGTGTCCTGGATGTAGGAAGTGAGGATAAATCCCTCCTTGCCGTTCTCCGTGCGGACCTTTGACCATGTGTCGCCTAAAGCTATTCTCGTCAGGGCCTGACCTTTGTGGATCGTAGTGATCGTAGGCGCACTCATCTGGGGCTTCGTCTTTAAAGCTCCGGCTACCTTGGAATAGAACGTTGTATTGTCGGGTGCGAAAAACTCGGGAGCTATAAGCTCGTCCGGACGGTCAAAGCTGTCGTAGGACTGGTAGACGAAGTACTTTGGAACGTCTTCGTAGTCCTTGGCCTCATCGTCCTTCTTATCGGAATCCTTTACGGAATCCTTATCGGTTAACGGAGCATCCTCCATCTCGTCATCGCTGCCGATAAGGGCCCAATCCTCGATGACTGCTCCTTCGTCTTCTTCATCTATACCGAAAACATTGGCATATGCCTTGGCTACCCTTGTACCGGGTGTCATTCCCGCCCTTACGCCAATAGGAAGACATACAATGGGGGCAGCAGCAAACAAAGCCACCGCTATCGCAAGGATATGCTGATTTCTGTTGTGCTTAAAGACCATACTCTCTGATTATAACACGCTCACAAAAGCGTAATCGCGGTTAGGGCTTCCTAATGTGTGGCAGTTTTGAATAAAAACGCCGGGGGAGAGACTCCCTCGGCGTAATTATATACTGTAAATTTTGCTTGAGGCTTTACAAAAGCGCGACAAACTTATTACTTATCTGTCGAGCCTCTCTGAATAGTCAGAACCTTCCTGCTCATCGAGGAGTTCGTTGTGTGCCTCAACCTGATCAAGGTAATCGTTCTCGAAGAACTTAACGTCACCCTCATCCTCGCCATACTCGTGGCCTGTGATGAGCTTGCTGTTAGCCTTGATGACAGGAACAGCGGTGATGTCGTTATGCGACTTGACGCCTGTACCTGCAGGGATAAGAGCACCGATGATAACGTTCTCCTTGATACCGACGAGCGGATCGACCTTGCCCTTGATGACTGCGTCTGTGAGAACCTTTGCGGTCTCCTGGAAGGATGCAGCAGACATGAAGGAGTCTGAAGCGCTTGCGGCCTTTGCGATACCGAGGAGGATCGTGTTGCCCTTTGCAGGCTGGAGACCCTGCTCCTCGCAGTCTCTGTTCCTGGAGATGTAGTTATACCAGTCAACAGTTGTACCTGTCA